>Ga0307510_10002653_pt1 | contig 20437 bp, 29 predicted proteins | sample 12_EM_MG_FD_207224 | JGI IMG/M metagenome (GOLD analysis project Ga0307510, IMG submission 207224) | Populus trichocarpa ectomycorrhiza microbial communities from riparian zone in the Pacific Northwest, United States - 12_EM | ecosystem: Host-associated > Plants > Roots > Unclassified | place... | reverse complement strand
CAATCGCACTATGGGCACCGGTCGCTCTGGTGCGCCTCTCCCATCGCATTTGTGTCTTCTGCCGTCCACTCACCAGAGAGGCTCAACAGCTCGCAGAGGCGATTCACACGACACCGGATACCGACGTTGGAGAACCAGACATTGACGACACTCAATCCATCCTTCTCGCAGATACCAGCACGCACCACCTATCGCAACAGAACGAAGAGTTGTTCGCGGCTGAAGGTAGTGATTCCGACGAGGAGGCGGTGGCCAGGGGAGAGCGCGAGCGCGAAGGCTCGGACGATGGAGACGATCATGTGTCGGAACCTGATGGCGACCGGCAGGGTCTCATGGGGAACACCCATGCGCGTCGCAGCTGGGTAGATCTCGCAGATCTCGGAGAGAACCCAGTCCAGAATGGGGGAGCCAGGCCTCGTCGAGGGAACCTGAGCTCGAAAGCAGGACTCATCTTGGTTCGTTCGACCCTTGGTCCCTCGCTTTTTAAGGGGCTAACTTGCCCCCCCTCACACCTTTTTTTCTGCACGCATGTGCGCCACTTCTAGGGGATACAAAACATCTTCGTCGTCGTTCCGCAGTTTCTCGTCACGGGCATGACTGCGCTCATATTCGCCATTCTGGAGCCACAGAAGTCCGTTCTCCATGGGGACCACCCCGGGAAGACACCGCCGAACCTGAATTCTACCTCCATCGCGAACAACGGCACTGCCTCACTGGCATCTCGCCAGGAAGCCGAGATTAACGCAGGTCCCCCAAGCGGTCCAAATTCGGTGGCAATCATCTTTCGGTGAATCTTACTGTGCTCTATCCGATCCTAGTGTGACTTTGCTGATCTCATCCTGTTTAATAGAATTGGAGGTATATGGGCTATAGTCGCCTTTGTCCTTACTTGGAGACTGGCAAAGGACTTACGGCGCCAATTTTAATCACGTGCTCGCGCTCATGCTGGTCCTGCCCGTGATAAATTAGTTACGTTGCGTCCAGGACTTTTGCATACTGCTATATGTTATACTAGAGAGAGAAAACGGGTATAATACCAGTGCAGCCTCATCCACATACAGGGGCTAAACTTGGGAGTGTATATTTCTGATGTCACCTACAACATTCATTTCTTGTTTCGGGTTCCGAACTTGCGATTCACATCCCTATGTGTCTAACTATTATTACACTCACCGACCACGTTGTCGACGTCTGCCATACCCACTGATGGGCTTGCACCTCCCACGCACACCGCCCGGAATCCCCGGGTCAGCTAACCGGGGATGGATGACCCGTCGGAACTCAGAACACAGTGCCGTCGCTGATAATATCGATTGGTGGGCCACCCGTCTCCGGCCGCTTTTCCTTTGCGACCTCCCGACCCCCTTTCCAAGTCGCGCTTTCGAGCAATTGCGCGAGGGTGAGATGTTCCTTCGACAATTTGAGCTTGGCTCGTATCTGCTCTGCGATTCGATCCCTGGTTTTGGTAAAAGTGCGCCCGACGCGGTACGATGCGGGAGGAGGAAGAATGAAAGAATGAGACGAGGACGTGTTATTTCAGCGAGCGGTTGGTAGATGGGGGGGGGGGGGGGCAGCCAGGGACAGGAGAAAAACAGAGCTATAACTCACAATTCTATGACTGTCATGGCGCGCCACTCCACTATGGCCGGGTGTGAGGGCGGGAGCCGGGGGATCTCGGAGGACGCAGAGGGGTAATAGGATGCGGGGATGGCCAAAGGTTTGAGAGATAGGACACCGAGATCCACAAGAAGACCACCTTTCGATGTACGCCCACACCCGCACCAGCACCGGTACCCAAATTTTAACAAAAGTGACGGAGGGAGGAGAAAAGAGAAGAACATGAGCGAGCTAGCTCCACAAAAGCGGCGGCTGCACGAGGCGGAGCTTGCCCCATGGGCGATGATGCACACACGCACCGTTTCTATATTCAGGGAGTCCCGTCATGTCCTCGAGGCCATCGAACCTCCACCCCAATGTCTTCTCGATCGGCTCTACGAGGCTGTACGTCGTCCACCCGGTGAGCTTGTGGAAAGGCACGAGCTCATCTCCCGTGCCCTCGGCATCATGCGGCGCTTGCGCTTGTTGTGCTTTTAGCGCTTCGCATGGCCAGACGTCCCCAAGGGGGACGCCACCAAGAGCCGTGCGGTCTTGGGGCCAGATCGGCGCGAGGCCCGTGATGAGGACGTGCCAGAGGGCTGCGAGGGGAACGCGACGAGTGGCTCCGTCTCCGATGGTCTCCGATTCGAGGAAATCTGTTGTTGCCGCGCTCTCGCGAGTCAGATGGGAATGAAACGTCCCCGGGCGTAGGGAACAGAGAGAGAGAGAGAGGGAGCGCCATACCTATCATGTTGCCCGGCCTCCCCTCAGCTCCAAAAAAAGTTGGGTTGCTCTTGAGGGCGTGGCTCAAGTTGACGAGGAGAGAGGCACGACCCTCGAGGCCGACCATTGGGTTGTCAGGGCTAACTTGCATGACCTGTGCTGTCTTCTCCGCGGTAATTTGCTCCAACCCCTTTGCTTTCGGCAGCACGGCGTACGATCGGTCGGTCGCGTTCATTCATATCATATCATATGAACGTGAACGTGTGAACCCCTCAAACGGAAAAAGAGGTCGTACGACCAACATACCGTCAACTCGGTGAGGCTGACGGGCGTCACCCGAGAAGAACCCTTCCTTGAACATGTTGAAACTGGCCACGCCTAGGCCTTCCGACCGGCTGAACGGCTTGCCCGATGCCTCGTCGCGATAAACCCAGTCGTTGCCTGCCCCGGCATCGAGGAGCACCGAGACTAGGAAAAGGTCGATCAGGCGCTTGGTCTTCTCTTTAGGGTCGGGGGGTGATTCCAAAGCGTCCCAATGAGCGATTAATGGTGCGATGCGAGGGACGCCCGCGTCGAGATGCCTCCACCGGCCGTGGGGGGGTATCTGAAATTGGTTAGATCTCCTTGCCGCTCCTGTTTTGCGTGCCTGTGGTGGTCGCTCACGGTTGAGAAATCATCGCCGAAATCCCGCTGATTGTCGTGAAAAGGGCACTTGTCAATAGAGGAGGAGGATGGCCACGTCACGAGAGGGAACACAGACCCGGATGATCCTGATGCAATAATCGGTGACGATTTCCTCTTTTTCGGGATGATAGACGAAGTATTGCAGTTTGCCCTGTTTCGCGAGGTCGTGGACACGTCCACAGCGCTCGCGAATGGATGGGAGGGTACGCAGGTAGTCGATCATCTGCTCTCTTGACAAACTTGAAGTGCCAACGAGCATGGTGGTGATGAGGGATGAGGGAGATGAGGTAAAACCTTATAGCTAGTTAAAATTTGTTCCAGTATCTCCCCTCATTTTCGTGTCACACGACAGCTAAAGTGGATGCTTGACTGAGAGATCTACGTGTGATCGATACAGTAGCGGTACTCAATCAGGACCCTTACATGCAGGACTTGTCATGCATCCAATGATCACTGCTCCGGACAACAGTAGGCTTCGGTTCTTTCTTCTCATCTCACCCCACATCCAGGGGTCGACACGTTCTGTACACCACAAGAGGGCGCGGTACCTATCAACTCCTCATCGACCTCATCCACTGATTTGGATTTAACGTTCGTTAATTTAGTCATGTTTCCCCTCAATATCACAGCACTCGAATCAGAAGTAAATAAAATGATGAACAATTGGCCACACGACCAGGACAGTGTTAATAAATAAATTTCTCCCATGAGTTCATGGTGTTAATAGGGATGAGGTTTCCTGGGGCAAATCCCAGGTTGACTATCACTATCATCACCATCTTCAACCTCAGCGGGGTGCAACCTGTGCAAACCAGTAAGCCAGTGGACACTGTGAAGGAGGATAGTATAAGTCACCATTGGTTACAAGTACGGACACAGTCATGGACGCTTGCATAATGCATGGCGCTATGCTTGCAATCCTCTCGTCGGCAGTCTATACGGCCCTGTCCGAGACGCGTAAGAAGGGGAGGTCCACAGTCATGTACATTGAGCGATCAAGCAAACCCGTTCGACTGGCTCTCGATGCCCACACGCCTCGTACAGCACTCTGACCACTTTTCGTCGACACATTCAAAAGCTCAAACTGAGGGAATTACACGAGTGGGGGGAGTTGATGAGACTGGGATGGAGGGGAACTCAAGACTCGACGCAAGGCCCTTTTAAAAGATTTCGAATTGCAATTTGTGCCAACCCAAAAGACGGGGAGGGGGAGTCGGTTTTTTGGCACCCTATCTGGAGGACATGTTGCCACGAAAGTGCATTGCATATTTCATCGCTCCATCGATCGCCGGTTATGTAGATACCAGCACGAGGGCTCGCTCTCTCGAGGGATCCGGTAGGGCAGCGGCCGCCACCCTGCAGCGTTTTGTGAAGGGTATTGTTGGTCCGCACATGACGCCGCAGAGAGAATGATTATTAGGTACGGTGCGACAGGCGCTTAGCGGAAGGATGCGGGGAGCCTTGCTTCCGCTGCCCCCAGATAAAATGTCGCAACCATACATGGAAAGGATGGATCGTGAAACCTGCCGACTTGCGTGCAACATCGCCGAGGAAGGTCACAGGAAGATCATATCGAGTCACGAGGTCTCAGGGATCTCTGATGCGCTCGATAAGATCGGTAAAAAAAAATGAATGGCTGTCCACGCAGAGCCTCGAGCACGCGGGCTCGTGGCACGCCATTTGTTTGGCCAGGCGGAACTTACATTCGTGGAGGAGAGGGGATGAATAATAAAAACGAGAATAAGAATGCTGGGCGGGTGCCGCGCGACGCGAGTCAGGTTCGTCCGCCCTCAAAGGCCTCAAACCCTATTCAATTCAAACTTGCCTCAAAATGCAAAGCCCGAGCCCTTCTGGCTAGGTCTGTCCAACGGAGACATAATCAGAAACGCAGCACCGCGGGCGCGAGGCGTACATACTCCCCAACATGCTATTCTAGGGTGATCATGGATGGAAATGAAATGGATTCGAACTTTCGGGTCATGATACTTGTATCGTATCGCATCGCGCCGTACACATAGACCTCACGTGCATTGATATGGGTCCAAATTTCATTTACTCGATCGCGTTCGCGAAGCGCGAGCAATGATTAATGATTTTTGGCAAAGAGGGTAACCCATGACGGGCCCTCTAGAAGTCGCGAGAAATACGAAATGGTGACAATCGGGCAAAAGTCACGCAGGGACTCGGAGTCGGGGCAGAGGGAGCTTGAGGCTATACAAGGGAAGAATGCTTACAATTCCCGATTCCTACCTGGGGTGGGGCAACCTGCGATATGTGCACGATATCGACTCGCATTGAAAGGCTGATGGACCATAGGGTTCTTACGGTTACGGAACACGGTCATTAAACACGGCCCTGGTTCGGGGGTGCGCAATAAAGCTTATCTAGTAGTAGACGAAAGGCCACGTAATTCAGATAGAAGTTGATGTTCCTATGTGTCAGTGCCCCGTACTCTGCACTTCTCGGAGAAGTGGATACAAGCTGAGATAGAGCGTAAATTAAAAATAGCACAGTACAACAACGCCCAACGTGGGGCTTTGTGAAGTGGAAACGCTACCCGATGCAGGTTACTGCTCAGCTTCAACGTAATTGCCTCGCGTCGAATAAGCGAGGTGAAGTACCTTCGTTTGGCTGTATACGCCTAACTGGAGACGCTGTCAATGCAAGTAGGATGGCAGGGAATAGTCGAGCAGGGCAGTGACAGCGTTATTTCTGCTATCGGCCTGCAGTGAACAAAAGCGGAGACCCTGCATCGAGAGAGATAGGTCCAACTCATTCTCGACCGCCGAGATTGGGCATCATAGCACACGTTTCAATCAGGGATGCAAACGCTTTCTGCCCCTACATTGGCTCGGTAAAAACAATAGGGGTCACACGAGCAGGCGCAAGCCCTGACCCAATCAGCGCGCTACGGGACAAAAAAAAAGAAGCACACGACTTCATATAGCTTCGTACTGAGATTAAATTTGCGCAGATTTTCTGGATAGAAGGCCGATGCCACGCCTGGCGGATGCAATAGTCATGGGCTCTTCGGACAAATTTGCCAGTCCTGTCAAGGTTGCTTGATCACCGTGTGCAAAGTCCTTAGAAAGTGTCCGCCTTCGCTCAGGCGGGTTTGAGCCAGGGTCTGTAGGTCAGTTTCATTCTAGCCTGGGGCTAGACAATCAATATGTCATGGAGACACGTGATGAGATTGATGTCATGAGAAATGCTGCATGCAGGTGATCGCCAGCACGAGCCTCAGCGATTGATATAAATCAGGAAAGGATCCGCGGTAAGCAGAGAGTGGTGGTGGATGGCCCACATCGATAAGCCTCACCAGCCCCCAAGACGGTGAACCAGGGGTGGTTGACAGTAGAGAAACTGGTTGCACAAGTAACAAAGGAATTGGCCCAGGAACTAAAGTGCCCGTTTTGGCGGCTCCGATGACGTTTCTTAAGGCATACAATGGTTGAAACATCGACGATAATGCGGCTTGTGATCGACCTTATTGGTTCGGGCGCGGCAAAAGGCGGGTTCTAAGCGGAAAATTGGAAGAGATGGCCACCTTGCATCACGAGAAACTGCCCGCGACTTGCATTTCAATACCCCATAAATGCCAACGGAGTACAGCACTCACGTAGTCATAGTGTCTTCTCATTTCATTTTCCTATCCAAAAGGCGTGGTCCCACCAATTTCCGCTCACCCGCACTGGCCCCGTATGACGGCCACCAGCATTTGGGGCGCTCGTACGATCTAATGTCCACAGCTCTTGCACCGCGATGCGTAAGAGGTAGTCCCGCATCTTTCCGTAATTCAAACCAACAGCGTGAGGGCCATGGCTATCGTCCGACAAGGCAAAGCGGCCGCCGTTAAGCATTATTAACTGTATTTTGATAGGACGTTAGTGGGTTCGGGTACAGGACAAGAGCATATCTACCTCGGCAACATCATGTCCTGGATACGCTGTGCTCCATCCCTTCCTAAAAGCAGCCGCATTGACCTCGAAAAGTGCTCCATAAGCAACGGCGAACTTGATATTTCGTTCCAGCTTGGCCCATGCGTGGGGAAAGGCACTCAGTTGAAGATCGGGCGTATAAAGTCGGCATAAGTCGATGTGTCCGATGACTTCAGGATGAAAATTGTTCATCAGTTCGAACTGGGCATCAAAGTACATGTCAAGGAAAGTTCCAAGGCGCTCATGTCCGTGGTCGGCCTCCGTCGACTCTGTGAGATGAGCAGGGAGGGGAATGTTGTCAAGACAGTGTCGATACGTGTCGATGTCAAAATCGATCGGAATCCCATTGACATGGTGAATCGATCCCACGATATAGTCGATGCGACCCACATGAGCTTGCAAAAGCTTCGACAAACCATCGATATCCAGAGCGGAAATATATTCGGTCTCGAGACCAACAAGGAGTTTGAGGGTCGAAGCATAGTCATCGCGGAGGCGGTGAGCCTCATTTAAGAAGGCCTCAAATTGTGTCATTAGGTCTTCAACGGAGATACCATTCTTCGAAAAAGTTAGTTCATCACAGCCATCGTACATCGCGGGCTCATCACCTCCTCCGGATAAAGATCTCTAGCGCGGTAACGCGGCACATGTTCAGTGAGACCATAGATCTCGAAACCTTGATTCAATGCCTCCTTTACGACGTCTTCCAACGCCCCAGTGGCGTGTTTACAGAATTGTCCGGAGTGTGAATGGTGGCTATGGGGCATGAAAAAAAGCGATGAGCAAGCAATGACACCTGCTTGCTTCTCATCTCTCGACGGGGCCCGTCCGGGCCGACCCGGTATCTTTCCCACGATAAACTTCAAACTCGTCATATTCGAACTAACATCGAAAATAATCAGCGCACAAATAGCCTGAGACAGCGCGGGGATCTGTATCAGGAGTCCAACATGTCTCCTTATTCCTAGGAGCGTCCAAGAGTAAAGTTCATCAGTATTGTATATCAAATGCGTCGTGTACGCCAACTTCATGATTCTGATTCTGATTCTGATTCAGTTCTTATGTGAATCACATCACATAGGTCACCCTTCATGGGGTAAGTCACAGGGGCGTCCCTTGCTTTCCACATGCCCATTTGATGCGATACATTCAAATTTGGAACGAACTTCATTTCCGACAGGTCGCAACCCCAGACAGAATGTCTGTTGTACGTAGACCAGCCTGAGGGATGCTTCGCTCAAGTTCCGGGATGCCTACACCGCGGTGAAGACTACTACCGCGAGAACCACTTCAGGCCACTGTGAACGTGTCAAGATCAGATAGATAACGACGCCGCCCTGAACATTTGAGGTGAACCCCTTCTGCGCACGACGGTCTAGGGCACTCTCAAGAATCCTTGACTCGCCGGGGGCGAGCCTGAGAGCCAGAACCGCACCTGGCTAGCGGATAGAATGTTGCTTCAAATTATGGCATGGCGCCACTGGCTTTCGCCCGTGGCTGGTGGCTGGTGACGCAGTCGCGGAGGTACCTTCGCTAATATGTACGACGCCGTAGAATGATTGTTTTCTCAACTCGACGAAGGTGCCGGCGTACTCCAGACGCTGGATGGGTAGAAAGTGCTGTATATTCCTTTGGGGGAAAATGGGGGCAGGCGAGTGCTCGAACGGGATATTACCGTACCACCACGGTACAGTATCGAGAGATCGGTGCGTAGTTAATAGGGGCAGCGGGTTAATGTACACATTTCCGCGTGAGTCGAAGAGAAGAGAAGATCAACTTCCGTGTTCAGGCGCCGCGGCTACGGGGAGGAACCGATCCCTTTTCGTGCACACGACCAACAACTCGAGAACTGTGGCTCATCCAACATTCATCAAACCTTACGGGGCATGCAATCTCGGGCCCAATTCCCATGTTGGCGACCGTGACGTGGCCCAGAGAGCGGTTTCCAGCAGGAAAACTGCCCTCTGACCCGGCAATCATGTCGTGTGCACGGTGGAAGTGAGGCACTACACCCCCAACGACGGCGTTAACACCCCAGGCACGACTCATCTCCGTGGTCACGGTCCTGGTATGTCTTTATTCGATCGTTATGCTCATTCCCACTTGACTGACTAGGGGACAAACGTCTAGGGGACACCTACCCTTTCTACAGGATCTTACAGGAGACCGAGGCCCTGGACTCTGTTGGGAAGGGTCGGAAGGTGTGTTGTCGTACGTATAATTATACCACCCCCCAAACCTGCTCTGCAACCTCAGCGTTCGCTTTCTATTACAAGTAAATTCCGCTGAACGTCTGACATACAGCGATCGATTGATCCACAAACCCCTACCCTGCGGTGACCACGAAGACGGTTTTTCCTTGCAGGTAGGGGTGTTGTGCCTTCTTCGCCGGGCTTTTGTCGCAGGATATACGATCGAGGGGGTCTGGAGTTGGCCTAGAAACTAGTGGCAGAGGGGTCAGGCGGACACGCGGTTGTGGGAGGGGCATGTCACAGTCGAAGGTATTGTGTTCTCTGCTTGCTGCCAACGGAATTACCAACACAGGTTGGACTACCCTTTCCCCCAACCTCGCTACCCTACCGCAAAACGTCGCCGTGCGTGCACGAATGTTCTCTATTCCCAAAGCTAACCGTAATAGTGTGTGTGAGACGTGAGACGTAGCCACCCGTTGCGGTGGCGGGTTTGTGGGGCTAAGTAACAGCTAGGAGGGGAGAGAGAGAATGAGAAGAAGGGGGCGCAGAGAAACGGGAGGACGAACTGTATTTTGGACCTCCGCCACCTTCTGGCACGGTCCATTGGATATCCTGAGTCGGAACTTTAACGTCACAGAGCTTGCAGTGGATGCAGTTCTAGACGACGACGGTTAGCGCCCAATGCCATGGGAGGGGAAACTGTTCACCTGGGCGTTGATCACAAGTTTCTTTCCCCCCCACCTATCCTTCCCTGATGACCCGTCCTCGTCGTCCACATATTCATACACGCCCGCAGGACATGCCCTCCCTAACAGCCCAGCATATTCCTCCACATTAACACGCACATGCTCTCCGCGGCGTTCCGCACTCTCGACTCCATCGTCCTCTTCCGTCCTCACACAAAGATGCGGGGGCTGATCCTCGGCGTGATTTGTCCCTGTAAGAGTGAGTGCGGTCATAAGGTCTGTCGACAGCGGAGGCTGCGGTGGTGGATAGTCGATCGGGGTACATTGGGACGCTCGATGCGTATGAGCGGCGTCGGTCATACGAGAGTTGCGGAATGTCCATGGCGTTCGGCCCTTTAGTAGAAGGGTATCGATGCCAGAGTATGCAATGCCACCAAATATTCCGAGAGGTGTGTTGAACGACGGTCGTAGGTTTCGCACCTCATACAGGTCAGAGTAGACCCAACTCTCCTTGAAAGCCTTTTCATAGGCGCTCATATCAACGGGATCGCTACTGTCAGCCGAAAGAGCGTCAAAAGCGGCTTCGGCTGCCAGCATGCCCGTTTTCATGGCGTTATGAGTCCCTTTAATCTTGGCAATGTTCACAAACCCGGCGGAGCACCCAATTAAAGCGCCTCCAGGGAAGTGTAACTTTGGTACAGATTGGAGGCCACCTTCATTCAGCGTGCGCGCGCCGTACGCTATGCGGGCGGAGTCTCCTGAGAGAAGCTTGGCAAAATACGGATGATGTTTCATACGCTGTCGGGGCATTAGAAAAAGGGGAAGCTCGTGAGCATTGATGTTGATACTCACCTGGAGTTCCCGGTATGGACTCAAATAGGGGTTGGCGTAGTCAAGCCCAATAACGAGACCAAGACTAACTAGTCCATCAGCCATATGATACACCCATCCACCGCCATAGGTATGCGTGTCGAGGGGCCAACCCATGGTGTGAACAACTTCGCCAGGGCGATGCTGGCTTGGATCTACGCGCCAAACCTCCTTCACTCCAAAGCCGTATGTCTGTGGGTCCGAATCTTTCTGAAGGTCGAAGCGGCGGACTGCCGTCTTTGTGAGAGACCCCCGCGCTCCCTCGGCCAGGAGGGTGAGTTTTGCACGGAACTCCATACCAGGCTCGAAGTTGTCCTTTGGTCTTCCCTTCCGATCGATGCCTACATCGTTCAGTCTCACACCCTCGACTGCGTGGCCATCCTCGGAGTACAGGAGCGATGAGCCCGCGAATCCAGGATAGAGCTCTACGCCAAGCTCTTCAGCAATTCCACCGAGCCACGATGTGAACTGAGAGAGAGAGAGAATGTAATTGCCCTTGTTGCCCATTTGCGGTGGGTGTGGAATCGGGAAGGAATAGCGCGGCGTGAAGAACCGCATCGATGATGAGATTGCAGGCTGTGTCAGGGGGTGACCATCTCTATCTCTCCAATTAGGGATGAGCTCGTTCAGGGCACGAGGCTCGACAACAGCGCCAGAGAGTATGTGCGAACCTAGGCAACGGTGTTCAGATTGACCATAGCCGCACCAAAGCATACCCACCGATTTCGCCCCCTTTTTCGACGACGACAACACGGACCTCCTTCCCCCTCTCCTGTTCAAGCTGCTTGAGCCGAATTGCGGCACTGAGACCTGCGGGACCTCCACCGACAATGCACACATCGACTTGATCCGAGATGCGCTCAATAGAGCTGAGATCTACGTTCTCGTTCCGTAGGCATGGAGATAATCGAATGGAACGAGTCTGCGCTCTTTTCAGCACTCCACGAGCACCAGCAACTCGAAGCATTTTTCTTGCCCGTCGCTGCGACCTGGACGGAAAACCTTGAGAGGATGATTGGAAACTGGAAACTCGAATGTATGAGACACGCGAAATCACGTGGAATTGAACGTGACGTGGATCTGTTTCCGGTTCCGGTTCCGGCACCGGCACGTAGAAAACAAAACATAACATGATTTACGTTAATATATTTTTTATCGATGCATAAATATTTTTTTGACTACAATGACAGTGAACTTAGTACTTATTGTCCTAGAATCAACCTAGATAAACCTATTTTATGTCTGACCACCGCCAGTTATTTGTATATATTTGGTCCCTATGGGACCCCTGAAACCACCGAACGCGTCAATTTGTCGAGTTGGTTGGGGAACGCGAGGCAGCGTGACAAGGGAAACACGCAGCACCTACCGCCAGCTGCACTAGCACACACACACTCACCACAACCGTCATGGGTCCACCATGCACACCGGTGGGCTCTCCGCCTCTCTGGACCGGACGACTGCGCACTCACACGCTTGCTACTTTTCCTTCCAGGCGCATGACTGGTTCTCGGATGTTCTCACAGGTGGCCTCATTCTTGGGCTCTGGCTCTCCTACCTCCCTCAGGTAACGCCTTTCTTTTTCTCTCTCCTCGCGCAATTTCGAAAATGAAGTTGATTGATCGTATCGACGCCGCCGCCACCCTCGACCTGCGCCGCGCAGCACTACCGCATCATCTCAAAGGGCTCTTCGGAGGGGTTCAGCCCATGGTTTCTCCTTCTTGGAAGCACCTCTTCCGCATCGGGCATGCTCAACATGTGCGCCCGGCTCTCCCCCCCTCCTCGTTCCCACCGTGGGCGCGTTTCTCATTTACGCCGCACAGGGTTGTCATGCAGCACATCTTAATCGGGTGTTGTGTCTACTTTGTGAGTCACGACTTGCACCCATGCGACTGTATAACCGCCGCTCACTGAGTGCGACCAGAGCCCCTTGGACTGTCTCGAGCTCGTAGCAGGGGTCATCCAGGTCGGAACCCAGTGGTTCTTATTCTCTGTCATGTGCGTTTCGTTCTGCCACGCCCATCTAGCCACAACAGGCTAACTGACCATCCTCGCAGCCTGGTCCTCTACATACTTTACTTTCCGCCTCATCTCAAATATGTCACCCTAGATATTGACGCCGACGAATCGCGGCCCTCAGAACGTGTCAACACCAACCTCAAGTCAGACACTTGGCGCCTCTCCATCATCCTGTCGTGGATAGTCCTCTTCCATCTGTCAGTCTTTCACCGATGCAAAGCCGATCGTTGTCCACTCACGCGTGTCTGAACCACAGCGTATTTTGTACTTTCGTTACGTTCATGCTAATACTATCTTGGCCCAACGACCCTTCGGGCGTCGTTCGATCGCAGCTCAACACTTGGGCCGTCTTCCTCGGTCTCTCATCTGCTCTTCTCGCGGCATTCCAATATGCTCCTCAGATCGTACACACCTATCGCCTCAAGCTCGTCGGTGCGCTCAGCATACCTATGATGTTGATCCAGACGCCTGGAGGTTTCGTCATGGTGTTCAGCATCATGATCCGGTGAGTTTCACGATTAATCCACGAGCCAAGGGCATAACTCACCTGGATCCAGGCCAGGTACAAATTGGACGAGTAAGACCGATCGTCATCCATCGCCATCTCCCTCCGTTCTTACTTTTGTGCCACAGGTTGGATCATGTTCCTAGTTGCAGCCATCATGCAAGGTATCCTCCTTGTCTTGTGCCTCTGCTGGAAAGTTCGCCAACGCAGACTTCACATTGATGACTTTGGCCATCCACTGAGGGACTCCCCGCTGCCGGAGATTCCAGTCGATGAAGGGGAATCGAATGAGGAGTCCGTTGAAGGTTCCATGGAGGAAGACCTCATTTCCATCACCGCCGAAGAAGCAGAGCAAATGCCTCTGGTTTCTAACCGAAGGAGAAAGAAAAAGAGTAAGAAGTGGAGGTCGTGGCTCAAATGGCTGGGAGCTAAGTAATCTCTCGCATGGCGATATGCTGTATATTTCCTACAAGTCCAGTCATATGCAACTTTTTTTTTGGCTTTTGGCTTCTTTCGTTACTCGCGTGACTTTTTCGAAAGGGCGTGAACGATGGCTCTATTCTAGTACGTCGTACACAGTTCGCATGACATGTTCTGCCTTCCGCCCGGTGTGCTTGACAAGCCCAACAAAGTCCAGCGTATGCAACGCACGCACGAATCGCGCCTGTACGTGCATCTTCCACTCTTCTTCCTCGTCCCCTTGACCGTCGTTCTCCCCACCATCGGCGGCCGGTGCGAGGTGACTCCGCTGGCTCTCGACGACCTGCGAGAACGACTCGTACCAGTCGTATACGTTGATCATGCGCCCCGCCTCGAGGTATCGTCGGAAGAGGATGCTCGCGTCGGGCAGCTTCCAGATGGGCACGCGCTGGGTCATCGTCGAGCCATCTTGGGTCGGAGGAAGGAACGTGTGGGGCTGGAGTAGGGCCGAGACGATGGTGGCGCGGGGAGCGGGGTTGAGCATCTGTGGTCAAGTCATCGCCGGGAATGAATAAGGAGAAGGAGAAAGAGAAAGCAAAGGGGAGGGAGCACTGACCTCTGAGGGAAATGGGGTCGATCCTGTATGCCAGATCTCCCATAGACGAAGGTCCTCCAAATTGATGATATGTTCCCTGGTGACATCGTGCATCAGCTTCCCTGCGAAGAGGGGGAAAATACGCGACTGGAAGAAGGGGGAAAAAAAAACTGACCGGAAGTAGTCAACAAGCCAATCCCCAAACTCCTCTGCGACCTGCACGCTGCTGTTGGACCCTTCCCCGTCGTCCTCGTCCTCGTCCTCGAGCAGCCCGGAAGCGGTTTCCACACGCTGCCGCGCTTCGTCAATCCCCTCTAGGTGATCCGGGATCTCGTCGAGGAACGAGCGCAGTTCCCGCAGCAAGACCGGGAGCTTTTCGCCGGACAGTTTCCTGCGCGCGTTCCACCCGCGAGAATTGAGCACGGGTTTAATGTGAAAAGATATGGCCGACCTAGTCATCATCCCCAAGTATTTCCCTTCGCGCGCCAGCCCGCCCCTCAGGCTTGCGCTCATCATCTCGAGCGGGGTCTTATCCGATCCTGCGCCTCGATAACCCAGATCGAGCATCGTCTTCTGCACGTTGCGCATCACGCCGAATGCGAGCCTCAGTCGGCGCAGGCGAGCGCAAAAGTCGGCTCGTGCGTCAGCTACGGAAGCCAGCAGACCAGCGACGTCGTTCACGGGCCAGCCGGTTTCGTTCGATGCCAATTCCTGGGGACCGAATGCCCACGAGAACAGCGAAGCGAGGAAGGTGGCTGCCTTGGGGTCCGAGAGCTTCTTGATGGCGTGTTTGGCGGATGGAGTGTCGAGCCGTTCGTCGCGCATGAAGATGCTAAGTGGCTCATCAAAGTGCTTCAGATGGGCGAGTTGAAGGGTGGTCAAGACGCCTTCCACGGAAGCGGAGTTTCGACAGAAAAAGTCGGTTAGGAAATCGAGGGCTGCGGGACCAACCATGATGTCTGGCTCGAAATGAAAGTCGAAGAACGTCTGCGGGGAGAGGCGATTACATGGCATATCGAACAGATGGGTGCCTCCCACCTACCTCGGTGACTACCTTCTCCAAAACGGAAGTTCCTGACGGAACTGTGAAACTATCCACCCGGAGCAACGACAGCACGGACTGCGGGTATGTCGCATGGAGAAAGGAATTGTGCGGTGATGATAATGCCAAGATGAAGATGAGGGGGAGTTGTGGCACGTAGGAACTAAGACATGATTGAGCGGCGTGATGATCTGAGGGATCCTCGCTTACCTGCAGATATAGAACAAGTCCTGAATGACAGCCTCGTCAAATTGTTCGAACTCATGAAGGAAGACCACAAGCTGCGGTGGAGGCTCAGGGCCCTCTGAGATGTCAGCATCGCGTCCGTCCTCTGATCAGACACAGGGCCTACCGGAGGCATCTCGGAAAACGCCGTGCCAGGCCTTGAGTAGCTCAATATCGTAGTTGGCTAACGATGTCGTGGGTTTTCGTTTTACTGAGGAGCACAACACCTCAGTTCAGGAAAACGTGGTATCATGGCTATATTCTCACCGTCTTGGCCGTTAGGAGGGCGGTCCACGAAGCCTGTGACCAGAGTTTTCATGGCAGACATGATGTTCGGGCAGTCGGATGGGTAAAGATGGGTGATGTACGAGCTAGGTGGTGGGTCCTCGTCTTCCGTTTCGTCGATGAAATTTGCCTCTAGTCGGGTGGCAACATTAGCTATGAATCCTTGGCTTGTTGAGGAGCCTATTCCTTGTCATGTAACTCCTTGTCTTCACGCAGCTAAGAAGAACTCACCTGATATCGCAACCACAGGTAGCTCAGGGTAGGGCAAGCCAGGGAGAACGTCGTCGTATGCCCGATGCACGGATCGGACAATTTCATCCAAGACGGGTGCATGCAGAGAATTTATAATATGCTAAAATACCAAGTCGCAAACGTCGGCACAGAGCGGATAAAAAGGAACGACGCGTACCTCAACCCTGTCGAGGCAGGTATTCCACGCAGCACTGTATAACTTGAAGCGTGCGACATAGCCTCCTGGCAGGTCTCTTTCGTCAAAGGGAGAATATTCCTCGACTGGTAGCTGATCGGTATCGTCTCCGTTGACGTCGGGTCCTAGTGGTATGGAGGTCCAAGTTATTACTACAACAGACTCGGATGAGCGTGCTACGCACCCATAGTAGTTTCGTCGCATGGGATGTAAATAACATGCTAGGGCGGCATCAGTGCGCACAAGAGACAGCTTGGGAAGGTGCTAACCTGAGTGTCGTCGATATCATCTTGGGGGAAAGACATTCAATCGCGAGCGAAATTGGGGGTACAGTAGAGCACGGGACTCGGAGCCTCGTTAACGCAGCGCGCGCGACCCGTCGCGCCTTTCCGCGAGTACGCGAGATTCCCGATCGGAGTATCGTACCAAACGTTTCGTTTGTCGACGGCCTCGATGCTCAAATTAATGGGTATACTACGACGAACAATGGTAAAGAAAGCATGCCAAATCACTACGTTTTGATAGCAAGTTGCTGATGTATAAGGTATAGAGCTACATGTAACTGACGGAGGACGAAATCCAACGCAAGGACAACACGCGACCAAGCCGTTTCCCGAAAGGCGACTCAGTCTATACGAAGAACGATATGGAGAAACCGACCAAGGTGATGACCCAAGGCGGCCAACACTGCCGCGCCGCGGCATTCGAAGGAGAAGGGGTAGTAGCTAGTGAGGACGTCGACGATGGAGATGTTGGACTTGAACCGGGACCAGTAGATAATGGTAGGGGTGATGGAGAGGAGGTTGTCGGTGTCGACGATGAGGTAGTCCCATAGAGTAACGAGGTGGAGATCGGATTGGGTTGTGCAGTCAGCAAGGAGGACGGTGCAGGTATCGAAGATGTCAACTCGGGAACTGGTGAGTTAAACGAGCCACTCATCCCATCGAGTCTAAGATGGCAGATAAGTAAATCGATACGGGAAACATCAAAGAGCACACGGACGTGAAGAAGGGCGAAAACGCTTGCAATGGCTGTGAGGAATTCGGTGAGTTGATCGAGGTGAACGCGATATAACTATTGGAGATAATGTCAGTAAGGCGCCATTTCTCTCGCAGGTTCCCGTACTAGGTATGTGAGTCAGGGCCAGCATCAGGATTTGGCTTTAGAAAATATTAGTACAAAATCACGTCTCACTCAGAAAGTAGGCTCACCGTGAACGTGAGTGAATGATTTGCTGAAACGTCGATTGGTTCAATCTGTTGTACCAACATCTGTATGGCCGTCAATCCGAATCAAATTCGTTGTGGAGTGGAAACAAACCTCCATTCCGGAGAACAACGCGACGTAGCACGGGCCCATGGTTGTCAGGAGGGGTTCTTGACCATCGTCCAACCACTCAACGGCACAGGGCTGCCCACCATGACACACAGTCTGTTCCGTAGGATTGGTCACCTGCAGTTCGGGGGAGGGGAGTTCAGAACGATTCCATGAACATTCGAGGAGATTGGCGCACGAAAAGTGATCCAGACACGGTCCGCAGTAAGGTCAGGACAAGACTCGCAGACGCAAAGCTGGGGACGACACGCATTGGGCCGACGATGTATGGAGGGAGAAGGGACAAAGGGAACGTGGGTCACACGAGGAATCAACCTCGGATCGTGGCTGGCCAGCAGAGAGTAGGGTGGATGGAGTGCACTTCCATGCTTGGCTGGAGCCGGGGGAAGTACTTACTGATGAGGCGAATACTATGGTAACACTCCTTCCGAGCAACGACCTAAATTTGGATCATGGCGAGTTCTCTCATCTAACACTCAACCGTACCCCTCGGGAATAGAACGAACACACCTATAGCTGGGCACCGCATGTCTGGATAATGTCCACATGTCATTTCTTATGGTTGTCACACACCCACCCGAGCGCCCTAATCAGACCAAAAGTTTTTTTATAGCGTTCCCGGCGCGCCGTGTGCCTTGAATTTGCCGTCGGTCGACCATATAAATTACGGCGGCCTGTCCCTCTTTTTTCTCTTCTCCTTCACCTTCTTGCACCGGCCATCACAATTCGTCGCTTGCAGCGTACCCCACACTCTTTTCATCCTTCCATTCGTTCTCTTCTAACCAAAAGATATCACAATGCTATCATCTCTTCTTATTCTTTCTCTCGCTGCGGTTGCTCCTCTTGCCCACGCGACCGTTTATGTACGTGTTTCATAATGTCGTTGACGATCTCATGTCATGTGCGTATTTTCTCTCCAAGACCACCAGCCCCGTTGCCTCCTCGTCTCTACCTGCCGGTCAGCCGGCGACAATCAACTGGCAGGATGATGGCACCGCTCCTTCCCTTGCCCAGTTTGGCCTGGCTTCCATTGGTCTATACGTTGGTAACCAGCAACAACAGGTCTGCTCTCTATTCCATTCTTCGTTCTCTTTATGCTAAATCCTCCATAGACTCTCTGCCAGTCAATCGCTACGGACATTGATGTTTCCAAGGTTAGCACCCAAAGTTGGACACCGGATGCCACTGTTGGACCCGATTCCGACGTATAGTGAGCGTTCTTCGCTTTCTTTCCTGATGGCGACATAGCCAATCCTCTTTGATAGCTTCATCAGGTTCACGTCGAATAGCTTCCAAGACCCCAACCAGCCCCAGTTCATGGCCGAGGCTTTCTCTGCCAAGTTCGCGTGCGTTGCATCCGCTACTTGATTTCAACTCAGCTCTCAAAATTCGAATAGTCTCACCGGCATGACTGGTACTTTTAATGCTACTGTCCAGGCCCAGATCAGTGGAGCACCGGTAGCCTCAGGTGCCGCCTCAACCGCTGCTGCGTCTGGAGGATCGACATCTCGTGCCACAAGCACGGGATCGACGGCACCATCCTCTGCCAAGGCCAGTACCACCGCCAGCGGTGCTGCATCAGCCAACAATGGTGCCGGTCACATCACAGTACCCCGCGTTCTTACTGCTACTGGCATCGTTGCCATTACCTTCGCCTTCTTCCTGTGATTACCTTATATACCCTTCCGCAACATGAAGGTCTCACGCTAGCTGATCTACTCATGAGCTTTTCCGGGTTGCCGTGTCTTGGCATAGGTTCGTACCATACCACTCGCCAGTCCTATTTGCGCTCTGCGTAGCCCTGGTCCTCTCTTCTTTTCATTAATAGACGAACTGTGTAATTGGGATATTTTTTCTTACTCTCAAGGATTCTCGACATGGCACCGTCCAAACTCATGAAAATTACGCAACGTGCGAGCCAATATAACGTTAGTGTGACCCTTAAGGATTGTCGTGATCTCACGCTCTAGGGCTTGGCAAGGTCATCATGAACTTGTGAACCAACTGCCCTTGAGGTCGAAAAATTTCACCAGTAACGCCATTGAAAAGGTGAGAACAGCAGGGCAACTTTCAACGAAGTAAGTTAGCAGTAGAGTATTCGTCTCACGATCCCATCGAGTTATGATCAATGATTGTGTTTGCATATCAAAAGATGAACAAGAACAAGGTCGTTGAGATGCAGCGCGCCCGACGTCGCTCAACGTCGTAAGGGACGAATTCATTAATGACCACGTGTCTTCTCGCTTTCCAAATCTGGCTAGCCCACTAAGCCACAATTCCCAGCGATTGACAGTATCATAGTTCTGTACCGGACTTGTCCATACGACGTACTTGCTGTGTAACTGACATTGCAACTGCCTCTCGATGCCTAGTGCAACCGCCGAACCTGCCAAGAAATCTCAATCACGGTCCAAAACCAAGGAAAAGCGCCCGGGACAAGCCAAAGCCGCAGGCTCAGAACGCCTCAAAACCGTCGTGCGCAGGTTGCCCCCGAACCTCCCCGAACACATCTTTTGGCAGTCCGTGCAGGCTTGGGTCACTGATGAAACCGTCGTTTGGAAGGAGTTTTATCCTGGCAAAGTGAAGAAGAAGTGAGTGTCTCTGACAAACTTAATGCGATTTGGTGGGGCACTCATGGATATCTTTATCTTTTGATGATGCGTCTTGGATCTGAAGGCTGAACAAGGAGAACGTGTACTCCCGTGCATACATCGCTTTCAGGACGGAGGACCTAGTCGCCAGGTTCAGCTGCGAGTACGATGGGCATATATTCAAAGACAAAGCAGGTCTGTCTTTTCGCCATCCTTCTTCGATGTTTCAACTCAAAATGTCGTGATCTGTCTTGATGCACAAAGGGAACGAATCGCAAGCCGTGGTAGAATTTGCACCGTATCA
>Ga0307510_10002652_pt1 | contig 20437 bp, 17 predicted proteins | sample 12_EM_MG_FD_207224 | JGI IMG/M metagenome (GOLD analysis project Ga0307510, IMG submission 207224) | Populus trichocarpa ectomycorrhiza microbial communities from riparian zone in the Pacific Northwest, United States - 12_EM | ecosystem: Host-associated > Plants > Roots > Unclassified | place... | reverse complement strand
TATCGCGAGCAGGCTCACTCCTACACTGGATTGTCGTGGCATTCAGCCATTTTTTACGGCGGCGAACGCGGCGGTTTCGTAAGGCACCGTCACCACATCCCTGCCACGCAGTTCCGGCTCGGCGGCAATCAACGCGCGAATCTGCTCATCAACCTTCGCCCGCTGCGCCTCCGGCAGCGCGGCGATGAAACTGGTCGAGCGCACGCGGTTGAAAATCACGTCCTCCGGCGAGCCGGTATGGCCATGGTGAAACCGTTCGACCTGCAGAGGCGCGAACGCCGGGTGCGGAAACACTGTGCGCCAGGTGCCGGTGTAATAGCGCGGCGTGTCACCTTCCAGTGCGTTGACGATGGCGTCCAGTTTCGGCACCCAGCTGACCTGGGTGTCGCGCAGATTCCAGATCAACCCCAACTGGCCACCGGGCTTGAGTACCCGGGCGATTTCGGTCAGTGCTTCGGTGCTGGCGAACCAGTGAAACGCTTGCGCGCAAATCACCACATCGACTGAAGCGTCCGGCAACGGCAGATCAGTCGCCGTGCCGTTCACCGCGAGCACATCGGGCCAGGCGTCAGACAGCTTTTCCAACATCTGCGGCACCGGTTCAACCGCGATCACTTGTGCGCCGGTCGCCACCAGCCGCCCGGTGAACTTGCCAGTACCGGCGCCCAGATCGATCACGGTTTTATGCCCATCCAGGCCCAGCGTCGCGGTCAACCATTGACTGACTTGCGGCGGATAGTCCGGCCGCCCTTTGACGTAGGTGTCGGCGGCGGTTTTGTAGCCGGCAGCGGCTGAGTGATGGATTTGGTCGGTCATGGCAACGCTCCTTACGGCAAAACATCGGATCGACGGCAGACGCTCCCGAGCATAGCGCTTGAATTTACGCTGAACTTGAACAGTCACTGATAAAGCGATGAATAAAAATTCACCCTGTGGTGTTCAAAGTGAAACATAACCCCCTGTGGAGCCTTGCCCATGACTATCCGTTCCGTTATGTTCGCCGCCCCGTTGCTGCTGGTCGCCGCGATGTCCAGCCAACTGGCCTTGGCCAATGGTGATGAAGAAGCGCCGGTGCAGAAACCCGAATGCCCGAAAGGCCAGGTCTGGGACAGCAAAACGCAGAAGTGTGTGATGCAAGTCAGCAAAGCACTTTCGGATGCCGACCGTACCGATTATGCCTATCGCCTCGCCAAGGTCGGTCGCTACGAAGAGGCCCTAGCGCTGCTCGACACACTGAAGCAACCGAACACTGCCAAGGCCCTCAACTATCGCGGATACGCCACACGCAAACTGGGGCGCACCGACGAAGGCATCGGTTATTACCTGCAATCGGTGAAACTCGATCCGCAGTACGCGCAAGTGCGCGAATACCTCGGCGAGGCCTATGTGATCAAAGGTCGCGTCGATCTGGCGCAGGAACAGTTGCAGCAGATCAAATCGATTTGCGGTATGTCCTGCGAGGAATACCAGGACCTGGCCGAAGCCATCAACGATTCATCGAAAACCTGAGCACATATAAGGGCCGTCATCATCGTCAACGATCAGGCATTCAGAACAGAACTCGGACAGCATCTGGCGCGACTGTGGCGCTATGGTCTGCTGTTGTCGCGCAATCGGCACGTGGCCGAGGATCTGGTGCAGGCCACGTGTGTGCGGGCGCTGGAGCGCGCCAGTCAGTATGTGGCCGGCACGCGCATGGATCGCTGGTTGCTGAGCATTCTGCATTCGATCTGGCTCAACGAAGTGCGCGCTCGTCGCGTGCGTCAGGGGACGGGACAGGTCGATGCCGATGGTCAACTGGCGTTCGACGGTGAGTACGCCGCGCAGACGCACGTGATGGCGGCGCAGGTGATTCGCCGAGTGGACGCGCTGCCGGAAACCCAACGCGAAACCGTGTATCTGGCCTATGTCGAAGGCTTGTCCTACCGCGAAGTCGCCGAGATCCTGCAAGTGCCGATCGGTACGGTGATGAGTCGCCTGGCCACCGCACGGCTGAAACTCGCCGAATACCCGCCGTTGCAAGCGGTGCCGAAATCCACCGAAGGAGACCGTTCATGAACACGCCTTCGGATGAACAACTGGTCGCCTACCTCGACGGCGAACTCGACCCTGAGTACCGCGATCAGCTGGACAATGCCATTGCTGAAGACTCGCTGCTGAGTCTGCGCGTGCAGTGGCTCAGCCGCAGCAGTTTGCCGTACAAGAAAGCCTATGACGAACTGGCGCAACAGGCGCCGCTCGATCGCCTGCAGGCGCGGCTGGATGCGATGCCTTCACCGCAGCGTCCGGGCTTCAACCGCCGCTGGTTTATCGCTGGCGCCGCCGCAGCGCTAGTGGCCGGCGGGGTGTTGGCCGACCGCTTGTTCCTCGGCTGGCATGCCGCACAATCGAATAACTGGCGAGGGTTGGTGGCTGATTACATGGCGCTGTACGTGCCGCAAACGCTTGATCATCTGCCCACCGACGACGCCGCACAACGGGCACAACTGCGCACGATCGATGCGCGCCTGGGCCTCAATCTTTCACCTGCCGCGTTGAAGTTACAAGGTGCCGAGTTCAAACGGGCGCAGATGCTCGAATACGACGGTGTGCCCATCGCGCAGATCGTATATCTGGATGCGAAACATGGGCCGTTGGCGCTGTGTGTCACGCGCTCGAACCGCGGCAGTCAGCCGTTGGCCCATGAGCGTCGACGTGAGATGAACGTGGTGTATTGGACTGAACGTGAACACGCGTGGATGCTGATCGGACACGACGCCCCGGTGGCGCTGGAAGACAAGGCAAAACTGTTGAACAGCCGTTTAAACACCGGATAAATTCTGCACTATTCTGGGTGAGTGATTTTTCAAGGACTCCACGATGCCTGATTCTTCCCGTTCTGCCTTACTGGTTATCGACGTTCAAAACGACTTCACCCCCGGCGGCCAATTGGCAGTACCGGAAGGTGACCTGATTGTGCCGCTGATCAACCGGCTCGCCCGTCAGTTCACCCAGGTCGTCGTTGCACAGGATTGGCACCCCACCGGCCATGCCTCATTCGCCTCCAGTCATCCCGGTCACCAGCCCTACGATGTCATCCAGTTGCCTTATGGCGAGCAGACACTCTGGCCCGACCACTGTGTGCAATCGACAGCAGGGGCCGAGTTTCACCGGGGACTCGACTTGCCTCATGCCCAGTTGATCATTCGCAAGGGCTGCAATCCTGATATCGACAGCTATTCGGCCTTTCTGGAAGCCGATCGCCGAACCACCACTGGGCTGGCCGGCTACCTCAAAGAGCGCGGGATCGATACGGTCTACATGGTGGGGCTGGCACTGGATTTCTGCGTGATGTTTTCGGCGCTGGATGCACGGGCGGCGGGGTTCAATGCCTACGTGGTGCTGGATGCGTGCCGGGCGATCGATCTGAATGGATCACTGGCGGCAGCAATTGAACGGATGCAGGACGCCGGCGTCGGGTTGATTCAATCGACTGAACTGATCTGAACAACCACAGCCCCCTTTGGGAGCGAGCCTGCTCGCGAAGGCGGCCAAGTATGCGTTGACTGACCCGACGCCTTCGCGAGCAGGCTCGCTCCCACAGGGATATTTTCAGCGTCATGTAGCTCAGGCGTTATTGGGCAACCACAACCGGAAGCGTGCCCCGCCCAACGGTGAAGACTCTACGGTCAACGTGCCGCCCTGCGCTTCCAATGCGCGACGGCTGATCGCCAGGCCCAGGCCAAACCCGCCGGTCGCCCGATCACGACTGCGATCCAGTCGATAGAACGGCTCGAAAATCCGCTCTCGCTCATCATCGGGAATGCCGATGCCGTCATCATCGACCCAGATTTCACAGCCCTCGGCATTGACCTGCACGCCAATCTGAATGCGCTTTTCGCAATAGCGCATGGCGTTGCGCAGCAGATTCTGGATCGCCCGTGCGGTCAGGCGTGGATCGAGCGAGAAGCGTTCGAGCTGGCCGTGCAGCAACACGTCAATGACGATTTCCGGTGATTCCAGCTCTTCATCGACACTGCCCAGAATGCTGTCGATGAACTCATCCAGCGACACCTCGACCTGCTCCGGCAGTTGCGCCGGATTCTGCAAGCGGCTGTAAGAGAGCAACTCCAGCACCAGTTCATCCAGCTCGCGAATGTGCGCGACCAGTCCCAGCAAGCGCTCGCGGCTGGCGGTCGGCAAGTCATCGGACAAAGCCAGCGCCAAGCCGAAATCCAGACGCGTCAGCGGTGTACGCAATTCATGGGACACGGCATTGAGCAGATCGCGTTGCTGATTGAGCAGGTTTTCGATATCGCCGGCCATGGTGTCGAAAACATTGGCGAGGCTGCCGATGTTGGAGCTCTGGGCGATCTTCGTGCGCTCACTCAAATGACCCTTGCCGAAACGTTCGGCGGTGCCTTTGAGGCGTTCCAGATCACGCCAGTGCGGGCGCAACCACATCAGCAGGCAGGCGAGCAGGCTCGCGCCGATCAGCACGTTGATACTCCAGTACAACAGATTGACGTCCATCGGATCCGGCGGCACGACCATTTGCACAGCGGTGGTGTCATCCAGCGGCGTCACCGCCAGCGTGCGCCAGCCCCAGTCGCCGATACGCACAACGTTTTCGCCACGGCGCAGGCGCTGCTGCTCGATGGCAGTGAACTCGGCATCGTCGATGCGCGCCAGGACGATGTGCAGCGGCTGGAAATCCTTGTCCATCGACGCCGCCAGCGCCGGCCACTGCTCATGCGGCACTGCATGAAACTGGCGGGTAATCAGCGATTGCAGGCCGCGCGAATAGTCGAGGTTGTAGGTGACGAAGCGATCGCGGAACGCCATGACCACCAGATCCGGCACCAGATAGATCGCCGCGCTGTACGAGACGATCGTCACCAGATACAGGCGAAACAGGATGCGAAACATCAGCTCAGCATTCCCACTCGGAACGGCTGAACAAATAGCCCTTGCCCCACACGGTCTTGATCTTGCGCGCCTCGCCGGCGTGGTCGTCGAACTTGCGGCGCAGCTTGGAAATCGCCACGTCCACCGAACGGTCAGTGCCGTTGAATTCGATACCGCGCAGGCGTTGCAGGATCTGATCGCGGCTTAACACTTCGCCGGCGTGACGGGCCAGGACCACGAGCAGGTTGTACTCACCGCTGGACAACTCGACCGGTTGATCACGCCAGGTCACGGTGCGCTCGGACAGGTCGATGCACAGATTACCCATGAGGATGCGGTCATTGGCGGTCAGCGGTTCGCCGAGGCTGCTGCGGCGCAACAGGGTGCGCACCCGTGCCAGCAACACGCGCGGTTCGCAAGGTTTGGTGACGTAATCGTCGGCGCCCATTTCCAGGCCCAGAACCTGATCGTGGCTGTCGTCGCGGGCGGTGAGCATCAGGATCGGCAATGTCGCTGAATCGGCACGCAGTAAACGGCAGACTTGCAGGCCGTCGAGGCCGGGCAGCATCAGGTCGAGAATCACCAGATCCGGCGGATTGACCCGCGCCCGTTCGCGCACGTGGTCACCACGGCCGATCACGCTGACGGAATAACCGTTGCGCTCCAGGTAGCTGGAAATCAGTTCGGCGAGGGCGGTGTCGTCTTCGACCAGGAGGATGTTGGGCATGGGTGATCCAGAAAGTGCTGTGGCGACTGATAAGGCCCATTCGCGAGCAGGCTCGCTCCCACACTTGGAATGCGATTCCTTGTGGGAGCGAGCCTGCTCGCGAAAGCTATCTATCTGTCGCAATAAATTTCAAGACCTGAAGGATATACGCCCTCGCCCATCCCTGAGCAAAACCCTTACACAATTTCACACAGCGCCTACAAAGCTTCACCGCTAATCTCGGCGTCTGCCCGTAGGATGCGGACATCAATATTGGGGGTTGTACATGTCGAACAAACTGCTGGCCGGGCTCGGCCTGATCGCGATGGCGCTGACACTGAGCGCCTGTGATTCGTCCTCGAAGGCAGAGGATCAGACGCCACCGGCCACGGTGCGCATCGAGACGATCGAAGCGCATCCCCTGACGCTCAGCAGCGAACTCAGCGGCCGCATCGCCGCGCCGCGAATTGCCGAAGTGCGCGCACGGGTGGCCGGAGTGGTCTTGCAGCGCACCTTCCGCGAAGGCAGCGACGTGAAAAAGGGCGACGTGCTGTTCCGCATCGACCCGGCACCGTTCAAGGCTGACCTCGACAGCGCCGAAGCCGCGCTGCGCAAGGCCGAGGCCAATGCGTTCCAGGCCAAACTGCAAGAGCAGCGCTATGCCCAGTTGATCGACGACCAAGCCATTAGCGGCCAGGACTACGACAACGCCCGCGCCAATGCCCGGCAAACCGCCGCTGACGTTGCGGCCAACAAGGCTGCCGTCGAACGCGCAAAACTGAACCTCGGTTACGCCACCGTCACCGCGCCGATTTCCGGGCGTGTCGGTCGTGCACTGGTCACCGAAGGCGCATTGGTCGGGCAGAACGAAACCACACCACTGGCGCTGATCCAGCAGCTCAACCCGATTCACGCCGACCTCACCCAGTCGACCCGTGAACTCAACGAATTGCGCCGCGCGTTCCGCTCCGGGCAGTTGCAGGAAGTCGGCCAGGATCAGGTCAAAGCCACGCTGATTCAGGATGACGGCAGCCTTTATCCGCTGCCGGGCAAGCTGCTGTTCAGCGACATCACCGTCGACCCGGGCACTGGCCAGATCATCCTGCGCAGCGAATTCCCCAACCCGGACCTGGATTTGCTGCCGGGCAGTTTCATTCGCGTGCGTCTCGAGCAGGCAACCATTCAGAACGGCATCACCGTGCCGCAACGCGCCGTGCAGCGCGACAGCGCCGGCATTGCCCAGGTGCTGACCGTCGACGAGCAAATGCGCGTCGCCGAGCAACCGGTGCAACTGGGCTCGGTGCAGAACAATCGCTGGATCGTCACCGGCGGCCTCAAGCCCGGCGACCGCATCGTCATCGAAGGCCTGCAACATGCCCGTCCCGGCGAAACCGTGCAGATCGACGACACCCCTCTTCCACTTGCCCAGACCTCTGGTCAGTAAGCAGGACGCTTTTCTATGCCGCAGTTCTTTATCGACCACCCGGTGTTTGCCTGGGTCGTCGCGTTGTTCATCCTGTTGGCCGGTGCGCTGGCCATCCCGCAGTTGCCGGTGGCGCAGTATCCCGATGTCGCCCCGCCGCAGATCGAAATCTACGCCGTGTATCCCGGCGCCTCGGCGCAGACCGTCGATGAAAGTGTGGTCAGCCTGATCGAGGAAGAGCTCAACGGCGCCGATCACCTGCTGTACTTCGAATCGCAGAGCAGCCTCGGCAGCGCGACGATCAAAGCCACGTTCCAGCCGGGCACCAACCCGGAGCTGGCGCAGGTCGATGTGCAGAACCGCCTCAAGGTCGTCGAGTCGCGTCTGCCGCAAGCGGTCAATCAACAGGGCTTGCAGGTCGAAAAAGTCTCGTCCGGTTTTCTCCTGCTGATCACCCTGACCTCCAGCGACGGCAAGCTCGATGACGTGGCGCTCAGTGATTATCTGGCGCGCAACGTGATGAACGAGATCAAGCGTCTGGAGGGCGTCGGCAAGGCGCAGTTGTATGGCGCCGAGCGGGCCATGCGCATCTGGATCGATCCGCAGAAGCTGATCGCTTTCAACCTGACGCCGGCTGACGTCAATGAAGCCATCGTCGCGCAAAACGCTCAGGTCTCCGCCGGCAGCATCGGCGACCTGCCCAATCCGTCGAACCAGGAAATCACCGCGACCATTCTGGTAAAGGGTCAGTTGTCGACGCCGCAAGAGTTCGCCGACATCGTGCTGAAAGCCAATCGCGACGGCTCGACCGTGCGCATCGGTGACGTCGCGCGGGTCGAAATTGGCAGCCAGGAATATCAGTTCGGCACGCGCCTCAATGGCAAGCCGTCCACCGCTGTCGGCGTTCAACTGTCGCCGGGCGCCAATGCGCTGAACACTGCAACGCTGGTGCGGGCGAAGATGGATGAGCTGGCGCGCTACTTCCCGGCGGGCGTGGAATACAAGATTCCGTACGACACCTCGCCGTTCGTCAAAGTCTCGATCACCAAAGTGGTTTACACCTTGGGCGAAGCGATGTTGCTGGTGTTCGCGGTGATGTTCCTGTTCCTGCAGAACGTGCGTTACACGCTGATCCCGACACTGGTGGTGCCAGTGGCGTTGATGGGTACATTCGCGACCATGCTCGCGCTGGGCTTCTCGATCAACGTGCTGACCATGTTCGGCATGGTGCTGGCCATCGGCATTCTGGTCGACGACGCGATTGTCGTGGTGGAGAACGTCGAACGGATCATGGCCACCGAGGGCCTGTCGCCCAAGGAAGCCACGCGCAAGGCGATGACGCAGATCACCGGCGCGATCATCGGCATCACCCTGGTGCTGGTCGCGGTGTTTATTCCGATGGCGTTCATGCAAGGTTCGGTCGGGGTGATTTACCAGCAGTTCTCGCTATCGATGGCGACGTCGATTCTGTTCTCGGCGTTCCTCGCCCTGAGCCTCACGCCGGCACTGTGCGCGACACTGCTCAAGCCGATTGCCAAGGGTGAGCATCATGAAAAGTCCGGGTTCTTCGGCTGGTTCAACCGCCGCTTCGAGCGCCTGACCGATCGTTATCAGGGCTGGGTCGGCTATGCGCTGAAACGCAGCGGTCGTTATCTGCTGATCTACGTGGTGCTGCTGATCGGGTTGGGTCTGTGCTTCGCGCGCCTGCCCTCTTCGTTCCTGCCGGTGGAAGATCAGGGTTACACCATCACCGACATTCAACTGCCGCCCGGCGCCACCAAGAATCGTACGGTGGCGGTGGCTGAACAGCTTGAGGCGCATAACGCCGGCGAGCCAGGGATCAGTGACAGTGTGGTGATTCTCGGTTTCAGCTTCTCCGGTAGTGGCCAGAACGCGGCTTTGGCATTCTCGACGCTGAAGGACTGGTCACAGCGTGGCAGTGATGATTCCGCCAGCTCGATTGCCGATCGCGCCAACATCGCGCTGAGTGAAATCAAGGACGCCATGGCGTTCTCGGTACTGCCACCGCCCGTGGATGGCCTCGGCACATCCAGCGGGTTCGAGTTCCGCTTGCAGGATCGCGGTGGTCTTGGCCATGCGACCTTGATGCAGGCGCGAACTGAACTGCTCGCGGCCGCCGAGAAGAGCAAAGTGCTGATGAACGTGCGTGAAAGCGCACTGGCCGAAGCGCCGCAGGTGCAATTGGTCGTGGATCGTAAACAGGCCAATGCCCTGGGCGTCTCGTTCGCCGACATTGGCAACGTGCTGTCCACTGCGGTCGGCTCCAGCTACATCAACGACTTCCCCAATCAGGGGCGCATGCAGCGCGTTGTCGTGCAAGCCGAAGGTGATCAACGTAGCCAGGTGGCCGATCTGCTGAAAATGCACGTGCGCAACAACGCCGGGCACATGGTGCCGCTGTCGGCGTTCGTGCAGGCCAACTGGATTCAGGGCCCGGCGCAGTTGACCCGTTACAACGGCTATCCGGCGATTGCGATTTCCGGTGAACCGTCACCGGGGCACAGTACCGGCGAAGCCATGGCGGAAATCGAACGTCTCGTTGCACAGGGGCCGAAAGGTCTGGGTCAGGAATGGACCGGCCTGTCGTTGCAGGAACGCTTGTCTGGCAATCAGGCGCCGATCCTGCTCGGTCTGTCGCTGCTGGTGGTGTTCCTGTGTCTGGCGGCGCTGTACGAGAGCTGGTCGATTCCGACTTCGGTGTTGCTGGTGGTGCCGCTGGGTGTGCTCGGCGCGGTGCTGGCGGTGACGTTGCGCGGGATGCCCAATGATGTGTTCTTCAAGGTTGGCCTGATCACCATCATCGGTCTGTCGGCGAAGAACGCGATCCTGATCATCGAGTTCGCCAAGAGCCTGTATGACGAAGGTCACGACCTGATCGATGCAACGTTGCAGGCGGCGCGTTTGCGTCTGCGGCCGATCGTGATGACGTCGCTGGCGTTCATTCTTGGCGTGGTGCCATTGGCCATTGCCACCGGCGCCAGCTCGGCGAGCCAACAGGCGATCGGTACTGGCGTGATCGGCGGGATGATTACCGCAACGCTGGCGGTGATCTTCGTGCCGGTCTTCTTCGTCGTGGTCATGAAACTCGTACAACGATTCACCAAACCCCACTGATCCAAACTGTAGGAGCTGCCGCAGGCTGCGATCTTTTGACTTTGCTTTTAGAAGATCAAAAGATCGCAGCCTTCGGCAGCTCCTACAAAAGCAGGGTTGCGTACGCTATGGTGCAGAGACAGTTCACCAACGTGAGTCCCCATGCGCTTCCTCGCCCGCACCCACCCTCGCCTGTCTGCCGCCGCCCTCCTCGGCCTTGCCACCGGTCTCCTGGTCCCCGCCGATTCCATCGTCAGCAAAATCCTCATCGGCTGGAACGCTGGCGTCTGGACTTACCTGATCCTGATGTTCTGGCTGACCGTGCGCGCCAAGGCCCCGGACGTCAAACGCATCGCTGAAGTCGAAGACGAAAATGCCGGGCTGGTGCTGTTCGTGGTGTGCATCGCCGCGCTGGCGAGTTTGGCGACCATCACCTTCGAGCTGGCTGGCAGCAAGGACCTCGAAACCACGCGTAAACTGCTGCACTACGGTTTCACCGCGCTGACGGTGATCGGCTCGTGGCTGCTGATCGGGGTGATTTTCTGCGTGCACTACGCCAGGTTGTATTACACCTGGAATGGCAAAGAGCCGGCGTTGCGCTTCGCCGAGGGGCTGACTACCCCCAACTATTGGGACTTCTTGTACTTCTCCTTCACCATAGGCGTCGCCGTGCAGACTGCAGATGTCGGCGTGGCCACCCGCGATATCCGCAAAATCGTACTGGCGCAATCGTTGATCGGCTTCGTGTTCAACACCGCGATTCTGGGATTTTCGATCAATATCGCCGCGGGTTTGTTCGGCTGACGCGATCCCGCCCGTCGGCGACACAAAGACCGCAGGTGATCATTCACTTGACGGAAGATTTGTTTTTGGTGTTTCCTGAAACCGGTTTCAGCGCTGCATGCAGACGTTGAGCCTATAAATCCAATAACAAGGTTTCAGACCGTGAACGACTTCTCCGCCGCCCAGCGCAGCCGCGTGACCATGCTTGATGTCGCCGAACGCGCTGGCGTATCCAAAGCCAGCGTCTCGCGCTTCATCGGCGAGGACCGCGCCCTGCTCTCCGATGCCATTGCCCTGCGCATCGAGCAGGCCATCGCGGAACTCGGCTATCGCCCCAACCAGATGGCTCGCGGCCTGAAACGTGGGCGTACACGCCTGATCGGCATGCTGGTGGCCGATATCCGCAACCCTTATTCGATCGCCGTAATGCACGGGGTGGAAACCGCGTGCCGTGCGCACGGCTACAGCCTGGTGGTGTGCAACACCGACCGCGATGACGAGCAGGAACGCCAGCACCTGGCGCTGTTGCGCTCGTACAACATCGAAGGGCTGATCGTGAACACGCTGGGGCATCATCGCGACGAGTTGCACGAGTTGCGCCGCGAGATGCCGCTGGTGCTGGTGGATCGCAAGGTCGACGGGCTCGACAGCGACATGGTCGGACTGAACAACCCGCAAGCTGTGGAAATGGCGCTTACGCATCTGCAGCAACGTGGTTATCGGGATCTGGTGCTGGTGACTGAACCCTTTGACGGCACCAGTTCGCGAATCGAACGGGTCAGCAGCTTTCAGGCACAGATTGCCCAGCGGTCGGCCCTGACCGGGGCGGTGCTGGAAACCGGCGACGCTCTGAACGCGCAACTTCAAACCTTTTTAAACACACCTGGTAATGGTCCGAAAGCGCTGTTTTGCGCCAATGGCGTAGCGGCGCTGGCTGCGACGACTGCGTTACGGCAAATGGGTTGCCGATTGTTCGAGGACGTCGGGCTGATTGCCCTGGATGAACTGGATTGGTATCCGTTGGTGGGCAGCGGGATTACCGCGCTGGCTCAGCCGACGGCAGAGATTGGTGCGCGGGCGTTTGAGTGTCTGCTCAAGCGCCTGCGTGGGGACGAGGAGGTGGCACGGGTGTTGGATTTTGCGCCGGTGCTGGTGGAGCGTGGATCGACCCGTGAGGTTGGCGGTGCTTGAGCTGACGCTATCGCTGGTAAGCCAGCTCCCACAGGTTTAGAGGTGTACCAAGCCTTGTGTACGACCCGAACACTGTGGGAGCTGGCTTGCCAGCGATGAGACCCAAAAGGACAACACAGAAACACCTGATATTTTTTTGAACAAAAATGAAACCGGTTTCAGAGGTCAATAACAATGAATAAACCCGCCGTTTCCATCAGTCTGTCCAGCTACGGCGCCGAGCTTGTGCGCCAGCGCGGGCAGGATGCTTTCATCGCTGTTCTGGCTGCGGCCGGGGCCAATCGCATCGAGTGGCGCGAAGAGCTGCTGACGCGTGAAGACCCTGCGCAACTGGCTCAGGCCTCCGAGGCGCAGGGCCTGCAAAGCATCTATTCCTCCCCCACCGAACTGTGGCTGGCCGGGCAGGCGCAGCCTAATCCCGAGTTGATCACCGCGCTGCAACAGGCCGAAGCATTCGGCTCAAAGTGGCTCAAGGTTTCTCTCGGCTACTTCACCGACACCAACGATCTGCAAACTTTGGCCGAGCGTTTGAAACGCAGCCCAGTGCAGTTGCTGGTGGAAAACGACCAGACTTTACACGGCGGGCGCATCGAGCCATTTCAGCGTTTCTTCGCTGCCGTCGAGCAGCACAACCTGCCAATCAAAATGACTTTCGACATCGGCAACTGGCAGTGGCAAGACCAGTCCGCCGCCAGCGCCGCCCGCCTGCTCGGCCGATATGTCGGTTATGTGCATTGCAAAGCCGTGGCCCGTCGCGCTGACGGCAAACTGGTCGCGGTGCCTCCCGCCATCAGCGACTTACACCTGTGGGAACAACTGTTGCGGCACATGGCCCAAGGCGTTATGCGCGCCGCCGAATACCCATTGCAGGGCGAAGATCTGGTGCAACTGACCAGCGAGCACGTCGCCGCCCTCGCCCGCCTCGGCCAATCCCGCCTGGAGCCTGCTCATGTCTGAGATCGATATTCTCTCGTTCGGTGAAACCATGGCGATGCTGGTCGCTGAGCAGACCGGTGATCTGGCCGCCGTCGAGCACTTCCACAAGCGCATCGCCGGGGCTGACAGCAATGTCGCCATCGGGCTTTCGCGTCTGGGTTTCAACGTCGCATGGCTGAGCCGCGTCGGTAACGATTCGCTCGGGCGCTTTGTGGTGCAGACCTTGATCAAGGAAGGCCTGGATTGCAGCCATGTCGATGTCGATAAACAACACCCGACCGGTTTCCAGTTCAAGTCCCGCAATGACGATGGCAGCGATCCGCAGGTCGAGTATTTCCGGCGCGGTTCGGCGGCCAGTCATTTGTCGCCGCAGTCGATTACGACCAATCTGCTGAGCGCTCGTCATCTACATGCCACGGGCATCCCACCGGCGCTCTCAGCCTCGACGCGGGAGATGTCCTTTGAACTGATGACACGCATGCGCAATGCCGGGCGCAGCGTGTCCTTCGACCCCAATCTGCGCCCCAGCCTGTGGGCCAGCGAGCGCGAAATGATCACCGAGATCAACCGCCTCGCCGCCCTCGCCCATTGGGTGCTGCCGGGTTTGAGTGAAGGCCGTTTGCTGACCGGTTTCGAAGACCCGGCGGACATTGCTGCGTTTTATCTCGATCAAGGTGCCGAAGCGGTGGCGATCAAACTTGGCCCGCAGGGTGCGTATTACCGAACGCATCTGGATCAGGGTTTTGTCGCGGGTGTGCCGGTGTCCAATGTCGTCGACACGGTCGGTGCCGGTGACGGCTTTGCGGTGGGGATGATCAGCGCCCTGCTGGAGCATCAGGGTTTTGCCGAGGCGGTGCAGCGCGCGAACTGGATTGGCAGTCGGGCGGTGCAGAGTCGCGGGGATATGGAGGGCCTTCCGACCCGGGCCGAACTCTTCAGCGAATTTGAGGCCGCCATCGCTGGCAAGCCAGCTCCCACAAGGGTTGGTGGTGGAAATGCAATCTTTGACATACCCGAGATCCCTGTGGGAGCTGGCTTGCCAGCGATGAGGCCCTGACAGGCAACCGATTTATTGAACCTGCTGCGACAAAAACAACAAGCTCAGGAGCAAGACCCATGAAAACCGCAACCCTCGCCACCCGCCGCTGGTGGTACATCATGCCGATCGTGTTCATCACCTACAGCCTGGCGTATCTCGATCGCGCCAACTACGGTTTTGCCGCCGCCTCGGGCATGGCCGAAGACCTGATGATTACCCCGGGCCTGTCATCGCTGCTCGGTGCACTGTTCTTCCTCGGTTACTTTTTTTTCCAGGTGCCCGGTGCGATCTACGCGCAAAAGCACAGCGTGAAGAAACTGATTTTCGTCAGCCTGATTCTCTGGGGCGGTCTCGCCACGTTGACCGGCGTGGTCTCCAATGCCTATTGGCTGATCGTCATCCGCTTCATGCTCGGTGTCGTCGAAGCCGCTGTCATGCCGGCAATGCTGGTCTACCTGTGCCACTGGTTCACCCGTGCCGAACGCTCGCGGGCCAACACTTTTCTGATCCTCGGCAACCCGGTGACCATGCTGTGGATGTCAGTGGTTTCGGGTTATCTGGTGCAGCATTTCAGTTGGCGCTGGATGTTCATCATCGAAGGCCTGCCGGCGGTGCTGTGGGCGTTTATCTGGTGGCGTCTGGCCGATGATCGTCCGGCTCAGGCGAAGTGGCTCAATGATCAGGAAAAGCAGGATCTGGAAAGCGCACTCGCTGCCGAACAGGTCGGCATCAAAGCGGTGAAGAACTACGCCGAGGCGTTCCGTTCGCCGAAGGTGATCATTCTCGCGCTGCAGTTTTTCTGCTGGAGCATCGGCGTTTACGGCTTTGTACTGTGGCTGCCGTCGATCCTCAAGGCTGGCGCGCAAATGGACATGATCGAGGCCGGCTGGTTGTCGGCGCTGCCGTACCTGGCGGCGGTGATCGGCATGCTTTTGGTGTCGTGGGGTTCGGACAAGTTGCAGAAGCGCAAACGTTTTGTCTGGCCGCCGCTGCTGATCGCGTCCATTGCGTTCTACGGTTCTTATGCACTGGGCGCTGAACATTTCTGGTGGTCGTACACGCTGCTGGTGATTGCCGGCGCCTGCATGTACGCACCTTACGGGCCGTTCTTTGCCATCGTCCCGGAGATTCTCCCGGCCAACGTTGCCGGTGGCGCGATGGCGCTGATCAACAGCATGGGCGCGCTCGGTTCGTTCGGCGGCTCGTATCTGGTCGGTTACTTGAACAGCTCCACCGGTTCGCCCGGCGCTTCGTACCTGCTGATGAGCGGCGCGCTGCTGCTGTCGGTGGTGCTGACTATTTTTCTCAAGCCCGGCGCCAGTGATCGCGTCGTTGCCAAAGCCGTTGCCACGCGTGCCGTGCCAGCGCATTCCTGAAGAGACTTTTGCCATGAAAAAACAGGTCGTGTTGTACAAGAAACTTTCGCCCGCGCTGATGGCGCGTCTGCAAGAGCAGTGCGAAGTGACGCTGATCGACAGCCTCGACGCCGACGGTCTCATGCAACTGCGCGACGCCCTGCCCCGTGCCCACGGTTTGCTCGGCGCCAGCCTGAAACTTGATGCGGCGTTATTGGATCTGGCGCCGCAACTGCAAGCCATCGCCAGCGTCTCGGTGGGCGTCGACAACTACGACATCGATTACCTGAACCAACGCCAGATCCTCCTGAGCAACACCCCGGACGTGCTTACCGAAACCACCGCCGACACCGGTTTCGCGCTGATCCTCGCGGCTGCCCGGCGTGTGGTGGAACTGGCGAACATGGTGCGCAGCGGCCAATGGAGCCGCAACATCGGTCCGGCGCATTTCGGCACCGATGTACATGGCAAGACGCTGGGGATTATCGGCATGGGCCGCATCGGCGAGGCGCTGGCCCAGCGTGGGCATTTCGGGTTCGGCATGCCGGTGATCTATCACAGCCAGTCGCGCAAACCGGCGGTCGAGGCGCGATTTGATGCGCAATACCGCAGCCTCGAAGATCTGCTCCAGCAAGCCGATTTCATTTGCCTGACCTTGCCGTTGACGGCGCAGACCGAAGGCTTGATCGGCGCCGAGCAGTTCGCACTGATGCGCCCGGAAAGCATCTTTATCAATATCTCGCGGGGCAAGGTGGTCGATGAGGCGGCGATGATTGAGGCGCTGCGTCATCAACGGATTCGTGCGGCGGGGCTGGATGTGTTTGAGCGTGAGCCGCTGAACCATGATTCGCCGCTGTTGCAGCTGAATAATGTGGTGGCGACACCGCACATGGGCTCGGCGACGCATGAGACGCGCGAAGCGATGGCGCGCTGTGCGGTGGAGAATCTGTTGGCGGCGTTGAAGGGAGAGAAGCCGGCGAATCTGGTGAATCCATCGGCCTGGCAGGGCTGAGATCTTCAGTGCCTGTTCTGGCCCAATCGCTGGCAAGCCAGCTCCCACAGGGTTTTCGGGCGGACACAAATATCATGTCCACCTCAAATCACTGTGGGAGCTGGCTTGCCAGCGATGGGGCCAGTGCAGGCAACGCAAAACCATCAGGCACTGCGCGCCTGCAACAGCTGCGCCGCACACAACGCAATCCGCGCACAAGCATCCGCCAGTTTCACCCGATCCAGCACCAGACCAATCCGGATGTGCCCCGCTGCACTGGGCCCGAACGCCTCACCGGCCAGCACCGACACGCCATAACCCTCCAGCAACCGCTCGGCAAACGCCTGGGCGCCCAGCCCGGTCTGGCGCACATCGACCATCACAAACATGCCGCCATCCGGGCGAATCGGGTACAACCCCGGACAACCCTGCAAACGTTCGCAGACCAGATCCCGGCGCAAGCGATATTCCGCGCGCATTTGCGTCACTTCCGGCAGGTCTGACTGCAACGCAATCTCTGCGGCTTTCTGCACAAAGTCCGGCAGGCCGAACAGCATGCTCAGCGACAAATTGACCAAATGCTCGGCCAGCGATGTCGGCCCGATCATCCAGCCGATGCGCCAGCCGGTCATGGCGTGGGATTTCGACAGGCTGTTGATTGTCGCCGTGCGCTCGGCCATGCCCGGCAAACTCGCCGGGCTGACGTGCTGACCTTCATAGAGCAGTTCGCTGTAGACCTCGTCGCTGATCAGCCACAAGTCATGCTGCACGCAGAGCGCCGCCAGTTCCTGCCAGATCAGCAGTGACAGGCTCGCGCCGCTGGGATTGTTCGGACTGTTGAGCAGCATGGCGCGGGTTTTCGGCGTGATCCGCGCAGCGACATCGAACGGGTCTACGCGAAAGCCGTTTTCCGGGCGCACCGGCACCGGCACCACTGTCGCGCCGCAAGCGCCAAACACGCCTTCGTAGGTAACATACATCGGTTCGGCGACGATCACTTCATCGCCTGGATCCAGCAGACATTGCGCCACCGAATACACCGCGCATTGCGCGCCGGGCATAACGATTACGTGGTCGGCTTCGACCGCTTGCCCGCTGCGCTGACGATGCCGTTCGGCAATCAGCTTGCGCAGTGCCAAACGACCGCGTACTTCGGAATAATGGGTATCGCCGGCCAACAAGCTGTCGATCGCGCCGTGAACAATTGGCAGAGGTGTATCGAAATCCGGATCGCCGATGCTCAGCAGCAGGATATCGACACCCTCGGCGCGCAACTCCAGCGCTCGGTCGTGAATCTGCCAGGCAGCGGCTCCCTCCCCGGCGATTCGTTGGGTCAAGGCTGAATAGCGCATGTACGTCTCCTGATGGCGCGGTCTCCAGCCTTCACCGTATCTCAAATCACGAAACGCGCCAGCCGTTTTGTCCGCAAGATGGATTTGAAGAAAAACTTCGTACTGTGCTCGATTTCCGGTCGGATGCCTACCTGTCAGAGTTGACAGTAGACCAACTTCAAGAACGCCCTCTTAATTAACCTGCGGAAACATTTGCAGGTCTTTCTTATCGAAACAACGGAGCGTTAAAACGATGACAAATCTTAATGAAGAAATTCACGAACTGGCCCCACCGGCAATCCCCGCCGCGTTAGTAAACTTCCCTGACAGTCAAATTAACTTGTTGCCATTGAGTGCGTTGGCAGCGCCCCTGCAATTATTGATTCAGAAATGGCCAGGTTCAGATAATCCACTAAACGTACCCGTAATATTGATACTGCTCTTAAACGGGGAGAGAGTGGCAAACTTTAATTTCGTGACGCCTATTGATCCAGCGCTTTTCCCATTTGCAGCCCATATCCCCGAGCACTACCTGCAAAAGGAAGGCGTACACCAGGTTTCATACATAGTGAATACAGCAGGGAATCCAGAGACGTCAGAGAGTACGCCTTTTACGATCGATGTAACAGCTCCAAACTACGGCAGTCCTGGAGAAATTGTACAGTTTCCGCAAGAGGTCATCAGTGACGGGATTACACAGAAGTATCTAGTCGAACACGGTGATGAAGTTTTGGTAACCATTCCCCGCTATCTGCAGCAACGAGCCTGCGACAGTATCGAATTTCACTATGGCTCACTTACGAATAGTCCTATCATCATTACAGCGGTGCATGACTCGAGCTCACCTACTGTTATCAAACTGAGTGGCGAAATTATCCGTGCATATGGCTCAGGCGATAAACTTGCTTTTTACAGGCTTGTAGATCGTGCAGGAAATAAAGGACCGTTCTCAGCTCACGAAAGTATTAAAGTAAACCTTTCTTGAAACAGCGATTTGTCAAAACGGGCTGAAGCAATAACCTGTTTCAGCCCACTTCAGACAATTCCGTATTTCTCAAATCACGAAACGCGCCACCATGGCGTTCAAATCCACCGCCAGACGCGACAATTCGTGGGTCGCGGCGCTGGTCTGGTTGGCCCCGGCGGCCGATTGCGTGGCCAGATCGCGGATGTTGACCAGGTTGCGGTCGACCTCGCGCGACACTTGCGCCTGTTCTTCCGAGGCGCTGGCAATCACCAGGTTGCGCTCGTTGATTTGGTGGATTGATTGGGTGATCTGCTCCAGCGCCACGCCGGCCGCGCGGGCCATTTCCAGAGTGGTCTGGGTGCGCTGGTTGCTTTGCTGCATCGACGAAACCGCTTCGCCGGTACCGTTCTGAATGCCGGCGACCATTTTTTCAATCTCTTGGGTCGACTGCGCCGTGCGATGAGCCAGTGCGCGCACTTCGTCCGCCACCACTGCAAACCCCCGCCCGGCCTCACCGGCGCGGGCCGCTTCGATGGCCGCGTTGAGCGCCAGCAGGTTGGTCTGTTCGGCGATGGCGCGGATCACATCGAGCACTTTGCCGATGTCACGGCCCTGCGCGGCGAGACCTTCGATCATGTTCGCGGTGTTCTGCACGTCGTGGGTCATGGTCTGGATGGCGTCGACGGTTTTCACTACTTGATCGCGGCCTTCGCGGGCGGCGTGGGTCGACTGGTTCGAGGCTTCCGAGGTCGACACGGCGTTGCGCGCGACTTCCTCGACGGCGGCGGTCATCTCGTTGACGGCGGTGGCGGCTTGCTCGATTTCGTTGTTCTGCTGCTGCAGGCCACGGGAGGCTTCTTCAGTCACCGCGCTGAGTTCTTCGGCTGCGGCGCCCAGTTGCGTGGCGGAGCCGGCGATCTGCTCGATGGTTTTGCGCAGGTTGCTCTGCATGGTGGCCAGCGCCTGCAGCAACTGCGTCGCTTCGTCCTTGCCGTCGATTTCGATGACTTTGGTGAGGTTGCCGTCAGCAATGGTTTGCGCGGCCTGCACGGCGCGGTTCAGCGGCGTGACGATGCTGCGGGTCAGCAGCCAAGCCAGTAGCACCGTGGCAACGGCTGCGAAAACAGCGACGATAATGATGCCGGTGATGGCGCTGTCATAATATTGGCCGGCCTGAATCGAAGCGGTCTTTGCATCGGCGGCGTTCATCGCTATCAGCTTGTTGAGCTGTTCGCCCATCTGGTCGGTGCCGTCCTTGATCCGCGTGTTGATCAGGGTGCGCATCTCGTCGAGTTTGTCCTGGCGCGACAGCTCCATCATCTGGTTCTGCGCTTGCAGGTAGTTGTCCAGCGTGGTCGCAAAGGTCTGGTACAACGCCCGCTCTTCCGGACTTGCCGGCAGTGCGGCGTAACTGGCCTGGGCGGCGCGAACCTTGTCGACCAGAACGCCGATGCGGGTCTGCGCTTCCTGCAACCCGGCCGCTTCGCGGTTGACCAGCACGCGGAACGACAGAATCCGCAGACGCAGAACGTTTTCTGTCACTACGGCAAGTTGCGTCACGCTGGGAAGTTGCGTCGAATCCATCTCGACGGACGCCTGACGGATGATCGACATGCGGTTGACGGCGAACACGCCGAGGACGATCACCAGCAAGGCGATAAAGGCAAAACCGAGGAAGGCACGGGGCGCGATATTCAGGTTACGCAGGGACATA
>Ga0307510_10002651_pt1 | contig 20443 bp, 19 predicted proteins | sample 12_EM_MG_FD_207224 | JGI IMG/M metagenome (GOLD analysis project Ga0307510, IMG submission 207224) | Populus trichocarpa ectomycorrhiza microbial communities from riparian zone in the Pacific Northwest, United States - 12_EM | ecosystem: Host-associated > Plants > Roots > Unclassified | place... | reverse complement strand
ATTTGACTGGCTTGGTTTTCAGCTCGATTTGAGCTGAAAACAAGCCGGTCAAATTGTGCCTGAACGGCCTGTCGGATCTCTAAGTCGTCTTAAGTGACCCCCTGGCTCTTGACCTAATCCATTCACATCTTTATTTTCATAATTTTAGCTATTGTATTTAATTTGTTATCGCCAATTTTCGAAAAGGTCCGGCTTAGCTGCCAGCAACACTAGTCCAATCTGGGCAATCCAAGTCTCTTCAGCCGAAGAAGCTTGGTGAGTGGCGAGCAGAAGGTCTTGACTATATGTGGCCTGGGTCCGATCTGCTGATAATGACAGCGGGAGGTGAGGAAAATGGGATGAACAAGGGAACGAGGAGGAGGGGAAGTGCATTAATCGCACAACCACCAGTGGGTATGCGTGATCACAAGACGATCTAGGAGAAACAGTTAGCTAGAGATGAGGAGATAGAAACGTACAGGTTTGCTTGCGATGTCGTAGCTGACTGCAAGCAAAGTTTTTTAATGATGGTCAGACAGAGACAAGAAAAGAGGAGTCGCACACAAGATGGAAAAGGACAAGGACAAGGAATGCAGGGATTATCTACAACAAAGGGAGTGAGTGGCAAGGCAGAGTGAGCGTTGTTGTTTGCTGTCTTGAGGCGAAAGGAGTGGGCGTTCCAAGTTTCTTCGGCATGGAACTTGGGCACGAGGGCTTAGCAAGGCGAGATGTGGAAGAATGGACGGGATGAGGGGGAGGGAAGGTGGTGGATGGCAGCAGCAACAAGTGGGTGAGGAGGCGATAGTGCAGAGAGACAGTGCCTTGAGCTGTGAATTTACATGACAAGTCATTTCACACATGCAGTGCAACGTGACCATACAACACATCTGGCCAACCCAGATTGCATAGTGCTCCTAGATGCCCAACTCACAGGCGACAGGGTCCAGACTTTGTTGATGAGGCCAGGAATTGATCTGCTTCGATTTCATTCATTTCCGGTCAAATCAGATCAATTACTTGTGAAATGTTTTGTTATTATTTAATCTCATTCGATAACATTTGACCTCGCAATATGCATTTCTCGCTGGGCGTCACCGCTGGTTCCAGTTTTCATGTGAATGGGCGCAACTTGCACGAATACATAGTCACCCGTCCACCTCAACCGCATATGACTACGCACCCTCATTAATGCGGGATTCTCTTACATTCGCCCCAACTGTCAATACACAGCACTCCCACCTTGTTGCGATGCGCAACAATTACAAGACGCTACCATTAGATTGCGCATCCTACCAAGTCCACACAGGTCAACTCAAGAGGGCCGTCGAAACCTTCAAACAAGGAAGAGCCTTGATCTGGTCCGAAATGCGCGGCCTTCGTTCCTCGGTCAACCAACTTCGCGCGTCTGACTCCGATTTGGTAGACAAGCTTGCTGCCGTGAACCAGGACCTCGAGAATCTGACGTTGACTTTCAACTATGGTGGTGGCGGGGAAGAGGTCCTTGAAGGGATGGATCCATTTGGCCATCTCGTTGTGCAACAACAGGGGTTGTTGGATGGTCGTGAAAAGCTCATTTCGCAGGTCCGGGTACGGAAAGGATTGGAGTCCTTTTCGATACCCCCCCCTTCGACAATCTCCGTTCTGCTGCTGTGTATGAACCCATGACCTTGATCAACCACAGCATATGGCATTCGGACATCATTCTCCTTTGCGACTCTCCTCCCTCCCTCGTTCCTACGGTCAACGATTTCTATGATCGAGCGAACAAGCTGCGCGATCAATTGTTAGGCGCAAGGAAGAAAGGCCTTGATTCAGTCGAATATGAAGACGCTCTCCGTTCTGTACTCAAGGAACTCTATGAGCTTGTAGGTCGACCAGTGATTCAAAGGCTCAATGAAGTACACATACCAGCACAATCTCGGGTTTGGTGGTGTCCAACATCTGCATTTTGCCTTCTTCCACTCCATGCTATGGGACCAATTCCATCTGACTGCCCTCCTCGATATTTCCTCGACCTGTATATCCCATTGTACACGCCAACACTTTCCGCTTTGATCGGATCCAACAAATTGGCGTCACAGAGGTCAGTCAAGCCATCACTACTCCTCGTTTTACAGCCAGATGCATCTATGGAAGCAGCATTGGACGAGATGCACGTCGTGCAGTCTGTCAAAACTGAGGTGAAAACACTGATCTCAGCAAGGGCGACACCCACTGCGGTGCTCGAGCACCTTCAGAATCACCGGTTTGTCCATATTATATGTCATGGAATACTCGAACCAGGGAAGCCGTTCGACTCTTTGTTCAAGCTCTACGGGGGCAATCAGCTCACATTGCTAGACATCATTCGATCTCGACTCCCCAATGCGGAATTTGCGTTCCTTGCTGCGTGTCACACGGCAGACCTAACGGACAGGAGCCTTTCAGACAAGTTACTGCATCTGACCGCTGCGATGCAGTACTGTGGATTCCGGAGTGTCGTTGGAACGATGTGGGCGATGGCAGACAAGGATGGGCCACACTTGGCCCAGGACTTCTACAAGTCGGTATTCCCACCAGGGGAGGGGCAAGGGGCGTGCTATTATGAGAGAACTGCAGAAGCACTTCGGGATGCCATGATAAAACTGCGCGGAAGGACGGGTGAAGGGATGAGTTTGGAGCGTTGGGTGAATTTCGTGCATTATGGTGCATGATGCGGCGTTGTTGGTTAGTAGTCATATTTATCTTGGAGATGCATGGGCACTGACTATTGGTTTGCAGAATAGTGGTATGAACGACATGGGAAAGTATATTATTGGTGCGTGTTTATTAGGAAATGTAGTGCAGAGATAATGCAGGCTTCAGAAGTCTAGTAGTACTTGCATTATCGAGCAGCGAAATTGATGGTACGACAAGCGACAGATCAGAAAATGGATTCAGGAATGTCCGCAGTCATTTTCACCAGTCATCTGTGCCAGATCCATGCGGGCCCGATCTGTGTCTTTGGCCACGTGGATCTGGCATGTCTGTTCGCGGGGCGCAGCGCTGCCGTGTCGTGTGAGAGGAAGGACAACGGGAGCACTGTGCGGTCTGCGCCTCCATCGGGTGCAAAGAAGCCGCAGTCAGGCGGCGTGGTAATGCGGAAACAATATATGGCCATCTTGAGCATAGAAGGAACTACGCAGCTTGTGCTATTCCCACAAATGGCCATGATTATGCTTCTACTTCGAAGGGATCGAAGATATTGGAGGACATCGCAAGGACTGCCTCAGAGAGCTTGCTAAGGAGATGTTGGATCACTTGCCAACCTTTCTTATCATAATTAAATCCTGAGCCGATGAATGTTATTTCAGTAGGTTCGGCTCGCGTCTACACACACCGTAGACCATCTCACAGCCTAAGGGGCCATCAGGAAAAACCTCCCGCGCTAGCGAGAGATAATTGTCGATAATTTATCCTCGCTAGCACAAATTATCGATTATTCATTATTATCGTCGCTTGCGCTGCCCCCCCATAATTTGCACGCCTTTATCTTCAAGTTTGCTCTAAATTATCAATAATCGATCAATAATATTGAGATGTGATGTGCGGAAGTACTCCCATGCGGACACAATTTATCTTTATGTTAGCTCTAAGATATCGAGATGTGACGTGCAGAAGTACTCCCGCGCTGGCACAATTTATCTTCACATTAGCCCTAAATTATCAATAATGGATCAATGACATTGAGATGTGACGTGCGGAAGACTACTCCGCATGGACACAATCTATCAATAATTTCTACGAAAATATCATATAATTATACATGTCACTGAATGGGTTCACATAAAAAGATTGGCACTTCTCAAGCACTGTAAAGCTATTCATGTCCTGTGGATGATTCTGTCCAAACCGGGGGAGCAAGTGAACGCTTGAGATAACTGAACTGAGAGGAATAATGCTGGCCTGCCACAAGCCATCCTTCATTAAACGCGATACCTTGTATAAACCATGGCTGCTGTTTTGCGTAGCAGAAGGCCGTGAGAACCATTCGACGTATGCAAGATGGGTTGGAGGTGTAGTTACTGAACGCAGGAACACTTGAGAAATCTGTTTGCTTGGGATCTCGAACACAACGCGTGCCTGTGCTATCCGGAAACCTGCACCACATTGAGTCAGATATGGGTGACAATAAGGCCGAAACTCACGATCTTTTCTGTGTGTACCATCTTGGCATTCAGTAAGGACAAGAACTGTGTCAAATCGTGGAGGTATGATCCGCCCACATGTGTCCTTTTGCTCTGGCCGGACATGGATCGCATCAATGATTTCAGCTGGCTCAACGTTGTTTGATGTGAATTTGACTTTGTGAAAAACAGGGACCAAGCAGAAGGGTATCAGGGTGTTGACAGCATGTGCATATAGTTCATTTCCTGATCTGCCAGGATAGTTAATGCAAGCGATAAAGTCTCCAAGCGCGTCCTGAAACTGAACGGCTCCATACAACTCATCAATGTCATCAAAAGATACTGCCTTGATAGACGGGTGCTGTGTCATCTTCAGAGACCGAGTACCTGGTTGTGGAGGCCCAATTGTCTTCACAGAGGGGCTGTGTTGTTGGTTGGGTTCCTGGCGCGATCTAACCAGTGCCACATGCCGTTGTACCTTCTTGCGCCGACTCAACCAAGTTGTCATTTGAGGAAGCTCGTCCTTATGATTACTTGCACGGTACGCATCCTTGGTGAAGTCGATATGCAGACGCTCAGTCTGCTCAGTGTTATAGTTGTCAGTAGTACCAAACAGGGCAATTGACGGGCCATAATGCATAAGACTGTGGATTTTGGGTATGTTGAAGTGCCCCTGGATGCCAAGATCTGTAAAGACCGCTTTGTTTTCATGGAAACAGGTAAGGGAGTCCTTGAGGCGACAGATAGAATCAGTTGTATGTGATCGGAACTGGGCCAAATAGAGGAAGTCGAGAAGCGCCCGGACGGCTCCGAGAACTCAAGTTGGCACTTGTCCACAAGGGAGTGGAAGGTCAACAACGAGACCAATTAGTATACAACAGATGGCCTTGTATTCCTTGCCCAAAATGCGAGAGAGTGTGGTGATCCCCTTTGAGAACAGCTTAATGTGGTGGTTTGGTAGGATCAATCGACATCGTGCATCAATCGCAGCAGGTCCAAATGCGTCAGAACTTGTTAACCACAAGATAAGATGCTTCATAACTCCTTGAAGCAGTTGGTGAAGGACGTCCGGAGTGACCAATAGATAGATATCTGCCAGTGGAAAATTCTCCCAGAACGGACAGAAGACAGGCTTGAGTTGAGCCTCACAGCATGCTGCATGGAATGGGTGCGCGTCTCCCTCTGCCAAGGAATACAAGACAAGTGCTTCACGATAGTTCCGAGATGGAAATGTATTGGGTTCGCCAAGTTCATCTGGAGGCACTAGACATTTTGGGCAATATCCAGAGTATGTGCATGTCACAAGCACCTGCTCTGGGTAGTCGCCAACAAAACAGGCAAAGATTGGGTGGCAGCGGCGCCAAACCCCATCACCGCTGGCCATAGCGATGCCAGTCTCACCATAGAGTGTGATCGGTTCAAAGATATGTTGTAGACACGAATGGAATAGATTTGTGATGGCACGCCGACAAGCAGACTTGTTGTTGAAACCTTCTAATTTGGTTGTAGGAAGATAGGCGATTAGAATCTGGGCATGGCGTGATGGTTTGCGGCGGATTTCCTTAGGTATGTTTCCAATTGTCATATATACTGGATATGCCATTTTCCCACCAAAGAGTGTAAGTTGTGTTTTGTCAGAAGAAATGATTAATGGGATAACAGTGGCACCAGGACGCTGCAATTCAAGTGACATCTGACACCACATGTAAGCACTTGAACGGATCGGAATTGCTTGATACACACCTGTACAGACCACCACCAATCTCCTGTATGCATCTCAGAGTAGACCCAGTGCATCTGTTCGGCGTTTTCGTAATGTCGCTCAGGGGCAAAGATCATGTCACCAGCGAATTCAGGGTTGCCGAAGAGAGCCTGGATGCACGGAAGAATATCCCAATAGTGCAATTGGACACGTTCGCCTTCGATGTCAAGCTCCTGGGACTTGAATGGAGGGCACCCAGGAAGCTCGTTGTCAATGATATGATTCAACTCATTTGTTGTCTGATATGAGAGACCAAGTCTCTTGACGACCTTCCATGTGTAAGTAAATTAATTAGTTCCAGACATGGACAACGTACCCCTGGGATTGCAAGTAGCTCTGTCATCGCTGTCAAGGTTGGCCCACGTGTCTTTGCCCAACATGCAATCTCCCAGTCAAGCTTAGAGCAGAACAGAGCCCAAAGTGAGCTGTCAAGCACTGCTTGACTTGACTGATACACAGCGGAACCTTGAGCTGCACCAGGAAACGGGGCACCGGGGCTACCATGCAGAAAGTGCGTAATCGTCAATTCAGATGTAGGCCCATCAGCCTGCTCAGCTTGAATGAGTGGAGCTGGTGGTGGATGGGCGGCTTCTTCTAGCTTGGCGGGCAGTACGTCTTCAGGAACAGCCATGCCGGGTACTGTCACACTGTTGGTCAGAATTTCGAACGTATCCGCATCCTGGCTGTCAGTAGCGTCGGTAGCGTCAGGGACACTGCTAATCCCGTCGACATGATCTGTGTCGTTCATAACATCATCTGAAACGTATACATTAGTGAAAAAACCAGCACGAGGCTGTAAAACTTTACCCTCATCAGCACCAGTGATCTTGTAACTTGACCCTTGCACCTCCTCAGGGAAGTTTGACGATGCAGGATTCACATCAGATGTGAACAGATGGCCTGGATTCATGTCAAATATGAGCGGATGTCCTGTATTCGAAAAGAACTGAAGGATTGTTGGTGTCAGTAATGCTGCATTCACAGCACGGCACAGCGGCTGCTTGGTTTTGGCAATATGTTGAACAAGGCCTTGTTGGGTGGCAAAAACCTTATCGCATCCCTGACACCGGAGCCGTGTCGTAGCCATGAGGATGATGAGGGGACGGTGATGAAAGGGGACAACTAAACATAAACAGTTCACACTTTAACGTGTTTAGCTGGCGTCGTGAGTCCTGAATATAAAAGGGGGACATACTTTGATCTGAGTCCCCATCCCTCCCATCCTGTCCTTACTCGTGTGCGTGTCCTCACTCACTCATTTTGTTCCGTATCTTTCTTCCGTCAAGTTCACCCATGCAACAAAACAAACAAGTATCTCGTGCGATCAGGGCAAACCCTCAGACCCAGGAGCAGCAGAATGAAGTTTTAGGCCTGTTGCAAGTTCCTACAGGTACATCGATCCAGTGTAGGACTAGATCCCAGACTGCCACCAACAGGGTCCAGCCCAACACCAATCCGCCTAGTAAGTTTGATAGATCCTTGAGTTATTCACCTCTCTGATGATAATAAGGTGGCACAAAACGTACCTTTGCATCATCCGAAAGCGACATGCCCATCAATCCAACAGTTGAACCAGTGGGGGATGACTCTGCAAAGCGATTGCGACAAAATGGTGAGTGCTTGAAAGACCAAAAAATAACTTGCTGACCAATGATAAAAGGGCCTATTCGTGCTAGTCCAATGCCCCTCATGTTGGTGGTTGAGGGTGAGACAGCGAGTCCATCTGAACCGGTCCTGTCAACTTGGAGGACGATGAGGCGAGAAGGTTTGTCGCAACCCATGCTTACCAATCATGTTCATCGGGTGACAGCACAACAAACACTAACAAATGACTCCAAAAATTTTCAGCATCGTTCTATCCTGGCTGTGGTCAAATGACGCATCCTCTTACCACATTCCCCACCATACCCAGAGCTAACCCTGCTGACAGTGATGACAGCGGTGTTGAGAGTGAGGATGAATGGGTCGATGACTTTGCAGGGCTAGCGGGAGGACCCCCCTCCCGTATTTCCCAAGCTGTGGCAAAAGAGGTATGTTGACGATGCATTCCATATTTTTCAACTCACAGCTACTTTGACAGCAACCGTCCTGGAAGGGCCCAACTTCTGCTGGTGGCCTGGGTGTGTCCACGCCCACCCTGTCACCTCCTGTCAACGTGGGCATCCCATCCCTGTCGCCTCCTGTCAACGCGACTGTGCCTACACCCTCATCGCCTCTCGTCAACGCAGCCACACCCACCTTGTCGCCTCTTGTCAACACGGCCATGCCTACACCTGCCCCTTTGCCTCTTGTCAACATGGCCATGCTTATGCCTGCCCCATTGCCACCAACTCCATCGCCACGTGTCAATGTGATCATGCCTATGCACATGCCTGTCCCTATGTCCATATCGTCGTTTCCTGCTAACGCAGCCATGACATCACCAGCTTGGCCTTCTGAGACGGATCTCATCTTCGCGCCAGGTTCTACGAAACTGAAGCTAACCTTACAGCAGCCTCTTGTCCGCGTGGTGATCCAAGACTCGATTGAGATTCTTCGAGCGGCGCTCTTATTCGAAAACGCTTTTCCGAGTGCAGTTCTCACAGCCTCTTTTCTCAGAGACTCTCTTTCGTCTGGTGCCAAGGCTCACCTTCCTGGTGCAGCTGCTATTCTACAGCGGCTTCAGAGTGACACAGTCTACCTGGCTAAAATCCTTCTGGTGGTGAGTTCTTGTATGTTCAAACTTAGCTCAACTGAAACAGTTCACAGCTATGTGCTCGGATTTGCATCTTTCGAGGTGAAGTCAAAGAGCGGTGCAGTGCACTTGTCAGGATGGCGGTTTTGGGGATGGGTTCACTGGCCCAAATTAAGCTGTTCGTCAAGAAACAGTTGGATGACTACAATTATATGTACCTCTATCCAAAAACTGTAAGTTCTAACATATCACCTTCATTGACCCTGTCTAATGCTATTAGGGCAATCGCGGCAATGTCCTTTCGATGGCTTCATATCCATATCGTAATGACCGTATTATTACGGTTATTCGTGCTCTATATTTTGATGGGGACAAGCCATTTGTGGAGCGCTTTTGTGAACTCCTCCCATTCTCTCACAACCCTGATGGGTCAACGCCTTATGAAGTGCCGGTGCCAATGGTGGCATTGGTCGCCACAGGGGTAAGTCATGCTTTTGTTTGCCTCCATAAGCAGTGCACTAATTCAATCCAGTTATATGCTGCCCTGCACGAGTGGCGTTCTGGCGTACAACAGGTGGCTGAATTTTCAGCTACAGCATATGGAGATGTATATGTTGGCAATATTGGCACCATGGAAAGTATACAGGTGAAACGACAAAATGCCTTCCATGTTATGATGGCCGATATATATTCCCGGGCAAGGTGAGTACGTCATATAGTGATGCTATTGTTCTGACACTTGTTTGGCAGCTTGTCAAGAATCAGTGACGCTGCAGGTATCCAGATCGCCAACATCAACTTCGATAACTTTGAGGGTTGAACATGTGGTGGGCCAACAGTTTCAACAACCCAGGCTGTCAAGCGTCTCAAGTTCATCCCACTGTGAGTGATGCCTATTGTGCCTGATATCACCGTTGACAGAACTTGTACAGTCAACTGTGGGTCTAATATACCCAAATATTTCCCATCCTATTCCTGCATCGCTACATTTACCCCCGGTATCATCAGACAATAATCATCATCAACAGTACATAAATTATCAGTAGTTAGTTGACAATACACTCATTTTCTTGGTCAATTATCAATAATTTAGAGCTAATGTGAAGCTAAATTGTGTCCGCACAGGAGTACCTCACGTCAAATCTTGATATTTTAGAGCTAACATAAAGATAGATTGGGTCCGCACAGGAGTACTTCTGCATGTCACATCTCGATATTATTGATCGATTATTGATAATTTAGAGCAAACTTGAAGACAAAGGCGTGCAAATTATGGGGGGGCAGCGCAAGCAACGATAATAATGAATAATCGATAATTTGTGCTAGCGAGGATAAATTATCGACAATTATCTCTCGCTAGCGCGGGAGGTTTTTCCTGATGGGGTCGCTATTGCCTTGTGTCACAGTGCCACGTCTGGGTAGGTGTACTCTGTATTTTCTCAACGCCTACCATGCGCAACATGAGAACCAGATAAGAAACGAGCGCTCGCTAGCTCCGCAGCGTACGGGAGTGGAATAGGCAAGTCGGTGCCCCGCAGCTCTGAAAATCCTGGAAATCTGGAAAAGCGGCCACTATTGCCAGTGGAACCAAACATGTGTACACTCCTTAGAAAGATGTATATATAGCCCTCTGGTGCAAGTCTCAAAATCCCATAATCGTGTAACCAACTTCTCCTGTATGGTACGTGCCTTTCTACCTGTGCCATTAGTCCACATTGCATTCTCTCACACCTCCCAGTTTTGTGTTGCTGCGGTCCGGTTCGTAGGAACTGGGCCTTTTCAGGTCCAGTTCAGGCCTACTGAATTGGGCTGAACCGGAACGCAGCAACACTATCCCAGTTATCCCGACCCCGACACCTCCGGCCGGTCCCTCGCTTTCGCTTGTGCGAACCAGTTGCGAACCTTGGGTCCCCGGTCCTGGCCCCCGGCTCCCCCCGGTTATAGCCCCCCGGGCACCCCCGGCCCCTGGTCTCGGTCCCCCTCTCGTTTCCCCCGCCCCTTCCTTATGTCCTCTAGAACCCCGTTAGCGAGGCAAACTCCAGCTCACGTTCCTGCAGCTGAGGTGACTCGTACGTATCCCTGTTCAATGCGCTGAAAACACATGCACTGACCCCCTTGGCAGTTGTGCGAGCAAACCTGTGCACGTGGAATGCAAGCACCGAGCGGCTGCTAGTATATCAATGCGACCCGGCCGTGTTCGTGACGTTGATGGGAAGCTGTTGTTCTGCTTTGTTCGAGTAGAAACGAGAATATACGCGCAGCTGGCTTCTAGCCGGGTTCATCATGTTGTGCGGCGTGGTTGATGGATGAGATCAGTTTACATGGCTACGCAAGCTCCCACAAGGAACATCGATGGGCGTCGGGCGTGGCCAGCCGTGTGATACAGTTGTCTTAGAAAGGTAACAACCTGTGGACATTAAACTGTCTATGTCGGCAGCCGTGTGATGATACTACGCAGTGGAGGTATCGATGCAAAGTGCGAATAAATAAACGGCAGATCGCGACTTTGCGAATGGGCTGAACACAGACCGAAAATTCTCTGCCAATTTGCCCAGGCTTGGGCTTGTCCGTCTTCTCAACCGACTTGATATACCACACCAAAGGACAACCCTCGAGCTATTTCTCATATTGCTAGGATATAGCCACGACACAGCGTGCCCAACGCCGGATGTGTTCACAGGCTGGCGCAGTACTGGCACGCAACGAACGCGGTGGCAGACTCGGACCAGCCGTCCTGTGGATAGGGCAAACCTTCATCATCGCCGGTGGCCAAGAGCCAACGCGAGTGCGCATGGTGAGGTGACGGAGCGGTGCTTCCTGTCTCTTGTCGTGCCCCCCGTTCCGAGCGTGGCGTTTAAATGCCCCGATCACGTGATCCCTGCGCAGCCATCCGAGCACGGAGCGGAGCGGGGCAAGGTGGTGATCGTTGCCCACTATTTTATCGGTGCATAGCATTCATGGCACACTTTGCTCTTAACTGACAGTAACTCTGACACTCGGATTTATTGCTACACCAAATGGGGTAATGCACAGTACTAGGGGATAATCGTAGGAAGAAACAAGTGACTGACAGATATCGAGGGGTGGAGAGAGGTAGCCAACGGGCGAGCACAAATATATATGCGAATAATAGACCGAAGAAAGATGCAATGAGTCCACAGTGCCCTCCGCTCGCCCATAAACAGCACTTTCATGCATTGCTTATGGGCGAGCGGAGGCCAAGCCGTAGTACCCCGTGCAGTGAGAGGTGTTGCTCCTACGCCACGATACAGGTCAAGTCGTTGGTGCCAGTAGCGCACCGAGGTCCCTCTCATTGGTCGCGCCAAGATGTCTCGCTCACGGCTTGAAGCGAACTGGGAAACCGAAGGCGTCAAAAACCAACCAAGTGTCGCTCAACTGAAGAACTCACGATTGCGATCAAGGCTGAGTAGGACAACCTTGGCGGTACCCTTTGGCCGCTCGCTCGTCTGCTCAACCTCCAAAAACGCTGGCCGGTCAACTCAGTGCTCGTCCTGCCATATCGCCATCTTCAGGATGAGGTCATCCATGTTCCTCTCCCACGAATCGCGGTCATCAAAGTCGACTTGCTCGGTGCGTACCGTAAGCGATGAGTCACCACGGGACTTTGATCGAGTTGGCATACGAGCGCACACGGCCCAGTACGAACACAACGGCGGCTTTGGCTGCCTCGCCGAGTGGATTCGCATTCGATGCGAGTCCGTCTAGCTCTATGATGGCGGGGAGAGAGTCGACAACGGTCCAGCGTAGGCTCTCGACGAGTGAGGTAGCCATGGGGAGAAATGGAGAACATGTGTGTCCAATACGAAGGATGTTCGGGCCGGCAAACGGCGATCTACTTGACATGTGTGGGAGCGAGTGATGGCCTGGGTGCTGGATGGACCACAAGAGGTGCATGATATATGGTTGACAGAGGCCTGCAGCTCCAACGCATGTGCTGCGCTAAGAGAAGGAAACTGGGGTGTACTGACAACAAATTGTGGGCACAGAAATCGATGCGTACCGTGACTACTGACGCTCTGGTATGGAAGCGGATGGCACCATTTATTGTAGGCTGGACTTCGGACTATCTTACTCGCCCGCTCGCCTGTGAAAGAACTGGTGTTGGGACCTCGTGTTTTTTATCCGGGTGTGCTGCATCTGATCGGGTTCCGACTGTGCGTGATGTCCAAGAGAGTAGGCCGTGCTATAAGCCTATCATATGATAATCGTGCTTGGGCTCAAATATGGGCCGAGAGTCCGAGACGCTCTTTCCTCAGGATGGAAGCCATCCTGACTCGTGTCTTTCTTCTTCCGCAACACCTCAATTGTCCGAGAACTGTGACTCGTCTTCTGATTGTTCGATTGGGCTATGAGTTACCCACAATGTAAGTTCGGAAATCTACTCCTCAGTGTATTGAGCCACCCTACTTCCTTTCTGCTACAGTGCCTGGACCCGTGGTCATGATCAACCTCTGCACATGGCGTTCGGACATCATCATTATCCTTCGTGACACTCCTCCCTCCCTCATTCCCACGGCCAACGATTTCTATGACCGAGCGAACAAGCTGCGCGATCAGTTATTAGACGCAAGGAAGGAAGGCCTCGATTCAGTCGAATACGACGACGCTCTCCGTTCCGTACTCAAGGAACTCTATGAGCTTGTAGGTCGCCCAGTGATTCAAAGGCTCAACGAATTACACGTGCCAGAACAATCTCGTGTTTGGTGGTGTCCAACATCTGCATTTTTCTCACTTCCACTTCATGCTATGGGACCAATCCCATCTGAACATGGGCCTCCTCGATATTTTCTCGACCTATACATCCCATCGTACACGCCATCACTTTCCGCTCTGATTGAATCCAACAAATCTGGGTCGCCGACGTTAGGAAAGCCATCGCTACTCCTAGTCGTACAGCCAGATCCATCTCAGGCTGTGGAAGACGCATTCGGCGAGATGCGCGTCGTACGGTCTGTCAACACTCAGGTGGAAACCCTGATCTCGGCGAGGGCGACACCAACTGCCGTGCTGGAGCGCCTCCAGGATCACCGATTTGTGCATATCATATGTCATGGAACACTCGAACCAGGGAAGCCGTTCGACTCTTCGTTCAAGCTTTACCAGGGAAATCGACTTAGGTTGCTGGACATCATTCAATCTCGACTCCCCGATGCGGAATTTGCGTTCCTTTCCGCTGGTCACACGGCAGAGCTGACGGACGGGAGCATTTCGGACGAGGCGCTACATCTGACTGCTGCGATGCAGTACTGTGGATTCCGGAGTGTTGTTGGGACGATGTGGGCGATGGCAGACAAGGATGGACGAGACCTTGCCAAAACCTTTTACGAGTCGGTGTTCTCTCCAGCGGAGAGCCAGGGGGTGCGTTACCATGAGAGAACGGCGGAGGCACTTCGTGATGCTGTGATAAAGCTGCGGAGAAGGAGAGGGAGAGGGATGACTTTGGAGCGTTGGGTGAATTTTGTGCATTATGGCGCATGATTCGCCGTTGTCGGTCAGTACTCGCGTTCATCTTGGGGAGGCATGGGCATTGACTATATTGACTATTGGTTTTCAGAATAGTGCTGTAAGGACACAGTTATTGTAGGGATCTGGCTCCTATGGTTACCGCAGGTCTACCTGGGCATTGTTTGTCCCCGGTCGTCTTTGCCTTTGCCCTCCTCAGTTCATCGTTCATCGACAGAGTGGAGTTTTCTATATCCTAAATGAGCATAATGTATGGCATCAGAGATTCTGACAAGGGAGCATCAAGCATGTGTTGTGTGCCAAGAATACCAAGCAAAGAGGGAGCATGGAAGTTCCCTGTATTCAGCACCAGCGCAAACAGCAGCTGACACTGCTGTCCTCGTGTCCACCATGTGTAGATGGGCGTGGTATGGGTACGGGCATGGACCTACACCGGCAGAACTGGTTGCTCCATCGTCTCGACGCATCGATGTTTAATTCCTTTTCTTTGCTCTCGGGTCGCCAAGATAAATTTGGGATTAAGAGCGTCTTTTGCGCCGGTGGAACTTGAAATGAGAACGTGGTCAAGGATTATTCAGGGCCGTGAAGGGATGATTCAAGCCGATATAAATCCGGGGTGTTTTATTTGGTGGCAGATGGAAGTACCGACACAAGGTGTGGGGCTTGTGAGTTGGCGTTGTGAACACAAGCCCTGAAACCCGGCTTCAGTTCGTCCTCATGATACAGTGCAGTACTGTACCGATGTCCCTCAACCATCAGCTAGGGCTGTGGCCTCCCTGGGCGCCAAGGCGGGGCCTTCCCGGATATTGCCCGCAACGCCAAGAGATCAATCAACACAACTATGGGCGTGTACTTACGTCAGTGTCCACTTTCTGCCTGCATAGACCATTCATCGCCCATGCCGATGAACAACCGTTCACGCACTGTGGCAGAAAAACATGTCACGTCGTGTTTCGGTCTCTTGGCAAAACCGACAGCCCCTACCACCGAACGAGAGCCCCACTCTTTCTTTTCGTCTCTCATCATATACCCCATCCCGGGGACTCCTCCTTCACCTCGTCCCTCAGTCCCAGCTCGCCTGAAGCGCTCAAAATCTCTCACGCCGTCGTCACATCATGAGTCTCCAAGCGCAAGCCAAACCGGAGAGCGCGGCGACGCTACCTCAACACAACCCTTCGCGCTCCGATCGTCGTCGCTACCGCATCTCGCATCGAATCTTAGGGAAGAACAGGCCATGGGTTAGCTGGAGAAACAGCGCGCGTGCGATTTTCTTCGTTGTAAGTTGTTTGCCGTTTCTGATTCCGCATTTTGCATCCGTGTCGCTCGTGGCACGGGCACGGCGCGGGGCACACACGTGAATACCCATTCACTTGCTTTCTTGTCATGTAGGGCTGAATATCTTTCTCGTCTGCCTTCCTATCGCATGGGCATCCCACTATGACGGATGGTCTCCTGGGCGCACCTTTGCACGTACGTATTTATCATGCTTTTTTTTTTCGGTAATTTCCTTCTTGGACTCACAAAACGTGCTTTCAGTGAGCTTCATGGCCATCATTTCGCTCGAAAAGCTCTTCGATTGGGGCGGAGAGCAACTCGCGATGTATTGTGGACCGGACCTTGGGGACTTGATCATTGTCACGTTGAACAAGTGTGCCCGACTTATCAGCATATCACTTGGCTATTTGCCGATCGTAATCTGTGATCTGCAGCGCCGTCGAGGCTACCCTCGCCATCATTCTCCTTATTCGATGCGAGTACGTGATCATGTTTAGTGCCTGCGTGCGCTATAGGCTGTCGCTGACTTGCGTAGACTCAAGCTTCTCCAATCCACCATCACCGGTGAGTACTGTGCTCTACGTCGTGGCCATGGGTGTTCATCCTCACATCTAATCTATCCTAGGTGTCGTTCTTCTACACCTACTGCTCGTACCCGGAACGGCATTCCTCATCGGCGGGGCTAGAGTATGGGAACAGAAACTGCACCCTCATCGTTCCCACTTAAACATGACCCTCCTCACAGTCGGGTCCGTCACGCTCTTCTAGTCCACCTCGTCAGGCGGTGCTGATTTTAATGCAGCGTGCTTGCGCTGACCGTTCCCGCAGCGTTTTTCGCTGCAATTGATGGCAATGACACGGGTGGCGAGACGGGCTCCACGAGCCAGACAGATTCTCGTCGTGACGACTTTCTTCGGATCAGTCGTGGCTTTTCAGTGATCCTCCTCGTAATGTGCGTCCCTCTCAATTAGGTGGTGAGGCACCTCGTGTTGATATATGCTAACATAAACTCGCAGCTACGTCTATTCACGTTTCTACCTGCACGATCCTCCAGGCGAGGGCAACGCGTTCACACCACATCCCGATATCCCGGAGGAGGCACTGGAAAAGGAACGCGAACTTGAAATGGCCGATCCCGAAGTCAACCCCTGGGCGTGTATCATCCTATTGACGGTCACCGTTACCCTGATGGCCTTCACAGCCGAATTCGTACGTTCTCCACGTACCCTCACTGATCGATTGTACATCTCTCCCAACAGCTCGTTAGCAGCGTCGAAACTTTGCAATCTAGAGACAACATAGAGGAAGAGTGAGCCTTCTCCTTCTCTACTTTTTCTCTCATCTCGATGATACCTTGTTGCATACTCAATCTTTCCTTGTAGATGGTTCGGCATCGTCCTCCTTCCCGTCGTGTCCTTCTCTGCGGATGCAGTGCTCGCGATCTGGTTCTTCATCCGGTCCCGCCTGCGCCACTTCTTCAGTGCGCCGTCGGATCCGAACATCCTCGCTGAAGCGCGTGCGATCTACCTGAGCATCCAGTTCCTGCTCTTCTGGATGCCATTTGTCATGTTGCTTGGCTGGTGGTTGAACAAGCCGATGTCCCTGCTCTTCGGTAAAGGCCTCTTCCTCGTCTGATGGGCCCACCAGGGCGACTAAATGAGTCACTTCACTTAGATCTGGTCGAGGTCGTTCTTCTCGTCGGGGCGTGCTTCCTCGTCAACTACGTCACTGCGGATGCCAAGACGAACTGGGCGGAGGGCTGGATCCTCGTGTCGTTCTATATCATGATCGTGAGTTCCATTTCGATATTTCTATGACTTGCGCATGTGGGTGACCGATCAAAAATCAACCATGCAGAGACTGTCGGCGTGGTATTATCCTGGGCAAAATTCGGTGCGCACGATGAACGCGTGTGAGGCCATCGCGGAGGCCCTCGCGAGCGGTGTGGGTGAGAATGGATAGATCCCAGTCACGTGCCCACGATGTTTTTCTCAACCACGGGCTATGACGAGCTATGTCTATAGCTATTCATGACGCTACGTACTAAACATTCACACTGTGCTCACTCGACTCGCTCCTTGCCTCCTAGATCAACTTCATTTCCTCAACATTGACCGCAGTCGCTCTCGGCTGCTTTGCCTGATAACAGAGAAAAACTTCACCTCGCCTCTCGCCTCTCGCATTTTCCTTCTCCTGTATTCCACGAGACGACGACCTACTTGTACGACGAGAGTTTTCTCGTATGCGGTTCCCACCTTTTCTTCGTGGTCGGTCGCGTTCGCTTGAAACGTGAACCAAAAAAAGAGGTATTCGTCCCTCTTACCTGATGCGACTTCCCGACAGGAATACAGCTTAGAGATTTGATCGGTACCGCTCACTGCTCAAGTTGAGATAATAAGGACGACCTGACCTCGTCTGACATGCGAGCGCAGACAAACGCTCTCGAACGTGATTTCTTTCTTTCTAAAGTTGACCTTACCACGTGACGTGCATAACCCTAACTTAGGTTTTATCTGTCGACCTCCTGCCACGTCTCGTCATATCTGTCGTTTCCTCAGATTCATCTAACTGTGGTTTATTCTTCTAATTATGATGTGGGTGAGTATCTGTGTGTTCAATTGACGTTCAACGGTGGCAGGTAGTGATCGAAGTTGTCAATGGGGACTATGGTGGGTTCGGAGAACACATCCTGAACTGCCTCCATTCGTAATACCAAATCTTCCCCTGCGACGTGCGTGATAGAGATTTTTGGTCAAAAACAATGATGGGATTGTCTCTTACCATCGCCCTCATGATCAGACGCCTCAGGCGGAGATGACGACGTGAGTACAACCTCGGCTGTTGGACCCATAACCCTAGGCGACGAAACGGCGTCGTTGGGGAGACTGAGACCGAGGCGACGCTGATCAGTCGATCTAGCCTCTGTAGCACTGAACTACAAGGACTAGACAGACAGATTGACCTCGTGTGAGATCTGCATGATCCATGGTCCTGGTCAGCCCTTATGGTCGTCTGCTTTCTTATCCCAGAATACACAGGTCGTTTTACTTGGATGGTGAAGCAACTGTAACAAGCTTGTCGCTTACCCACTGGCGGGAATGCTACCCTCTAGGTTTCAATGAGGCCAGTAGACGGTAAGGAAGACGGTCTACCGGGCATTTGGTTGACGAGAATCAGGCATCGACATGACCTGTCTTGATTGCAGAAATTCCGCAAGAGATCGCAAGCATATTGACCAGATCACAATGTGGGTCATTTCACATTAGCCACCATTTCGCCAACCACAGAGACTGTAACTACCCTCGCAGATGCCCCGTAGATCGGGAACATGAGAGGTGCTTTGAAGGAGCTCACTCCCCCGGATCCATGAAATAAAAAATCATTTTTTGTCCCAAATTCACTAATACGGATTCATGGAAAACGTGTCTTGAGCTACATACTTCGATCTTGCTGAGAACGACAATTTTCGCCATCATATTCGGCATTGAGAAGGGCGTCATTTAGATCTCTTATCTTTGGGCATTTCTACTGCAAACCCTCCTGACTCGGTTGCCGTCGCCGTAGAGGCCTGGTTATGCACAACCAAGGACGGCAGGGACAGGGAAAGAGGGGAACAGACTATCTCCACCGGGCTGTGGCCCCAACTCCAAATTCCCTTAGACATCTGCGGTCGGACCTTGCCTCGTGACACTCAATTGGTGACGGATCCCCATCTCTCGTCATTATTGCACCCATTGAAACTGATTTAGACACCAGCTCCGAGGATACGCTTTAAAGGATCAACTTCCGGCCACTATCTCTTAGGAAGGATCATATTCCTCGCTCAACCCCCCATGTATTACAGTGTTCTACTGTACGTGTCTCACTCCAAAATGAATTTTGGACAGGGATTTATTCTAGACAGCTCACCTCACTGGCATCGTACGGCGAGATCTGCAGTATTGCTGGGCCTCGCAAATAAAGAACGACGATCCCGTCGATTTTAATCTCCTACGCATGCAATTGTAATCCGCGTTGCTCGTATCATGCTGCCCATCATCGCTTCACTGTAAGCCTTGAACTTGACACAACGGACTTGGTGTTTGGCTGTCATAGGTTACTTGGAGCCGGCAGTTGATGCTCGAGCTGTAGTCCTGCTGTAGCACCTTGGTCAGATGTGTGATAAGATAGTCGAGGATGTGATCACCACAAGAAAGGGAATGACACCCGCCTCGAGAGACGTGATCAAGGATAGATCAAATCACTTCGTCCTCTTGCTCGGAGAAGGGAATGTCGTCTATGGCAGAACTTATTCGCGGAGGGAGTTTAAATAAACAGACTCCGATGTTGACGCAGCTTTGATGAGTAGGACGCATCAGTCTGTACGGATACCACCTCATAAACCATCCTACCTCCATATACTCTCCAACCGGGCAACCACACAGGGGATAATCCAAACCGGCCGTCAGTCTTCTACGACCGCGGGTCCTTCCCAACTCAGACAAGGGCGAGCAGACATTCATGGCTTGATCTGAACAGCGAACGCCAACAGCACTGCCTCGGCGGCCCTGCCCACAAGAATCTCGTCCTTCTCCTTGAACTGCAAGAATAGCTCGGCCAGCTCGGAGTTGTACATATTTGCGAGGGTGATGTACGTCATCCACTTTTGCTGTAGCCGTGTCATGTTGGATCTAGTATTTGAACAGCCACAGAGGCACGGCACTTCGCTTGCGTGTCTGTGGGACTTCGAATGATGCAATGAAATGAAAGTGTAATGTATTCGGTCGGGTCTCTGAGGATCTAGGGCGGGATACCTGCTTCGGTTCGCTCGGATCCGTTGACAGTGCCCACGACGTTAGCCTGAAAGCAGGGCTCTCCGCTGTGTCTGTGAAAATGAGGGATGGGACTTGGTTTCTTCCTACGAGGACAGGCGACAGATGACCGAGGTCAGGTCTACAATCCGGTGAGTTTGGATAGGCCAAGACGGCGGGGTCGTCCACGAGGCGGAGGCGGAACGGGGATGATGTGGGTCGGAAAGTGCGGGCTGGCACACGCTGCCGAGCACCTCGGGATGGTTTCCCATCCGATATGCAGGGTGTGGCCAGACGTTTGTAGGACCTCGCGAAGTTGTCGAGCACGTAGCAG
>Ga0307510_10002650_pt1 | contig 20445 bp, 10 predicted proteins | sample 12_EM_MG_FD_207224 | JGI IMG/M metagenome (GOLD analysis project Ga0307510, IMG submission 207224) | Populus trichocarpa ectomycorrhiza microbial communities from riparian zone in the Pacific Northwest, United States - 12_EM | ecosystem: Host-associated > Plants > Roots > Unclassified | place... | reverse complement strand
CTGAGGTACTTTTTAGGAGGGCGTGATGGTGGCATGGTGGGTTATGGCTGTGGATGTCGTTGCGACCGTGGTCAATTTCATGACAATTTTGCCGGGGGTGCCAAGACCTTCCACCCGCTAGTTGTATGAGTTATCTGATGGATTTCACACTATGACTCACCTATGAGTCATAGAAGTTATGTAATGCAAGATGATGAGTCACCAGTGTTAGTGTCGTGAAGATGTCTATATAAGGCAGGTCTTTGGCCCTGAGGGATAGAGTCTTCACCCAACGATTTAAGTACTTTTCTATACTAAGAAGTTGCACTACGATTCTCTTTATCTTTACACTACCGTAAAAACTTGAATAATTGGACGGTATGCTATGAAGTCTAGAATTCCCTTCTCTGGAAAGGGGGCAAAAACACAGCAAAAACACGGCCCCTTTCCCCCCTCTAAGACAGAAAAAAAAAAAAAAGTTTCTTGACCTTACTAGGAGAGGAAAGTCCAACGACATAGCACACCGTCCAATTATTCAAGTTTTTACAGTATTGAATTCTACAAATACTCTACAGAGAAACTCTCGACGCCTGTGACTGTTGTGACAGTCTCAAGAGGCATGTCGATAATATACTCCTATTAAGAGAGTTCTATACGATGACAAGACAGTTCCATACTATCTGAAGAGATAGTAAGAGATCTTAAGTCAACAGTAAGCAAGGTCATTACCTGTTGTAATATAACACAAGAACAATATAATTGTTACACACTGTACAACAACTTATCAACTAATCTTCATCACAATAACTCAGGCATATGGCCTAAAGTGGTCACATTTGTGAAACCCATGACTTACAATTATGGCATGTACAAAGGTTATTACATCCTATGACCTCACTATATTTACTCATAAAACTATTAACCAATCATCATATAACAATAACACACAATCGTTTTGTCATGTAAAATGCTATAAGTCAAACGATATCATTGTATCAAATAAAATACCTTATGACCAATAATCATTAGTCATGTGAAATATGCCATTATTAGTCACTATTTATGACAGGTATATACAATTATTTCACAAACAACCATGTGCAATAAGCCACTCGATATCTGGATCAATCTGCCTCAGGTAAATGGCAAACATATTGTTATATTGCTCATAGTCACTAACATCTATAGATTGCAAGCATGTTCATGCCACTGAACCTAAACAGGTAAATATTGTAAATACTTTATACACCTAATAAGTGATAGGTGGTTCATCTATCCCCAACCTATTTCCAATAATACCTATTACTTGTATTTGATTGGTATCATCATTTTCAAAGAAAATAATATATGAGTACCTGTTCACAGCAACTATTTCAGGCCAGCCCTATTAGCTTAGAAAATAAACAAATTTCTTTTGCTTTTTCCTTTGTTATTGTTTTGATGTGTTTGCCTTTTCTGAAAAGACTTCTATGACAAGACACAATTCAGACATTCTTAAATTTCATTTTCAATTTTTTAATACCTCATGAGTTTATACTCATTACCTATGCTGCTTATGAGATGTAAGATGTAATATTGTTTTAACACTAAATTCATATTGTAGAGTCTCTTTATCAACTAGAAAGCAGAACGCATCACTTGCAAAATATACTAAAGGCTTAAATCTCTGATATCTGTAAACCAAAATATAGGGTAGGAAAAAGGTTCCCTCGATATACTACTGAAAGGAGATGGAAATACTAAAATGCGCAGAATTTTATACCTATACGAGGCTACCCCAACTATATCAGCTGGTCTGGCACATACTCTTGGGTACTGTTATAACGATAATAGAGATAGGAAGCTACAGAGGACTACACTCTTGTCACAACCTTACAGATAGGTAGCTACAGTGGACTAGACTCAAGCCCATATAGTATGCCAAGAGGTAACCAGAGTAAGACCAGATCAGCATACTTAGTATACTACTGGTAGGCATAAGTTGGTACAAGTGCCTAGAAAGTGACTTGGTGACATTGAGTTAGATAGGGTAACCCAGGTAAGCCAGAGTTACCCAGCTGGGCAGGGCAACCTTCGGAGGACATGTTAGTATAAAGTTAAGGAAACATAGTAAATGTTGCACATGTCTCTGAGGCAACATTAAATGTGGTCACGTGGACTCCCAAAGAGCATAAAGGTATAAAGGGATGAAGTTATTCTATCCTGGGAACATTATTACCATATCTTGGGAACCCTGTTACCCTACTGAGGGACACCAGTTACCCTACCTTCACCCACAAAGTCATCTGCTGACTTAGGGGACAGTTATCCAATTATTCGGGGGCGCTTAGATGTTTATAGAGTCTGTTTATATGGCACAAAATGGGCTACTGAGGGAGCAGAGCAGGTCCAAACCTCCTATAACTTTAACAGGATATTCCTAACACCGCCCTCCGGCCCCAACATTGGTATGACATGATGGCACATTACAGCTGTAGACTGGAGTGGTTCCTACTGAAGTGAGAAACCATCAGAAACCCTTCACAACACATTATGAGTTGTGGTCCTCCATCCGACCAGAAGCTGTTCACTGGATGTATAAGGGGTGTGAGGGTGACCCCCTCCTGGGGTGCCACCTTGATACTGCCTGGGAACTACCTATGGGCATACTTTGACCTCCACGTGGTAGTATGGTTAACTGTTGCGGGCTTTGGGCAGACTGGAGAAGCTGCAAGGCAACCAGCACAACCACCCCAGTGCCAGTCCCAGGCTACCCCGTTAACTGTAGCATTACTATGGGTGATTAGTGGACTCTAGGGGTGTGAGTCTTGGAATCATTTATGAGTGTCCCACATGGTTGACTGTGGATAGCGCTCATGCAGTCAAGCAACCAGAGCTTCCTTATCATGCAAGGATGGAGTCAAGCCAAGAAGCTTACTAAGGCCAGGTAGATTTGCCAATGAACTGCGTAGCTTGTATAGACGAAACCACCATAGGGCTATTGAGTCTCAATAATTATTATCTCTACAGAGGGCATGTCGGTCAGCCACTAACATCCTACCGATAGGAAGAAGGCTTCACTCCTGCAGATGTAGTTGGAGAGACATCACCGGGAGAACTTCCTATTGGTGGAGATAGTTAATATCCGAGTAGTCTGACTGCCTCCAGGTGTAAAAACAACTCTAGGCAGGTGAGTCGGGCACCCCTGAGCAGAGCAGGGTGCTCGCAAAAAGTCCTAATGGTTGATGCGTAGCCTTTGGCTTTACATTATTCTCCTTAACTAAAGTGCAAAACACCCTATTCTGATAACCTACAATTCTCAAGAGAACTTATTGAGTAAAGCTTTCAGGCTTAACGATATTAAGTTTTACCACTTCATTCTATAATACTTTGAATTATTGTTACCTTTATTTTGATCTATCCATCTACTTTGAGTCTTCGGTACTGTCAGAATTGTTAGGATCCGTCTTCCTATAGGGTGCCCCAGTTACAATTCCAGCCCACCTAGAATACCTCAGGGTATGGGAGCGAGAATACGACTGTATACATAGTATCCACTATATAGGCATAGGTTGATACAAGTGCCTACAAAGTGACTTAGTAATATAAGGTTAAACAGGGTAACCCATGTAGGCCAAAGTTACCCTCCTGGGCAGGATAATATATGAAGGACATGTTTGCATAAGGCCAAGTAAACAGGGTAAACATTGCATGGGCCGCCAAGGTAACATCATATATGATTACACGGACCTCCCACTGGCATTAGTATTCAGGCCTAGGAGAGTAAAGTTCCCTGATCTTGAAAATAGCATTACCCTACTGTGAGGACTTGGTTACTATCCTGAAGGATCTCAGTTACTCTATCGTCACCACCAACAAAGTTATCTGCATACTTATGAGGGAGTTATCCCACCATAGTGGGGCTCTTAGATGTCATCAGCGCCATTTTATTGGGTATAAAACAAGCTTCCAATACAGCAGGAGTGGTCTGGACCTCCTGTAACTTTGTCAAAATATTGCTAACACCCCCCATCCAGTATCAGAGTTGGTATGGCACCACAGCATACTCACACTGTGTAGGTTTAAGCTTTCTCTGCAGGTAATATCTATAGAAATGGTTCCATAATACCGTATGAGTTGTGGCCATCCATCTGACCAAAACGTATTCCAAGGATATATGAGAACGGTGAGGTCACAGGCTCCAGAGGCTCCACCTGCATACTATTTGACAACAACTTACCAGCATAATTTGACCTTTAGGTAATTGTATGGTTAACTGTAATAGGCTTAAGGCTAGCCAGGAAAGCTGCAAGCATTCAAGAACAACTACCTTAACGTCAGTCCAAAGGTACCCTGTACCCTATAGTATTCGTATAAGTAATTAGTGGAATCTAAATGGATGACTCTTGGCATAATTGAGAGGGTTCTACCTGGTTGACCATGGGTAGCACACATGGAGTCAAGCAATAGGAAACATTTCACAGTGGAAGTAAGCAAACTAGTTTAAAAGTCCACTATAGGCAAGGGGATTTGCTGATTAACAGCGTAGCTTCTATGGGTATCACTGGTCCGGGACTTGTTATTACCCTAGCGGGAATAGCTTACCTAATATTTAAGAGTGAGGTATATGGCTTCATATGATGACCATATATCCGAACCTATGCTCCTGAGGCTAGGGGCTTCCTAGAGGCATCTGGAAGACAACTCAGACGACTAGATGAGAGCACGTTTCAAGACATATTTAACTAATTGGAACAATGTTTTGAGAACACTACTCCTCTGATTTTCTAGTTGCATATGCATATTGCTGCATAATACTTTGATAGCTGGATATCGGAACTGATCACTCCATATTCCATATTACTATAGGTATATAGGCATTGGGACCGCATATTCATATATACTCTATCATGACGAAGAGATCGAAGACTGTCTACTGGTGGAGTGGGGACACCCTCAGATAAAATAGTAGTTCGCTAGATTTTCTGAGTTGAGCTGAGCAAGTTTTCAGGGTCAAACAGTGTTCGCACTTTGTTTTGACGAACTGAATTGTGAAGGAGATACTTTTTAACTAAAGAAGTCGAAGTATCTTGAACATTAGTATAAATAGTAGGCCTCTCCCCCGGTGGTTGAAGAATCATCAAGCCATGAAGAGACCTTAACAATATAACAAGTTAGCGAGTTATATTTTAACTCCTTGATATTTGACCCTACTTTATTACTTTACCTTTACCAAAGGATTACCTAAGAGCCTTCCTGACTATCAATCCATTGTCTCGAATCTTCTTGGCCAAGTTAGCTCGGAATCCTACTGTGTTAGCTACCCCATAACACTTGTAAGTCTCGATTGTTATTATCTCTACAGTTAACATGTCACTCAGAAACTGACATTCTACTAATAGGAAGAAGTCTTCCCTTATAGAGATCTATTTGAACAGACCTCACCATATCACATCTCCTATTTGTGGAGACATCCAATATCTGAGTAGTCCAACTGCTTCTAAGTATATACCAATAGTCAACGTGTCAGTTGGCCAGCCCTGAGTTGAGCTGGTTGCTCCTGTAAGGTAACAATAGTTGACAGGTAGTATCCTCTAACTTTACATAAGTCACGTTAACTAAATTCAGAGACACCCTCTTCTCATAACCAATGATCCGTATGAGAATTTATTTTGTCACTCACATGATGTTTATACCACTCCTACTCTCTTGTGAGCACAATTCGCACTAACTGCACTTGTACTCATATATATATCTAAATAGCATATCTCCATAGAATAGCTTTCAACTAAGTCTGCAGATGCCTTTCTTTGTAAAAATACTAATAGGTGAACTGGGATTCCTCAGTAGAGTACCTAAGTTCCCAAATTAGAGTAGCGACATTCTCAATGTAGGGTAACTTCAGCTTCCCATTGATTCTCTTTTGGAGTCCACATAATCACCTATAATGTCATACCCAAGACATGTGAAATATTCACTGTATTTACTTGACCTTACATGAACATACTTTCCAAATGTTATCCTGCCCAGCAGCGTAAGTTTGACCTACCTGGGTTACCCTGTCTAACCTCATGTGACTCAAGTCACTTTTCTAGAACTTGTACAAACTCATGTCTACCAGATATATAGTAAGTATACTAACTCTTTTCTTACCCTGATTCCCACTCAATATCTCATCTGAGTTGGAGTCTAAGCCACTACAGCTAATAATTCGTAACATCATTACACTTTTTACTATAAGACCACCTATTGGATGTATAGTTGTACTAAATCTACAAATATGAGGCTGCCAAGAACTAGAGTTCAGGCCAAATTGGATTCCAAGAGGTAACTACAGAAAGGTTAGGTTAGTATACTTAGTATACGTTTGTTAAACATGAGTTGCTACAAGTACCTATAAAGAGACTTGATAATATAGAGTTAGACAGGATAACCACCGTAGGCCATACTTACCCTACTGGGTAGGGTAACCTTCCGAGGACAGGTTCATGTAAAGTCCGGTAAACATAGTAAATATAGCACAGGGCTCAGAGACAACATTACACCTGGTCAGGCAACCAACTCCCGAAGGGAATACCGTCACGAGAGGGTGAAGTTACCCTATCTTAGGAATATTGTTACCCTACTATGGGGACCATGTCACTATACTAACGAACCCCAGTTACTCAATGTTCATGGACAAAGTGGTCTAATAACTAAGGGGAAAGTTATCCCACTATCATGAGTCCTTTAGATGTTCTGAGTGCCACCTCATATGATACAAAACGGGCTACAGACAGAGCAGGGGATGTCCAAACCCATTATATCTATGAATAGGTATTCCAAACACTCCCCTCTTGCCCCACCATTGGTAAAGCGTGACAGCATTCTCTGACTATGTAGTTGTATGCTACCTGGGAAGGTGAGATCAATCGGAACGCTCCCCCAACATGAGAGCTATTGTCGCCATCTAATCGACAGTAAGCTGTTCACAGGATCTCGGAGGGGTGTGAGGATGACTGCCTCCTTGGGTGCTACATGAATAATGACTGGGAATGACCTACGGGTATACTTTAACCTCTACATAGTAGTATCATAAACTGTAGTAGGCTTGGAGCTGACCTGAAAAGCTGTAAGGCTTCCAGGACAGGTACTCCAATGCCAGACCCAAGCTACCCTCTGAACTGTAGCATTATCAGATGTTATTAGTGAACTCTAGAGGTATGAGTCTTGTCATGATTTAAGGAGATCCCAAGTGGTTGGCTGTGAGCAGTGCCTATACAGCCAAAATACTGAAGACTTCTTATTGTGGGTGCAGGCAGAGCAATTTAGAAGTCTAGTATGGCTAAGTAGATTTGCAAATAGACTGTGTAACTGGTACAGACGAACCTGCCACTTGCCCAGTAAATCCCGACGGATAATATCTCTATAGTTGGTATCTGGTTCGACCACTACCATGCGCCTGACAGGAAGGAGCTTTTACCAATGCAAATGTAGTTGGAGTGACATCACAAGTACTTCCTATTTGTGGATATAGTTAATATCCAAGTAGTCTGACTGCCTCCAGCTGTAAATTTGCTCTAGGAAGCCATGTTGAACAGCCCTGAGCTCAAGGTGATACTCATAAACAGTCATAATAGTTGACAGTTGTCATCCGCCTTTCCTTATTCTACTTAATAAAAGCCAGTCACATGCTCTTCTGATTACCAACAATCCTTAAGATTGCTTATTGAGTGCAGCTTTTAGGCTTGACAATATTAAGTTTACCTACTTGATTGTGCTCTTAATTATCTCCTATCATCTCAATCCCTACACCTGTCCTGTGTATCCAGTCCAGTCCCAATCGCCGAATTGGTCTGCCTCCAGAGTGTCCCAGTTACAGGTTGAGAATGTGCAATAGAGATAATTGAGCTTTCATTTAGAGCTGAAGGAGTATACTCTGTAGATATGTTAGACAAAGCTGATCTCATACTGGATATACAAGTTCAGATGGAAGTGAGAAAAGTGATAACAGATCACTAACCAACTACAGTTCCCAACTTTGATACCTTTTATCACAGCTGTTCTCACTGCTTGGGCTCACAACAGATGCATTATGATAGGTGTTGTATGCAATAATATATACTTAAACCAGACTTTGATTTCTGATGCTTTTGTATACATATAAGTCTCAATAAGCATAGAGTATATATCTTGCATTTTTGTAGTTCCAGGAATAAGGGAATTAAATTTGCATAACAACCTGAGAAATCTTGACAAAACACTAAAAATAGTTCCCCTATATAATTTATAATAACAGTTTAACTAAAACCTCAAATTATTTGATATAATTATAATTCTTTTAAAAATGTGCTAATATAATCCCTGATACATAGGAAATCTAAAAATGATTATAAGCATATGAAAAACACTTACTTTCAAGATATTTGTACTACAGGTTCAAGTTCTTGCTAATTGTTACACTTAAAGAACTTGAAATAAGAATTACAAACTTGCCTATAACATGTAATTTTACACTTCAAAACTAACTATAAATATTTTTTCAGTACCTAGGAGTCTAAGCTATCTATCTATGCAATCATAATAACAATGTCAATTTTGAAATATTGATTTTAATAGCCTATATATATTTCAATTTTTCTGATAAATATTTTCTAAAACTAATATATAGTAACCTACTTACTACAGAGTCTTATATATATCATATCAAATCTGTTGTATTGGTTGACTGGTACTATTTATGCTTATTAACACCGATATAAACATGCATAGGATTGGAAGGAACAAAAACTTCCTTTCTTGCTGGTTTCCCCTAGCCTATCGCTAGCTCTCACTTTTTTCTTAGTGTTTCCACTTAGACCCCAGCCCTCCTCTTATTTTCCCTTGGACTCTAGGCTTTCCTCTGTCATTTTTCCTTGCTGCCTTCTAGCCCCCCCATTTTTGTTTTTCTTTTGCAACCCTTCACTCCCCCTGCACCAACTACACACAACTAATTTGAATTACAATAAACAATTTACTACTACAACCACAACTAGCACAACTACTCTCCAGAATTGTTTGGAGAGAAGCAACCTACCACTAGTCAGCTATTCTGAAGATAGTATCATGTTTCTTTATACAGCAACTTGATGATAAGCTCCTCAGCCTATCTTTTATAAACTATAATATAACTGTTGTGATGAACTGATAGATTACGAATCTCAAAGTGATGATTCAGACCTTGATTGTATTTCCAAATGATATTATCAATTAAAGCAGCTACTGGTAAGTCCAGAACCACTCTCCACACTCATCGTGCTCTCTCCAAACAACCCTGTCACTGTGCTACCGCTAGGTGAAAACTAGTAGCTGCAAGCACCAATTACTTATTCTCTACTTATCCAGCCTACTAAGATACCATTTTGACAAGCATCACCTTATGCTCTCCTACACGTACTCTCTTAACCTTCCTCCGCACCTACAACAGAACTACCCTAGAGCTAGACAAAAGTCCTGCTCTGACCAGCAACACCACTAGTAAAAAACAATCTCATAACAAGTCTGTAACTTCTGCTTACATTAGCAAAATCATAACCAATATCAAATAACTGGCGGTACTATTATAAATGATGACCTAGCAAGGCAGATTTCACACAACTAATACTTATTAGTTATAGGTATCTTATGTTTCACGCTATAATATCACTTGACTCATACTATCTTACAGGACTATACAATAACATATTATTGTTATATTATAATTGGTTGATTGTATTGATTATTCATAATTGTGGGTGAGATGATGTAATGATTTTGGCTTATGACTCATATTATGAGTTATTGGTTTTACACATATGACCTATTACAGGCACATGAGATATTATATAAGTTGTTATTAGTTAACAGATATTGAATAGTTGACTCATGGGAGTCAACTGATTAATCTCACACTATGAGTCACTCTAAGTCTTGAGGTTGCGTGATAAGTCACAAGGATAAGAATAGTGGGAAGATGCCTATATAAGGGGTTGCCCTCAGCCAAGAAGATAGCATCTTCACGCAACCATCTAAGCATAAATTTTTACCACAACATGCAATACAATTGTTTTCTCTCTCTTTACACTTCATACACCTCTCCTATCTGAGAGCCTACAAGCCAAACCATAATCACCCATTTCCAGGTGTAATCAGAAGCTGAACCTGCGAACTATTGTGATAGTCTCAGAGTTGGGGTTCACAATATAGTGCTATTAGGATAGTTCCTCAAGACAAGCAAGTCAGCCTTGTACTATCTGAAGAGATAATACCTCACATCCCTTACGTGCAAGACAACAAGACTCACCTACTAAGTAACAAGCATCATTCCCTGTTGCACTCAGTTCTCTTGAAATAGGACTATTACACATACATCTGGGTTTGCAATTGAAATAGCTTATATTATTCTATATTCATTGGAAAATAGTTAAGACAGTACCTGCCTTGATTTTTCGAAAATGTTAAAAATGTTCAACTGCATGCAGACAACAAATCAACTATTGGAAGACCTATATAAAAACATCAACAATTTGGGCAATTTAATTGCCCTTGACAACTTCATCCATGCAATGTTTGACAAGAGAATACTAACACTAACTCCACTTATACATAACTTAGCACCTATCAAGGTCCACAATAACTACTCCAGCGAATTCCTCCTTCTCATCAACCACCTGAGTGGGTTAGCAATACCAGAATTAATACAATCCACAAAGGTACCCTTTAGTAACCTAGACCATAGGGTGAGCCTATTAGTACCAGGGAGCACTATTAAGATTAATCCCTGTTAACATCTTAAAGGGGTCTCAAGTATCCCATTACTCTGATAGTTTACTCTCAAGATCCTAATACTTGTCCTTTCAAGACAATGCTTGCTAGAATAGTCGAAAGTAAAGACCTTGCCTACTTGGATACAATCGACAGTGCTGGGATTTTTAATCAGATTTTTCTTTGTAGCTATAGATGAAGACCTTGATAGGGGAAGTTTTTTATTTATGCCCCGTTTGATTCTCGTTTTCTATTATTCAATCGTTTTTTTGTTACTGCATTTTTGCTTTGATTGTGTTTTCTTTTTTCTGAATACTTTTCTTATTAATGGTTTTAGAACTGTGTTTGGCTACATCAAGTATTTCTTTTTCTAAAAATACCTTAAGTAATCAAATAGGTTAGCTGCAAACGAGCCATTTCTACACCCCTTTAGTGATTCTCAAAACACCTTCTTACTTCCTCCATCAGTAGGTAACTCTGTTTAGACATCTGATCAACATCTAGTAAGTTTTAACGGAATTGTAAGAGCAGGGTATCAGGAATGATACCTATTGTAAAAACCTTGATTGATCAAAAAATATACTCAAAACAAGTCAGCACCCACCAGTTTCTGTGAAAGAAGAGGACTAATATTTCATTGATTGAGCCTTTTAACTGTCAGACTGAACAACCTGTCTTATAACATACTAACCAATTCTCTAATGTAACCCACTAGTACTATCTTTATCCCAGTATAGATCTACAAAAGATATCTCATCTGGTTAGCCACTCCTAATCGATCCTGGAAAGTCACAGTTTCCAACAATATCTAATGGCACCACATGAGTTCTAGTGATTAACAACGGTATTACATATACTATCATATAGCATATTTTCAGAACTCTTAGAATGAAATAAGTTTCCAGCAAGCGGTCCTTTACAACACACTGCCAAACACCATATGACCAATCCTATCTCACTGTTTCTATTCCATCAACTCTCAATCACTTATCGCAATCCTGAACAAAAAAGGTTGCAATTTAATATGTTTATTTCTGTCCAACAAAAATACAACAGGTCTGGCAATAGACCTGCTAGCATTAGTATTAAGGTAGGCTTCAATGGACTAGGAGTAAGAGAGCATAGTTGAAGGACAAATTGCATCCCAGGATCACCATTTAACCAAGTGTATTCCTATACTGAAGGTTTCTCGAAGCCTGCTGTCTCCTGCTAGCCAGGAGACTTACTTGAATACCTAATTCCAGAGGGATATCCTTCCTACAATCACGATCATTACCAGTAGCTACGCACTCACTAGAATCCTGTAATCCTGCAAGAACAAAGTATCATAGTTTAGCCTCCACCAATGATATATGACCATTCCATACCCAGAATCCTAAATATAAACTTCCAGTAAAGCAACCTCAACATAGTATATCATAGTATAGCCTATCTGACTCTAAGCCAGTGGTGGAGCTGAAATCAAAACAAATAAAGTACATATAAATTAAAGTAAACATAGCAGATCCTGCATAGCCACTGCTGTGTACAGGTTGCTGGAACAGGTACACATGTTACAATCAGAGAGTGAGTATGCTGAGCATGTTGAGTTTTCTGATACATTCGGTTTCCACTCACAAGTAGTCACAGAAGATATGTGGCATCGATATCACTTACCAGCACCTTGAATTTTAAATAACATGCCGTAAAAGTTATTCCATGTACTAGAACCTGTGAAATCCTATTGTGATCATCCGTTATTAGCCTGGTAAACCTCTATTTTAGTTATATTAAATTCACTCAGAACTTTAACTGGAAAGGTTGTAAGAGCCAGCTATTGCCAAATTAATACACAGATGTTATGATAGCGGACATTCACGAAAAATTATAAACAGGCCAACAAGGTGGGAAAAAACTAATCTATACCCTTATACTCTATAGACTCTATATAGTTTAAACTGAGTAAGGATTCAGAGAGGGAAAACCATCAAGCAGGCTTGGCAAATATTTGTTACTCTTATGGTTTGAGGAGTAGAATATAAGGCAAGAAGTTTTGAAACAGTTATTTGGTATCAATCTAAATATATTCTCATCTGCTCTAATTAATGAACGTCTAATGTACAAAGTTTGGTGTTAGTCCACCCCAAGCCTCCTGCAAAGTTTTGCCTTGCTGAATCCTTACTTGGTCCAAAGCGCCAAGCGCGTCCATCTTATCTGAAATGCAAACACAGCACCAACCACAGTGCAGACTAAAAACTTGTAAGATATGTTTACTTCCACTATAACTTAATTATTTTTTATTATTTTTATCTTCAAGTTTATTGTGATATGGATTAAATACTACTGCCAATTGGGATAATGTAAATTATGGTGATCCCACTCACTACTGGGATCCCACTCACCCATCACAACAAGTGAAAAATGTAACCTCAATTGGATTATTTCTATCAGTAATAGAGATACAATAGTGAAAATCCAGCTACAGGTACATCAATATATGGAGAATCAGAATATATATTTTTAACTTGATGCAAATCAATTTTTATGTTCTGCTATAGTGACTTTAAGATCACTTGTGCCAGAGAGAACTTGTACTCTTTCCTAAGGATATAAAATTCAAAAACATCCTAAGAAAGACATTCTAAAATAGATAGAAGGATAGCATAAGACTTATATATTCAGTGTGACCTGGTTTTGATTTACTTTACAAGCATTTCTCAAAGTTTTGGTAGTTGAAAAAGTGATATAAAACTACATACAAATTCTACCAATTTTACTATATGATAGCTACAAATCCACTTAACCTATGTAGTCAATCTTTTGGAATCTACTTTATTATAGTTATTTAAGTAAGTATAAAGTGTTTGAAGTGAAACAAATATACACTTTATTGCTTTTGCCCATGTAGTAGAAGGATGAAAATTATGGTGTAAATAAGCTTCGTCTCAACTTTAAAATTACTCAAGGTAAATCTCTAAAGTAAATAAATCTTGATTCATAGGTTTATCAGTATTAGGGCACAACTGCAAATAGTTTGTATACTTATTAGCCAAGTATATGTTATCTTATTAAGATTCATGAAGCATGTTGCTCTTATTGAGCTAAATGTACTGAACTTATAGTCTGATAACCAGCTGTGACTTCAGCATACTTTAGACAGTGTGTGTATTGACCTTCCAGACTGTATTACATTTTCTGCTAACTGATTGCTAGTTCAAATGATATGCAATTGAATTGTGAAGATACTATTAGCATTTAGTAAAGATTGTTGCCAGCTCAATCATAATCAAAGTACCGAGGATGGAAAACTTTCTTATTAAGCCTTAAACCTGGCATTCATACTTAAATAATCATGATAAAGTAGATTTCAAAAGACTGAGTCTATAGATTAAGTGGATTTGTAGCTATCATATAGTAAAATTGGTACAATTTGTATGTAGTTTGTATGTAGTTTTATATCACTTTTTCAACTACCAATACTTTGAGAAATGCTTGTAAAGTAAATCAAAACCAGGTCACTCTGAATATATATTGTCTTATACTATCCGTCTATCTAATTTAGAATTCCTTTCTTGGGGGGTTTTTGAATTTTATATGCTTAGAAAAGAGTGCAAGTTCTCCCTGGCATAAGTGATCTTAAAGCCACTATAGCAGAGCAACAATTCATTTACATGAAATTAAAAAAACATATTCTGATTCTCCATATATTAAAGTACCAATAGCTAGATTTTTATGGTGGTATCTCTATTATTAGTAGAGATAATCCAATTGATATTATGTTTTTCCCTGGTTGCTATGGGTGAGCGGCATACCGGTAGTGAGCGGCATCACTGTAATTTAGGTTAGGCTGTAACTCTCAACCATCCTGCAGGAATTGGATACAATAACGCAGCAAGCAAATGATCCTGCAATGTAAGTCTGTTTCTCATATTACAAATTCATCAAACTTACATGATATAAAGGTAGCAAATTGCAAACCAGACGTACTGCAGGCTACCAATTCTCCTCTCTTGCCTTACAGAAGACAATCAGGAATAAGAATACTAAAGGCTTGGAAGATTCAATCTAAAAGCTATTTTAGCTTGCCATCTGTGTTCTTCCTCTCACTCATCCAAATATCTTCGAGAAACAAAGCAGATGCCCTTCTCCTGTACTTCTCCTTGGAATTCCATATTGTGGTAAGACATTTCTGGTCAATGCTATAGCCAGAGAATATAACTTACCAATAACGGCTGTTTCTATACCAGCAATGCTAGCATAATGTGCAGCTTACTGACAAATCCAGATAAAGGACCACTTGAAAAAGCTGTGAAACAGGCCCCTTGTTTAATCTTCATTGATGAGATTGATATGTTAATAACTGGAAGGGGTACCGCTGCCAATACAGTTCAGACAAAGTTCTCGATGCAGATGCTAACAAGCATGAATTACCTGAGTTGGAAGCAGACAGAATTGACACTGGTTGTTGTTATTATGGCAGCCAACAAACAAGACAGCTTTGATCCGACACTAACCCCTAGAACATTTGTTAAGACAATTGAGATTAACATCCTCAATTATGACCCTAGAGAGAATTATTTGCCCTAATTGTTTTAAATTTTAATTCTGCCTTTCGCACTGATTTGCTAAATATCTCTCATAACTTAAAGGATCTTGAAGGTCGTATGTAAAAGGTTTTAGCTGGCCGAAAGTTTTTTAATTTCCAGATGTTGGCAAATATAACATGTAGGTTTGTTGACCGTGATCTAACTGCTTTGATCATACTTGCGGGTGAGGAAGCAATAAAGTGCTTTGACGCTGTACCTCAAATTCCCACACAGGCTCAAGACCAGCCCATGCCAGATAAAACAGTTCCCATTTTGGACAACCCAGTAGATGTCAACCTTTATCTACCTAAGCCCCCTTCATTAGTGGTACCCATTCAAGTGCCTATATCTCAGACCTTATTCTCTCAGCCCCCTTGTCCACAATTCACTAAATTATTCCACCATGGATATATCAAAACCTGTATAGATTCCTGTTACCAATCATACCTCAGCAAGGCAGATTTCACATGACTAATATTTATTAGTGCTAAAGGTATGTTAGTTTCATACTATTATGTCACTTGACTCATAGTATCTCACATGACTGCACAATAGTGAGTCATTATTATATTATACTTGGTTGATTATTTTACAACTCACGCTTGTGATATCAGAAGATGTAATAGCTTTTGCATATGACTCAGATTGTGAGTCATGTGATTCACGCATGTGACTCTTTTTGAGCACATGACTTTGTTTATGAGTTTTGATTAGTTAATAGATGTGATACAGTTGGCTCAGAAGAGTCAGCTGATAGATTTCATACAATGACTCGTTCTGAGTCATAGAGGTCACTGATGAAACGTGCTGACTCACCAGGGTTAGGGTTATGAAAAGATGCTTATATAAGGCTTTGCTTTCGGCTAAAGTGATTGGATCTTCACGCAACCATCCAAGCACTTTTCTATACCAGAAGTTGCAACACAATTACTCTTTCTCTCTTTATATTGACTCCTCCACTACAGGAACCTACAAATTGAAACCCAAAGACTATTGTCATCGTCTCAGCATACGAGTTAAGATCATATAACTATTGGCATAGTTCTATACCCATGACAATCCACCCTTCTTACTCTCTGATAAGATAGTAACCTTCGGAGACAAGCAAGTCAGTCTTTTACTATCTGAAGAGATAGTGCTTCCAACTCCAATATATAGAAAAGTAAGATTCGCTTACATATGAGATGACTGTCCTTGCCTATTGCATACCTACTTAACAATAGGATTGTTACAATTCCCCAGATCTTACATTTCATGATTTCCTAACTAGTCTCATAAAAATTCAATCTACCTTCCAGAAAGAGGCTTTTGCAATAGTTCCCGAAGGTCCCTGCGCAGATATTGTTGTCAAAGACCATGCTAGGCTCGAGGTGCAGAAAGACATTGTAGTGCCAATAAAGAAAGCTGAAGTATTCAGTGAAGAGAGAAAGCCGCCAGGTAGAGTACTTCTTTAGAGTTCATGTGGTTGTGGGAAGTCGCTTCTGGCAGAACCCCTTGCCCATGAAATCAATGCAAGTTTCATTCACATCCAGGGATTACACTTTCTTAGCAAGGTTAGAATGGCAAATTAAATATTCTATAATTGCCAAGTGACATAATAAAGAGTGCAGAATAGTGGAGAATTAGCAGGTTTAATTCCTTGTATTTTCTTCCAAGCTCTGGCTTGTGTATCATGTGTCATCCTTGGCTAAATATGTTGAATACACTTACACTACCCTACAACAACCTTCTTGCATACTGTAACGACACTACAGATAGGTAGCTACAGTGGACCAGACTCAAGCCCATATGGTATACCAAGAGGTAACTAGATTGAGGATAGACTAGTATACTTAGTATACTACTGGTAGGCATGAGGTGGTACAAGTGTCTGTAAAGTGACTTGGTGACATAGGGTTAGGCAGGGCAACCTTCAGAGAGCATGTTCACGTAAAGTTAAGGTCACATGGTAAACATTGCACGAGTCTCCGGGGCAACATTATATGTTGTTGCCCAGACCCGGAAGGTAATAAAGGCATAAAAGAGTAAAGTTACCTTACCTTGAAAACATGATTACCCTACTATGGCAACCCAGTTACCCTACACAGGTACAACAGTTATGATACCTTACCTTCACTGACAAAGTCATCTGCGGACTTAGGGGAAAGTTATCCCACCAGTCATGGGAAAAAGTGGAGTTCACACTTAGGGCTTGGCACATGCGGCGGGGGAGAAACACCCCCGCTTTCTCCACCCATTGCTCCTTAGCGACGAAATGCCTTTCTCTAATAAGGGCAAAAGACGAGAGTTAACTACTCCAGAAAGATACAGGATTGTTGAAGCACGAAATCGCGGAGTATCCTGGAGAGCAATTGAGAGCGAGTTTCCAGTTACAGCAAGAGGAGCAAAAAAGGTTTTCGATCGCTGGAAGGAAACCCAGTCACTCAGGCATTCCCGCCATAAAGGCCGGCCAAAAAGGTTGAGCAAATCCGATGAGCGGTACCTCCTGCAGCTAGCCACACGAAATCCCCGTGCAACTATTGCTGAAATCGTTGCCGATTCTCGACTTGAAATCAGTGAACAGACTGTTGGCAACCTGCTCCGCAAATACCAGTTCTATGTCCATCTTGCTCGACGAAAGCCGTGGCTTAGTCCATCAGCTATGAAGAGGAGGAGATTCTTCAGGCATGAGTACCGCTTAATGGGGCCACAGTGGTGGCAGAAGCATGTGTATACCGATGAGGTATACATTAGCTGTGGTTCACAACGACATATACGCACCTATGTCCGACGACAACCCCATACAGCCCACCATGCACGCTATCTTGCACCAATATTCATTCATGATCCTAAAGCTATTGGCTTCTGGGGTGGATTTACCTCTAAAGGCCACTCAGAACTTGTCCCTCTCCCTGTTCGAACTATTACCAAGCGCAATGGCAAGACCACAACCACTACTGTCCCAAACTCCAAGACCTATATCAACCATATATTGGTACCACATATCGTCCCTTTATACAATCAATTAGGAGGGTTAAGGGAAGGTTGCAGGACAGTTGAAGATGGGGCAACATATCATACCTCTGTGGAAACGAGCAGGTGGAGGAAAATGTTGGGAGTAGTCCGCTTAGATTGGCCTGCACACTCAACCGATCTCAATCCAATTGAGAATGTGTGGCCCCTATGGAAGCGGCAATTTAGGAGACTGTGCCAGGACCCCCACCGGCGGCCCCATACATGGGAACAGATAATATCTCTTGCACAGGAAATTTGGGAAGGGTTGCCATGGGGTCGGATTTCTACATGGATTGATCGAATGCCCAGGCGTTTAGAGAATCTTCCGCAGGCAAAGGGTGGACCAATTAAGTATTAGCTACAAGCTTATTATTTAAACATGTATTATATTAAGTTTCATATAAAGATGTGTGGTTATTCTTTCTGAGAAAGCGGAAGTAGGTTGGTTGTTGTGGTTGCCAAAATCTGAGTGTGAACTCCACTCTTCCCCGCGACTGCCACTATAGTGGGGCTTTGAGATTTTCACAAGGTCCCTTTGTATAGCACGAAACGGGCTACTGAAGGAGCAGGAGTGGTCTGAACCTCCTGTAACTTTCAGGGAATATTCCTAACACCCCACTACAGCCCCAGCATTGGTACGGCGCAACAGCACGCTACGGCTGTGTAGTTGTGTGAGTCTTGTCACAATTTAAGAGGGTCCTGCATGGTTGGCTGTGGGTAGCGCCCATGCAGTCAAGCAGCAGGAGATTTCTGATTGTAGGAGCATCCAGTCAGGTTTAGAAGCTTAGTATAGGCAAGTAGATTTTCCGATAGACTGCGTAGCTTGTATAGATGAAACCACCACTGGGCTAGTGAGTCCCAATGAATATTATCCCCACGGTGGACATGTCGGTCGGCCACTGACATGCTACCAATAGGAAATGATTTTCCCTCATGCACATGCAGCTGGAGAGACATTGCCGGGAACTCTTCCTATTGGTGGAGATAGTTAATATCCGAGCGGTCTGACTGCCTCCTAGTATTAGCTCACTTTAGGCAGGTGAGTTGGACAGCGCTGAGCGGAGCAGGGTGCTCGCAAAAGATCAGAATGGTTGACAGATGTCCTCTGGCTTTAGATTATTCTACTTAACTAAAGCGAGAGACAACCTATTCTGATAACCAACCATCCTCGAGAGAACGTATTGAGTGAAGCCTTCAGGCTTATTGCAATTAAGCTTTACCACTTGATTCTACTTTGAATTATCTTTATCTTTATTTTGATCCTTACTTCTACTTTGAGTCTTCAGTGCCGTCGCAATCTTAGGATCTGTCTTCCTACAGAGTGCCCCCGTTACACATACTCCTCTTCGTACATAGTTAATGCTCTTTTCTTAGCATTAGACAGTATGAAGTACAACAAAGGAGGATATATAATTGGGGCCGCCAATGAGCCAGAACTTCAGCTGGCCCAACCGCCTTCCATTGTGGCCCTGCAAGACCCCGCGGTCTATAGGGGCAAACTACCCTCATTTAGATTGTTTTCCTCATTTCCCCCCCCTACCACCGGTGGCTGCAAGCCCCGGGTAGCTTTTTATGTGTACAGTTCCTTTTTGTCAACTGTTTCTCATCTTCCTCGGTTTTTCGATAGGGGTGATGTCATGGCACTTGACCTCTTCACCCCCGACGGTTTTTTCAACCCTTCCACAACTGGTTTTTCTATCATCAACTCTTATAGCACCAAGGGTCGCTCTAACAATACTCGCTCGGTTCCCGCGGAGGTCGTTTTCGTGGGGTCAGCCACCCCCACCCTCACTTTGCGAGACCTAAACATCCACCACCCAATGTCAGAACCCTTTCGGGGGTTCAAGGAGGACGAGATCGCCACCTTGGCCCCCTATTTAGATAGGGCCACGGAGCTTGGCTTTTCCCTCCTCAACACGCCAGGCGTCTTCACCAGATTCTCCATGTCACTCATCGGGCGCCCCGGCGTCGTGGATCTTGCCTTCGCCTGTCCCCTCCTTGCACCATACCTTTCCGAGTGGTGAGACCCACTCCCGTCCACTGGCTCGGACCACATCCCGATCCTCCTCCGGTTTGAGGCTCCCGTCTTTAGCCCCCCCCCCCCGTCCCCCAACTAGGCTCTGACGGACTGGCCAACTCTCGAATCCTCCATTAAAGCCACTGTCAT
>Ga0307510_10002649_pt1 | contig 20445 bp, 3 predicted proteins | sample 12_EM_MG_FD_207224 | JGI IMG/M metagenome (GOLD analysis project Ga0307510, IMG submission 207224) | Populus trichocarpa ectomycorrhiza microbial communities from riparian zone in the Pacific Northwest, United States - 12_EM | ecosystem: Host-associated > Plants > Roots > Unclassified | place... | reverse complement strand
ACCTTTTTTTTTTTTTTTTTATGTTAGTCCTTTTAAGTCTAACGAACGAAAAACTAGTTAAAAAATCATTTTGACTTAATAATTTAAATTGTTAAATAAAATTTTATGATATAATTTATATTATGTTTTAATATATTCCTTCAAGTAAAAAAAATTTAGACTTGAAACTTATATAAACTCATATTATTTTGTACTTAATTTTTATCAAATTAATAAATAAGAATGATAATATTTGAACTCGTGACTGCTTAGTCATTAAGATTCTAATATCATGTCAAAGATTAATTATCTTAATTAAATAGTTTAAACTGTTAGGTAAAGTTTTATAATATAATTTATATTATTCTTTAATATAAAAACTATTAAATTGTTACATGGAAGGTGTCTCATGTGTTTTTCTTTTTGTTTTTAAGAGGATTAATGAAAATCCTAAAATCTTCCCTGTTTAGGGCTGATTACTGCCCAAGAAGTTCAAAATATTCTTGATCCATAAATTCTGTAGAACATATATGAGTAGTAATTTCTCATTCTGTCACCTCTTCTTCCTTCAATATCACTTTCTTTTTCTTTTTGAATAAAAAAGAGATTTGAACTTGAGATTATGAGAGAGGGGGGGGGTTGATACGGGTGTTAATTGAAATTTGGATAATGTTTAGTGGAAATTGTGTTTTTTAAAATTCTAACTTTTTTATTTTAAATTAATTATTTTTTATATTTTTAAATTGTTTTAATGTAATAATATAAAAAATTATTTTATAAAATGAAAAAATATATATTATTTTAATACATTTTTAAATAAAAAAAAATATTTTAAATAGTAATCCCGGCCTCACTTTCAAACGCTATACACGCTAACACTGCTTTGCAATCGCGACAAATTATACATTTGAGTTGCTTAGTATGCATAGACAGGTAAACATATATAGAGAGACGAAAGGAGCAACCAAAACACAATTCCACTAGTCGATTGTTGAGGAGAAAACACATAACAAAATCTGAAATATTCTACCATTCAAGCTAGCAAAACCTCATGATTCCACTATTTACACGTCTTTCTCCTCCTAAATCTTTTCCAACTCCCTTTCGAAATGCACATAGATAACTTCATGGGCGTACGTAATTAGGGCCAACACTACTTTACGTCAGAACATCCACGCTCATAAACCAGACCTAGCTAGCTACTAGATTACTACTGGAGTGAGAACGTCCTCCATTAATTATATTAATGAGCTATCAATAGCTAGTGCATGCTTTTGAAGCAATCATGCTGAAGGCACATGGTAGTATTTCCCTTTACACATGCACCTGTAAACAATAGGACAAGATTCTGCAACGGAGCACTTGAAGCTCACCATCACCCTCTTGCATGGAGTGCAAGGTCCACAGGCATGAGAGCAGTCTGGCAAGCTTGATCCTGTCGGATATAGTTCCATTCCTAGCTCTTCTCTTGCTGCTTCCTACACATATTGTACATTGCCAGAAGATCACACAAATTAATACCCTTGTTCACCATACATAAATTTACTTAACAACGTTGACAAGATAACCCTAAAAACATCCAGAAAACAAACCTTGGGGAAATCATGAGCCTCATCACCATTTGAAGCACCTTCTTTGCTGTAGCTGGACTTGGTATCTACCAAAATAGTTGAAAATAAATATAGAGATCATGCTTGTAATAACTTTCATGTTCCTATCCTACGATGATAGCATTTTGGAAGTGAAAATAAGACTTAAGAGTCATTTTGCTCTGAAACCAATTGAAGATCGAGAGAAGAAATGGTCGATTAAGGTGCACTTACAATGATGAGGCCGGAGGCTTTTACCAACCATGAAAACCATAAAAATAAGCATAAGAAGCAAAGATTTGTGGGCTCCAACTAAGAACTTCATTGCTTCCTTCTGGGAAACTTGATCAAGAAATACTTAAATCCTAAAAAAGGAAAAGAAATGTGAGAGAAGAGACCTTGCAAGAAAGAAGTTGCTGAGTGGAGTTGACAAGTGAGTAGCTGAATATATAAATTTTACAAGGAGGGAAAGGGGTCGGTTTTAAATGTAAATGGAAGTACACCTGATACACTTCACATGATCCACGGCTATCTTAATTATGAAGGTTTCACATGTTTTGGTGAGTTCATGAAAATAAATCAAAACACACACACACACACACACACACACACACACACACACATCAAAGCTTTAAATGAACATTCAACAGAAGTATATTTAAAATCATAAGTACAGTTTGAATACTGCATTCAATTCTCAACACATGAAACAGCTGCACATCTGGATGGTCAACTAGTATTACTGACCATTGTCTGGATAGTCAACTAATATTGCCGTCCATTTCTTTTTTTATTATGCAAAATGTTCTATAGCTGCATTGGTACTTGCCTAAACACCCACAAACAAATTGCAAACGGGCCCCAAAGAAGGAAAAAAGAAACTGGGAGGGAAATTCAGCAAAATAGTTGTCATGAATTAGGCCAACAAATCGTTAACATGACAAAATCTCTCTACAAATTAAGCCAAGCAAGTGATTTATTAATGAAATAAAAGCCAATTATTCCTCGTAAGGGTTCAGAAACTACATATCTAGAAGACCAGCATTCATTTATGTGCCTGAGATAGTAACCAGAGATTGACCAGAAAGAGAAGAATTATGGATCTAGGTGGGCAAATCATGACACAACATTCATTTGAATGTGTTCTTTTATGCGCATTTACTATATTTGAGTGAACAATACCACTTGGTACTCTAGCTTTAAATTGGCTAGTTCACGTGTAACAGTAAAAAAATATATAGAAGAGAAGTTCCTATTCCTATTCCTATTCACAGACGTGAAGGACTCCTGTGAAGGCCTGCCATAAACGTGAAGGTCAGGCCTGGGGCTTAAATGAACTTGTTTTACTCTTTTCCCTGCGCCTTCATGGATAATTGTCGTCTCCTTCTTTATTGTTGTTCCCGTGTATCCCATCGTTGCAGCCACACAAGTACTGTGCATGAGGAATGACTGGCTGCTGCTGATAGCATGGGTGTGCTGACATGGTAAAACTGATCCCGTGTAATAAATATTAATAGTAATACTAATATTAAGAATATTAATAATGATGATAATAATAATAATAATCATAATAATATTAATAGTAATACTAATATTAAGAATAATACTAATATACTAATACTAATAATAATGTTTAATTTTACATTTTAAATCAAATCTATGATTTCTTTTCAATAACAATAATTTTTTTCTTCAAATTTTTATAATAATTATATTAATAATATTAACAATAATGAAAAAAATAATTTTTATAATATTAATAATAATATTATGTGATGTTAGACCTAGACACAACCCTTTTCAAACCTAAGTAACTTGGGTCTGGTCATGTAACTTGGGTCTAGCCATGCTTGACCCAAGTTCCTTGGACATGACATTCTTTTTCAGACCCAAGGTACTTGCGTCTGGCGTCCCTGCGAGACCTTAGTTTTCGGGGTGTGGCCATGCCAAACCCAAGTGTAACCTTATTAGCCAGACCCTAAAAAACCCGAACGGACCATTTTGTTCCCAATCATTCTTTCAATGCTAAATATATCCTACGAAAAAGATAACCTCACCCCCAACTGCATACCTAGCAAGTTTCTTTGGCAATGACAATCACATCATTACACTGCTCCAATCAAAAACGACATGTGTCTTGGTGAACAGTAAAAGGATGAACAGTAAAAACTCCACACCATTTAGATTTTGTTATAATAATTAATTGAAAATGCATTATCTAGTGAGATAAAATTTAGTGTGAAACCTCCGTGAATGGCACAAGTACCTTGAAGCAAGGCAAGCCATGACCACTTATCATTGTAGATATTTCAAATATATCCTTAAATATTTAAAATCATTATATTGGTTTCTCAAAAATATTTAATTAGATTAGAATTGAATTATTGGTTTCAGTAGTTATCAATAGGATCAAAGATACTTCCAATAAATCATCTAGGTGGTGGCCCAGTGGTAAAAACTTGGGACCAAGAGGTTTGCTCCCTCTGTGGTCTCAGGTTCGAGCCCTGTGGTTGCTCATATGATGGCCACTTGAGGCTTACATGGTCATTAACTTCAGGGCCCGTGGGATTAGTCGAGGTGCGCGCAAGCTGGCCCGGACACCCACGTTAAACTAAAAAAAAGAAGATAATTCCAATAAGGATAGACATTATCGAGTAGCACTTTTTAATAAGAGAAACAGACTTTGAGAAAACTAGTATTTTCTATAACTCCAGCTTGTCCATAAATAAAGTAAGTTGTTTTAAAATCCATGTAACTTACTAGTAGATTTGAATTTTGTTGAGGTATATTGGAATTAGTTTTTAAACGAGTTTGTATCATTAATTCATTGGAAGGAGATAGAAATGAGCAAAACAAGTATGAAGAAAAATATCTCGAAGATCGCTTTTTTTTTTTTTTTACAATTCCCTATTATCATATTCATTTTTACTATTCTTTTACACACACAAAGATGAAATGAGTCATGGAACAATTTCAGAGATTACAAAGGAAACTTTGAGGGTATTTGGGTGGGAGATATGGTTGTTTTTTTTTCAAAAAACTACCACATTTCTTTTTAAAAAGCATGTATTTTTTGCTTTTAGAAAGTGTGGCGTGTGCTTTAAAAGAATGGTACCTTAAAAAAAAAGCTACCATACCTCCCACCCAAACACTCCCTTCAAGCTCATATTTGTCATGGGTTGAAAACAAGAATTAAACTCTATGACATCTAATCTCTCATAGTTCCATAGTAGCTTAAAGGTAGAGTAGCCAACTATTCTATTCGTAGTAATATAGGGATTAGATTGTTTTTTCATTAATTTCAATTTTATTTGTTAATAAAAATTAAGAAAATAAAAAAATACTTTTTTATTTTTTTTATTCAGATAAAAAATTTATTATTTATTAAAAAACTATCATTAAAAAACCATATTATTAATAAGTATCAATTTAATTATCCCATCCCCCAAGTTGATATTCTAGTTCCTCCTCATTTACCATTAAAGATGGAGAGAAATTCTAAAATGAAATTAAAAAATGAACTCATGAAATTATAGAATATCTCATCTACAGTTTTAAATGAGAGAAAGAATTGAGGAATTCTTTTTTCGACTCAGGCTTTTCTACTCTATTCGTTGCTTTTCTTTTTATTACTTTGAAAGATGCTTCAACCACTTGAATTTTTTATATTTCTTTTCATTTCTCATAAAACAAATTAATAGCATTTTTTTAAAAAAAATCCTAGCTATTCTGAGCATTATAGTAAAGAATTTCATTGTTATTATTTAAACAAGAAATGGAACGTAATCTTGCGTATTGGTAAAATAAAATATATAATTATTGGGATAATTATTAAATAATACACACTACCAACCTAGTCCTGGAAAATTTCTAAATTATTTAACTTAGAAGGACCAGGACCATGGAGAAAATATAATAGATTTAGACATAGTTTTAAAAACTAACTTGGAGAGAGTCGATTCAAAAAAATATTTTTTTAAATAATGTTATTTTTTAAAAAACATTTAGAAAAAAAAAGAGGTAATAGATTGTGTCAGGTCAAGCCCGAGTTGATCAAGTCAAATGTTTTTATATTTGAAAGTATTTTAAGTGTCAATAATTAAATTTTAGATGAAATTTAATCTTTAAAAATTATATAAAAGCAAGTCAGAGATTAACCTCTCTTATTTGTTGTTCTAAATAAAAATAATAATATTAAAATAAATTTATTTAAAATACCTATCCACGCATAGTTTTTTAAAGACTTTTGAATGAATAATATGAATAGGATAATATGGAAATAAAATAAATTGAATTTTATATTTAAAAAATATAAATTTAACTTATTTATTAATTAAATTTAAATTAAATATTAAAATTGAATTCAATTGGAGTAAAAAATTAATACCAAATAGCTTATAAAAAACTTATCACTAGGAAATGATTTACAATGAAATGTTTTAAGGAATGATTTTAGAAATGTTGGATGGCATTGAAAATAAAATATGTTGTAAGCTCTTTGTTTTATTTTTTAATTCTCAACATTAGAATTTAAATTTGATTTTTTTATTTAATCACATAATTTGTTTGTGTTGTGTGTGCTCGTTATTGATTTCATGTTTTTTCCTGTTTTATGACTTCAAGCAATAATTAAAATTCAAATTATTTTATGCCATCTCAAAACTTTTACAAGACAACAGCTCAAACGACAGGTCGTTTACTTTCCCCAAAAGCCCATCAAACTTAAAATCCAAACTCTTAGCCCAGAATACACTGGCAGACTGGCTTCCCCTTCTCCTCCCTTCACAATTCCTCATTTCTCAGTGCACAAACAGCAGCAGCAGCAGCAGCACAACAACAACAATCAAGTTTAAAGCTTTGAACTTCTCTTTAGTAAGGTAATCCTCCCACTCTTCTCGTTTCAATACAAAAATCATCAAAAGAAGCAATTCAAGGACAACCCTGTTCCATTTTATTAATAACTATGAGCTTTTCATTGCTTAGAAGAAGAAAGTTTCTAGTTCTATGCACTAACCCTATTTCCCCACAAAAATTTTACACAAATCCCGCATTAATATCCAAAACCCAACAAAACCCATGTCCCCAAAACCCTCTCACACAAAACCCTCTCGGGGTTTTACAATTTTATGCCCTATTTTCAACACAAGCTTCTAAATTCCATGAATATGAGATGCCTTCAGTTACTTGGGGTGTAGTTCAAGGTAAAAAAGAGAAGCTTGTTAATCGTGTTATAATTTGTGATTATCTTAAGGGTTTAGGGATAATTCCTGATGAATTGGAAAGTTTAGAACTTCCATCAACTGTTGAGGTTATGAAGGAGCGTGTTGAGTTCTTGCAGAGAATGGGATTGACTATTGATGATATTAATGAGTACCCTTTAATGTTAGGTTGTAGTGTGAGGAAAAACATTATACCAGTGTTGGGTTATTTGGAAAAGATTGGTATTAGTAGGTCTAAACTTGGGGAGTTTGTTAAGAGTTATCCACAGGTGTTGCATGCGAGTGTAGTAGTTGAGTTGCAGCCTGTTATTAAGTTTCTTCGGGGGTTGGATGTTGACAAGCTGGATATTGGATATGTTTTGCAGAAGTATCCAGAGCTTCTTGGGTTTAAGCTTGAAGGGACAATGAGTACTTCCGTGGCATATTTAGTTAGCATTGGTGTTAGTCCTAGAGATATTGGACCAATGGTAACGCAATATCCGTACTTATTGGGGATGAGAGTGGGGACTATGATTAAGCCGTTGGTTGATTATTTGGTTTCTTTAGGTCTGCCAAAGAAGATAGTGGCTCGGATGTTGGAGAAAAGGCCATATGTACTTGGATATGATCTTCAAGAGACTGTTAAGCCAAATGTGGATTGTTTGATTAGTTTTGGGATTAGGAGGGAAGTACTCGCTTCCATTGTAGCACAGTATCCACCAATTCTGGGTTTGCCTCTGAAAGCTAAGCTCTCTTCTCAGCAATATTTCTTTAACTTGAAACTGAAGATTGATCCTGAAAGGTTTGCCAGAGTGATAGAGAAAATGCCACAAATTGTTAGCCTTAACCAAAATGTGATTATGAAACCTGTTCAGTTCCTTTTGGAGCGGGCAATCCCATCTGAGGATGTTGCTACGATGGTTATAAAATGCCCACAGTTACTTGCATTGAGAGTTCCACTCATGAAGAACAGCTATTACTTTTTCAAGAGTGAAATGGGAAGGCCATTGAAGGAGCTCGTGGAATTCCCAGAATATTTTACTTATAGCTTGGAATCTAGAATAAAGCCCAGGTACGAGATGCTGAAAAGCAAGGGGATCAGGTCTTCACTTAATTGGTTCCTCAATTGTAGTGATAAAAGATTTGAGGAGAGGTTAGAAGGCGATTATATTGAATCAGAGAGTCTTGGCCCATCATTTTGTATGGGTGGGAAGTTAGAACTACCAGGGTGTGAGATTCTGTCAGATGAGGAAGACGAGATCGATGATGATGAAGATGAAGTACTTTTCAGGCGCACTGTTTCTCTTTAATTTTTTTTTTGTTATGTCAGTGAATCATATTCAAATCAAATCAATGACATGGGTATCAAGTGATGCTAGTGTTTTCCCCCATTATCATTATTTCTGCAGTGTTTCCAGTTTGAATTTTCAACGGGTCAATTTTCTTTTTGTACTGCAATTAGGCTTACAGGAATACTTATGAAATCACGGGGTTTGCTCATATTGTGCCACTCAAACCATGCATCAAATATATTTCTATGCTTCATTGCTCAATGACTAAAAATATTGAATTCTGATTACTGAGTAGGTGAACAGAGTAGGCTGTTGCTGTCATATATGTTTCACTATAGCTGCTTTAATTTTGCCAGCATATTCCTGTATAATATAGCTAATGGTCTTTGGTGATATTATTATGACTATACATTACAATCTTCATTTACTCGTTTATTTGAACCCAAATTGCTTAGTGATGACAGGAAGCTGTACATAAAGCTGCCATGCCATGTGAAGCTTCTGCTTTAATCAGTCATCGTGGCACTTTGTATTCTGAAATTGAATCTGTTTACTTGTGGATGTCATTCGCATTTGGAGATTAGTTGGTATTTCATCTTGCTACCAATTACTTGTTTAATGCTTGCGTTGCATTAGTATTTTAGGGGAATTGCACTTTCCTTTAGGGAAATTTGTACTACTCTGCAATTCGAGGGCAATTGCAAACATGAAAAGTGCATATATTTCGTAGGCTGATGAGTGCAGGTGCAGGCTTGGATGCTCATTTGTTGTTAAGTTGAAGGATTTTCTATGTAAATTTGGTGTTCTTATTTTATTTTTCTGTGCCTATATAGTTAGTTACCTTCTATTTGTGTCAGTTGCTTTCCATGATCAAGAATGTTATCCGCAAATTTTTTCACTTGTGATATGGTCATTTTAATCAAATAACTCGCTTACATCTCTTGCTTGATTGAGACGTTCATCCGATGTTTTTCATGACAAATACCTAATATCTTCATAGTAATAGGTTCTGGTGATTATTAATTTATTGCATTAAGTTGGTGCGCAAGCGCGCACACAGAGACCAGTTTGATTCCATTAGGCATGAGATCAACAGAGGTGAACACAAGCACAGGTGACACTGTCAAGGCATTCGTGGCCATAGAGTGTAATGTACTGCTTTGCAACACAGAGATCCATGCATGTTTCAAAACTGCAATCTGGTTCGGGCAGCACAAATTCGTCGCGACAAATCTCTTCCTGTCTCTTTATGGATGAGCCCCTCTGTAAAATGTCAAAGAAAAAATGGCTACATATGTCAGCTTTGCTAAGATGAAAAATCCTAGTGACCTAAATTGTTCAATGTTTGAAGTTTAAAGTATGTGTTAAGGCAGCTGCAGGAGACCTGAAACAAAAGCATGCACAAGCAGAACCCCGACGACGAAAGAAATGGTCTTCCTCATCATCAAAGTGATGGTCACAGACTGCTTAATCCCTTTAAAGCAGGAATGCAATTTATAAGAACACATTATGAGCAAATTTATTGAAGCCGTCTAATTAATTGCAAGTGTTCAATGCAATCTGAATGGGGTGATGATCAAGTCCCACAAGACACTTCTTTTGCTGCATAAGACCATAAATCACAAACTTGTGTTCGAATTGCTGTAAGACACAAATCCCATTATTTTTTTGTTTAATTATTTGTAATATTGTAATTGTTAAGATTTTTTAAGGTTAAGTTGATTTTTAAATTAGAAAAGTATTTTAGGCCATGTTTGTTTGCTGGAAAGTAGTTTTTTTTTTAAAAGTGAATTCCGGAAAAGTGAATTATTTTCTGATGTTTGATAGTGTAATGGAAAATAAGTTGGAAAATACTTTCCAGTGTTTGGTTATGTTATGGAAAATGAGCTGGAAAATAACTTATTAATGTTTTATTTTTTTAAAATTTATTAAAATAATGAGGAACAAATCTTACAAATTGAAAAGTTGAATGAGAATAAAATTGAAAAAAAAATATAATTTCATAAATTATCTCAAATAAAATAAATAATAATCAAAATAATAGAGATCAAATCTAAAAAATAAAAAAAATTGAAAGATAAAGAAATTAAAATAATAATAATTAATATTTCATAAATTATTTCAAATAAAATAAGTAACAATCAAAAGAATGAGGATCAAATTTGATAAATAAAAAATTTCAATTAAAAAATAATAAGGGAAAAGCAAATAATAATTATAAAAATGAGGATCAAAATTAATATAAAAATTAAATTCTAAGGGATGAATTGAAAAACAAATATTCAAAACAATATATATATCAATCAAAAGTTTGAGGATCAAATTTGATATAATCAGCAAATAATATGACATTTCTAAATTTTTCACAACTTCCAGAAAGTGTTTTCCGCCCAAAATAAGGAAAACACTTTCCTGGAAACCAAGCCAAATTTGCCTTTGACTAGAAAGTGTTTTTCGTTGATCGGAAAGTGTTTTTCGTTGACCAACTTTTCTAATGGCAAACAAACATAGAAAAGTTTGAAAAGTGATTTTTCAGAAAACAAACTCGATCTTAGTTGTAATTTTAGGATTTCATTTAGCTTTTGTGGACTGTAAAATTAGGTTTTATAGTTTTTTATTTAAGAAAAGGTTACAAGAGACTTCTTGCATATAATTGAAGAGGTGTTGTGTAGAGGTGCCTTTCATCTTAGGTGTTACAAGCACGACGATGTCTAAGTCATCAAGTACATAAGAAGAAATCCCCGAGTTGTCAAATAGGACCTCAACCATTTCTTTCTTTATAGTTTCTATTAGTATATTCTTGTGCATTTCACTGAGAGTTGATTTAAAAAAAAAATATTAAGAGCATAGAAATTTTTTTAATAATATTATTAAATTTAATCAAGTACTTCAATCTTAAAACTTGTTAATTTGACTCCTTACTCGGCTCGAGTTTTGAATTAAACCGTGTGGGAAATGATCCAAAATGAATTATTTAATTTAATGGGTTCAAAGACAATTTAAATAATCGGTAAAAATATTGCATAGTTTTTTTAAAAAACTTTAAGACAATAATTGTTTTTATATTAAGACGATGCCAGATTAGATCGATCTTGATCACCTTACAACCTGAGTTATGAAATTTAATAGGTTTAATAAATTTATTGTTTTTGTAAATTATTTTTGTTTAATTTTATAATAATGCTAGATGTTTTTAAAATCGAGCATCAACCTAAAAAAAATTATTTAAGATCATGATAACATTATAGAAAGTAAAAAAAATAAACCATGAATTCTATTTCTCAACCAATCTAATATTGAATAAGAGTGAAATAAAAAAAAACTATTAGAAAAATTAAAGGACCAGAAATTAAAAAAAAAACATTTTAGGTTTGATGGGTGAACCCACTAAACCCGTGAATTGGGTAACCGGGTCAACACGTCAAACCCGCAAACCGGGTAATGGACTTCATTGGAATTAATAACTTATTTTTTTCCTTCTAAAGTATTGTTTATTTAACTACATGATAACAAAAATAGACAATTGTAAAATCAAGCGTCAAACAAATACTGTGACTTTTTTTTAAAACTATGATAACCTTATAGAAAGTGAAACAAAATAAATTATGAAACTTAATTCTCAATTAGTCTAAAATTAATGAAATCGAAAAAAATAAATTTATAACAAACAAAAAAAGAAAAGAAAAGTTAAACTCGTATAGACCCTTGGACTTTCTAAAATTTAGTAACATGTTTTTTTCCAAACTATTTTTTTAATTATATAATAAAAATAAAAATAGACAATCATATAATCGAGTTCAATTAGAAAAAAAAAATACCGTGCTAAACCCATAAACCGGGGCAACCATAGTTACCTTACTAAACTCACAAAACGGTTCATCGACTCCACAAAGTTTATTAAACTAGTTCTTTTTTAAAAAAAAATTATTTAACTAAATTTTTTAAAAAATATATGTTGGGTGGTAGTATATTTTTTCAATATTGAACCCGTGGACATGGCTAAAGAGGTGCCTTTCATCTTAGGTGGACATGGCTAAAGAGGTGCTTTTCATCTTAGGTGTTGTGTAGAGCTGAAGGTGGTATTGAGACGTCATTAATTTGAGTGATTAGGAGTTTCACAGGAAGTCGTAAATGTTGTAGTAACTTTGTGGTGGGCACAAATGGGACGAGAGAGAAGTCCTCAAAGATTTACCTCGTGGCATAACCAATGTCAGAATTATTCATTCAAACTCATGTAGGCATCATGCATCTGTGAAGAAACTTACTTAATTCACAGTCTAATTTTGATAAAATCCCATTCTTCAATGAGAGTTTCTTGACGAAAGAATTCATTAGATGGTGGAAACTTATCTTTAATTGAAAAAAAATCTCTAGCTGTCAAAAGTTAACGTTTGCAACGTGCAAACCTAGTTATGATAGTAAAAACTGGTGGTAAATCTGAGATTTTCATCGTGACATTGCAAGAAAGTATTTCAAGAATAAAGGAGCAGTTTCCTGTTTAATCTCTTCGTATAATATAGATAGCAACATGGTATACGACCATGAACATAAATCAATCAGTCTATGAGAGCTCATTAAAAAAAATGAAGGGCAGAAGCAAGAGAACATGAACAAACACGAATTCATGTCTCAGCGTGATTTGAGGCCATCGCACATTTGACCATTGAGATCAAGATTGAAGAACAAATGGACCCTAACTCGAATTCACCAAATAGCTCTCAGAGCAATACTTTCTATCAGAATTACCTCTCAGTTTGAACATTTTTGGTGCGCAATTGGATACCACATTTTACTTTCCAAACCAAATATCCTCACATGACAAATGCCACATTTCGTAATATTAGTATTTGGCTTTCATGGCACAAACCATTCACTGTAAAAAATTCCATGACAAGATTTAAACCACAACAAACAAACTACTCATATTGAACATTATATAATTGGTCCCAAGTCAGAGTGAAAAAAACACAAGATAACAGGCCCTTAAAAAAGTCAAAAACATTATTTGTTCATGGCAACAGGGCACAACTTCATCAGTCAAAGCCTCCAAAGTAGCAAACCACCAATGGTCCAAGAGGCCCATCACACCGAAATTGCATTCCGTACTATTTCAGATCAAAAGTTTCTCAATGGCATCCTGAATTTTAAAAGGGAGAGAAAAGAATTATGAGCTGAATTCAACAAGGTTAACACTACATGAATTCCAGAAACGTACAGAAGGCAAAATACCTTGAGTTGTTGAATTTGGGTTTTCAATTGACTCCCCTCATTTGTCGTCACAGAACAAGCAATAACAGGCCTTGTGACACCACATGCTCGGCCAAGTGCTTGCTTTGAAGGTACAAATACATAGGGCACATTCTGCCAATTCAAAAAAAAAAAAAAAAAAAGTTAGTTTGCTCTGTGCCTCCACAAAGTCAATTACAAAATGAATAGAAAAGGAGCACAGGCAAAAAACAACATTAATTTCATGCCTTTGACATAAAGAGTAATCTAGGATAATTCCCAAGCATCCTTTCATAGTTGAAAAAGAAAAGAGTTAAAATCCAATCTCTAATATCACAAGTCAATGAACCAAGCTCTGTGAAGTCAACTTCTACTTTAATCATGTGACAAAGAGAACTAAGTCATGTACATACTTCTTTCAAGGTAGAATTGTAGGGTATTTATGAAGGATTTCACGTAGCATGGAACTTGGGTTACAGTCAGCTTATGCTTGAGGTGGATTCTAGCATGGTGTTACATGTGATTTTGGGCAGGGATGATGCTATTACAAACAGCTATCCTTTCTTATGCAGTATAAGACTCCTTGCAAATGCTGCACATTTATTGTGAAGCTAATTCAGTAGCAGACTGGCTAGAAAATTATGTATATGACTTGCAATTAGACATTACAATTCTAGAGTTGTCTTAGCTTTATGTGGAGTGATATAAGTTGGTTTATGTTCCCCCACTTAAGTACTAGCTAGTTCTTTGCTTTATACATCCTTTGTTACCAGAAAAGAAGGAAAGTTGTGTGAAATTCTATAAATAAGTATGACCTAAACTAGGGAGTTTAGAATGGGAGTTTCGAGCCTGCGTAAGAAATTCAAAGGCAGAATAGCTTGGTCTTAAAAAAAGTTACAAAACCATAATCCAATCCAATGAAATTCATTCATCCTAAATCAAATTTATTCAGATTACTGAATTGAAGTCGGTAAGATTGAAGACGAGTATATATGTGAACTTGTCATATATAACCAATAAAGGTATCCAGAACTAAATTAGTGACAAAACCAGTTGTATAGCAATAACCAGAAAAAATAAAAACAAAAAACCAAATAAATAAGCATAAATCCCTAAAACTATATTCTCTTAATATTGTCACAAATACAACAAACCAATCCACAACACGACAGAAACTCAAACAAAAAAACCATCAACAAAAAGTAAAAAGAAAAAAGAAAAGATTACCTTGTCTTCAGCAAGCAAAGGAAGATGGAGAAGGATCTCAAGTGGTTCAGTATCAGCAGCCATCACAACAAACTCAGAGATACCTCTGTTAAGTGTCTTAGTAGCTGAAAATCATAACTTTATTAAAACCCCATATTTTATATTAGCAAAAAAAAAAAACACATTAACTGCTCCTTTTGACAAAACTAACCTTCATTGGCTCCTTTCTTGAGTTGCTTGTAGTTAGCAGCTTGTTGAACAAGGTCCAGTATTGTTATTGACAACTGGGCATCTGCAAGCGGGTATGCTTTTGGATTCACTGCCTCTACTGTCTGCAAAACCAAAAAACCAAAGTGAAACCTTTCATAGAAAACAAAACTAAATCCTATGCGCTGCTAAGGAGAAAGAGAGAGAGGATACCATTTTTAGGTTTAGGGTTTCTCAATCAAGGATGGAGACTTTCTCTGCTTTTGGTGAATGTAAAGCACGGAGGAGGCTAGGGTTTTTCTTTGGGGGTTTTCGTAGTTCTATTTATGAGAAGTAGAGGCGGTACAGGGTACTGTATTAAATTGGGGAAACCTCTTATTTAGTCCTTGATGTATACATTTACTCTTATTCAAGTCCCAAAATAAAGATATTTTTCAATTCAGCTCATACTTCTCAATCTGTCCCAATCTGTTAATATTTCCATCTGGATTGCATATTTTATGCAATAAAAGGACTTATTTTTAAATATAATTTACATAAAAACTAAAATCGATTGACAGGAAGATCCAATTGAGAAACATCTAAGAGTTTTTGGACCTAATTGATAAAAATATTTATTTTAGAGTCAATTGAGATCTGGGTAATACGTTAGGGGTAATTTGAGGTTTCTTCTGTATATAATGTCTTTGTCGATGTGGCTAAATCTAGACCATTAGTTTTCAGAGAATATCCTTGGCCGTTGGATTGTTAAGTTAATGAAACAGCGACAAGTTCTCTAATTTGACTTTTTTTCCCCCAAGATTAATGATAGCATTGCGGAATTGAAGTGTTGGGAAAAGAGTTTGCCATTGGTTTGATTTATGCAAGAGCGTGTTTGTTTCTAGGTTGGAAAAGTGTATTAAAAAAATATTAAATTTTTTATTTTATTTTATTTTTTGTGTTTTTAAATTGTTTTAACGTTAAAAATAAAAAAAAATTATTTTAATATATTTTTATGTTAAAGGTAAACATCCAGTAATTAAAATTTTAAGAAAATTGATGAAGGATTAAATCTTAATTTTATGAAAAAGATTCCCAAAGCTAAAAGATATGCTTTTGAAATCAGAAAAAAAATATTTAATTTTAATTGATATATGAATAGATAAAAAAATAACTTTTATAATTGATTAAAAAAATTATATAAAACATGAATGAAGAAATTGGTGATTATTTACCATAACTTATGATTAATTAGCTATTGTAGTCGATATTAGTTTTAAACTATTTTTTTAATTTTGTTGTCACATGATTTATTGAACCTCTTTTTTCAAAATGTATTTTTTATTTTTACTTTAGGCTTGATTTTTTTTTTCTGAAAAAGAGTTTTTTGCATTCTTCCAATATATATTTTTTATTCTTCAACTTATATTTAAAGTTTTGGAGTTTTAAGGGCATTGTAGTTATAGATATGTTTGGTAGGAGGTTAGTAAGTTACAATGTTCTAATAATTATATTTGTAATAACTCACTTTTATGTTTTTTTAACCTAATAGCAAACACCACCTAACCTAACAACAATAAAATAATATATTTTTTTATTTTTAAAAAATTATTTTTAAAATCAGTGCATCAAAATAATTTAAAAACACCAAAAAATATTAATTTAAAATAAATAAATAAATAATTTTTTTAAAAAATACTTTTAAAACACAAAAACAAACAGGACATCAATATTTTTTTATTTCAATAATAAATCCAATGCTAAAAATAAAATATACATCACCAAAATTATAAATTTACTATTTTTGCTCATGTTTTTAGAGGATTATACGGCACAACAAGCAGCATAAAAGTATAAGCAAAAAACAAACACCCTAAATAACCCATATTTTGACTTCTCAACTTTTCTTTTTTTATTTTTTTTCTTTTAAAAAAACGAAACTAGGATTTGATACATAACTAAAGTCTTTTATCTTTTTCTTTCTCTAGGGAATGCTCTAACAATTAAAATCTAGAATTCCCATTAAAACTTGAAAGAGTGGGGCAAGGATTTAAAATTTTGGAAGAGGATTATCCTCAATTTTACAATCCAAGGCCTTATATTGATACTACCATGGCTTACTTAAACTCTGCAATCTCAAACACTCTTGCGGTTCCATCACTTGAACCCGAGACAAGATAATCTTGATTAGCAGCTATAGACAGGGATTGAACGGCATCAGCGTGGCCACTAAATATTCTTATGCAATCACCAGAGAGACTATCCCACAGTCTCACTTTCCCATCCACACAACCTGTAGCCACGTATCTTGATGCACCAAGCCATGCCAGACATGTAACTCCATCCTGTCCAGAAGTTCAATTTGTGAGATATGGAATCTTGATGCCATTGTAACAAGCCAAAACATCATTAGACGATAACTAAAATGTTGATCAATTACAACTGCTGCATACGTGAAGTGCTGGCTTTTGTTAATTCATCGTCTTATTCTCTCAACTTTATGTTTCTAGGGCTAATTGCAACTTTGATCATTATGAGCTGAGAAATTATGATCTATTCGGAGGGCTTCTACATGAAACTGGTCATCAATTGAGATATGCCGGATAATACTAAAATGAAACAAAAACAAAACTCAAACGGACCTTGTGTTCACATGAGGCACGGGGCAAAGAATGCTGCAGGTCCCAGATGATAAGCTTTTGATCCAAGCCTCCTGTAGCAGCCCAAGGGGAGCTGCCATGCACATGGTATACAATACAAGAGTGTTAAACTAGGTTACACGAGATTTCACAGAATTTGATTATCTTTTTTATTCCCCCGCCTGCCTTCTTTTATGATGGGAGAAGCTTAAGATTATCGGAAGTTGACTCTTAAATATGCAAAACACAACTTAGAAACAATGGTCAGTCCAAATCCGGAAACTTCAAGAAAAAGCAGGCGCGTCTCAATTTGAAGATAATCTTCCAGATAAAAACAGAGACTATTACTTGTACAAGTTGGTCACCAAAGCAAATGTTATTCTCTTTAGAAAGCCTGGCAACATACAATCAACTTTTTTTCTAGTGCACCAAAGCCTAGCTAATGTCTGCGTATGTACTTCCTAGTTTCACTAAATAATTGTTTTTGCTAACATTAAAGTATGTACGATTTCTCCTAGTTCCTACCACATAATTTCCAGTTGTCACACCCACAAAGAGAGAGAGAGAGAGAGGGGGGGACGGACAAACAGACACTGAGAACTTGTTTGGTATGGCAGACACAACACCATTTCCAAAAAATTAGAAATATTTTTTTCTTGCTTCAAATTAAATTTTTTTTAGTGTTTTTTTATCGTATTGATGTGCTGATATCAAAAATAAGTTTTAAAAAATTAAAAAAATATTATTTTAATACATTTTTAAGCGAAAAGCACTTTGAAAAGCAACATTTACCATACTCCTAAACAGGCATTGAGAAAGATTGTTTCTACCTTGGTGCAAGCCCGACACATTCAACGGAATCCGAGTGAGAAACTAGAGAACTAACCACCTGTTACAGGGAAAAAGTCTATTAAAGAGGCTACCAGTCTGATCAAATCATATAAGCAAACACGTGGAAAGCAATTGCATTGGCAGGTATATCCAAACATTACAAAAAAAAAATGCAACAGAAAATGTCCCAGATTATAACAACATAAAAAGAGGATAGAAATTGAAAATCCATCCAAATGCTGATAGAAACACCAGAACCAAGATATCCCTGATTCCAAATCCTCTGGGCTAAAAGGTAGCGAAAGTTGTGCCAGATATGCCATATGACAGGGTAAGCATAACCCACAATTCAATAGTGCCCATAGCAGAATGAAGATTTAAACCAAGATTTTAGCTCTATTCAACCCCACAACTTAGCTTTATTCAGACCTTTCCAATAAATCTAAAGAAGAATAGAACTTGAGCACATATTAACCACACAACTTGCTTAATTGCTTCAAACTTGAAAGAATCTCAATAAAAAGACCCAAGGCAAGATCTTCTAAGAACAGATGAATTTCTGGGAAATTGTACTAGCATTCAGCTTCCAGACATTAACCTCACTGGTGCCAAAGACAACTTTTAAGAATGCCGGCCCTTTTGTCAAAGATTGGATAACTATTGCTTCTTCATTCATTCAATAACTTAATTTTAATCCAACATGCTGAATTTCATATGACAGAATAAAGAATCCTTAAATGCTAAAACATAAAACCCCCCATGCTAAAGCTTGCTAGTATTTCAGTAGTTGCTGAAGTGAAGAATCCTTAAATTTTATTGGAGATTATGTTTTCTATCATTCCTCCCACTATAGCGCAGAAGGCTTTCCAGATACCTCAATAAAGATCCGGAAAAAAGGCTTAAAAGGAGCATGCCAATGCACAACATGTCAAAGAACCAAAGACACTGACGGCAAAGGTAAACAGTTAACTAGGTCACAACCAAGTTATCTAGCCAAAATTGAGAACAATAACTAAAATAAACCACAACATTATGAAGTGCAAGAAGAAAACAAACCCTGCCAGTAGTAATGTTCACGATGTGGACGGAATTGTCCTTTGAACCAGTAATAGCAAGAGTAGAATCTGAGCTCAATGCCAAGCACGTCAGTCCATCAGTGTGATATGGATGACCTGAAGAGCAGAGTTGTCAGCAATGCCAAACAACACCCCCCCCAAAGCAAGCTCCTTTAATTTTTATGTAGTTATTTTTAAGGTAAGGTAGAATTTGAATACGTCCTTTATTGATGTCAACTATATTTATGTAATGACCAGATAAATAAGCTTATTCAAAAAATGAAACGGAGCAGGATATAAATGAATACCTCTCACAACATGTATGTTTTCACCACTTTTAGGATTCCATATCCTCAAGGATGCATCATCAGAACCAGTACAGATTGTTTTACCTGAAGCAGGCAGATAGGGAGAAAAAAGATGAAAGAAATAGATCCAATGCAAGCTAAATCTAAAGGTCTTCAGAAAAAAAAAATAACAATATAAGGAGTTGTTTAATACCATCAGGGGTAAAATCACCACAGGTAACACTTGCTTCATGTCCTGCAAATGAATTAAGATAGGCACCTTTGTCAGCATTCCACATCCAAACAGTTTTGTCCTCGGAACCAGCCAACACCAGATGCCCTTTTGGATGCCATCTGGCCCACTGAGAAACCACAAAGTTGATACCCAGACTCAGACATAAAACAGAATAAATCGGTGCAAGTAAATTCAGTAAGCAAATTCACCTCAATGCCCTCATCAGGACCTTCGAGTACACATTTAAGGTTTCCCGACGAAGCATCCCAAATTTGGACAATCCCATCAAACCCTCCAGTTGCAAGCAACTGTCCATCACTACTAAATGTTAAACTAGACACAGATTCCTTATGACCTGTCAAAAAATTTCTAAAACGTTAACCTAGAAGGACACAATATCAAAATCACCCACATATAATAACCACAGAAAAAGACCTCGCTTCATTGACAGGCACTATAGCACGTATCAAGACCAACAAGTACAAAAATCTTAAAGCCCTTTTTTTTTCAATGAATTAGAGATCATCATTAATTAAAAAAAAAAAGCAGGTTACTCAATCGTGCTACAAAGAAACAGAAATAAACTAATAACAATAAAAAAAACAAATCCATGAATGGAGCAGTTACTAAATAGAAAAGATTCCAACGGCTACAAAGATCATACCTTTGAGCTCAGCAGCCCAATCTCCAAGACCAATCTTCCAAAGAAACCCTTTGTCATC
>Ga0307510_10002648_pt1 | contig 20449 bp, 12 predicted proteins | sample 12_EM_MG_FD_207224 | JGI IMG/M metagenome (GOLD analysis project Ga0307510, IMG submission 207224) | Populus trichocarpa ectomycorrhiza microbial communities from riparian zone in the Pacific Northwest, United States - 12_EM | ecosystem: Host-associated > Plants > Roots > Unclassified | place... | reverse complement strand
GTTCGTGAGGACTGGCACAAAATTCTTTTGGCTGGTTTTAATGTTCCGGTTTGCAATAGTACTTCCATTAGGGTTTGTTTTGATATCATAAATCTCGGTTCTGAAGCAACTACTATTCACCATTCAGCTAGGCTTTGCCTTCTGTTGATGAAGACAAGGATATAATCATCTCTGAAGTTTTTCCTTTCCGTGCCATAGCATCAATGTAGAACGTGATCCTCTTAGCAATCCCTCACCGCCGGTTGAAAACTTGCTGGACGGAGTCGAGAGATTTTTTCTAGTCACTCCCATTAGTGAAAAGAAATCAAGATTGTTAGAACATAAACATGCATCCTTTTCTAATCATGGGTAACAATTTAAAGTTAAAACAAAGGAGATATACGAAAACGAAGACGGATTTTTGCACCGATCGAGTTCGATTCCTGCGCAAGGATATCATGAATCCAAGTTGCTGGGCATTTTTCTCTTTTTAATACCCATGCTAAGAAATCAAAACATACATATTTTGAACTAAAACATGCTTAATTAAAGCTTAATCTATCGTGTTCTAACAACCTTGTCAAATTTGCTTATCATCTGAATGTCCTCTCTCTGCTATCTGATCTCAGTATGGAGGCCAGTAGTTCTCCAAATCCATGCACTGTTCCATGCCCATGAATCTGTTGGCATGCCCATTTGCAGTGTTCATTTCTGCACCATAAGCTGCAGCCTGATCTAAAGCAAAAGAATTACTACTAGTCATCATGGAAGAGTTTATTACATCTTGTTGATTCATAACCGGAGGTGCCATTGGACGCAACATCGGTTGTGATGCAGCCCCTCCAAGATTCAAGTTCAACCCTGATATAGTAAAGCATCCTCCTCCTCCCGGACCTCCTCCTCCAACGGAGTAAGTATTATTCAACGGGGACTGCATTGGTAGATTGATACCAGTTGATCCACCAGCTCTGAAAACCCTAGTAAGCTCTGCCTGAAGTTCTGCGTTACTCATCATGTAGTTTCTTCCAATGGGGAGCTGGAAGTTCTCTGCAGCCTGCATCATTTGTGAAGGTATAACACTTGGTCCTATCTCGAGGTTGTAGGGATTTGCTGCCCTCGATTGGTTTGAAGGATATTTCTTGACCCCCGCGCTCTTTTGGAAGACTCGGCAAACCACCCATTCATCCTGATGAACCACATAAACCATTTATATATAGCTTGGAATCATATGCTAATACTTATGGATTGAATTATGACTGGTATATGATGAAACAGATGCGTGTGTGTGTGTGTGTGTGTGTCTACACACCTTGGAAGCTCTAAAGGCAGCTTTGGAGTGGAAACGATATTCATGCATGACCCAGTTGGTTTTCTCTCCTCTTGGAGCTCTTCCTCTATAGAAAACCAATGTCTTCTTCATCCCTACCAACTGTGACGTGACACTGTTGAAGATCTCTTTATCTTTTCCAGTGGTCTTCCAGTATCCAGTATTTGTTGCCCGGTTTGTCCTCACACCAGTTGGATATTTTCGGTCTCGAAGACTAAAGAAATACCACTCCTTTTCTCCCATCTTTGCTTTCCCTGATTAAGAGGCAAAGATTGAAACTATCAAGGATCTAGTCAAGCTTTATATATAATTATGTAATTTACTTATGTTTTGGTGAGAAATTACGAAAAACAAGAAATCACAAAAAAATTATGGCTTCATATGTATCTAAAGTAATCTCATGAGATGTAACAAAAAACAAATGTAGTGAATTAAAGCAATTTGATTCTTCTTTTAGATCATACGAAAGAGAGGTTCGAATTCGAGGGAAATTAGGATACATTAGTGCAATTTATTGTTAACGATACCTTTTTATATTTCCTTCAAGGAACATGTGGTAAACCCTAAATCATAGTAAGTGGTGAAGAAAGTGACAAAAAAAATTAAAATCTAGCCACACTACTAAAAAATAAGATGAATAGCAACTGCCTAATTCCTTGTAGATAAACTGAGATTCCTGGCCATCATGATTTGCATGAATAAAGAGTTCTTATAGGATCGATTTTGACAAAACAAATTTTCCATTATCAACAAAAGAAATGATTTTTGAATGTTTGTGCCTTGATTTCTACTTTGAAAAACTCAAAAGTTGAAAAACAAATTGACAGATCGAGCCAAATTCAAGCTGCAGGTTACGAGTGCCATGGAAACTAGATTTCAAGTTATAACTACCTGGAAGATCCCATGGTTCGCACTTGTTGAGATCAACATCACCAATAGCTCTACATGAGAAATCAGCGTCAGAAATCTTGCTTTGAAGATAGTAAGTTATGAGTTCTTCATCTGTGGGGTGAAACCGAAAACCCGGAGGCAAAGTCTCATCCTTTGCATCTCCTTCCATATCCTTCTCCTTTTCAACTTGTTTCTTCCCTTTATCACTTGTAGGCTTCTGTATTAAAAAGAAACGACATGATTAATGAAATGATCAAAATTTCCAAAACCCTAAGAACATAAAAGAACAAAAAGAATGAAAAAAAAAAAACAAAACAAGGAGAAGCATTCCATTTTGTTCTTTATAGCTAATACCCTAGTGGGATCGTATATCTTCCCAAGTAAGAGGAAAGATGATCCAAGGAATGAAAAACTTGTTTGGAACAGAGTTTTTGCTAGCTAATTGGTATAGCTTACTTGCATGCATAGAAGACAAAATTCTCCAGTTAGGTTCTGATGTTTCTCGTATATATGATCAATATCATGAGTTTTTGATAAAATAAGGACAACCCGAGAAAACAAAAGTAACACACAAAAGCACTTGAAAACTTTTGTTTCTTACCATGCACACGAAATCAGCTCTGGATTTAAGGTCCTGAAATCAAGAAAAGAAATGAAGGTGAGTGTCTTTGAAGCTCTCACCTACTTTGGGTCTTCAAATACAAGGAACTACAAGAAAGCTTTTAATAAGATGCATGGAAAGTCATTGAAGAAATCCTTATTTAAGATGCTATCATTTCTGGCTGCCCTTTTGCTATGCAGCTATATTAAAACAACATATGAATTATAAAATAATACCATATGATAGCATAGATAATATAATAAATTTATGAGTCCGAACCATTTTAATTGACAATATAACACTATCAATTGGTTAATTAATCTATTTAAAATTTATTTGAACGTGTGGATCCAAAATAATACTATATTATAACAAATAACAATAAATGTAATGATAAATATAATATATCTAGATAAGAACTTACAAGATCATAGTTTAAGATTAATTCGGCTCTAATAAATATAATATATCTAGATAAGAACTTACAAGATCATAGTTTAAGATTAATTCGACTCTAATAAATATATAATTAAGAAACACTCTAATTCTTCCGGGTAATTATTCTCGACCCGTTTCAATTGATAAATCAATGATTAAATATCTATTTAAAAATTATCTGAATGGGTGGATCCAAATTACGATAAAAAGAAAAAGAAAAAGAAAGACAAATATATATAGTAGTATTTAATAAGAAGATTCGAATATGCAAATAAGACGAAGTCACGAACACTATATTGTGCACTGATGCAAGGAAACCCCCATCTACATAAGACAAAAACAACATCATGCCAGCCCAACATGCTACGTGATTGTGGGACCCTTCTTGAATGCATGTATTCAACAGCCAACTGGCTTCCTCCACATCAACAAACCATGAGGGCCCCTCTCCTGGTTCAAATGGTAATATTAGGTCAAAGGTGGAAAAGTGAAGAAATTAAACGAGACGGGCGGCTTCTTCTAGGGTTTCGTTTCAGTGCTCCTCTAGCCCAGCAGCTTAATTACTCCAATATAGCTTAGGGTATGAATCTCCATAGATTTATAGTGTTGTGTTTCAAGGGAAAAGAAGGTATCAATATTTGCATTCCCGATGACAGGAAAAGGAGATCAACATGAAGAACTAGGGCAGAAACCATATGAACCTAAAACAAACACGATGCCCTTAGATGAGGGAGACAGAGAACTCGATCGATAGGTAACAGGGATTTTTGAAGCCAAAGAGAAGATTAATGCTTAGCCTGATGCATGATCTCTTGTTCTTTCTTTCCATGTACGTACATAAGGCTTCTTCGATTGGAACGTCTTCGTTTTGGTATTTTCTTGTATGACCATAAATTCATTCATACTAGACAGGACATTTCATTCCTCAAACAAAAAGAAAAAGAAAAAACCCTAGGATTTATCGATGTATTTACCTGATATAAGAAAAGGAAGCTGAATGATTGATGCTCAATTTTCTGTGGTACTGTGTGGTAAGGCGCTAAAACAATCTGGAAAATAAAAAAACTAGCTCAACATCACCTGTGGTATAAGTAGAAAAACCCCTTCGAAGTTTGCTAATTTAACTCTATTTTGAATCTCTATAACAAGCAAATCTATATATGTTTTATTTCATCAAGACGTTACCTCCAAATTGGCTACTTTAAATCATGCTCCATTTGTCAATTCTTGATCTAGATGCTATTGCCTTACCTTTCTCCGTTTGGAAATTTTTGGCTTGCTGCTCTTTCCATCAGCATAAACGTGTTAGTAATGGTATCAAAACCCTTGATTTCTCTTCTGCTGAAATCTTCGGCCCATAATAAAAACAAATAGAGTAATATTCTAGTCGGTGTTATCAAAAGTTGCGATTCAATCTATTTTTTGAATTATTTTTTTTCTATAAAAAATAGCATTAAATTGATGTTTTTTACTTCTTTTTTTATTTTAATGTGACGGTATCAAAAATAAAAAATCTAAAAATAATTTTATTGTATTTTTAATTGAAAACACTTTTGTAAAAGTACTATGCACCGTATTACCAGACACATTAAATACGACCTGACTCAGTGGAACAATTTAATGACATGCCAGCCTAGGATTTGACTTGAGTCATATTTCAAATTAAACTAGGTGGAAGATGACTCGACGATCAATCAATCAACGACCTAGTCGACTCGGTTAAAACTCAGTTTGAATTAAAAAAAATTCAAAATGATATTATTTTTATTTTTTTCTTAAAAAATCTGAAAATGATATCGTTTTGAATTGATTAAGGTCAACCGCTCAACTCGTGAACCGAGCCTACATCTGAATTATTAGCTAGCCCAGGTTTAAAAACTCTGGTTTAAATTAGATAAATACACTCTTGTATCTCAAATCTATGTGGATGACATTAATTTCTAAAAATTACTAACAAAGTATGTTAAATAACTGATTCAGTCCGGAGGCAATTGATTTACTTTACTTGTTATTGTGCAGCTTGTCGGAAAATTGTTAAGATTATACGCTTTTTATAATTCATTGATCATAAAGTTAGGTTAGTTATGATTTTGGAAAGATTGGGAGGCTTGATAAACTTTGAATTATTGAGCCCTAAGTCTTATGCAAAATCGATCAATCTTAGTAGTAAACATCTATCACGATCTTTTGTTTACTTACTCAATACTTCAACCATATAATTTTAATAAGGTCTTCATCAAGTTGCCGAACCTGCACCTAATCCTCACAAACAAACAGCTTATGGTGAATTAATTGGGAGACCAAGAGGGAAAATGCATGATTGAATGAGATGCATGCTTAGAGATTAATTGGTCCTCGAATTGTAATGTACGTAGATGCAAGAAATTGTTCAATTATTAGTATATATAGGATGTCGACACAGTGAGGGTGCGTGCTCAATATTGTGAAAAACAGTGATCAAGCAACTTAAACCATGCATAGAAGAGATGAGGAAGCTTCCATTGAGTCCATCATATCTATGCCCATTTTGCATCAATTACCGTCTTCATTAATTATTCACTGCTTAAGGAAGACGTAAGTTTACACATGCATCTTAGCAGTAATATTATTATTGCAGATTTACTTTAGTTAAAAATTAATGTAAGTTGACATCCCAATCATTCTATGCAATGAATGGGATATGATGACTGCTCAGTTTCTTTTGCAGTATTGATCTAGTTATATGTTCAGATTATATGTTAATGTGATCTAATACTCATGATTATCATTTTTTTCTTTGCTTTTTATACCATATATATGAAGATTGATCAAACAAGATCATCACCTAGCTAGGCATAGATCGATCGAAGATTTCTAGCTAGGCCACTTGTTTTCCACTTCTAATTGCAAAAATTCCTTTTCCGGTTCCAATGCCACTGAAAACCACTTGTTTGGTGATTCATATAAACTAAGTTACTAATGATACAAGAATCTAAAAGAAAAGGCTAGCAACTAAATATACTAATTATGTCTAATAACTTGACAAATGCCAGAAAGAAGTCTGTCATTTAGTAATTGTTTACATATATATTTCATGATTTCTCTTGTTAAGCATCAAAGTTTATCTTCAAAATGGGTTTTTTTTTGTTGCATTATGATTATATTCTCGACTGTCTATCAATCAGAACTTGTTTTTCAAAATTTGAGTTTCAATAATACTCACAGGATATATTAATACTCTAAAACATGTACAAAACTAGGGACTCCCCTGAAAATCCACTGTATATACTGAAGTTTTTATTTATTTTTTTATAATAGTTGATTTTATTAAAAACATGACTATTTAAACAATAGCCATAAAAAGAAGACAAAAAAAAACTTACACAATAAGATATGAAAAAAGAAAAACAAATCCTATATTGGTTTGTTTAAAATTTAATGCTATCCGTACTAATTAGAAAATGTATATAGTCAAGTGAATGCTTTTATATATAGCGTTCAGCTTTCTATAGTTAAGGCAATATCATTTATATGTGATTTGGCCGAGGAATTGACTTTTTCTTCAGATAGAGAGAGTATTACATTCATATGAATACAGAAGCCATGCAAAATCAATATGATCACTTGATGATGTCAAGTTCAAAATCATTTTGTTATTGTGAATTATTATTATTAAGGATTTCGTGTTTGTTTGAGCAAACAAGATGAATACACGTCCTCGTTTCTTTCATTGAATTATATTTCAAAATAATCTAAGACGAGAGGACTTCATAGATTTAATGGTGAAGTGGTTGACATGCACTTGTAATGAAGACTCTTTAGAACAATAAAAACCCTAATCTGGTTGAAGATTCATGCATGCTTGGTATGCTACTTGTCAAACACTTCAAAACAAATATAAAGAAAAATTATTCAACCAGCTCATCGTTACGTCATTTCTGATGCATTGTTACTGAAAATACAGTAATAGAACAACTTTTATAAACATAATAATTAGGGTTAAGTGCTGCAAGAAAAGGATTGATCAAGAAGAGTAGCGATGGGATAATTTTGTTTCCAAATGAGGGTGCAAAATATTCAAAAAGGTAGGTGCATGTCTATACAGAAGAAGTTATAAAGATGAAAGGTGCATGTACGCTCATGTCCTTGTTACTATAATTCTACGACTTACTCTCTACGAAAGGTAGTCCATATAGTTTTCGTATGGGTTTCCCATTTTCCTTCATTTCTTGCTAAGAGGCACCACCCTTAACCTCCTCCTATTCCTACATATATATAAAGTATGCTCCTGAGATCGATATGTTAGGTTGGAAGAGTCCATGCACATAAATTTCTTAGACTTTGTGCTCTCAAGATTTAGGGAGCAGTGAGAAATTACTAGTGTAAGGTCAGAAAGTTTTATATATGGAGTTGATTGGTGATTTTGAAGGAGTTAAATTTCTTTTAGGGTTACTTGAGCACCTTCCCTTGAGTTAACCAAGAATGAAGCAACATGTACTTGTTTTGAGCAAGCTACGATACCTAAACAAATTGCATTATATTATTTATTTAACTACATTGTGAGAGGACATTACATTATCAGATTGCTTTGTCATTTTATATTAATGCTGACCTATCCACTTTTTTGAAAAGAGTTCTAGCCTTCTAGGGACACGAATTATAAGACAGGGGAGAAAATTATACATAATTAACCTTCTTGCAAGGAGAAAAACGTTTGATTTTTTTTATTCTTAAAAATTTATACTTGATCTTTTTATGTTAGGTTTGGTTAATGTTGGGACAGAAGATTATTTTATTAGATCTACAGTGACAAATACATGAAATAATTAATATACTTTTAAGATAGTTTTGAAGTAAATATATGTAAAAAAAAAAATATTTTTTTTGTCTTTTCTATCATGAGATAATAATAAAACGCTAACTTACTTTTATATCTATCCATCTAGGAGAATTATATATATATCAATCAGATTTGGTGAGTTTTATAAGAGTAATTACAAGTTGAATTATATATACAGTTCAAAGATGAATTTCTTCAAATTTCTCATTCATTTATTTAAAAAAACAAAACTAAGAGATACTCATGGGCCTCGTACAGAATTAGGCCGACAACCTAGCCTAAAGGCAAAAAACATTTCTTTTAGCTCGTCAACGAACATATAAAAAAGATGGGCCAAGTCCAGCATTCAATTTCCAACATTTGCTTCTTGAAATGGGCTCGAGTTTCAGGTCACAAAAATAAACACTGGAAACCCTACTTTGAAGTGAGAGGCAAGTTGTAGCTTGTAACTGGTTTAGAATTTTTATCGATTTAGAAGAGGTTTCAAGAGCAATCAGACAACATTAGCTAGAGACTCTCAGGTACCATCTCTTTCTTTACCTCCTGCATTACTTTGTTTCAGTTACCGTAATGAAAAGAACAAAAAAAGAAAGAAGAAAAGAAACATATTTAGTTCTTGGATGTCTGTTTGATTAATGATTAATGATTAATGATTTTGATCTTTGATTAGTAGAATGTTGTTAGTGTTTGCTTCTTGGTTTTAAAAAATGGGTTTTCAATGTTTTGGAGAAACTTGTGGTCTTTTTAATGATTGTCACCTCCATTTTGAAAAAGAAGCCAACTTTTTGTTATATGTAAGAGAAAGAGGCGTCTTTTATTAGGTAGATTGTCATTCATAAATGGAATGAAAATGCTTAACCCTTCAAGCTTCTTTGATTTGGGGCTGAGAATTCCTTTATGCAGTTGGTGGGGATAGACAGACATGTTAGAAAATGAGGCAAACCCGACTATCAGTAAGTCAACTGGGTTGCCTAGGAAGCGTTTTTATCGAGCAAGAGCACATAGCAATCCATTGAGTGATTCGCATTTCCCTGTTCCGATTTCTCCTAGTCATGTTGACTACTCGCTTCATTACCCTCAGTTCTTTTCCTCGTCCGGTGAAGTTGGCAGTATCAAAAAGGTCCAGTTTGCTGATGTTGGTTGTGGGTTTGGAGGGCTGCTGATTAGTCTCTCAACACTTTTTCCAGAGACCTTAATGATTGGGATGGAGCTTAGGGATAAGGTGACAGAGTATGTGAAGGAACGGATTTTGGCGTTGAGGACAACAAATCCAGGTCAATATCAAAATGTCTCTGTGGTTCGGACCAATTCGATGAAATACATTCCTAATTATTTTGAGAAGGGGCAACTTACAAAGATGTTTTTCCTGTTTCCTGATCCTCATTTCAAAGAGAAGAATCATCGTCGCCGAGTGATCAGTCCACATTTACTTGATGAGTATGCATATGTTCTCGAGGTTGGTGGCATTATCTATTCAATTACAGATGTGGAGGAGCTTGGGGATTGGATGAAGACTTGTTTGGAGAATCACCCCATGTTTGAAGCCCTCACAGAGGAGGAACTCGAAGCAGATCCTGCTGTGAAACTCCTGAGGACAGCAACTGAAGAAGGGCAGAAGGTTGCTAGGAATGGGGGGCAGACTTTTCAAGCAGTCTACAGACGTATCGCACCATCCCTTTGAAACATTTAGGAACTCTTAGGCTGCTCAAGCTCAATCGTTGGCATTCGTCCTCTGCCCGTTTGTTACCATTCATCCTGTAACCATCCTTTTATCCATACAATATTTATGCCTGTAATTCTTCAAGGCATCAAAGAAACCTAGAATACGAAAAGTTCCTAGGTTCCTTCTGAATATTCATTGATCTTTGATTATTCATTTTCTGACTGGCTTTAACGTGGTTCGAAGTACGGTCCTTGCATTATCATCCTCAGGTTTTTTGCAGAATTAAAATTGCATTTAAACGAGACATTAATCCAGTAGTTAAGGACTTGAGCGAAAACCTATATGAAATTGCCGAGGTTCAAAACCAAACCCCCAAGGATTAAAAAATAAAATAAAATAATAATAAATCGCTTCAGAGATTTTTCATCAAAACTCACTATTTCTGAAATAGCTATCACTGAAAAAACAGTGAATAAAGGGCTCAAGTTTTTCAAATTACTATTGCTGAAACAAGTATCCAATGTGAGCATTGCACAGACAAACATTCAAAATCTATAATTGTTGTAACCTCCTGCACCAGGCGATCCATACCCTCCCATACTTGAGGATCCATACCCTCCTAGATGTGATGTAAACGAAGATGAAGGGTAGCCGGTTTCTGCCATATGTGAATATGCACTTAATCCCGCATCTATCTTCCCATACATGCTTGACGCTGGTTCCTTGTGATTAGTAATGAACTCCTGCAAACAAGAAGATTCAAGACATTAGAGGCAGGTCATAGGGAGACTAATCAATTAAGGCTGCCTCTCTGATGGTAAAATTGCCAAATTTCTATGATTTGAACATAAACAGAACGTCCTCAAGTATCAAAATTTTATGCTGGGCACATTAGACCCAAAATGTGGAAATGAACGAATTCCAGGTCCAAATGTGCATGCACATGGACACTCAAAGCAGACAAATGTAAATGCAAGCGTGGGAGTGTGAGGTGGGCAGTGGTGAGGAAAAATGTTGGCAGGTAGCAAAATTACCCTGTCTCATTATTAAAGAAAACTACCTGAATAAGCTGTTGAGCCATCTGAACTTGAGCACCGGTGCCCTTAATTTCCACAGTGATCTCATCAGGCAATCCTCTGCTCTCTTGTATTGAAAGGATTGCCCTGCTGGTACGGCGAATGTAGGCAATATTAGATCCAGCAACACCAATGATATCCTCAGCATATGACAGAGGTACTTGCATTGTCTGTGTCACCTGAATTAGATAGTAAAAGTGTTCTCAATCAATCCCAGGTAACATGGAGACGTGATATAAGAGCAAAGTAAACCATGACAAAAACAAATGATATTTCAAATGATCAGAGCATGCTTGCTCTAAAGATCTTACAAGAAAAAATGAAAACAGAACTGTTAAGCCACACATTCTAACATGTCTTGTCAGTTTCCCCATTGCAATTAAATTCTCAGTCTTGGGCATGCTGCTGGGGCATAGAAATATAAATAAAAAACATGAAATTCAAAGAAGCGGGGGCAGAAGAGGGATGGAATTTGGGAATCATTTTCCTAATAGCAAATTTTTAGGAACCAGAAATGTTCTAAAATAAATGGCAGGCTTTTTAGACATGAGCGTGCATGTCAGGAAGAACCATGACCAATCAGCCCGAGGCATGCTGCCAAAGCACAGGAAAATAATGAGGGCTTTCCAGTCTTTGGCATGCTGCCAAAACACAGGAAAATATAAACATCACATTTTTTGACATGAGCATGCATGTCATGAAGAACTATAACCAATCAGACTCCTAATGTAAGCCAAGAAATTCAAAATCATATTGGACCATAATATAAGAACTGGATAATTAAACCAACCTGAGTTACAATAGGAGCAGCAGCGCGACCAAGTCCAGTTGAACGGAACCCTACAATTCCAGGATCTTGTCCATAAATTGACAATCCAGGTTGTGAGATTTTGTGTTCAAATTGTGTTTCATGTTCATATATTGACGGATCCCGCTTGAAAGATAGGGAATAATCAGAAGCAATCCCACTTGGAATTGTGGGAACATAAGCAGAATGTAGTGAGGGCTGAGCAATATCAGGCCGTGCATCTGCAGGGCATTCCTGTGAAATTGTTGCATTGTACTGCAAAAGAACTCGGGTTACTTCATAATTCTCACAACCATAATCCAGTAACATTAAAGTGTAACTTACAGTTTTCTCAAATATAGGAATGACACTATGATCAACCAAAAACTTCCTTAGCTGTCCTATTACTGCTTCTAATGCTTTAAAAACCTTCATAGCTTCACCATGTATTTCCACAATTCTCTCATCTGAAGTAGCATATGAAGGTAACTCATCTACGAGGAAAAAGGAGCATCAGAGTTTGTACTGTTCATGAAAAAGAAGAAGAAATCGGATAAATAATGGCGCATATAGAAGTTACCAATACAGCAATCCTGGCAATGGGCCTCAGAAAACCGAGCCCAGGGAACCATAATATTAAACTGTCACAATCTTTTAGTGAAAACTGGACTTAAGTTGCTTAGATTTTGGGTCTATACAGACATTCTGTATTCTAAAAGCTGGCTTAAAACTGGTAAACAAAAATTGAGGAACAACACACAGGAACAGAACGCGAAGTTTGAAATAGAAGCTGTAAATATTTAACAAGGAATAGAAAGATAGCACAGCACAGCACACAACTACCTCAATAATTTCTGCTCAAAATATTTTTCAAGGAAATGCAACTTGGTCAAATATAACTGCTTAATTAAAGAAGAAAATAATTGCTTGAAGCATACCTTCTGCCATAACATGCACAGCTGCACCAGTGTTTTCCTGTATTGATTTGATTATGGATCCTTGCTTCCCAATTAAGTTTATTGCCTGTGAAGATGCAACCAGTAACCTTATGGAACAAAATGCAGAGCCAGCAGCAGCAGCAGCTGAACCGGTGTTGTCACCCTCACCAGGTGATAGACCACTCACACGCTTGAACACTCTCATTACAGCATCCATTGCAGGAGATTGTGGAGCTTCTGGCTCTTCTTTACCAGAAATCAGAACCTGAAAAGAAACATCTACATCAATCACAGAAGTTCCATCAGGGAGCAGAATTGGGACACAATACAAAGAAAATCACAACATAAATAATTCATACTGTTCAACTCATAATGGCTATTTACAAATAGATCAGAGCTTTTCCATCTTATTTCATTCACCAACGGTAGAATCAGCCCACACCTCCATTAGGGACTTTAAATTCAACAAGCAAACACAATGAAGGCTAAGTTCAGCTTCTTATAGCATGCAAACAGAACCCACGATGGAGTTTCTATTTGGGTTGAATTGAACTTCCAAATGGCGTTCATCCATGCTCAAGAACATGGGCCATATATTTAATGATTCATATACACTTTTCTATTTCATGATTTTGTTTTTTCACACTAACTCATTTATATTGAAAAAAATCACTCAAAATAACACCAAGCTCAACCCTTGTTAATATAATCTAACTAAGTCCTTTTTTTTTTTTTTGAAAACTCAAAGCCACTAAAAGAGATGTGTTCAACTTCATCTCAAATTCAACAGAATGAATTCCAAAATCTGAACACAACATTCCAAATCTTGACTCAGTTCTAAAAGTTAATTCAACTGCTCTTAGGGTTTGCCTTCTAAGATTAAAGCTACGAGCTTTTCAATCCTATATCCATTCATCAACAGTAGAACGAGCCAAGCTTCCCTTCAAGGCCTATTGAATTCAACAAAGTAATCAGCTTTAAGGAGCTTTCATTTTGGCTGCATTAGACTTCCAAATACAGCTCATTCAAGCTCGTAAACATGGGATATATGTCTAACAATTCATAACAGATTTCCCATAGCATGATTTTGTCATTATAACACCAAAAAATCATAACCGATTTCACAATTTAACTGAAAAAAAATGCTCAAAATAACACCAAGCTCGATTCTTCTTAACATAATCTAACAAAGCTCAATCTTATTTCTTTTAAGCTGCAACAAAACTCAAACTGCCAACAGATACATTGAACTCAACAACCTGTACCCCAAAACACTCCAAATCTTGATCCTTCTCAGTTCAAAAAAAAAAAAAATTCCCATCTTTCACACAAAAGGCACTACCTTTACCACCCAAACCCCGCAAGTTGCAAAAACCCACAAAAGCACAAAGGCTTAAAATTGCAAAAAAACAAAAAACAAATAAAAAAAACAAAGAGGAGTAAACTTTAACTTACAATTCGATCAGAAATACCAAGGGGACCTTCAAGAATACGAATGCGAGCTCGTGTTTCATCACACATCTTCTTCACCAACTCTCCTCTCCGTCCAATTATACTTCCTACTTTCGATAGCGGCACTATTAACCTAAACACATTATCTCCTGGCCATCCCGGCCACTTCTCTGATCCTTTTGGTTGTCCCTGTTGCTTTCCTCCCTCCGTCGCTGCATCCATTCCCGTTTCTGCTTGTTTGTTAACGGCGTTTGCTTCTTTTGGATCTGAATTGAGCGTTGTTGTGGCTGTTAAGTCCATTTTGGTGATTGATTGAGAGAATTTGGAATTCAATTAGGGTTTAATCGAAGAAGTTTGGGATCAATTAGGGTTTACGTAATGGTTCTGTGTGAGAGAGAAAGAGGGGCAGTGAGTAATTTGTGTCGTTGACAAGAAATCGGGTATGTTTTTTTACATGGTTATAAAAACCGGTCCGGTTTATAACTCAGCTTGAAACCTAAGTTATGAGAATTGGGTGAATACGTGGTTATAAAAACCAGTCCGGTTTATAACTCGGCTTGAAACCAAGATTATGAATGGGGTGAATTAACCCGAATTCATCCCATTTATTTAAAATAATATTATTTTAGGATTATTTTTAAAATTAAAATAAATTGTTTTAAAAGGCAAAAATAAAAAGTTAAACGAAATCTCATATATATTTTGATACTAAATAGTATAGCAATTTCAATTACTTGTTGGATCAAGTTTTACAAAGTTAAATTCTATTTGATTTGATACAAAGACTAGTTTAAATTAGATTATTGAATTGATTTAGTTGAAATCAAGATTTATATAATGAAGGAGAGGTTTCATTTTGAATTTTATTATTTTTAACATTTAAAAATAAATAATTGAGTAAATTTTTTTTGTTACTTTGATTTTATATCTTTTCAAAATTTGTTATTTTCAAGATACTAAGAAGATCATTGCATAGTTTGATTTTTATTTTATTTTGCAATTAATTTTTAGAATATTATATTTTTCATCCTAAATTAATCAAATTAATGAGATTTTTAAAATGAACAAAATGACTACAACTAAATGTTTGTTTTGTGTGACATCAATTTCTTGTTTAAACTCAACAATCAAATATATGTTTTAATTCTTTTTTGAAATGAGATTTTGAAATTTGTTGATAGTGCATTCTATTACTGTTTGATTGGAGTAATTTTTATTTTTTATTGATTTTTTTACCATTCAATCCAAATATATTTAAGAAACAACACATTAAGTATTTTTTTCAATGACAAACTGATTACTTTTTTGTTTTATGAGAAACTCCTTTATCTTAATCCACTATCCAATTACTAATTAAATGCCAATTAAGCACAATAATCTAAACCAATTTAATTAACATTCTATATAGATATATATATATATATATATGATGAAATTCTGGCTAGATTCTTGATGTTTACGTCCATCTGGTCACCAGCGGAGGTCACATACATGTCGAAAGTGGTGGGGCAACATGAAGGGAAAAAAAGAAAAAAAAACAAGATGATAGGTCTGTCTGAGCAGGAACCCTGGAGAGCAACTTATTCTGGATAGCTCTTATCAGCTGATGATCGAGGCATGGAGAAAGCTAACAATGATTTATCGTTGAAACGCCATGATTTTACCTCACTGATCTGAGAATCTTCCCTTTCCTTTTCCAACTTGATCTGCAGTTGGTTCTGTGCCTAATTTGTCAGCTTAAAGTAGAAAATGGGTTTTCTTTATTCTTTTCCAGGAATGAGAGTTTCAATTATTTAATCAACCAATTACCTATTAATTTACATCTTAAATGATTGTGTACAATTGCAAACTATTAAATAATGAAAACAAGAATTAGTAAAACCCATTATTCAGCAATCAATATATACTGTTTAGGGTTTATATTGTTGATGCTAATTAAAAATAATAACCTCCATTTTCTTTAATTTTACAGTACTAGATACTGTAACCATGAGAAATTCAATTATTTAATTATCTCTAGAGGTTAATTTAACATCTTTTCTGTAATATATTCTACAGATTTTGAGCAGACATTTCCTGTCCTGGAATTAAAGATACATAAGCTAGGAGGACTGGCTTTGAAGGATGGTGAAGTACTGATGGATATTATTTTTATTTTCCTAGTTTCAAAGTCTTGGCCTCATAATATCAACTGAGCTGGATCTAGCAGGAAGTTGAAGGGTTTCCCAGTCATCTTCGTCCACTCTGGAGAAATATTGGCCCACCATTTCATCACTCACTAGCTCTAATCTTGCAGGCTCCCACTGTTAGAACACAAGAAATCGAAATTTGATCATTGGTTTGTGTATATATGTCATGGATACAGAGCAATATCACGCACATGGTAATGCTCCATGCATGTACCTTGGGATTTTCGTCTTTATCCAGGAACTTGGCTCTTATTCCCTGTAGGAAAGAATTGAATTAGGTTTTCATTGGTTAATGTTATGGGATAAAAATGACAGCTATAAATAAATAAAGATAAAATTATGTTTAATTGAAGAGATGGGGATGAAAATATAAAATAAATATCTTTATAATAATTTTAAAGTGTATTTTTATAATTTTAAAATATAGATTATAGAAAATTATGTCTCATTTAGATAATAACCAAATATTATGTTATCTTACATGCTAATATTTAGGTTATTATTATGATATTTCAATCACCTCAAAAAAATCAATGCTCACTGTTCTTCTCATAATGTGACAAAAAATATTATATTCACGGGCGAGGCATTGATCAAGTGCTTGCATGCGGCCTTCTCTGATCTAATCAACATACAAGAATTTTATAAATTCGTGATATAAACAAATATACAATAAATTAGTAAAAATATAATACTAATGACTTAAAATCCCTCATTACATACCGATTTAAGGGAAATTTTCAGGCTTATCGGACTGCCTGCCTTCATGGATTTTATTGCCTCTAGAACCCACTTGTCTGCTCTATTTCCTGCCTCAATCTCCTAATAGAACAAGTCAAACTGCATCATATTGCAAGCACTCCTAATAATTGAGGCTTTCTATGCTAAGTAAGTTTCTTTCTGCAATGTATATATAAGAGCTTACCAGTGATGATAGTATTTCTTCAACTGTTTTTCTTGAGAAACATTTGTTAATAATCTCCAATCTGTTTAATGATTGGACATTCAGAATTCAGGAACAATCTTGGAGACAATATAAGATAACGGAGAAAGTAGATAAATGTTTTCGAAGAACCTGATGATTATACCTACTGTAAACGTCGTCCTGTTTCACATTTGGTTTGTGCTCAAATTTGCTAATGATCTTAGAAATTTTGTTGGTATCAGAAGAAGTTACTTCATCCAGAGCACTTTCCACTAAATGGAGATCCTATGCAAAGAGAAAGAAAGGTTTGAATTATGCAACCTGAAGGTATATAAGAAAATATACACAATCATATAAATTTCCAAGGCATTACCTTTGAGAGGACGAAATGAGTTGCAAGGCCACATGCAACCATACCTTCCCCTCTTATCGTAGTTCCAGTAAGTCCCAAATATTCACCTAAACAAAAATGAAAATTCGTACAGATATTGTTGAAGTAGATAGGGTTAATTTTAAGTAGTTACCAAGAAACCCAGGGAGCCTGGAAAGGAAATGCGATGCCCCGACATCAACAAAATGTCCTATTGCTGTTTCTGGCATAGCAAACACCTGTATATGCAAGTTCATGTATCAAAAGGAGTTGATGCACACATGAAACTAGTTACATGAAGGTGATGAGAACCAAGGATCTTCAAAATTACAGCAGAGAGTCTAATTTGAAGTAAAAAACGGCAGGATTAGGATCTCAAACTTAAGGAGTTAATTCAGGGTTTTGAAAGAGTTCTGAGTTCTTATTTGAATCAACTATGTTAGGTTATATTTTAATATATATTAGGGTTATTTTTATCGGTTAACATCTTAGAACATTCATCATGAAATAAAGCAATAAGAAATAAAATACCAAAAACCTTTCGGAAACTTTTCTGAAACCTTCTATTCCTACTTGAGTTTCCATCAGAAGGCCTTAACTCTGTAAATTGTCAAAGGGATTAAAATATAGCAGAAGCATACAGTATTTTCAGTGACAATCTTGAATGCTCCATGCATAGATAGCCCAGCACCAGCCCCCATCACGATTCCATCGATGAGTGCAACCTTCAATGTCCAATAGCATACATCAAAATCTATTCCAAATGATAATTAGACTGAAGAATTACAGGATATTATTGACATTTCGAATGTGCATAATGATGGAGCCAGATAATCTTGTATGCATACCACAGGCTTTCCATATGTGGCAACTGCATAGTCCAGAATGAGTTTTTTCTTGTAAGTATTTGCCCCATAACTCCAATGCCCTGTTTCATCCAAGAAGATAAACATTAATAAATAGCATCAAACATTTGCTTATTACTTGAAGGTTTCATTGAAGATGATTTTCACCTGCGACCATATAAATATACGATGCCACAACATCACCACCTGCACAAAACGCCTTTCCATTTCCCTGCATCAGATGCAGCCGAGTATGGATAGACAATAGTGCATCAGTGAAACGTGAACGGATAATACAGATAGAGTTAAATAAGGTACTGTGAAGTTAATTAATTAATATATGATTCATATTCTAGCAGATTTTCTAATCACTTATACCTTCAATACCACAACTTTGACTTCAGGATCAATCTCGTAGACTTTCAACTTCTTTGTCATTTCAGAGATCTGTCAACAAAATAAATAATTAGTATATCAAGGTTTTTTTGTTCTTATGAGCGGGTTAGTGACAAAGAAAGTTGATGGTGTTGAAGTAAAAGGGAAAACGTGTAATATTACACATGAAAGGAATCATGTTTCTTTCTTTGTACAATATACTCGAAGGAAGAAAGGATCTATCTACCATGTGATGGTTGATGCAGTTTAATTTCTGTGGTCTGTTCAATATGATCTTCTTCACATGTGAATTTCCTTGAAATAGCACCTAGAGGATAAAAAATGATCACATGAAAAGAAACTGATTAAGCATTGCTTTCTGCTGCAAATCTTTTCTGGTTTAAAATCGCAAAGAAATGAGGCAACAGAGAAATGAAAATGGAAAGTGCATGTGCCTGATCAACATCCTTGTCGAAGGAATGCCGGATCATAGCCATTAGAGATGGAACTGACATGACAGTCTACTCTCCTGGTTCCAAAACACAAGTTGGCAAACTAGCCTTGTTGTTGTTGACGACTCAAAAAAAACAAGCCTTTTATAAACACTAGCAGCCACTAGAAAACAACAGACTGACTGGTCAAATTTTGGGCAGCCATGAATGCATCTTGAGTCGAAGAAGGAAGTCCCACTACACCGAATTTCTTATTAAAACATACTCTAAAGTGGGGGAATCACTGTTCCCCCCTCCCCACACATTTCACTGTGGATTACAACAGTAATCCACAGTGATTCTTCTTCTTTTCTTTTTTTTTTCAACTTTTCTATTTTTTCTTTTTTTTTTCATTTATTTTTTTTTTCAAAATTATTTTTTGTTGATTTTACCTTTTAAATATTGACCTGGTTAAAATTTTTGCTTTGTAATTTTTTTTTAAATACTATGAATTGCTGCGATGTATTTCCACCTAGTTTTTCTATTTTATTTTTTTATTTTTCAAAATTATATTTGTCGATTTTTTTTAATATTGAGCTGAGTGAGAATTTGGTTTGGTAAATTTTTTTCTTTAAAACATTGTTGATTGCTACAGTGTTTCTCCGCATGGTTTTTTTTTCCTCCAAAATTATCTTTTTTTATTTTATTTTTTAATATTGAGCTAGTTAAAAATTACAGTTACAATATATTAGGAAAGCACTGTAACTTTTTTTGAAAATTACTGTTGATTGCTACAGTGTTTTTTCCCACATGGTTTTTTTTCTGTTTTTATAATGTTTTTTCCTAAAATTATCTTTGTCAATTTTATTTTTTAAATATTAAGCTGGTCAAGAATTGCAATTACAAGTAAATACAAGTTTTTCCTCACAAAACACTATGGATTGATACAGTTTTTCCTCACATGGTTTTCTTCCGGTTTCTTTTGTGTTTTCTTTTTTTGTGATATTTTTTTCCAAAATTATCTTTGTCAATTTTATTTTTTTTAATATTAAGTTGGTTAGAATTTAACTTTGTAATAAAGCTTAATTGTGTGGGGAAAACATTGTAGTTTTGCTCATAAAACATTGTGGATTGCTACAGTGTCTCTCCGCATGGTTTTTTTTATAACTTTTTTCAAATTATCTTTTTTAATTTTATTTTTTTAATATTGAGTTGTTTGTAAATTATAATTAAAAGTCATTACAAATAAGGCTAAATCATGTAGGGAAGCACTGTAGCTTTCATCACAAAACACTGTGAATTGCTACAGTGTTTCCAACATGATTTTTTTTTCTTTTTTTGGT
>Ga0307510_10002647_pt1 | contig 20453 bp, 15 predicted proteins | sample 12_EM_MG_FD_207224 | JGI IMG/M metagenome (GOLD analysis project Ga0307510, IMG submission 207224) | Populus trichocarpa ectomycorrhiza microbial communities from riparian zone in the Pacific Northwest, United States - 12_EM | ecosystem: Host-associated > Plants > Roots > Unclassified | place... | reverse complement strand
GCCTGCTCAACGCCCGCCGTTCGCGCACCCCGCTCGTCGTCACGGCCGGCCAGCAGGACCGCCGCCACCTCCAGCAGGACCCCATGCTCTCCGGCGACCTCCTCGGCCTCGCAGCGCCCGCCGTGAAGGCGACGTACGACATCCAGCACGCCCGCGACCTGCCCCTCGCCCTGCGCCGCGCCTTCGCCCAGGCCCAACGGCCGCCCGCCGGGCCGGTGTTCCTGTCCCTCCCCATGGACCTGCTCGCCGAGGACACCGAGGTGGAGGTCCCCGCCCGCACCGCACCGCCCAGGCCGGGCCCCGCCGCCGGGCTCGACCGGGCGGCCGTACTGCTCGGCGCCGCCGCCCGCCCCGCGATCGTCGCCGGGGACGGAGTGGGCCGCGAGGACGCGGTGGCCGCGCTCGTCCGCACGGCGGAGGCCTGCGGCGCGACCGTCCACCACCAGCCGATGGCGGACTGCCTCAACTTCCCTGCCACACACCCCCTTTACGCCGGGATGCTGCCACCCCGTCACGACGCGATCCGAGCGGCTCTCTCGTCGTACGACACCGTCCTCATCGTCGGAGCGCACGCCTTCACGCCCCATCACTACAGCCCCGGGCCCGCTCTGCCGCCCGGCATCACCGTCGTCCAACTCGACACGGACGCCGACGAGATCGGCCGCAACTTCCCCGCCGACGCCGGGCTCGTCGGCTCGCTCGCCCCCTCGCTCCACCGGCTCGCCGAGCTGCTGCGAGAGCGGGTGCCCGACCACACGGCCAAGGCCCGCGCTCTGCGCGCCGGCGAACGGCACACCGCCGAACGCGACCGCGCCGAGTCCGCCGCCCGCGCCGCCTACTCGGCGGCACCGCTCGCCCCCTGGGCCGCCGCCCACGCCGTCGCACGCGGCCTGCCGGCGGACGCCGTGGTCGTCGAAGAGGCCATCACCGTCGGCCTGTTGCTCCGTCGGCTGCTACGGCTCGACCGCCCCGGCAGTTACACCCACGCCGTCGGCGGCGGCCTCGGCTGGGGCATCGGTGCCGCCGTAGGCCGCTCGCTCGCCGAGCCCGGGCGACCGGTGGTCTCGGTCCTCGGCGACGGCTGCGCGCTGTTCGGACTCCAGGGGCTGTGGAGCGCGGCGAGGCAGCAGGTGCCTGTGCTGTTCGTGGTGATGGGCAACGGCAGTTACCGCACACTCCAGGACACGTACGGGGCGATGGGCGGCCGGGGAGTCTGCCCCGGCACCGAACTGGGCGCCCTGGACTTCACCCAGGCCGCACGCTTCTTCGGCGTCGACGCGGTACGCGCCGACAGCGCGGACCACCTGCGTGAACTGGTCGCCGGGGCAGGCGAGTTGACCCGGCCGACGCTCGTGGACGTACCGCTTCGCAACGCGTAGACATACCGCTTCGATTGCGGTCGCGACTCACCCGCACCCGCACCTTGTCACCCGTGCGAGACAGCGACCACCATCGGTTCATGACGGACGGGCCGCTGCCGAAGTCGGTGCTCGCACGCGGGGTGTTGCTGCTCCGCGCCTGCGGCGACGCCGGGACCGCGCTCTCCCTCGCCGAACTCGCCCTGCGCACCGGCCTGCCCAAGCCCACGGCATACCGGCTGATCGGCGAACTGGTCCGGCTCGGCCTGGTGGACCGCACCCCGGAAGGCAGCTACCGCATCGGGCTCGCCCTCTTCGTCCTCGGCCAATCGTGCCCGTCCGTACGGGAGTTGCGGGACGTGGCGCTGCCCTACCTGGGTGATCTGCACGAGGCGACCCACGAGAACGTCCACCTGGCCGTCCCGGACGGCACCGACACCCTGTTCCTGGAGAAGATCACCGGCCGCCGCGCCACCCCGATCGTCTCCCGCACCGGCGGCCGACTCCCGGCCCACTGCACCGCCACCGGCAAGGTCTTCCTCGCCCAGGACCCGCGCCCGCCCCACCGCACCCTGCCCCGCCTCACCCCGCGCACCCTGGTCCTCCCCGGCCAGCTCGCCCGCGACCTCGCCCGCACCCGGGCCCGCGGCTACGGCGTCAACCTGGAGGAGGCCGAGATCGGGATCTCCGCTGTCGCGGCCCCCGTCTACGCCCATGGCTCCGGCCCCCGCCCGATCGCCGCGATCTCCGTCACCGGGGGCACCCGCCGCCTGGACGTGGACCGCATCGGGGCACGGCTGTGCGCGGCGGCGCGGGCGATCACACGGAGCCTGTCAGTCTGACGCGGCCACCTCCGGCCGCTGCATCGCCACCGCCAGCCCGTGCTCCGTCAGCCGTTCCCCGCGCACCTCCTCGGTGACCCGCCCGCGCACGAACACCAGCACCCGGTCGCACACCTCCGTCAGCTCCGCGAGGTCGGTCGACGCGATCAGGACGGCCGCGCCGCCCGCCGCCAACTCGCCCACGATGCGGTGCATCTCGGCGCGTACGCCGACGTCGACACCCCGGGTCGGATCGTCCAGGACGACGATCCTCGGCTCGGTCGCGAGCCACTTGGCGAAGACGACCTTCTGCTGATTGCCGCCGGACAACCGGGCGACCAGGTCGTACGGCCCGCCGCGCAGCCGCAGCCGTTCCGTCAACTCAGCGGTGCGGCGGACCAGTTCGGACCGGGAGGGGGCGATCCCGCCCCGGCCCAGCGCCAGCCAGCTGACCGCCGTGGTGTTCTCCCACACGGTACGGTCCGCCATCAGCCCGTACCGTTTACGGTCGCTCGGCACGAAGGCGACGCCCGCGCGCACCGCGCCCCGCAGCGAGCGCGGCAGACCCCGGCCGCCGACGTCGACCCGGCCCCCGGAGATCGCCGTACGCCCGCACACCACCGCCAACGCGTCGAGATGGCCCGCTCCTTGCAGTCCGGCGACCCCGACCACCTCGCCCGCCCGCACGGTGAAGGTCACGTCGGTCAGCCGCCCGTCCACGTCCACCTGGGACAGCACCACGGGCGGCGGCCGGTCGGCGGCCAAGGACCGGGCCCGGCGCGGCGGTCGCTCCGGCCGGCCGCCCAGCATCGCCGACACCAGCTCCGGTACGTCGACGTCGGCCCGCTCCACGCCCGCCAGTGCGACCCGCCCGTCCCGCAGGACCGTCACGCGCTGAGCGAAGCGCATCACCTCGTCCAGGAAGTGGGAGACGTACAGGACGGCGATGCCCCGGTCCGTCAGTGTGCGCAGGACGCCTTCGAGGCGGTCGACGGCGGCGGCCGGCAGCGCCGACGTGGGCTCGTCGAGGATCAGCAGCCTGGGGCGTCGTAGCAGAGCGCGTGCGATCTCCGTCAACTGCTGGTCCGCCAGCGGGAGTTCGCCCAGTTCGGTGCGGGGGTCCACGTCCAGGCCGAGTTCCGCGAGGACCGGTCGGGCCGCCCGGTCCATGGCGCTCCGGTCCAACAGGCCCAGGCGCAGGGGCGGTTGCTGCGGGAAGAGGTTCTCGCGCACGGTGAGGTCGGGGAAGAGGCTCAACTCCTGGGAGACGACGGCGATCCGGGTGTCCTCGGCCGACCGCACCGTCCCCGCGTCCGCGGCCAGCGTCCCCGACAGGATGCGTACCAGCGTCGACTTCCCGGCGCCGTTCTCACCGACCAGCGCGTGCACCTCGCCGCCGCGCAGCCGGATCGACGCACCGTCCAACGCCCGTACGCCGCCGTAGGACTTGACCAGTTCCTCCGCCACGAGGATGTCGCCGTGGGCCATGTCAGCGCGCGTCCTTCAGCGTCTTCAGGCTGGCCGCCTCGTCGCCGAGCAGCTTGTCGATCGTCGGCTTGTACCAGTCGTAGGCCGCCTGCGCCGACTTCTGCCGGGCGATGATCTCGTCGATGTTCGAGGAGTCGACGACCCCGCCGGGCGACAGGAACCAACCGTCCGGCAATTTCCCCTTCTTGTCGCGCACGGCCTCGATCAGCATCGCCGTGGACAGATAACCCTTCAGGAAGTGCTGCGGGTCGATGGTGACGAAGTTCGAGCCGTCCTTCACGGCGTCCAGGGTCTTCGGGTCGACGTCGAAGCCGGCCGTCAGCCACTTGCCGTTCTCCGCCTTCTTGATCTTGGCGAGGTTGTAGCTGTCGGCGTCACCGACACCGAGGAAGGCGAGCGCGTCCGGGTGCGCGTTCACCTGCGCCGACCAGGAGCTGTAGTTCTGGCCGGGATCGCTGTACGTCTGGAAGGGGCCGAGGACCTTGACGCCGGGCGCCTCCTTCTTGAACGTGTCGGAGATGCCCTTCGCGCGGTTGTCGAGCACCGGAGTCCCCGGGTTGGGCACACCGATCACGATCTGCCCCTTCGGATCGCCGCCGAGCCGCTTCAGCGCCTCCTTCGCCATCAGCTCGCCGAGCGCGTAATTGTCGTTCCCCACATAGAAGTTCACCTTGCTGCCGTCGGTGGGGGAGGTGTCCAGGGCGACGATCGGGATGCCCTGGTCGACGGCGCGCGCGGCGGGCCGGGTGAAGATCGGCGGATCGAGGTTCTCCAGGACGATGCCGTCCTTGGCGACGGCGGTGAGGTTCTGGAACAACTGCACCTCGGCGGGCCCGTCCGTGTTGGGCGGCCCTACGGCCTTGAAGTCGACCTTCCCCGCGTGGCTCGCGGCACTCTCCGCGCCCAGCACCATCTCGTGGGCGAAGTTCAGGGAGATGTTGGCGACCGAGATGCCCATCCTCAGCCTGCCGTTGCCGCCGCCGGAACCGCTGCCGCAGCCTGCGGCGGCCAGCAGGACCAGGGCGCCGAGCGCCGCGGACCACGTACGCGAACGGTGGTGCATCACGGCCTCCAAAGGGCGGGACCACAGGGGGACTTGACCGGACTCGACGACAGGGGACCTCACATGCGACGGCGTCCGGTGCGGCGCAGCACGCTGTCGGCCGCGACGGCGACGAGGATCACCCCGCCCGTCGCGAACGACGTCCAGTTGATGGGTACTTCGAAGAACACCAGGCCGGAGGCGACGACCGACAGGATCATCGCCCCGGCCACCGCTCCGACCACCGAACCGCGGCCCCCGGCCAGCGGAGTGCCGCCGATGATGCACGCGGCGATCGCCTGCAACTCGTAGCCCTGGCCCAGAGTCGGGTCCCCCGCGCCGTAGAAGGCGAGCGCGAGCGCGGCGGCGCACGCCGTGGTCAGGCCGGACAGGGCCAGCGCCTGGACACGGGTGCGGACGACCGGGATGCCGCTGAAGGCGGCGGCGTCGGGGTTGGACCCGATCGCCCGCACCCGCGCCCCGAAGCGCGTCCGGGACAGCACGACCGACAGCACGACGATCACCGCGAGCAGCACCCACAGCGCGAACGGCACTCCGCCCGGATCGCCGCCCGCGAACGTGAAGAACGAGTCGTCCAGGGGGAGATCGGTGATCTGCTTGCCGTCCGCGAGCGCCAGTCCAACACCCCGGAAGAGCATCAGCGTGCCCAGCGTGACGATGAACGACGGCAGCGCCAGCAGCGTCGTCACCAGCGCGTTGAACACGCCCAGGACGATCCCGGTGACCAGCATCACCGGCACCGCCAGCCAGGGCGCGGTGCCGTCCCGGATCAGCAACGCCCCGACGACCAGGCACATCGCGTAGGTCCCGCCCACGGACAGATCGACCTCGCGCATCGACAGCGCGAAGACCATGCCGCACGCCATCAGCGAGATGTAGACGGAGTTGTGGGCGGTGGAGAGGAGGTTGTTCGTGCCCAGGAAGTCCGGGTACGGGACGCCGACCCCGGCGATCAGCAACCCCAGTACGAGCAGCACACCGAACTCGTCCCGGATCCACCGGCGCGGCACCGGCTTCGACGCACGCGCGGACGGCGTGAGCCGATGCCACCAGCGCGCCGACCGGCCCTGCCCGCCGCCCTGTTCGCGGGCGCGCTCGGCGTCGTCCACGGCACGCTCGGTCTCGGTCATCGGGCACGGCTCCCGTACTGCGGCTGGTGCTGGGGTCGCCCCGCAGCGTCGGCCCCCCGGGCGACGGCGGCAACCAGGGCGTTTCAGCGAGTGAAATGCGCCCTTGCCGACGGCCTGACGGGTCATCACACTCGCCCCATGAAGACGCGCACCGCCCTGGTGACCGGCGCGGCACAGGGCCTCGGGCAGGAGTTCGCAGTCGCGCTCGCCGGGTGCGGCTACCGGGTCGCCGGACTCGACCTCGTCGCGCAGCCGGAGACCGCCGAAAAGGTGCTGGACTACGTGGAGTTGATCGGCGACGTCACCGACGAGGGCGAGATCCAGGGGGCGTTGGAACAGGTCATCGAGCGGTTCGGCACGTTGCACGTCCTGGTCAACAACGCGGGCGTCTACCCGTCACACCCCTTCGAGGAGACCACGCCCGAGGAGTGGCGCCGGATCATGCGCGTCAACCTGGAGGCGCCGTTCCTGCTGACCCGCGCGGTCCTGCCGTATCTGAAGGCCGCAGGCCAGGGCCGTATCGTCAACATCGTCTCGGCGGCCGTCCTCACCGCGCCGCCGACGATGGTCCCGTACGTCGCCTCGAAGATGGGCCTCATCGGCTTCACGCGGTCGCTCGCGGCGGCGCTCGGGCCGTACGACATCACCGTCAACGCGATCGCGCCCAGCATGGTCCGCACCGCGACCGCCGAGCGGACGGTAGGCGCGGACGGTGGCTTCGAGTTCGTCCGGGACGGCCAGGTCGTACCGCGCACGCAGCAGCCGTCCGACCTCGTCTCGACCCTGCTGTACGTGGTCGACGAGGGCAGCGGTTTCCTGACCGGGCAGACGCTGAACGTGTCGGGCGGTTCAGCCTTCCTCTGACTCGGCCGGTTCCTTGAGCCACCCGCGGAGTTCCTCGCGCAGCGACCGCTGAAAGGTCGTCAGGAGGGCCTGCACCACCAGGGGTTGCATGTGCGCGGACAGCGACTTCACGTCCTGCGCGGCACGTTGGGACACCTCACCGCGGAACACCTGCGCCAACTCGTGGGCCGCCGCACGGGAATGCTCGATCAGTACGTTCCGGGACGCGAGGATCGCCTCCTGCGACACCGGCACGTCGAGCAGCCGCACGCCGAGCCGCAGCAGACCGGAGTCGACGCGGTACGAGGCGCCGTCGAGCCCGACCACGCCCATCGCGACGAGCCGCTCCACGTCCTCCTCGCTCAGCGCCCGGCCCGCCCGCCGCTCCAGCTCCCGCCGGTCCAGGGTCTCCGTGCCGTCCGGCGCCCATGACGCCACCACCGCGCGGTGGATCGCGAGATCGTGCGCGCTGAGGTCCGGCGGCAGCTGTCCCAGGTAGCGCTCGATCGCGGCCAGCGTCATGCCCTGCTGCTGCAACTCCTCGATCAGCGCGAGCCGCGACAGATGCTCCTGCCCGTAGTGCCCGACCCGCCGCGCCCCGATCACCGGCGGCGGGAGCAGCCCCTTGGTGCTGTAGAACCGGACCGTGCGGACCGTGGTGCCGGCCCGCGCGGCCAGTTCGTCGATCGTGAGCGTCGGCTCCTCGGTGTCGGTCGTCATGTGCAGCAGTATCGCTGTCTCACCAACGCTGTGAAACCATCGAAGGCCGTTGTCAGTGGTGCCGCCTAGGGTGGTCGGCATGGGGGAGATCGACTATGTCCGGGGTGACGCGACCGTTCCGTCGGTCAAGGGCGTCAAGGTGATCGCGCATGTCTGCAACGACCTCGGGGGCTGGGGGAAGGGCTTCGTGCTGGCCGTGTCGCGCCGCTGGCCGGAGCCGGAGAAGGAGTACCGCGCGTGGCATCGCGCCCGCGCGGCCAACGACTTCGGGCTGGGCGCGATCCAGCTCGTGCGGGTCGAGCGCCATATGTGGGTGGCCAACATGATCGGCCAGCGGGGGACACGCACGGGCAGCAAGGGCGTCCCCGTGCGCTACGAGGCGATCGACACGGCGCTGGGTCTGCTGGCCGAGCGCGCGACCGAGCTGGGCGCGTCCGTGCACATGCCCCGCATCGGATGCGGTCTCGCGGGCGGCAAGTGGTCACGGGTCGAACCACTGGTCACCGAGCGGCTGGTGCGGCGGGGGATCGCGGTGACGGTGTACGACCACGAGGGCTGAGCCGACGGACCCGACTCGCCGCAGGGTGAAAGGAGTTGCGGAATCTTGCGCAACTCCTTGCGACGGTCCCCGCCGCCTGCTTGACTCGCTGCTCGCATCGGAGAGGGAGAGCCATGAGCCGTGACATCGACGTCCTCGTCCTGGGCGGCGCCGGCGTGGACACCATCGTCCACGTCCCCGAACTGCCGCTCCCGTACGCCGACAGCTACATGATCGACCCCGGCATCCGCACCCGCGCCGGCCAGACCGGCGACTTCGTCGCCCTCGGCCTGAGCGCACTGGGCCTGCGCACCCACCACCTCGACATGCTTGGCGCCGACCCCGAGGGCGACCTGGTCCGCGCCCTGCACCGCGACCGCGCCATCCCGCTCACCGAAGTCCCGCAGCCCGCCGGCACCAAGCGCGCCGTCAACCTCGTGGGCCCCGACGGCCGGCGCCTCTCCCTCTACGACGCGACCCGCGCCCACCCCGACGACCGCCTCCCGGAACCCACGGTCCGCGCCCTCGCCGAGGCGAGCCGCCACGCCCACGTCTCCATCACCCAGCCCTGCGCCCACGCCCTCCCGCTGTTGCGCGAGTCCGGCACGACGATCTCGACGGACCTGCACAACTGGGACGGCGAGAACCCGTACCAGGAGGAGTTCGCCCACGCGGCGGACATCGTGTTCTTGTCCACCACCGCGCTGACCGGCGACCCCGAACACACGATGCGCGCGATCGCCGAGCGGGGCCGGGCCGAACTGGTCGTCGCCACCGCCGGAGCGAAGGGCGCGTATCTGCTGGCCGACGACGAGGTGACCCACATCCCGCCGGTCACCCCGCCCTCCCCACCGATCGACTCGAACGGCGCGGGCGACGCCTTCGCCGCCGCGTTCCTGTACGGCTGGCTCAACCGGGAAACACCACAACGCGCCGCCTTCTACGGCACGATCGCGGGGGCGCATGCCTGCACGGTGCCTTCGACGGAGGCCGGGGCGATACACCGCGACCAACTCCTTTCGAGGGCGGCTGATTTCGACACGTCCAGGAGAGCGCCCCTTTAGGGGCGCGGGGACCTGCGCGACCAGCCACAGCCGGTCCGCAGCCCCTACACCACAGAACCAGGCAATTCCTTAGTGCACGCTGTTCGTAGCCGCGATCTTCTTCCATGACTTGGGCTGCACCGGCGCCGTAGCGGATTTGGTGATCGCCGCCGACACCGCAGGCTTCGTAGGCTGGAACAGCCACGTGTCGAACAGCGCGCCCAACGACTTCCCCGACACCTGCTCGGCGTAGGCCCGGAAGTCCGCGACAGACGCGTTGCCGTACGCGTGCTCCTTCGGCCACCCCTTCAGAACCGCGAAGAAGGCGTCGTCACCGATCTCGTTCCGCAGCGCCTGAATGGCCAACGCACCCCGGTCGTAGACCGGAAGCTCGAACTGGTCCTCCGGACCGGGATCACCCGGCGCGATCGTCCAGAACGCGTCGTCCGCCGGGTGCGATGCGTAGACGTAGTCGGCGAGTTGCTGCGCGGTGCCCTCGCCCTCGTGCTCGGACCACAGCCACTGCGCGTACCGCGCGAAGCCCTCGTTGATCCAGATGTCCTTCCAGCCCTTCAGGGACACGTCGTCGCCGTACCACTGGTGGGCCAACTCGTGGACGACGACAGAGGTGTTGGCGCCGTTCGCGAACTGCTTCTGGCTGTAGTAGACGCGGGTCTGGGTCTCCAGCGCGTACCCGGTGGTCGTGTTGGGCACGTAGCCACCGGCGCTGCTGAACGGATAGGGACCGAAGTAGCCGCTCAGCCAGTCGACGATCTCGCCGGTGCGCTCGACGCTCGCCCGCGCGGACCCGTCGTTGTCGCCCAGGTCCTTGCTGTAGGCGTTGATGACAGGGACGCCGCCGTCCGAAGTGCTGGTCGTGATGTCGAACCTGCCGAGCGCGAGCGTGGCCAGGTAGGTGGCCTGCGGCTTGTTCTGGCGCCAGTTGTAGCGGGTCCAGCCGAGTTGTGAACTCGTCGACTGGAGCGTGCCGTTGGAGATGGCCTGGGTGCCGTTCGGTACGGCCACCGACACGTCGTAGGTCGCCTTGTCGCTGGGGTGGTCGTTGCTCGGGAACCACCACCACGCGGACTCGGGCTCGTCCGCCGCGACCGCGCCGTCCGGGGTGCGGTGCCAGGTGGTGAAGCCGTACGCGCTCTTCGTGGACGGCACCCCGCTGTAGCGGACCACGACCGTGATCGGCGTGCCCTTGGGCAGCGGGGTCTTCGGGGTGATCTCCAACTCGTGCTGGCCGGAGGTCGCGAACGTCGCCTTGGCGCCGTTGACCCGGATCTCACTCACGTCGAGCAGGAAGTCGAGGTTGAAGCGGGACAGATCCTGCGTGGTCTTCGCGAGGATCGTCGCCGTGCCCGCCAACTCGTCTGTCGCGGGCTGGTATTGAAGCCTGAGGTCGTAGTGCGAGACGTCGTATCCGCCGTTGCCGTAGGCCGGGTAGTAGGGGTCGCCGATGCCCGGAGCGCCGGGCGAGTAGCTTGCCGCCGACGCCGGGATCGCCAGCATCAGGGAGGCCGCCGCGAGTGCGCCCGGCGCGATGATTCTGCGGTGCACGAGAACTCCAAGTCGTAGGGCTCCACGAGAAGTTCGGAGAGCCGTGGGGGTCCACGAAGGTCGAAGAGCCGTAGGGGTCGGTCCACGAAGTCTGTACGGAGCCTATTCACCCCCTGTGGCCCCGCGCCTGTCCACGGCCCCTCCTGTCACACGATCGCCATTCGGCCGTCATGACCCCGAACGACGCCGAGTGCCTCTTCCAGCACGGGAGTTGACCGATGTACCGTCCGCGCATGCCGAAACGCACGCGCTTCACGATCTGGAGATCGCTCGCGACCGCGGCGATCGCCGCCCTCCTGGCCGCCTTCCTCACCCCGACAGCGGCCCAGAGCGCCCCGCAGGAGAGCCAACCGGTCTACTCCTACGCGAAGGCCATCCGCGAGGCCGTCTGGGTGGACACCGGGCTCGACGGCGACGGTGACGGAAAGACCGACCGGGTCGCCGTCGACATCGTCCGGCCGAGCGAACCCGCCCGACAGGGCCGCAAAGTCCCCGTCATCATGGACGCCAGCCCCTACTACTCCTGCTGCGGCCGCGGCAACGAGAGCCAGCTGAAGACGTACGACGCGAGCGGCAACGTTGTCCAGATGCCGCTCTTCTACGACAACTACTTCGTGCCGCGCGGCTACGCCTTCGTCGGCGTCGACCTCGCCGGCACCAACCGCTCCGACGGCTGCGTCGACGTCGGCGGCCGCTCCGACATCCAGTCCGCGAAGGCCGTCGTCGACTGGCTCAACGGACGCGCCAAGGCGTACACCACCCGCACCGGAACCGCACGTACACAAGCGAGTTGGACCAACGGCAACACCGGAATGATCGGCAAGAGCTGGGACGGCACCATCGCCAACGGCGTCGCCGCCACGGGTGTGAAGGGCCTGAAGACGATCGTCCCGATCAGCGCCATCTCCTCCTGGTACGACTACTACTTCGCCAAGGGCGCCCCGCTCTACGACTCCGGCCCCGACTGGCTGTCCGACGTCGTCGAGAGCCCCGACGCACAGGCCAAGTGCGCGGCCGTACAGCAGAAGATCGTCGACGGAGCCCCGCGCACCGGCGACTGGACGCCGTTCTGGACCGAGCGCGACTACGTGAAGGACGCGAGCAAGGTCAAGGCCAGCGTGTTCCTCGTGCACGGCATGCAGGACCTCAACGTCCGCACCAAGAACTTCGGCCAGTGGTGGGACGCCCTCGCCAAGAACGGCGTCGAGCGCAAGATCTGGCTCTCCCAGACCGGCCACGTTGACCCCTTCGACTACCGTCGCGCCGACTTCGTGGACACCCTGCACCGCTGGTTCGACCACGAACTCCTCGGCTACGACAACGGAATCGACCGTGCGCCGATGGCCGACGTCGAACGCCACCCGGACCAGTGGGTCACGTCGGCGACCTGGCCGCCCAGCGGCACCGCGACGACCACCCTCCACCCGGCGCAGGGCACACAGCCGGGCGTGGGCACGCTCGGCCTCGGCACCGGCGCGGGCACCGAGACGTTCACCGACAACCCGCAGGAGAGCGAGACCGATTGGGCCGCGGCGATCGACAACTCGACCGCGGACAAGGCCGGTTTCGTCACCGGGCCCCTCACGAAGGACCTGCGCCTGTCGGGTTCCTCGAAGGTGACGATCACCGCGACGCCCACCACGTCAACGGCCCATCTCTCGGCCGTACTTGTCGACGTCGGTCCTGACACCATCCGCGACTACGCCGACTCGGCCGAGGGCATCACCACGCTCACGAACCGCACCTGCTGGGGTGAGAGCACGGCCGGCGACAGCGCCTGCTTCCTGGCAACCCAGGCCAAGACCAAGGCAGTCGACTACAACGTCGTCAGCCGCGGCTGGGCCGACCTGGGCAACTACGCCTCCGCCACGAAGGGCGTACCGCTCACCCCGGGCAAGGCGTACACCATCACCCTCGACCTGGCGGCGACCGACCACGTCGTCCCGGCCGGACACCGCCTCGCCCTGATCGTCGCGGGCACGGACAAGGACCTCATCGATCCGCCGTCCACCACCCCGACCCTCACCCTGGACCTGTCCCGCACCTCGGCCCAACTCCCGCTCGTCGGCGGTGCGTCGGCGTTCGCGAAGGCCACGGCGGGCGCCGGTGCCAGGACACCGTCGGTCACGACTCTCGACGGCGTACGGTCACCGCGTTCCGCGCTGCGGGTACCGGCCAACTGACCGCCGATTGACGGCTCGACGGGGGCGACGGAGCGAGTGGGCTCCGCCGCCCCCGTCGGGTAGGCGGGCTGGCGAGGCTGAACTCCTCTGGCCGCCCGCGTCGGTCGAAGTCCCCAGGTCGCCCAGGTCGCCCAGGTCGCCCAGGTCGGGATAGGCGGCCGAACTCTTCAGCCCGCTCCGTCGCGCAGGCCTGGCAGGGCAGCCGAGTCCCTCAGGTCGCCCCCATGGTGCAGGCCTGGTGAGGTGGCCGAACTCTGCGGCCCGCTCTCTGGCGCAGCCGGGTGAGGTGGCCGAGTTCTTCAGGCCGCTCCCGCTCCCACCAACTCCGCGGCCTCCCGCGCACACCCCCACGCCACCGTGATCCCCGCCCCACCATGGCCGTAGTTGTGCACCAACACCCGCCCGTCCGGCAGTACTTCACGCTCCAGCCGCACCGAGGGCCGCGTCGGCCGCAGGCCCACCCGGTGCTCCAGCACGCGCGCCTCGGCGATCTCCGGCCGGATCGCCGCGCAGCGGGCGATGATCGCCTCGGCGGTCGCGGGGTCGGGCGTCATCGACCAGACGTCCTCCTCGGCCGTGCCGCCCAGGGTCAGCCCGCCCGGCTGCGGGAAGAAGTACGTGGACGTGTCCGCCGAGTGGTCGACCGACGTCAGCCAGGTCGTGATCCCGGGGTTCTCCACGACAACCAACTGCCCGCGAACCGGCCGCACCGAGGGATCGGGCACGAGGTCCATGGAGTCCAGACCCGTGCAGTTGACCACGACGGCCGCCGGCACCTCCGTGAGATCCACGACCGACCGCTCCTCGACGGCCCCGCCCGCCTTCAGGAACCGCCCCCGCAGCCACGGCAGATGGGCCGACATGTCGATCAGCGGCAACCGCGCCCACAGCCCGCCGCCCGCGTACTCCTCGGCCCGCGCCTCCCGCAGCCCCGGCACCCTGGCCGCCCACGGCCCCAGCTCGTCCAGCCGCGTCTCGCCCTGTACGCCCTCGACCAGGCGTACGCCGGTCTCCTCGGGCCGCGCCGCCAACTCCTCGTACACGACGAGCGATTGGAGCGCCCACTCACCGACGAGCGCCTCCGGCTCGATCCGGTACGGCCACCACAGCGCGCCGGCGACCGCCGAGGTCGTCAGCTCGACGGGCTCCCGCGTCCACACCCGCACCCGGGCACCGCGCTCCGCCAGCACGACGGCCGTCGTCAACCCGATGACGCCCCCGCCGACCACGATCACATCGCCGTTCACACCGCTCTCCATGCGCGGAAGGTAGCGGAATACGCCATGCCATGCTCACAAAGCCCCCGCTCTGGGGATACTCACAGCATGTCTGCCGAATACGCGGCCTTCGGCCTGGCACCGGCGATGCGTGCCGGTGAAATCCTCGCGGACGGCGGCTACCAGCTGCACCGCGACTTCGTCGACTTCATCGTCGACGGCCGCCCGCTGCTGTTCCAGCTCACCGACCTGGACGCCGTCTCCCCGCTCGCCTCCGATGTACCGCCCGCGATCTTCACCGCCCAGGTCCGCAGCCTCCTCCTGGAGACGGACCCACCCCTGAAGGGCGGCCGCTACGTCATCTACGGCTGCCCCGAGTGCGAGGACCTGGCCTGCGGTGCCGTCACCGCCGTCATCGAGCAGGACGGCGCCGACTACATCTGGCGCGACTTCGCCTGGCAGACCGACGAACACGCCGACCTGGAGCGCAACGGCTACCACGGCATAGGGCCCTTCCGGTTCGCCGGAGCCGAGTACCGCGCGGCCCTCGACTCCCTCATCGACGGCACCGAGCCCCCGGTCGCCAAGCGCCGTGTCCTGCTGATCGGCGCCCGCGTCGCGATCCTCGCCAAGCTCGCCGCCGCCCTGCGCGCCATCGGCATCGGCGCCGACATCACCGGCGACGCGACGCACGTCCCCGCCGACGAACTCCGCGGCTACGGCGCCGTGGCCTTCGGCCGGGCCGTCACCCAGGCCGAACGGGCCGCCGTACAGGCCGCGTTCGACCGCGCCGGGGTCGACGTGGCGTACGTCGACGGACTCGCCCCCATCTTCCCGCTCCTCGTCGCCCAGATCGAAGCCGCCCTGGACCGTCGCCCCGCCGAGCAGCACCGGCTGACCCGCCTGGTCGCCGCCGACGGCGAGGCGGGCATCGAGCTCACCTCCCCGTGCCGGGTGCGCCTCACCGCGTACCGGCTCGACCGCCTCAACCGCGGCCGCACCCAGGAACTCTTCGACGGCGTCCTGGAACCCGGCCGCCACCGCATCGCCCTCGACGCGAAGGCGCTGAAGGGCGAGTCCTTCGTCGTGGCCCGGACGACCGGGAGCGTGCTGGTGGAGGCGATGGCGCGCTGAGATCCGCGGTGCGGACGGAGAAAAACCGCGGCGCGGACGGCGAAGGGGACCGATTAGGATCGGCGGTCTGATGACTGCCACTCTCGTCGCCAAGAATCTCGCCGCCGGACACGGCGACCGCGCCCTCTTCACCGGGCTCGACCTCGTCGTCGCCCCCGGCGATGTGATCGGCCTTGTCGGTGCCAACGGCGCGGGCAAGTCCACCCTGCTCAGGATGCTCGCCGGGCTCCTCGCTCCCGAGGAGGGCGAACTGCGCCTCTCTCCGCCGGCGGCGACCGTGGGACACCTCCCGCAGGAACCGGAGCGGCGGCCGGGCGAGAGCGTGCGCGAGTTCCTCGCGCGCCGTACGGGGGTCGCCGAGGCGCAACGCACGATGGACGAGGCCACCCAGGCCCTGGTGGACGGTGCGCCCGGCGCCGACGACGCGTACTCGGCGAGCCTGGAGCGCTGGCTCGACCTCGGCGGCGCGGACCTCGACGAGCGGGCCGAGGAGATCGCCGACACCCTGGGCCTCGCCATCGACCTGGACCAGCCGATGACGTCCCTGTCCGGCGGCCAGGCGGCACGCGCGGGCCTGGCCTCCCTTCTCCTCTCCCGCTACGACGTCTTCCTCCTCGACGAGCCCACCAACGACCTGGACCTCGACGGCCTGGAGCGCCTCGAACGCTTCGTCTCCGGCCTGCGCGCCGGCACGGTCGTCGTGTCGCACGACCGCGAGTTCCTCACCCGCACGGTCACCAAGGTCCTCGAACTCGACCTGGCCCAGAACCAGATCAACCTCTACGGCGGCGGCTACGAGGCCTACCTGGAGGAGCGGGACGTGGCCCGTCGGCACGCCCGCGACGACTTCGAGGAGTACGCCGACAAGCGCTCCGCCCTCCAGGACCGCGCGCAGATGCAGCGCGGCTGGATGGACAAGGGCGTCAAGAACGCCCGCCGCAAGGCGAACAACGACAACGACAAGATCGGCCGCAAGTTCCGCAGCGAGGCCAGCGAGAAGCAGGCGGCGAAGGCCCGGCAGACCCAGCGCATGATCGAACGCCTCGACGTCGTCGATGAGCCCCGCAAGGAGTGGGAGCTGCGGATGGAGATCGCGTCCGCGCCGCGCTCGGGTGCGGTCGTCGCGACGCTGCGGGACGCGGAGGTACGGCGCGGCGACTTCAGCTTCGGGCCGGTGTCCCTCCAGATCGACTGGGCGGACCGCGTCGCCGTGACCGGCGCGAACGGTGCGGGCAAGTCGACGCTGCTTGGCGCGCTGCTCGGGCGTGTCCCGTTGGACGCGGGGCACGCGACGCTCGGCTCGGGCGTCCTGGTCGGCGAGGTCGACCAGGCCCGCCAGTTGTTCCACGGCACGGAGTCTCTGCTCGACGCGTTCTGCGCGGCGGTGCCGGACACCGAGCCTGCCGAAGTCCGTACGCTGCTGGCCAAGTTCGGCCTCAAGGCACACCACGTGATGCGTCCGGCCGGGACCCTGTCCCCGGGTGAGCGAACCCGTTCTGCTCTTGCCCTGCTCCAGGGGCGCGGGGTGAACCTCCTAGTGCTGGATGAGCCGACGAACCACCTGGACCTTCCGGCTATTGAGCAACTGGAGTCGGCCCTCGACGCGTATGAGGGCACGTTGCTGTTGGTCACTCATGATCGGCGGATGTTGGACGCGGTTCAGGTGACTCGGCGGTTGGAGGTGGCGGACGGGAAGGTGACTGAACAGCGCTGAGGTTTGGGTTGTCCGGTCACTGCGGGTGCGTTGTGGCTGGTCGCGCAGTTCCCCGCGCCCCTGAAGGGGCGCTGTCCGTACCGGAGTTGAGACGATCGGCTTCCTTTGCGGCGCGCTCCACCCGGTCCCGGTGCTCCGCCCACCAACTCGCGTCGCCAGGAGCCATGTTGTCGCCGCCGACCCGTTGCCCCACCGCCCCGTCGACGAGTTCTCGTACGACATCGGCGTGGCCGACGTGTCGGGACGTCTCGTAGGTCATGTGGACGAGCGTGCGGTGGAGGGTCAGTTCGGCGCCCCTTTCACCGGGAATCCGGCCGACCGCGTCCAGGGGCAGCGCCTCGATCGTCGCGTCCGAGTGTGCGCAGATCCGCCGATAGTCGCCGACGATCTGCTCCCGTGTCTCGTCCGGTGTCGCCCACAGATCCGCGTTCGGCTCGGCGTCCCCCGCGATCCACAACTGCGGCCCATCGACCAGCCGTCCGAACACCGTCCCGAAGTAGAACGCCTCGGCCCCGGCCAGATGCTTGACCAGCCCCAGCAGATTGGTACCGGTCGGCGTCATGGGCCGCCGGATGTCGTACTCTGACAGCCCTTCGAGCTTCCACAGCAGTGCGTCCCGGGAGTCCTGAAGAAAGACGCGCAGGTCGGCTTTGAAGTCCGGTGAGATCATGCCCTCAGTCTGTCGACGAGATGATCCACGTCCACCACTTTTCGCCGCCGAGCGCCCACCCCCAGGGGCGCGGGGAACTGCGCGACCAGCCCCCACCGGCCCGCAGCTTCCCCACAACCTGATCGGCGAAGCCGTCAGCGCTTGCCCTTCTTGCCCGGGTCCAGCAACCCCGCCTTCCGCAAAGCATCAGCCATCGCACTGTTGGCCGGCGGCGCAGCCTGCCGCGCCCCACCGCCCTGGCCCCCGCCACCTTGACCGCCCTGCCGCTGCTGCTGGCGCTGCTGAGGAGGACGCCCTCCACTCCGCTGCCCGCGCTGGGCACCCGCACCCTGCTGTCGCCGCTCACCGCCGGAGGCCGCCGCCTCCGCCGTGTCGTCCAGCCGCAGCGTCAACGAGATCCGCTTCCGGGGGATGTCGACGTCGAGCACCTTCACCTTGACGATGTCACCCGGCTTCACCACGTCCCGCGGGTCCTTGACGAACGTCTTCGACAGAGCGGAGACATGCGCCAGACCGTCCTGGTGCACACCGATGTCGATGAACGCCCCGAACGCGGCGACGTTCGTGACGACACCCTCCAGGACCATCCCGGGGGTGAGGTCGGAGATCTTCTCGACGCCGTCCTTGAAGGTGGCCGTCTTGAACGCGGGCCGTGGGTCGCGCCCCGGCTTCTCCAGCTCCTTGAGGATGTCGGACACCGTCGGCAGACCGAACGTCTCGTCCACGAACTCGGCAGGCTTCAGCGAGCGCAGCACCGCCGTGTTGCCGATCAGCGACGCCACCTCGCTGCCCGCCGTCTTCACCATCCGCCGCACCACCGGATACGCCTCGGGGTGCACGCTGGACGAGTCGAGCGGGTCGTCGCCACCCCGGATGCGCAGGAAGCCCGCGCACTGCTCGTACGCCTTCGGGCCGAGCCGCGCCACGTTCTTCAGCTGCGTACGCGACTTGAAGGGGCCGTTGGCATCGCGGTGCGACACGATGTTCTCGGCGAGGCCGGAGGTGATGCCGGAGACGCGTGAAAGCAGCGGCGCGGAGGCCGTGTTGACGTCCACGCCGACGCCGTTCACACAGTCCTCGACCACCGCGTCAAGCGAACGCGACAGCTTCACCTCGGACAGGTCGTGCTGGTACTGGCCGACACCGATCGACTTGGGGTCGATCTTCACCAACTCCGCAAGGGGGTCCTGGAGTCGGCGCGCGATGGAGACGGCGCCGCGCAACGACACGTCCATGTCGGGCAGTTCCTGCGAGGCGAAGGCGGACGCCGAGTACACGGACGCGCCGGCCTCGGACACCATCACCTTCGTGAGGTTCAACTCCGGGTGCTTGGTGATGAGTTCACCGGCGAGCTTGTCGGTCTCGCGGGACGCCGTGCCGTTGCCGATCGCGATCAGGTCGACCGAGTGCTGCGCGGACAGGCGGGCCAGCTTGGCGAGGGCGTCGTCCCACTTGTTGGCCGGGACGTGCGGGTAGATGACGTCCGTGGCGACGACCTTGCCGGTCGCGTCGACGACGGCCACCTTCACGCCCGTACGGAAACCGGGGTCCAGGCCCAGCGTCGCGCGCGTGCCGGCCGGTGCGGCGAGCAGCAGGTCGCGCAGGTTCGAGGCGAAGACGTTGACCGCCTCGTCCTCGGCGGCCGTACGCAACCGCAGCCGCAGGTCGATGCCGAGGTGTACGAGGATGCGGGTGCGCCAGGCCCAGCGGACCGTGTCCTGGAGCCACTTGTCGCCGGGGCGGCCGCGGTCGAGGATCTGGAAGCGGTGGGCGACCATCCCCTCGTAGGAAGAGGGCCCCTCGGTGTCCTCCTCGGGCTCCAGGACGAGGTCGAGGACGTCCTCCTTCTCGCCGCGCAGCATCGCGAGGATGCGGTGCGAGGGCAGCGCGGTGAACGGCTCCGAGAAGTCGAAGTAGTCGGCGAACTTGGCGCCCGCCTCCTCCTTGCCGTCCCGCACCTTCGCGGCGAGGCGCCCGCGCACCCACATCCGCTCGCGCAGCTCGCCGATCAGGTCGGCGTCCTCCGAGAACCGCTCGGTGAGGATCGCCCGGGCGCCGTCCAGGGCGGCCTGCGGATCGGCGACACCCTTGTCGGCGTCGACGAACGCGGCGGCAGCGGCCAGCGGCTCCACGCTCGGGTCGCCCAACAGGCCCTCGGCGAGCGGCTCGAGCCCCGCCTCGCGCGCGATCTGCGCCTTGGTGCGCCGCTTGGGCTTGAAGGGCAGGTAGATGTCCTCGAGGCGCGCCTTGGTCTCGGCGGCCCGGATCTGCGCCTCCAGCTCCTCGGTGAGTTTGCCCTGCTCGCGCACCGATTCGAGGATCGCGGTCCGCCGCTCCTCCAGCTCCCGCAGATACCGCAGCCGCTCCTCGAGCGTGCGCAGCTGCGCGTCGTCGAGCATCTCGGTCGCTTCCTTGCGGTAGCGGGCGATGAAGGGCACCGTCGAACCGCCGTCGAGCAGCTCGACGGCGGCCTTCACCTGCCGCTCCCGTACGCCGAGCTCCTCGGCGATCCTGCCTTCGATGGACCCTACGAGGGGTGTCGTCACGCCCGTACCGCCTTCTCCACTGAGGTTGCGCGGCAATTGTGGCAGGTGGCACCGACACTCGGGGATCAGGGCGCCGTCCCGGAGTCGATTTTCGGTGATCTTCTGGACGGTGGGAGCGGAGAGAGGAGAGGCTGCGGGTATCGCCTGGTATGAGCAGGCAACAGCCAACTGACACCTTTCCTGGCGAAGTTGAGGCTCGGCGGCGGCGCCGTCGCGGTGACGAAGACCGGCGAATCGGCTTTCCGGGCCCGCGCCAGGGCCAAGAGCGTCCCGAATCTTCAGGTGTTCCTGGCCATGGTGGACAAGCACCGCAGCTCGTGAACCCGCTTCTCGCACCGCTCGGCGGGAGAGCGCCGGCACCGCCCCCGCTACGTCCGGTCGCGGCCTAGGCCGTGTCCGCAAAGTCCCGCCGGCCCCGC
>Ga0307510_10002646_pt1 | contig 20455 bp, 9 predicted proteins | sample 12_EM_MG_FD_207224 | JGI IMG/M metagenome (GOLD analysis project Ga0307510, IMG submission 207224) | Populus trichocarpa ectomycorrhiza microbial communities from riparian zone in the Pacific Northwest, United States - 12_EM | ecosystem: Host-associated > Plants > Roots > Unclassified | place... | reverse complement strand
CTCACCCAACACCCGCACCCGGTCGGTCAGAGTCTGCTCAAACAGCAAGATGGCCCGGTCCAAGTCCCCCGCCGACAAGTAGGCACCCGCGAGGTTGTCGCGGGTGGTCAGGGCGTCGGGATGGTCCTCACCCGACACCCGCGTCATGTCGGTCAGAGTCTGCTCAAACAGCAAGATGGCCCGGTCCAAGTCCCCCGCCGACCGGTAGGCGTAGGCGAGGTTGTTACGGGTGGTCAGGGCGTCGGGATGGTCCTCACCCGACACCCGCACCCGGTCGGTCAGAGTCTGCTCAAACAGCAAGATGGCCCGGTCCAAGTCCCCCGCCGACAAGTAGGCGCTCGCGAGGTTGTTGCGGGTGGCCAGGGTGCCCGGGTGGTCCTCACCCAGCACCCGCACCCGGTCGGCAAGAGCCTGCTCGAACAGCGGCAAGGCCCGGTCCAGGTCCCCCACCGACTCGTAGGCGTAGGCAAGGTTGTTGCGGGTGGTCACGGTGTCGGGGTGGTCCTCACCCAGCACCCGCACGGTGATGGCGAGGGCGCGTTGGAGGTGGCTGATTGCGCGGGTGTGTTGGCCCTGGTTGTCGAGGAAGAGTCCGGTGCCGCTGAGGAGGTATGCGGTCGTGACAGTGTCGGTATCCACGGGTGCGTGGACGGCCAGGGCCTCGATGTGAGGGAGCAGCGTGCGCCAGGTGGGCCAGGTGGCGGGGTCATCCCCAGCGGCAGGCACAGAAGTATCCAGCTGGGTGGTGGCGTGAGTACGGGCCTGGTCGATGAGGCGGGGGCTTCGATGGGGGTCGTCGGGGTCGGGGGTGCGGGCGAGGGATTGGACGAGGCGGTGGACGGCGAGGGTGTTGGTGGTGGGGTTGGGGGTGATCATGCTGTAGGCGGTGAGGAGACCGATCGCTTTGTTTAGCGCCGGCGGGTCGGCGAGGCTGTCCAGGAGGGGGGAGGGAATCTGGTCGGGTGCGTACCAGGCCAGCAGGCGCAGCAGGTCGGCGGCCTGGGGCTGGAGAGCGGTGATCCGGTCCAGGGTGACGTTCCAGATCTTGGCGATGGTGCGCTCGTCCGCGGTGCCGACGGCGCCGTAGCCATACATCGCCGCCGGGTACTGGTCGAGCAGAGTGAGGTAGGTGCGGGGGGTGGTGCACGGATTCTGCGCGAGGTAAGCGGCTGCCTGTTCGACGGCCAGGGGCAGCTGGCCCAGTTCCGCACACAGGTCGGCGGCGCCCTCCAGATCCCGCCCGGGAGCGGCGTGGGTGGCGATGCGGGTGAGCAGGTCGAGTGCGTCGGCCTCGTCCAAGACATCCAGGCGCACGACGGTGGGGACGTGATGCCAGACGGTGGCGAGGCGGCTGGTGATCAAGAAGCGTCCCTGCGTCCCGGTGCGGGCCAAGAGCGTCGCGATGTCGGCGGGGTCGTTGACGTTGTCCAGGATCAGCAGCCAGCCGGTGTGGCTGGCCAGCCACTGCAGGGCCCACTCCGCCAGCGCCTTGATGGGTAGGGCGCCGGTCAGGGCCGGTTGCAGGGCGCCGGCCAGATCCGCAAGGCCCTTCTGCACACCGGCGGGAGCGTCGACGGTGATCCATCGGACGGGGGCGCAGCCGTGGGGACGGGTGGCGGCCCAGTGCGCGGCCAGAGTGCTCTTCCCTATGCCGCCCAGGCCATACACGGCCTGCACAACGGCTCCGCCGGGGGTGGCGAGCGCGGCGTCAAGCCGTTCCAGCTCACTCCTACGGCCGACGAACAGGCCCGGGCGCACCGCCAGGTTGTCCAGCCCAGCCGGAGCCACTACCTGGGCGGGAGGCAGTAACGCCTCAGGCGGCAGGGACACCGCCCGGGAGTAGTCCCCGGTCAGCACAGGGGCATAGCTGTTACCGCCGATGACGACGGCCTGCTCGGCGTTCGCCTCCACTCGCGTGCCGGATCCGGTGACGGGTGGTTCCGGTTGCGTCCCAGCCCGCCTGATTGGCCACCTCACGGGTGGGCGCCGCCAGGCGGATCACCGGCGGGCCGGTCGCCTGTGGAGAGCGAGCCGGCGTTGGTGCTGCCGATGGCGATCGCACGGTTTCCGGACGCGGACACCGTGTTGATCGCCGGTGGCGGGGCGGAGGGCTGACCGGTGGCGGCTGGACTGGTTGCGGGCTGGGCTGGTGCGATGGCGTCGCCGGTCAGGACGGGGGCCTGGTTGTCCCCGCCGATGGCGACGGCGCGATCAGCCGTGGCCTGAACCAAGCGGCTGGAGGTCTCAGTCGCCGTGGCCCGGGTGGCGAAGGCGTGGCCCCACAGGACGGCCAGCGAGCCCAGCACCGCGCCGAGCGCGGAGGCCAGCGACCAGCGGATCGCGAGATCCTTCAGCAACGATGGCAGCACGACCGCTCCGCACAGCCATGTCGGCACGGAGAAGGCCGCGGCCGTCGCTAGTCCCGCCACCATCCACCTAGCGTTCTGTCGCATGCCGCCCCCATCGCACCGAATGTCCGTGTTCACTACCACCATGGCAGCAACTCCCCGGCTCTGACCCGTCCTTGCACGCACAGAACGCACCAGCTCGCGCCGATGGCGCTCAGGCCGCTTCCAACGGCCGGTAGTCAAGTGGGATCATCTTGGCGAGTTGCGTGTCGACCTCGTCGTTGATCGTGCCGTAGCAGTTGACCAAGGCCGATCGGCCACTGAGTGGCCATCGATCCTAAGATTGGGCCACGGGATCTGAGATCCCACATGAAAGTGTAGGTTCTCGCATCTCGTGTCATAGAGCATCGCCCTGACCAGCAGGTTCCGGACTCGTCTCATAGCGAGTCGCGACACCTTCGTCTCAACTCCTATGTCATTTCCTCAGGGCGGTGTCGGGGCTGTGCTGGAAGATGGAGACGTGCAGCTCCCCTATGTCTACCGCGTCACCAAGTACGACCCCGCCGACCGTGACGAACACGGGCACTACGCCGGCACCGAGGGAACCGTCAGCGATCACGGCGGGATTGAGGCGGCCTATCTTCAGGCGGTCGCCGCTTTCGCCGGAGACACTGGCATCGGTCACCTGGCCGTACGTGAACCGCAGGTTCCGTCGCTCGCGTACCTCGGCGTTGAGCCGCCGGTGGACGGCTTCGGGTTGGACGGACTCTTCTCGGTCGGTCCGTCCGGCTTCCACGACGGGGCGGAAGTGTCGCTCGATGTCGGGCTGGAGCTGGTGCGGGTCATGCTGCGCGGCAACGGTGCCTGGTGCCGGCTGGAGGCGGAGGACACTTTCGCGGTCCACGTGGGATGGGACCAGTACCTCTACATCGGCAGCAGTCGGCTCTGTGAGGAGGCGCTGGGCCGAGCGCGCGTGCTGGGGCTGTTCCCGGAACGCCTGGAAGCCTCTCCGTACGACATGGCGGTCGACGACGACGTTCAGCGGCCCGGCGACGACGATTTCTGGGCCGGCCTGCGCTGGGCCGTCACCGTCGGCCACGCCGGACTCCTGGAAGAGACCTACGTCGAAGGCCCCTCACGCTGGCACCGCCTCGACCGCGACACCGTCGACACGGTTCGCGCCGGGCTCGCTCCGCGTGCCCGGCTGGCGGTGTGGCCGGCCCTGTCCTCCGACATCGACGTCGTCCTCGGCTCACTTCCCGCCGAGGGACTCGTCGAAGGCGTCTGGCAGGAGAAGGATGGCCGGATCGACAGCGCCGTCGTCGACGAGGACGAGTTCCCGGAACTGGCCGCCCGGATATCCGCTGCCGATGCCGCGGCACTCCTGTCGGTGTACGCCGGTGAACGTGCGCCGCTGTTCACCGCTGTCATGCCTGACAACGACGGAGTGGTACGGGCCCGCTGGCGGACCGAGCCGACGCCGAGCGACCTGAACTGGTCCTCTCTCAAGGCTCTCCGCCAAGGGGGCATCGTCACTGGCACGGTGACCCACATCGCCGACTTCGGCGTCACCTTCGTGGACATCGGCGGCGTCAAAGCGATGATCAATATCCCCGAGCTGTCATGGCGACCTGTCGGCCACCCCTCCGACGTCGTCTCCGTCGGTCAGGAGATCACTGCCGAAATTCTCGACGTCGACCTCATCCGTGAACGCGTATCACTGTCCCTGAAGGCCCTGCACGATGATCCGATGCCGCTACTGACCGGGCAGATCGGTCAGATGATCGTCGGCCGCGTCACCAAACTTGTACCCTTCGGCGCCTTCGTGCGCATTGAAGAAGTGAAGAACGGACTCGAAGGGCTGGTGCACAACTCTGAACTGGCCGACGGCTACTCAGACAGCATCCAGGTTGGTGACGCCTTACCGGTCAGGATCCTGGAAATCGACCTGATGCAACGTCGTATCACCCTCTCGCACCGGCAAGCTGCCTCAGAGCTTTGACCGGGCCGTGCTGCTGCTCAGGGTTCCGGGATAGAACCTGCTGCCCGGCCAGTCTCACGGCGATGTCGTATCCGACATCCGTCCGACCTTCAGCGACCGATCCGACGTTCTGGCAGCGGAGGTGGTTTCCGCAGGTCTACATTTCTGGGATCTTCACCCGCCCACATTGCCGTCGCAACACGCCGGAGGCCCCACGGGACGCGAATCCGGCAGGGCCTCAAATCATTTCCATGTTGGGCGTCAGCTAATTTCATATGGCTTTTAATTAATCAAGCCATGAAATTAGCCAGTCAAATAGAAATCTCCACTTGCAAAGCCTTGGAGTAGCGCTTGGCCCATTCTTTGGCAGAGGTCATGATGTCCATGATTCGACCATTGGAAAGTTCAATCGTCGGACCATTCAAACGCTCCAGAGTAATTGACTCCAAATCGGCTGATTGAATATCGCGCGCCAGAATCAATGCCTGCACAAGCCGAGCTGGATAGTTTGCAGTTGGCAGCCAGGCATGCACCCCCGCTCGGGCAACGTCATGGCGTTCCGCCAGCAGCCCGCACAGATCCGCTCGCCCCTCCACGAAAACCGCGCCCATTCCAAGAGTCGAACGCATCACGGCTGCGAACTCTTCACTGAAGGTTGCTGGCCACGCCAGTGAGTCATCGATCTGCGATCTGATCGGCACGGACAGGCCGCCGAACTTTTCCAGTGCTGGCCCAAACTTGGCATCACCTGTGTTGACGTGCCACAACAACCCTCCAGTAGCATCCTTGGCCAGCCAGGCGACAGACGACAGGGCATTGGCCTGCCAGCGCGCCTCACCTTTCGGCGAGATCTCGGCATCCACGGGAATGATCCCCGCGTCTGCAGCGGCTCGAAGGATTCTAGCGGGACTCATCGAACGCGGCATTTCAAGGCATCCACTTCAGCCATCTAAAGGGACTCTTCGGAATCGCCGTCAAGTTGAACGTAATTCCGTCGGGCGTGCTCTTATACGTCCAGAGCTCGCCGTAGTCTACACCCATCGTGTTCATGTAGCGGCGCAGCTGGCGCGTGCCGGCCCGGATACCGCTGCGCGTCGCAGGCTTCAACTCCACCGGGAATCCATCGGCCGTAAATCCATCGGGGATATTTCCCGGTGAAACCTGATGGCCGCGGGAGTAGCCAAGCGAGGCAAGATGCTCTCCCCACTCGGGTCCATTGTGAACTGCAGTACCCGCCGCTGCCGCCGCACTATTACCTGACGCGAGATTAGTAGGACACGTTCCGCCCGTGTTGTGCACCAGAATCGGCGTGGTTCCGGCGAGTACATAGTACGTGTGCAGTTCCTCGACGGTGAGGTTGTACATGTCGCGGTCGCCGGGTCGTGAGGTGATGACGGAGATGTGGACGTGGTGGTCGTCGGCGGTGTTGAGGGCGTGGCCTGCGAGGAGTTGGCCGGCGGGGACCCAGGTGTGGAGGGTGTCGTCCCAGAAGGGGTGCTTGGACGTGGTGTGGAGGGTTTCCGTCTCTCCGTCGGCCAGCTGGATCTTGAGGTCGACGAGGTCGTAGTCGTGGTTGACGTGAGTGGCCGTGACCGTACGGAGGCCCTGGTGCTTGCCGTTAGCAGGGTTGGCGGCCTCGACCTTGTCGCCGGTCTTGATGTCACCGATGGGCTTGGTCTTGCCGTCCGCCATCAGGACCGGAGTGGAGGGGGTGAAACTGCACGGAATGACTTTGCTTACGCCGACTTCGCCCTCGGCCTCGGCGCCGGCGCCTCGCGTTCCCAGGAGGAGGGCTATGTCGAAGAGCAGCTTTCCGGTGCCTTCGGCGCTCTTGCCAGCCGCGTAGTCGCCGTATATCTCCTCGCCGCGCGATGTCACCGCTGCCGCCCCGGCCAGGGCCGGATTGGAGCTCATGAGCAGTTGGGTGAGCAGGTCTGTGCAGCCGTCGCCGTCCAGCAAGCAGTTCTTGTCGGCGAGGAACTGCTGAACGGGGGCTTGGAAGATGGTGACGACGGTCGATTTGACCTGGCCTACGATGGTTTTGCCGACATCACTGACCCAGCCCGAGACGCCACCGCCACCTCCGCTGACGTTCCCCTGACTGTTCGAGGAGACGGTGCCGCCTCCGGGGCTGCCGTCGGAATTCCTGTTACTACCCCCGGTGGAAGTACTGGGGCCATGCGGCTGGCCGTCAGCGCTGCAGAAGGGCGGGCACTGCTTGTTCCCTCCGTCGCTTGATCCGCCACTGCCGCCAGGATCCGGCACATTCATCAGCCCCGAGGGGTCGCTGCCGGTGACGGGGCTGTTGTCGGCGTAGGTGTAGCCGTTGAGGGACTGGGCGTCGCCGGTGTCGAGGACGGGGTCGACGCTGAGGAATCGGCCGATGGCGGAGTCGTATTCGCGGGCGCCGACGTAGGTGAGGCTGGTCGTGGGATCGGTGGTCTTGCCGAGGAAGGTCTTGTCGTCGGCCCAGACACCGGTACCGCCGGAGCGTGCGGCCCCGAACGGGGTCAGGTAGCGCTTGGTGACGGCCTGGGTGGTGGCGTCGAGGCTGACCGTGGACGTGCCGTGCGGGTCTCCGGAGAGATAGGCGAGGGTCTGGGTTCCGCTCTTGTTGGTGCGCAGGGCGATGGTGGCGCTTCCGGTGCTGTAGTAGCGCTGGGCCCAGTACTTGGCCGTCGAGGTCGAGGTGTCCAGGTGGACCTCGGTGGCACCCAGGTAGAGGACGGTCTCACCGCTGGTGTTGCGGCGGATGAGGAGGTTGCCGTTGGCGTCGTAGACGTGGCTGGTCGTGCTCTTGGCGGTGCCGGTGCTGGACTTCTCGGTGACCGTGTCGAGGCCCCCGGTGGCGTTCCAGGTCAGGGACTGTGTGTCGGTGCCGTTGGGGCGGGTTGTCGTGTCACCGGACTTGTCGTAGCCGTAGGTGGCGCTCACGCCGGTGCAGGAGGTGGCGGTGGTGGTCGCGGTGAGCTGGTGGGGGGTGGTGGCGCTGTAGCAATAGGTGCGGGAGGAGTCTCCAGTGCCCGTGTGCGCGGTCTCCGTGGTGCGCAGTCCGCTGCTGGTGTAGCCGTACGAGGTCCAGTACGGGGAGGCTCCGCCGAGGTTGGTCGTGGTGCGGCCACTGGTGGCACACGAGGCGGTGGACGGGGTCCAGGCGTCGGTGAGGCGCTGGTAGCCGTCGTAGGTGAAGCACTGGTAGTCGGTCGCGCCGGTTCCGGAGAGGTTGGCGGTGTCGAAGGTGGAGGTGACCTCGCCTGCGTCGTCGTAGGTGAAGTTCAGGTCCTGGACGCTGCGGGTGGCGTCGGTGGTGAGGCTGCGGGTGAGCCGGTCGGTGCCTTCCTCGTAGGTGTTGGTGATGTATGCCTTCTTGACGCCCAGTGCCTCGGAGGTGCCCAGGGTGTACTGGTTGACCTGTCCGAGCGCGTTGTAGTCGGCGGCCAGCAGGTAGCCGGTGGCGCCCCCGACGTCGGTGACCTGACCGAGGTCGTTGTACTCGTAGTCCACGGTCTCGCTGCTGAGGCCGCCGGCTGCGGGCTCGGTGTAGTACTGCTGGGTGCCGTCGATGTTGTAGTACGAGGTGGTGGCCAGGGTCGCCGAAGCAACCGCACCAGAGGTGACCAGCGGGTCGCTGGAGGGCAGGGTCAGTTGGCTGCCCGTGGCGTGGTACAGGTTGTCGTAGGCGGTGACCTTGCGGGTGTAGGCGCTGCCGGTGGTGCCGCCGACGTAGCTGATCGAGTCGTCCAACTGGCCCTTGGCGAGAGTGTCGTAGTCCCAGTGGGCCAGCTTGTTGGCGTCTGTCTTCGATGTCTGCCACTGGTCGGTCTTGCGGCCCAGCACGTCGTAGCCGTACAGCAGTTGGGTGCCGCGGTTGTCGGTGGTGGTGTCCGTCTGGTCCAGGGCCGTGTAGCTCGTGGACGTGGTGCCCAGGTCCGGATCGGTGGCCGAGGTCTGCCGGCCGAACAGGTCGTACACGTAGGACCACTGCGCGTTGTCCGGCCCGGTGACCGTCAGGGGTTTGTTGTCCAGGGTGTACGTGTACTTGGTGGACGTGTAGGCGGCTCCCGCTCCGGCGCCGTAGGCGGCATCGGCGGGGTCGGTGCCGGAGTAGGCCCGCTTCTCGACGGTGTTGCCGAAGATGTCGGTGATCGTACGGACGGCCGAGCCGCCGTTCAGCGCGGTCGTCGCGGTGGAGTCACCGGTGTAACTGGTGCTGGTGGTCCACTTCTTGACGCCGTACACGTACAGGCTGCTGCTGGTGGGCCGGCCCGCGCCGTCGAAGACGGTCTCGGTCTGCTTGGGCGCGCCTCCGTATTCGGCTCGCGCGTAGGTGCCGCTGGGGAGGTTGGCGGAGTCGAAGACGTCCGCGTAGGTCTCGTAGGCCAGGCCCCTGCTGTCGTAGCGGGTGTCGGTGAGCAGTCGTCCGCCGTCGGGGGTGGGGGACTGTGTCTGCAGGGGCCGCAGGAGGGAGTCGTAGATGGAGTAGATGGTGTTGTAGGTGGTTCCGTCGGCCTTCAGGGTCGAGGTCGACGTCCAGGAGGGGGCGTCGTTGGTGACGCTGTAGGCGTAGGTGTAGTTCGGGGTCTGGTTCGCGGAGTGGGAGCGGTTGGTCAGCCACGTGGCCGTCTCGCGGCCCAGGGCGTCGTAACTGGTCTCGGTGATCTTGTTGTTGACGTCGTAGACCTTGGTGGGCAGACCCGAGGCGTAGTCGGTGTACGTGTAGGTGGCCTGCGCCTTGGCGTTGGTGACCTTGGTCTTGGTCAGCGGGCCCGAGTCGGTGGGCGTGTAGGCGGTCGTAGTGGTGTTGCCGGCCGTGTCGGTGACGGTCAGCCGACGGCCCAGGCCGGCCGTGCCTCCGCTGTCGTCATAGGTGGTCTTCGCAACAGTCTGCCAAGTGCTCGGAAAGCGCTCGCCGTTGGTGACCGCGGCCGGGTAGGCGACGGCCCGTCCGGTCCACGTCGCCTCACCGAGAGTGGGGGTCTGGGTGGCGGACCAGGCGGTGGCGGAGGCGTTGTCGTACGACGTCGCCGAGTCTGAGAGGACGTCCCCGCGAGAGGTGGAGGAGGTCGGCAGGTTCAGGCTGGTCTCGGTGACGGAGCAGTCCTGGCCCACGACGCGGGTGCGCGAGACGAGGCTGGTCAGGCCGATGCCGGTGTTGCGGGCGTACCAGGTGCGGGTGCAGGTGTTGTCGCCGCTGACGCCGGTCTGGCCGGTGTCGTTGACCTGGGTGGGCATGCCGTAGTCGTCGTAGGTGGTGCTGGTGGTGCGGGTACGCCAGGTCGCGGACGCGGTGAGGTAGGTGGAGGTGGAGCTCTGGCCGGTGCGGACGTAGTACGCCTTGATGCTGGCGTAGGACTTCTGCTGGCTGGCCGTCTGCTTGGACCAGGGGGAGTTGACCGTCACCGTGACCGGAGTAGCGCCGTTGTAGGTGATCTGCTCACGCAGGGATCCGGCGTACTGGTCGCTGTCTGTGAGGTCGGAGACGTCCAGACCCGAGACGTCGAGGCCGGTGCGGGTGGCGGAGGCGGTGGTGCCGTCGGACTGCTTGTCGCCGTCCATGCCCTGCATGTACAGGCTGACGGTCTTCGACTGGGTGGAGCCGGCCGCGCCGGTGGTTGTGGTGACCTTGCCGTAGCCCCGCCACTGCGACCAGGTCCGCTCGTCGGCCGGGACCAGAGGGTCGAAGTTGTAGTGCCAGGCAGGGTCCGCGTAGCTGTAGGAGTTCTCGACGCCCTCGCCGAGACCGGTCGGGTCGGTGCTGAGGACGGCGGTGACCCGGTACTTGTGGAACCAGTCGAGCAAGGATTCGGTGGCGCCGTTGATGTGCCAGTACTGGGGATAGCAGCTCAGCGTGTCGTCGTCCTCGGACGAGGGCATGTTCGAGCCGCGTACGCACTCCGGGTCGGACAGGGTCACGGTGGTGATGGCGCCGGTCTCGGAGGTGACCGTGGCGATGCGCGGCATGCTGAGCTTCAGGATGTCGTCGGAGGTGGAGTCCACCCGGTTGGGCCGTAGTTGGTAGGTGAAGGTGACCGGGTCCAGCGTGATGTCGGTCCCGTTCTTGCCGGTGTGCTGGATCGAGGAGAGCACCAGGGTCTGGTCGGAGGTGTCGCCGATGTCCTGGCCGTCCAGGAACTTCTGCGTCAGCGCCCAGGAGTCCACAGCCGTGTAGGCCGAGGTCGTTGCCGAATAGGCGAGGGTGTCGATGCCGGTCAGTCGTTTGCGGCTGAAGAACGACGGGCTGTCGCTGTTGCAGTCGTCGGCACCGCTCGCACAGATGGCGTCGAACGGCACGTCCGGCCAGTTGTCCGAGGTCGAGTCGGTCAGCGAGGAGCAGTCCGAGGCGGTGCACCGCTCGTCGTAGGCGAAAGTCACCTCGTCCGAAGCAGTCCCGGTGAACAGGGTGCTCGCCCGCTGCCCGTAGAGGATCTTGTCCAGGTGTCCGCCGCGGGTGTACTTGGTGTTGGCGGTCGAGGCCCCGTTCTTGGGGTAGTAGTTCGTCTCGGCCGTGTACCAGTACGACATGGCGTTGCCGTGCAGATCGACGACATAGTCGAGGTTCCAGCGCCACGCCTGGGTGAGGGAGCGGTCGGCGAAGCTGGATCCCTGGTCGTAGCCGGGCTCGCCGGAGTCGTCGCCGAAGACCGGCGCGGTCCACACCGAGTTGGTGCGCTGAGTGTCGGCGCCGGGGAGTTTGTTGAGCCCGAAGACGTACTGGGTGCCGTCGCCGGTGGTGACGGTCCAGTACTCGCCCTTGCCGTCGTTCCCGGTCACGCCGTCGTCGTCGTTGTCGGCGCCGGTGGAGTGGGTGACGGTGGAGGCGTCGTCGTCCTTGAGGTGCCAGGCCCCGGTGGTGTCGTCCTTGACCAGTTCGGTGGACTTGCCGTTGAGGACGAGGGAGGCGTTGTCGTACTTCCAGCACTCGTCGTGCTTGCCGTCCTGGCCGTCGTCGTCGCAGGAGGCGTACGACCGCTCGATGTACGACGACTCGCTCAGGTCGAAGCCCTCACCGACCTGGGTGGACTGGTTGTTGGTGGACGCCGTCTTGCCGTCGGTGCTGCCGGAGTCGTAGCCCAGGGAGAGCGAGGGCGCCGGGCCCGCCGCGGCCGGCGGCGTGGACAGCGGATAGCTCCAGGTGAACGCACCGGAGGAGCCGCCGGCCTGCCAGCTCGACGACGAGGACAGGGGCGAGGCGGAGTAGTTGCCCGATCCGGATGCCGACTCTCCCGAGGTGGCTGTCAGTGCGAGCACGGTGGCCGAGGACGCCGTGTCCTGGGACAGTTCGGCCGTACGGGCGCTTGAGCGGGAGGCTCGTGTGTCGCTCGGCTGGACAGGTGTCTGCCCCAATGGGACCGTGGCGGACACGCTCTGGCCTTTGATGCTGTTGTGCGAGTCCAAGGGTGTCTGGACTCGGCAGGCGGCTTTGTCCGGAGTGGTCAAGGCGCAGGCCGGCAGTTGTACGAGGTGCAGGCGGCCTGCCCAGTCACCGCCGTACGCCGAGGCGAAGGCACTGTAGTCGACGCTGATTTTGGCGTTGCCGTCGTCGCTCGCGCTCGCGGTCAGCAGCACGCCCTTGATACCCGCCGCGGCTGCGGTCTTGCGGCTGAGCACCTGAACGCCGGCCGTGCCCGAGGCGGACTTCGCTCCTGCGGTACGGCTCAGGGACACGGGCAGTCCACCTGCCCTAAGGCGGGTGACGCCGGACGCAGCCAAGGGCGCGGAAGTGGAGGAGGCTTTGGGCCACGTCGCCTTCTGTTCCGCGAGGGCGTCCTGAGCCTGCTTCTTGTTGGCGGCCACTCCTGCGGCCACCTGCGCCCTGGCCTTCTTCGCCCCCAGACCGTCGACCGTCTTCACGGTGTCCGACCGCTGCTCCGGTACCGCGGGTACCAACTGCCTGGTGGATGTCGAGGCTTGGGCGGCCACAGGAGTCAGACCGGCCACGGCCAGCGCGAGTGTCACGCCGACCGTGAGCACTCGATGTCTACGGCGTCTCGCACCACTGGCGGCACTCACGACAACAACCCCTCACACGTCAGAAGTCATCAACAAAGGAAGCGCTGGACTTGCTCGGGCGAGGCGGCAGCAGGTGCCGCCTCACCAGGGAGAGCGAGGGAGATCAGTCCCCGACCGTTTCGACGATCTGTTGCTGGCTGGCCATGGCACCGGCCCAGACCCTGATGTCGCTGACCGTCGCGGGCAGATAGCGGCCCCAGACAGAGTTCACGTACGTCTTGCCGACGGCGAAGTCACCCGTGCCCGGCGTCGCCGTGTACGCGGTGGTGTCACCGTTCTGCGCGTCACCCACGTAGAGGCTGACCGCGCCGGACTGGGCGTCGAACACACCCGTCAGGCGCACCGCGCTCCCCAGGTCGGCGACATCGTCGGAGACCACTCCGGTGAAGCTGCCGTCGGTGTTGAGGCGGCCGAAGTGCCAGAACCCGGCAGGAGCGGTGGCACCCGTCTCAGGATCGGGATCGCTGCTGCCCGTCCGCTCGTACCACAGCCCCCAGGCGGAACCGTCCGCACTGCGCTGGCCGAGGACCTGCCCCATGTAGCCCACCGCTTTCGCCGCGAGCGCGGTGCTGTCCAGTTGCACGGCGGTGGTCACGGTGAAGGATCCGGTGTCGTCCACCAGCGGGCCCGGCGCGGACGCGGCGTCGTCGGTGCCGTCCAGGACGATTCCCGTCCCGTCCAGCGACGCCCCGCCCGACAGAGTCAGGGACGTTCCGTACCCGGAGGTGGTGTCGGCGACCGTGGTTCCGGTTGCCGCGGACGGATCCCAGGCCGCCATCAACTCGGCCGCCGCGTAACTATCGTTGGTCTTCAGCTGCGCCTCGGTGGACAACTCCTTCTGCGACAGGGCCCGCTGCCAGACCCTGGCCTCGTCGATCTGCCCGTAGAAGTAATCCGCGAACGTGCCCGCAGTAGCGCCATTTCCACGGCCGAACTCCAACGGGCCGGTGTCCGCCTCCAGCTCCCCGCTCGGGATTGACTGCGGACTGCCCTGGGCCTTGCCGTTGACGTACAGCTGGATCGTGTCCGTCTTCGTGTCGTACACGCCTGCCAGATGCGTCCAGACCTTCACCGGAGGCGAGGCCGCATCCGCGAGCGAGCGCACGAAGTGTGTGGTGCCGGCCGAGTCCGTCCAGTGCCAGTTGAAGATCCACTTGCCGTAGGAGGTGGAGTAGTAGATCGCGAAGCCGGGTTGCGTGCTTCCACTGCCCGTCTGGGAGAGCACCACGTAGTTGCGGTTCGGGGTGGCGGCCATCCGGGCCCACGCCTCGACCGTGTACGACGACCGGGACTCCACCACCGGACCGGAGGTGGCCGCGTAGCCTGTCGAACCGTCCACGGTCAAGCCCGTGTCCGTGACCGGCGTCGCCAACTCCGCACCCGTGGCGTCATGGGTCAGCACACCCCTCCGACCACGCCCGTCCCGGGAGGCACCGGACGAGGAGAGCGTCGCGTTGTCCTGCTCGGCCGCGACCGTGGTGGACGTGTCGAGTGCGGCACCGCTGGCTTCGTCGAAGTGCCACTGGCCGGTCGGGCCGTCGCCCTCCGCGACCAGGAAGTCCACCGAGTTCTGGGCGCCCCAGCCCAGCGAGTCCTCCGCCCGGACGAAGACGCTGAAGGTGCCCGAGGTCGGCGGGGTGAAGGTCACTGTCGGTGTCGAGGCCGGGATCGACGACCATGCGGCCGAAGAGGACAGCTTGTACTGGTAGGCGATGTTGGTGGCCGCGTCCCCGGACGCAGGACTGAACGTGAACGTCACATCCGTACCCGGTCCGCCAGCCGCAGTGCAGGAGCTGGTGTCGCACACCGAGTACGGGCTCGACAGAGCGATCCCTGGGGCCTTGGGGCGGGTGGGGTCGACCTTGAAGTAACACCAGCCCGTGGTCGACCCGTTCGACGGACCGGCCAGATAATCGTCACCGCTGTTGTAGTACGACCGCGTCCACGACCGGTACCGGTACAACGTCCCCTCAGTCAGCGTTGGCGTCTGCACGCTGCCCGGCGAAACGTTGTCACCCACATACCCACTGGTGGGGTGTGCGGTCTCGAAAACGGTCGACCACGTCCCGCTGCTCGCCGTGTACGCGTCCACACTGTAGACGGCCTTCAGCGACGCGCCCGACTCACCGCCCGCCGCGGTCTGCGGCGTCGACTGAAGCAAAGGCTTCGCCTCGGACACCACCAGCGGGTCCGACTGCGTGGTCTCGCAGGCGATAGTGGTCCCGGTAGTGGTCCCGGTAGTGGCCCCAACGACCAGGCCGATCTTCGTCGGCTTGGCCGGGATACCGACATACGTCACGTCGAGTTCGGCGTTGTCGTCGAACCGCTTCCAGCCGTTCGGGTCGGTCTCGTCGTGCGCCTTGAGCATCAGCGTCAGCCGGGAGAAGTCGCCGTTGGCGAACTTCGTCACCGTGGACGTGAGGTTCTCGTTCGGCTCAGCCGGGTTGTCGTTGAACTCGATCGGGGCAGCGGGCTGGCTGGGATCACAGGCGGACCCGCGTCCCGCGGACACGTCCCGGTCCACCATCATGTCCCAGTTCGCCGTCGGACCCGGCCAGTTCGTCGACGAGGAGATGTTGCCCGTCCGGGTCAGGTCCACCCAGGAAGGGGTGCAGGACATCGACCACTTCTCCGTGATCGCGAACGTGGCGTCCAGGACGTGCTTCCCCGCCAGCTTCGCCGGCGAGAACTCGAAGTACATGCGGTTCTTGTAGCCGGAGCCGCAGTAGTACCCGACACCGCCCGTGACGTAGGTGCCGCAGTAGCCGACGCCCTTGCCGTCGTCCCCGCCGGAGAAGTTGTAGAAGGTGTCGCCGTCCGAGGACAGGAGGGTCCGCTCGGAGGCCGTCATACCGACGTCCGGGTCGATGTACTGCGGAAAGACAGAGGAATCGTCGGCGAGCATCGACGCATCCGGGGTCACTTTGATCGTGCCCTGCTCCGCGGTGACCGGAAGGCGGGTGGAGGTGTCCCCGTCGCTGGGGCCCTCGGTCGGGTCCGGTGTCGTCTCACCGTCGTCGCCAGGGCTCGCCGCAGCGGCGCTGTCTTGCGCCGTTGTCGTGAACGAGCTCTGGGACGCCGAGTGGGCGGAGGCCGCGGGCGAGGCGGATGCGGTGCTGGTGGTGTCGCCGGACGAATCCCACTGCTGGGCGGCCGGAGCACGGAAGACCGCATTGCCGTCGTCGTCGACCGCGGACAGACCGCCGCCTCCGCCGCCCTGCAGGGACAGCCCGTCGGCCCGCACAGGGAACGAGAGTTCCTTCAACTCCGGGTTCGCGGCAGCCGACGCCGAGGTGACGACGAGCACTTCGCGGTAGCCCTCGGTGGTGGCGGTCATCCGCAGATCCACACCCGGCAGGACATCCCCGTACACCGCCGAGTCCCCCTCCAGCGTCGGCTTCGGCAACGTGCCCGGCCAACCCACGGTCAGCGAACGCCCGTTGAGGGACAGCTTCACCAGGTCGGCGCCGGCCCCACCGTCGGAGAAGGACATCTTGGCGACCGATGCCTTCGGCCCGACCGTGCCGTCCGACCTCGCCTCCAGCGTCGCGTCCGGCTGCGCCCAGGAACCATCGGCCTGGCGTGCCCGCACCGGCACGACAGAGTCCTTCAGCGTGAACGTCACCCCGTCCGGATTCGCGAACGTCGTGGTGTAGGGCGTGCGTTCACCTACGACCTCGACCTGCTCCCCCGTCTCCGCCGCCTTCTCCGCGTCCGCCCGTGCCTCCGGCGTCGGCTGGTCGGTGACCGTGGTGTCGTCCGCGTGTGCTCCGGTCGCCGGCACTGCCAGCGTCGGCAGAGCTGCCATCAACGCGGCCGTCGCGGCCAACGAGACCACACGTCTACGCGCGGCGACCGCCGAGCGCGCACGCCAAGAAAACCCCATCCCCCACCCCAACCGTTCACGCCGTTCTTACCTCGCCCTTACGGCCGCCTCATCAGAACCGCGCGCATCACAGCTGGTCAATGGCGTATACAGCGAAGAAGCGCAAGATTCAGCCATACCCCGGGTGCTACCAAATAGGGCAGGCCGGAGACTGCGCAGACAGGGACCATCGTCAAGCCCGGCGGCACCCGTCCAGGGTCGGCGTCAGCCGGCCACCTCCGCCGTCATGTTGACCGCAGTTGCAAACCATTCATTTCGGAGACTCGGCGCCCGCCACTCTCAGACCGCGGCCTGAGGATTCGCTGAATTGAATGATCCAAGCTTCGGTCCAATCTCGGGACTCCCACAGCCACCCCGGCAGGCCATGCTCGCCCCACGTGTGCGCCGTACCGGAAACGCGCCATGAACTGCACTCAGCCCCACGCGAGCGACCGGCCGGGCGTGGCTGGTATTCGACCTTCGAAAAGTGAAAGAAACGGCAAAGAGGGGTCGGTGTGGCCACAGCAATCTCACAGCTTTCTTGCGTAGGAGATGTTGTCCCGAGACCGCCCGCTTCGACGAACTCCATCGTGTGGCAGTCAACGCGGTGAAGTGAGGACACAGTGCACGGACCGCACCATAGGCTTCCAAGCGGTGCGATACTCCATCCCGCCCGACTACACCGGCGCCCGGCTGTGGTGCCTGATGGTCGGCGAGGAACTGCAGGATCACGGAAGCGATCTCTTCACCATCATCCGCTGAGGGACCAGGTTGTTCGGGAATCAAGACCGCACGGTCGGAGAACATGAGCTCCTTCAGCGCCAACCGCAGAAGGCGTCCTCCCCCGTCCTTGAGGACGACCTCGTTGCCTGCTGTCGTCGCTGCCATCTCCACCACCTCGACGATCCCGACGTCGTAGCGGAATCGCGTACCGACTCCCACCCGGGCCCCAGCCCCGCTCACGTCGTCTGCCTCAATAGCGCCGAAACGCTCAGCTGTCGGCTGAGGTCTGTCCGCAGGTCGTGCGACCACAGCAGGTGGCAGACAGCAGCGCGAACACAGAACTCCGGCTGATGAGGGAGAACTCGGGGTACGTCACCCAGCGCAGTGCCGTCGAGGTCCGCCTGGCGGAGTTCGTCGAGAAGGCCAAACGGGAAGAGTCGGTGCCGCCGGTAGCCGGCCAGGAAGCGGAGGTTCTCCAGTTCCACCGCCGCCGGTTCGCTCCAGACCTCGTACCGCCACCCCCTGGACTCGACCGCCTCCCTGGTCCAGCTGAAGGTGAACGCCACCTCTGGCTTGGTCAGCCGCCGGTACGGCTTGACGTCCACCAACACTGGCCCTTGGCTGGTGATCAGCAGATAGTCCGGGATGTGCTTGCGGATCTCTCCCGTGCCTACGGTTTTCATCAAGAACGGCTGGGCCACAATCGCGCGCACGAGCGGATCGAAATCCGCGAAGAGAAGCCTCGCCAATTCCAGCCGAGACTCGTAGATCACGTGGTCACGCATCGTCGCTGACCAGTAACTACCGGAGTAATGCTTCTGCCCCCGGTGCCAGCGAAAGGTTCGCCACGGAGTCGCTGACCTCAGCAGATCGATGGACACTGTTGTCCACGAGAGGTCCTTGAGAACCTTGCCCTCGTGGGAGCGGACGCTGACTGCTATGGCAGGACTGTCCACGGCGTACCCCCCCCCAAGGTGGGTGATGCCTTATACAGCCACGATGCTCGCTCACAGCGAGGCAGGCGGGCAGAACCGGCTCTCATCGCTCAAAAGAGCGAGTCCGCTGAACTGTGGATCTCAGCACGACGCCATAAGTGGTGCTGATATGCAGTCAGCACGGAGAATATGGCGCGGTTTTTGAGAACCTACAGAAATGTAGGGTCTCGCGGCTCGTGTCCCAGGGCATCGTGCTGACCAGTGAGTTCTCCGGCTGTCTCACGACGTGGCCGACCACTCTTGTCTCAAGACGGGTGGCATTTCCTCAGCGAGAGTTGCGGGTAGAGCTCGTGCCTGGGCCCACTCAGTTGTCGAACCAGACAACGAGTCGCACGTTGTCATCGCCGTGCTGCGATGCGAGGGCCTCCATGACCGTCCAGACCGGTTTCCACTCGCCAGTCTCCGGTACGGCATCTCGACGGCGCAGTTTCTCGGATCTGTAGAGGGTGTCGCCCATGAGCCATTCGCTCCCCTCGGGCCACTCTTGATCCTCGCCCGGTACTTGGGCAGGTAGGCCGACGGCTTGTGCGAAGCGAGAGTTCCAGGCGGACTTCCCGGTCAACCTGAGCCCATCCGGAGTCTGCCGGTATTGGTGGAGTCGACTGTCGGCCTTCTCAGCTGGCTCGCCCCAATCGATCTCCTTGATCTCGGCCCAGGTGATCCAGGTGGTGCCGTATGCCTGGTCCGGCCACTGGGCAAGTTGATCGAGTTCGGCACGAACAGTCTCCGACGCATCGACTGGGAGTCCTCGATCTGCGGCCAGCGGTCGGAAGTTCGCGTAGTTACGGACCCCAAAGAGGCAGCCAAACGCGTCGTAGTTCCGGGTGATGTTGAGGAAGAAGAGGTCGATGGCGGCTCGCCAAACTGAGTCCTCGCCCTCCTCGTGGAGGCGCCATGCTCGACACTCGACAAACCCGCTGATGTCCGTCCCCATGACAGAGATTCTGCAACCGCCGTCAATCGATTTTGGGGTTGAGGTTCCTCCGGCGTGCGGGAGGTTCTGATCAGCTGGTCAGGAGTCAGGCTGGCCGAGCCGAGATCTGTCGGCGGTCGTGGACCAGCGCCTGGCGTTGAGCTGCGGGTCGCTATCCAAGTGGTGCGTTGTCGTCTCGGCGATGAGTTCCGCGAGCCCGCGGAGTCTGAACTGTCGGTCGGCGTAACCTCGCCACCGGTGTCCGGGGTCCGCGGACTGCCGCTCACCCCCGACGACTTCCTGCGCTGACGGCGGGATCCGGGAGCCGCCAGTGCCGGATCGAAGGTCGCGCGCAGGGCGAACAGCAGCGCGTCGACGCTCAGTTCCGCCGCGCCGACCACGCATCGAGATATGGAGAGAAGCAGTGAACGAGATGACACTTCGTGTGACGTCCGCCGACGGTACGAGGATCGCCTACGACCGGAAAGGCATTGGCCCGGCGGTGATCCTCGTCGGCGGCACCCTAGACGACGGCGCTGAGAACGCGCCGCTGGCCCGGCTCCTTGCCAACCATTTCACGGTCTACAACTACGCACGACGCGGCCGGGGCGACAGCGGCAATACACCGCCGTACGCCGTGGCGCGGGAGGTGGAAGACCTCGACGCGCTGATTGCGACAGCCGGCGGCTCAGCTCACTTGTACGGCGCCTCATCTGGCGGCGCCCTCGCGCTGGAGGCAGCAGCGGCAGGTTCGGCGATCGACAAGATCGCGGTGTGGGATGTGCCGTACGTGATCGGGGACGACCTGTGGCCGAGGTTCAACCAGTACCTCGCGGACACCCACGAGGCATACAAAGCCGGGCGGGACGAGGAGATGCTGGAACTGTTCATGAGGCTTACCGGCGGACCCGACGCGGACATCGCGGCTGGCAAACAGCACCCGTACTGGGCCTTGTCCGTCGCGCTCGCCCACACGCTCGCCAAGGACGCCATGGTCCTCAATGACTACAAGATCCCCACGAACCGACTTGCCCGCATCACTCAGTCGGTCCTGGTGACCACCGAGGGTCCGATCACCGAGCCCCAGATGGCAGGCCTCCCGACCGACTTCTTCGACCGCGCCGCGAAAGCGATAGCCGCTGCCACCCCCCAGACCGAACGACACACGCTCGACGGGCAGGGACACGTCGTCGCCCCCGAACTCATGGCCCGTGTACTGAAGACGTTCTTCGACCAGTAACCCGTCGACTGATCAGGTCGCGACCGTGGGTCGCTTCGGAACGCAGGCCCATCGGCCACGTCAGCGTCGGTCGGTGAGCGGCGACTCCTGAGTTCCGGAATCTCGCCGCGTGTTGGCGCGAACGCGATCTGCAGCCTGCGATCCCTTCCCCATGACGGGGGCTCCGATGACGCGGATCTTGCCGCGGGCTCGTCAACTGGGCAGCCAGCGCACGGACTCACCCCCGGGAAGTCGTCAACGACGCCAGCAGCTAAGAAGTCATCTCATTTGGCTGGGTAAGCTGACCGTCGTGGCGACGATCGTTGAGCGGCTGGTGCCGGACGAGTTGTGGGAACTGTTCCAGCGGGTGGTTCCGGAGGCGCCGTCGCGGCCCCAGGGCG
>Ga0307510_10002645_pt1 | contig 20456 bp, 19 predicted proteins | sample 12_EM_MG_FD_207224 | JGI IMG/M metagenome (GOLD analysis project Ga0307510, IMG submission 207224) | Populus trichocarpa ectomycorrhiza microbial communities from riparian zone in the Pacific Northwest, United States - 12_EM | ecosystem: Host-associated > Plants > Roots > Unclassified | place... | reverse complement strand
TGATATCATGTCCATTTGGGGTTAAGCGTTCACACGATTGGCACGCATCATATATGCGATTAATAATTTTTTATTCCCATTGACAAGGAGACAAGGGGTAGAGAAGAGAAGACTCATGCCAATGCAATATAACATCAACACCAAATCAGCGCTCAACTATCATCAACTAGTCCTCTTCCTCCTCATCACCGCCTTCTTCCTTCTTCGCCGCCGCCGCGGCGCGCTTGCGCTTCACACGTCCAGGGCGCCCCCCTCCGTACGGTGATGTGAGGGCAAAGTCAACGTGCTTTTGGGAATCAAGGCGGACTACAAACGAGGGGACGTTTACGATTTGCTTTCCTACTCTGTAGTTGTGCGAATGAAACGATTTGAGCTGGGCGATCAGTTGAGAGGGCCTGGAAGAGTGACGCACCGGATATGACGTTGCCTGATCAGAACACGAGCATGGTGAATGCTCTTTGCAAGGCCAAGTTTAAATACTTGTGTTTGCAAGCGACGCTCCAAGAAATCTTCAATCTTGAGAGCCAGCACGTAATCAAGACGCATGCGTGTCTCGTCGAGCACGCCAATCCGCACAAGACGACGGATGAGTGCATTGCCTTCGAACAGACGCTTCGGGTCCTTATCATCGAGTTTGAGCAGCTCACGGGCTGCACGACGAATTTTTGAGAGTACAAGGGCGATTCGCCATATCTCACGCTTGTTGCGGAGACCGTACTCGCCTGCGAGCTATTTCGTCGAACTCGAGTCAGTATAGAACGCATAGGAGTAGGACTGACATGCGAACCTTCAGCTCAGCATCGAGACGCGCAGATCCGAAAGGTCGACGGGGGACCTTGTAACTATACACAAATACATGGGGCACGGCTGTGATCAGCGTCGTGTATCCCTCCACCAAAGTGGAACTTGAATAATAGAATGCTCACGTCTTGGAGTGGTTCCTCGGGGCCCTATGTGCAAAGCATCAGAAACTAAACGTTATTCGTCGTGTTACCATTACCTAGGCATTTCTCTTGCGGATACGGTCGACGCCTACTTGCTTGCTGAGGGAGAATAGAGCAACTAAAGTAGTATTAACACAAGGTTTGGATAGCGCCGCCACAACTGTATAGGCAACTTTACAGCCACTCGGGAATGTCCGGGGAACCCAATCATCCCTCACCGGGTTGTGCACGACCCATTCTTACCTCCTCGCGAATAACGATCGTACGTCTTGTTCTTAGTCACACCTGCCTCCCTGTAGGCTCACATTTTGCAGGTATTTTGTCGAAATGCCGCACTCTTTCGGTTACAGGGCGCGTACGCGTCATATGTTCAAGACAAACTTCAAAGGTGCGCATTCCACCTGTGCTTTCCGGTGCAGGAAGAAATCTGACTGGCATAGAACATGGCCACGTCAAAATTTCGACCTTCCTCATTCCATATCATGTCGGAGATATTGTCGACATCAAGGCAAACGCCGCGCAACAAAAGGGCATGCCCCACAAGTTCTACCACGGGTCTGTCCTCGTCACATTCACAGCCATCGCAACCTACTGAAGTGTCTGACAGACGGACCGGGATTGTGTACAATGTCACGCCCCATGCCGTCGGTGTCATCGTCAACAAGGTCGTCGGCAATCGCTACATCGAAAAGCGCGTGAACATCCGCATCGAACACATCCGCCACTCAAAATGTCGGCAAGAGTTTTTGGACAGAGTGAAACGCAACCATGATGCTCATGTAGAGGCAAAGGCTAGCGGCGGTACGTACTTGGGAGTGAGAAGTCTGTATTCATGTGGTAACTCATTCATGCATTCCCCCCTCGTAGAGCGCGTTAATCTGAAGCGGGTTCCGGTGCTCCCCCGCGGTGCGTATACCGTTTGTACGACGGACAACGCGCCACAAACCATCGTGCCTGTACGATATGAGACTACAATTTAAAGATGATATGGGAGTGCTCGCTCATTCTCTATGGTTTTCACCTGTAATTTGTTATATGCCATTCAATGAACTACGGGGGAGGGGCAACAACTCGCATAAACGGGGATCAGATCCGGACTACATATAACCCTCCTACAATACCAAAGACCCCAAGTAGGATTGCGGGCCATGTTCCAGCCGGAAAGGCTGGAGATGCACCATTATTACCGTTGAATGGCAGGTAAGATGCCGCGGCAACACCCGTTGCGGTAGCATCGCCGCCGCTGCCACCGGTGCCACCACCAGTGAGATTCGCACCGTTAGGCTACGGAAGGGAGGAATTAAGTCAGGATATAGGTAGAAAGACAGATGAGACCTACGCCGATGGGACGTGAATTGTCCTGGAATTGACAACTTGACCCAGTGCAAAGGCAGTTTCCGGCGACAGGATCCCACCATGGGGTGGAACAATTCGCGGGTACTAGATGGATACGTCAGCTTCTGGACAGACGTGATGCACGAGTCGTGCTACTTACGACGGTGGCGTAGCTGGCCGTTAACAGGGCTCTGCTCCGGGTTAGGATTGGAAGGGCTAGGCTGTTCCACGGGACAGCCGTACTGTGATGACATCAGAAATGATCCAGATCAGAATGGTGTCCTGGACTGACGCATGTGTACCAAGGGAAATCTGGGAAGTCGCAGTGATTGAGCAGACCCTGCTCATTGGCGGGGATGCCATCACAGATTGATTGACTGATTTGTGGCGTCGAACATTTAAGCGGTTCGAATGAATTCAGTTCGGAGACCGGGACCGGGTTCTGAACCCAAGCTAATAGCTGCTCTGTCGAAACAATCCACACTGACACACCCCGAATCAGACAGCGGTCGCAAAAAATAAAAAAAACAATTCTTGATGACTCACCATTTTGCTGCTCTTGCGCCCAATCGAGAAATTCGTTTATCATGTTGATGGTAGAGTTCGATACCCGGACGCCGGGGTATGTAGACTGGGAGCAACAATAAGAAAAACGAAGTCAAGATCGGTGCTAGATCCGTACCGCAGTATGAATAGGGTGAGTGTAAAGTCCAAATGGCTGCCGATTCCCAGTATAGTGTGCCGTGAATGTATCTTTCATGTATGCAAGCGTTGCATTATCATCAACAGCGCTTGCGCCGTTAGCAAGGTCTCTAATGGAATGCGTCAAACAAGCATGATCGAAAACGAAGACTGCCAACACCCACAGCCATGGATCCATAAGGTGGACGCCAGCTTGACCACGGTTGTCAAAGAGAGCGTACATGGGGACCTCCCAGAAACCAGGAAGCTTCGGCTGTCCTTTGCACAAGCCTCCACCGTTGAGGCAATCGTTTGCCATTCCGTTGTCGAGGGTGTAGGGCCAGAAAGCGTCGGTATAACTTTCATTAACTGGAATCGAGGCGGTGGCACTGGAATCATATGTGAAGCCAACGGCAGCTAGATGCTTCAGGGTGTCGGCGGTGTAATTTAAATACGGTGCACGAAAGCCACTGATAGCCGACATTGGAACCCCAGCGAGCGCATTGAGGGCAATAATATTGCCATCAATTTCCTCGTTTGGTGGCGTACCGACATGAGTCATGCTGCGAAAGGTGTCGATTAGAACAGGCGTGATGGAAGTGAGTGGAAGAGACTGACGTGTGGTCAGCGATCTCGTTACCGGCAACATACCAGTCGGTGACGAGTGTATAATTTGTGTAATTTAGAGAGGTATAGTAGGTCATCTTGGGCTGACAGCCATTCGGGTTTAAACGGTGCGCAAGGAATTGGTTGACGGAATTAATGGTGTAGGATTGCAGGGCATCGTCGGCGGTATAGACGAGGAATTGAGGGACGTCGCTCTGTCAACAAGCAAGGTCAGACGTTACCTCAACGAGAAATCAATGCGAGATGGGCAAAAGGACTCGGGGCCGCCTAGCACACGCCCCAGAAACAGAGGGGAGAAGGGGGGGACACAGCAAAAGAGCGAGTAATTACAGGACTGAGCCCACCAGGTGGGCTTGTGCTGGCGCAGTTGCATTTCGGGAGCGAGCACGTCGACGGGTCACAAGAATATCCGGCGGCTTCCGAGCTACTGGTGGGACCGTCGACGCTACCGTCCTGGGCGAGAGAGAGGGCTGGTAAAAGGAACGCAAGGATGGCAAGAGAGCGCATCGGCAAGGGGGCAGAATGAAAGGAGGGTGAGGCCGGTGTGGGGCTCCGTGGAACGGGAAGCGAACTGGGGTATAATAAAAGAGCGAGGGTAGAGCCTGAGGCGGCAGGAGCCTCTCACAACTGTCGAACCGGAGTTGGGTAAAGAGAAAAAAGGGAAGGGTGAGCACAGTATGAATGGCCGAGATGGCATCTTCATCCGAGGAGTGAGGCGACATCAAGCCGTTCCCCGTAATTTGGCCTTGCAGGGTGCATTCAGTGCAAGCGTTATAAATAGAACCCCCTCGATTCACATCGTCGAGACGTTCTGCAGCAAGTTACGTACTTGTAACTGAGCACAGAGTACAAAGACTGATAACCTATGTGGCTGATGATGACACTACGTGCCATCACCTATTCTAAGTTTCAACCCCGTGGCGCTTTAATTTGTCACACGTGGCTGTGGCACACAAACTATTTAAAGCTTCGTTTCCTTGTCAATCGATCTTATTTTATCCTCCGCACCTCGAGTCAAATTACAGACTTTGGCCACATTCTCCACGGCTGGTCTGTGCCAATGTAGGGCGAATAGGAATACTCGGCCATCTTAGTGCCCGTTACCCTCTGGGTGACATATCCCACCTTCTCAGTGGGAAATGCAGGGCCGGCAGTTCGGACATACGTACCTATCACTATCGTACAATTCAAAAAAAAAATTGTGGCGGGTGGCGGATCAACCACTAATGCACGCGTACTGACCTGACCTGACCCGACTTTCAATACAGTAAGTTGCTCCCATGGCTTACCATTCACTGTACCTGGTAGTCCTGATTGTCGCAATGCACCTCACCTTTCATTTTCATACTTATCGCCTAATGCTAAGCTGCCTTCACGCTTCCATCATTTATCAGACGAGTCGATGTGCTCGACGTGCGGGATGTACGTCACACAGGACTCTGCCTTGAGTCCAAATGAAAGCGGTGAGAAGCTCGCGGACATTACGTTTCAAGTTCGACAGAACTGACCCCTTTTTTTTTCACGACTGATAAAGCCAGGAGATGGACGTTGGACCCCCGGGGAACCGAACTAGCTGACAGCATGGACTCCAAGGAAGAACAGTCGTGCACGGCTCTTTGATAACCAAAGAACTTCTCTGACCTTAGAGGAAGGTGAGGTACTTCAGGACTAGAGGCCACCAGGCAGGCTGAAAAAGAATTTTATTTCTGGTTAGCGAAATCAAATACGATCACGTGAGGGAAAGCGCGCGTCTTGGCCCAAGCGCGTGTTTGTCGTTTACAGGCGCGTCGCGTCGCGCGTCGTGTACACGGCGACGCGAGTCCCAAGCGACATCTCGTATAAAGCCGATTATGTGACCACCATCGCCCGCGCGCTTCAACGCTTCATGGCTCCTGTCAGTGCTCCCGCTAATCTCTTCCGTTCCGCATCGTCGTCCAGTCTCGCTTCCTCCTCCGATGACCCCTTCCTCTTCGAGACGCCCAACCCCACCGCCAAGCGCACCCGCAAGCGTTTCACCGGCTCCCAGCTCACCATGCTCGAGCAATTCTTCCACCACACCACCCACCCATCGCGCGACGAACGCGAAACACTCGCCCGAGAGCTCACGCTGTACGATTGTTTTTTCTTTTTCTTTTTCTTTCTCTTCATCCACGGTTTTCGCTCATTCGTTCTGTCGCCGCCACAGGGAGCCCAAAGTCGTGACGATATGGTTCCAGAACCGTCGTCAAAACGAGCGCAAAGCAAATCTCAATCCCACCGCCGCATCCGCCTCCGAACCACCTTCTTCATCCCCGGCAGTCCGTCGAACCCCGCGCAAAAAGCCGTCCCCCACGTTGTCGTCGTCGTCGTCGTCGTCCACCTCTCACTCGCACTCGCACTCGCACTCTTCGTCACCCTACGCGCAACCCCCCAAATCGCTTTCGAGACGTCCGACGCTCGAAACGATGGCGCTGCGCTCCGAGCTGCGCACCGCGCCGCCGCGGACGCCCCTGAAGCGTCCGGACCCGAGCAAGTCCCCGTGGGACAACATGCCCTCGTCCCCCCTTGCGCCGCCGAGTCCGCCGGAGCGAGAGTTTGTGCAGTTTGCGATGGGAAGACACCAAAAAGCGCGTTCGCTCGAGTGGGCTTGTGCGGCCGCTCGTCTGGTGGGCAAACATCGTGGTCCCGCCAACACCAACGATAACTATAACGATAATGATGATGACGAAACGGATGAGGAAGAGGAAGACCTTCACGAGGCCATCACTCCGATCGGGAGCTTGACTGGGGATGGTGGTCGTGGCGTTTTCTGGGGCGCCAGAAGGACTGCTGCAAAAGTAACTAATATGGAGAACACGAAAGATCCAGAGAGCGAACTCATGGACGCAGCGTTGCTTCTCTGTGGTCTGGGACGAAAAGTTGCATGATGACTACGTGCCCAGCTAATGTAACCTGTATACATCGACATTTTGGGATGTGCAATACTATCTACTACCCTTCCACCCATCCAATCTTGAAAAGCTCATAACCCATCTCATCTGCTCGGCCATGTCCATCAATCCTTCGTAGCGTCTCCTGTTCTAGTATGCACAGTCGTGCGTCACCCTCCTCATGAGAGAACGCTTCAACGACCGTAGACGATAACCCCTCGTGCCTTCCACCCGACCTGAGCGCTATGATCATCCACAGAACACCTGCGGGGCGCGCTAGTAGCTTCGTAACGCAGCCGGCTATCCATGATGCATGAGGCGGTTCGTAAACGACGTCGGCGGCGAGGATGACGTCGAACGGGCGATCAAATGGCGCGACGCCTACGTTCGGTCGCGACCAATCGAATTCCCGCACGAGGATGCTATGCGTGTTGCCGTTGGCGTCTACGTTGCGCTGGAGGTTTGCTAGTACATCGGGATGGAAGTCCGTCGCGACAATGAATGGGCGAGGCATGCGAACTTGACCGCTGGCTACAATCCGTGCCAAGGTGATGCTGAGGAGACCCGTTCCGGCGCCGAGCTCGAGCACCCGCAAACCTTCGCCGCCGCCATCCAAGTTGAATTCGCCCGGATTGGCGCACAGACGTTCCGCGAGGAGGATCGAGCTCGCCCAGCTCTGTAGACCGACCGAGGTGTGATCTTCGCTGAGAAGCGGGGCATCGTTCAATTCGACCTCTATCGGCTGACCGTCTGAAGCGGGGAAGGAAAAATTGCGGGCGATGGCTTGCTCCGGTTCCGGTCCCGTGAATAACCCAAGTAGGGAGGCAGCGTCGTCGACCGCACATGTGTATGCCTCGGTTTCTTTTTCAGGTACGGGAGAAATCCATGCATCGGACCGCGCAGTGAAGCCTATTAGCCACTTTATGGAAAAGGCGCGCTCGAACGCGTCTGCACGCAGGAGCTCCAACACTTCATTGTCTTCGTCATCACCCAAGAAAAGGTCGTCGACGTCGTCCTCTTCAGCAGAAGCATAGCCGGAATCAGGGGCAGAAATGTCGTGATGCGCATGTGGTTTGGTGTTCTTCTGGACTCGCAAGCTCTCCACGAGTGGCGATGGGAAATAGAGGTTGCGAAGGTTGGCCAAGGCATCAACGATCTGGATTAGAGAGCAGTTGCAGAGGCGGTTGAGTGGCGGGAGGCTGGCCGTGGGGGATATGGGATTAGAAAGCTGGGCCATGATTATCCTGTGTCAAGGCCCTTCTATGTGGTTCTATATGGTATCTCTATGTTTCGAGTCGACAAATTTTTAGGGAGTCTCTGTTGACTTGTAAGGATAAGAGGAAATTTTGTGGCTTTTGAAAATCTATTGAACGAGATGGGTGGCGAAGAGGAATCTATGAGAAGAGAAAACCGAGACGTAGGCGGAAAGCACTATTCCTTGCACACAGGCATCTTGAGGTACTAGTGGTGGCTGTCAGAGAGTAAGAGAGTGGGCGCATCGCTCAACCACCATGCATAAACGTCAGGCTAAGCGGTACAGTACGGACCAATCAAGTCGCCGGATTCGAAAAAAACCCATTTCACATGCGCGTCGTTTCATCAACTCAAGATAAGATAATCAAACGGCCACCATCTTTGACCCTCATATCCATGTCTCAACAAGTCGTTACCGTCACCTACGATCTTGTGCCCCCAGAGGGAACATCACGACCAAACCTAGAGCCGTCAACATCCCTCACGCGGCCAGTTGCACCCAGTGCGAGTGGTTACAAGGAATACTACGACGCACTCCGAGCTGCGATCGACGAAGTCAAAGTAGTGTCGGGCCATGAGCTCACGGTCTGGAGAGACGCCGTTGGTAATGGGGAACTCGGAAAGGAGGTGAACACGAAGAAAGTGGAAGATGATGAAGTTGGTAGCGAAGACGCGGAGGGAGAGGAGTAGATCCAGGACAACTCGAATTGTAATCTCCGAGTTGACATCTTATCCAGCTTCATCAAAGTAATCTACGAGACTCATAGGCTTTATATTAGGTATGGACTCAATTACCACCTCGAGGTAGCCAGAGACACTGAACCTTCGACTTGTTCCCTATTCTTACACAGCCCGCTCCTTCTCGCACTCACTCCCTCGCTCCCGCTTCCACTTTCATTTGCTGCTACATGTAGACTCAAATGCACTCTTCCATCTTCATAAGCTTCATATTCAATGGTCTACTGCTGCTATTCAGTTCTTCCTTTCGGGTAGAGCAATGGCGGAGAATGAAACGTGTCACTATGACACGTGCCTGACCTTTGACGCAAATTCAATCCGATCCGACCATTTACTACCATAGTACGTGCCAGGGCAACACCGCTGGCTCGCCTCCGAATGTCCCCGTCTATTTAAACCCAGCCGTTGGCGACAACTCCACAGGATTCGTCAGACCACGAGGAACTTATGCACGCACTGAGACAGTCACCGCGCCGTAGATGGGCTGGGTAACTATGAGGATGCGTCCCACTCGATTGTGTTGCCACCGTCTTGGATCCTTCCGACCTGGGTCGGGCATATGTTTTTTTGTGGAAACTGCTGTCGCGGTTAACATCGATTCTACCACAACGGGCGAAACAATTCCACGGGTTGATGGCGGGTTGTCGAGGACTGGCCGTCGTCATCAAACGTAAGTGTTGGCAGTGGCGTAGACGCCGTGTTAGCGAACCCGAAGTCTATTGTGATAGGGGTTTTGCACTCATCAAGATTGAATCTGGTTCATATTGCTGACTACATCGTGCCATTGGCCATATCCCATGGCAGGTACCAATAATGACTACGGGGTCGATGGGCTGAAGCACATTATCGCTACATGCCTGTTCTCTGAGAGAGGTCGGTTTCGAGAGAGTAAAGGTGCCGCACCACCGTGACCTGACCCTGCGAACGACGAGGAAGGCATACATTTTCCAGGGAGTTGTACATCCTTATTATCATCCAGCTGGTGAGATTTCTCTCTTCTGAAACATTGTCGAGCTCGCTGAAAGGGGAAATCGCCCTCTGAAGGAGGGGAGACCGGAAGAATCAATAGGGATGATGTCGCCAGTGGTCCGTTTTACCCTTTGATTATCATTCTACAGCCACCAGGCGCGGGGAGAAAATTGTCTCATCTCCGCCCCCTAGTGTTGATATACGTTCATGTGCACAGCATGTCCTCACTTCCCCATGGTGAGGTTACTTACTGCCGCGTGCTATAAATCACTCTGCTTTGAGTCAGAAATGGCAGTCATCCTGCACCTCATGTCCAATGACTTCTCATTTAGTTCCGACCGTTCTGAACTTCACTGGTAACCATATCACAACAGCCCCTTCACGGACAGGGCCATGGATCCGTCCGCAGTATCCGTCGTTCAGCAACACTCACTCATCGATAGTACCGGACACGCAGAGTGCTGCCGTCGAACTCCGTGAGGGCAAGCAAAGGGCTCCGCTCACAGGGGGGCTAGATGACGATGAGCACGAGCCCAAGCTGCCCAAGATGCGGTCATTGGTGATCGTGATCTGTGCTGATATGCTCATACAAGCGCGTACACATTACTTGCGATGGTACGCAACCATTAGCACTCTCTAACGATTTGCTCTGTTACACAGATGTCATTCTTCATCGCCGTCTCTTCTGGTAGCGAATATACCGCGTACCTCGGTGGCAGCCACACGTTTTCCGGACTTGTGATCGGTATTCCGGCCTTCATTTCCGGGTTGACACTGGCACCGCTTGCCAGGCGGGGTGGAGGTATGCAGTCCCGCCCGATTCGTGTCGCCCTTCTCCCTTCCCGTCACGTGTGCATGATTAATGTGCTGAAAACTGTGTGTCAAGGGACATACAAATTTGCGTTGCATATCTCCTGCGCAACAGCTCTGGTCGGGGGCATACTCTATGGCCTGGCTTACCGAGCCCACTTCCTCTACCTCACCCTCATCAGCCGGATCGTGATGGGCGTGTCCGCCGTGCAGTTCATGTACAGCGACCGTTACTGCTCCGATCCGCGCATTATCGGTGTCCGCCGCAGGACCTTGGCCGGGTGGCTCGTCGTTAGCCAGCTGGTCGGTGACACAGTTGGCCCGTTCGTAGGCGGCCTACTGTACAAGGTCGGATTCGGGAATGCCATTTTCAACGGCTACACGAGCCCTGGGTGGGTCACGGCAGCCGTCTGGCTCGTCTTCTGGGTCGTGGTCACAGTCTTATTCGAGGATGTGCCCCGGCGCGACCGACGGCATGTGACAACACCGAAGAAGAGGATCCTCTTCCCATCCCCACGTGGCAAGATGGTGGTGGTGGTGGCGGCAGAGACGGGAGCAGGAGCGGTGACGAAAGCACGCACCCCGAGCTCGGCCTCCATTGAGTCAACACAAGACACCACCTCACCTGAGAACGACTTGCCGCCAGAAGCGAATAATATCTCCGCGCGACAGTGGGCCGTCACGGCCGCGACGTGCTGGTTCGCAATGGCGTGCTTCTTCGTACTCAACGCGTGGAAAGCAAACATCCCCATCTTCGCAGCGCGCACGTTCGGCGCGTCTCCCTTCGTCGCGGGTAACTTGATCGCGCTCGGCGGCGTGTGCACGCTCCCGTTCATGTTCGCCAACGAGATGCTTGCGCGTCACGTGAATGACCGATACGTCCTTGCGGCCGGCTGTGCGTTGGGCCTGCTCGGCTTGCTCGTCGCGATCCCCGTCGTCGGCCTGGGCCACGCGACGCTCGGTGGCCTGTTCGCAGCTTGGTTCTTCGTCTCACTTGGATTCAACCTCGCCTGTACGGTCGCCCTCAATATATTGACCAAGCAGATGCCGTTTGCGTGGAACGGGAAGATCGGCGTGTTCATTCAGTACAGTAACAATGCCGGTCACCTGACCGGTGCGACTTGGGGGGGTGCCGGGGTTGACGTGGGGGTGTCTTACTACCTAGGGCTGCAGATCGGCGCTCTCCTTGTGTTTGGGGCGTTGGTGTTTATGAGCCTTGTGGATAAAAATGAAGGCGACGACCGGATAGCGGTCGAGCAGGTGTCCTGCAACTGTCAGCAATTAACACATAATATAAAGGGTTCCTCCCCAGCTGACCCGTACCAGGTCAGCATGGTTTAGAGCCTCTGCCTCTGCAACAAGCAACCAGAGCAAGACCCGATTGGCGCGTACTACGATGATATTCTACATCGCACTGCCAGTGCATTCAACCCGTTGGGGATTTGGCTTGCAACGAGACAGTCGTAGGAAATGACTTGGATCGTAGCGTGCGTGCCCTTCAGCTCTACAAACCATTGGCCGCCCTCGTCTACCCCGATATTACATTTGTCATCGTGTTCATCTCCGAATTTCTCAGAATCGGTGACCTCGAGCGTCTGTAAGTCATGAATGGGCCCGATATCCGAGCTAAAGCCGTCATGTTTGGGGTCTTAACCACAGAACAACTTGGCCTCTGGTAGGCGCAGTCAGCCATGAAAGTGTTGGAGGGCAGACAATAACGTTTAACACAGGCACGTGCGGTGGCCCAGGTGCAGTGGCCGCCACTTCGCAGCGAGGACGTTTCAGAGTTCAGACACTTTGGGACACAAAGGACTAATGTTAATTGTAGTTAGTTGGAGACATCGATCTGGAGTAGGGATTTTATGTGGATTGCCTCTCTTTTGCCACTTTGAATTTATAGATTGATTGCACATCCAACATGTAGTCACACTATCGCTGTTTTCTGTTGCCCAACGCTTCGTTTGGCACTCATAAAAAAACGCTTATAAACTGTAGTTTTAATGTGCAGAAAGGAGATCAGTACAACTTTCTCGACATACGAGATGACGTAGCTAACTCGTGCGTAGCTCCGCGTTTCACACTGACACTGTGTCTGGTCTCACGTTTGCTTGTCGGAGTCTTGTCGACCTTGTCAGTGGAGTGGAGTGCCAGTGGAGTAACGCACGGTTTAATTCATGGATATCGGTCCCGCTGGCGCCCTCAACTTGAAGGTACGCAATTCGCGTATGTTGCTGCGCGTAGTATCAATATCGTAGTGCCTTGGCGTCCCAAGATTTCACATGCTTTCACAAATGATCATCGATCATCGACGTTGCGATCCGATGTTCGTGTTCCTTCCCTGCACAGCCGGGGTAGATTTGGTGTCGGTAGCTCGTGCAGCGTCCGAGTCCACGACTCGAGTCTCATGGATATCTCACCTCAGTTTCCCCACTCTTGGTCACACATTGGGAAAACCACTGATCTTGTGATAGTGTGGGGCCCCACATGCAAATGGTGCGCAATGACGCCCCCATCTTTAAGTCATTACACAGTCGCCTTTCAATTTGCTGCGCAAAAGCGCCGAATATACCTTTGGGGCACCTGATGTTGCTCTTCGTTGGCGCTTCCTTGTGGCGGAAATTGGAAAACGGGGCCCGATGTCCCCCAACAGTGGCCCGCCCCGGTCCTTTGCGGGGTAAGTGAGATGTGGGGGAACTCGAGAAGCTCGGCTTCTGAACGCTCTGCAGTGAGTAGGTTTGAGCTTCTCTACTCTACTCCCGTTTCGGGGGCCCTTGCATTAAGTTACAAGGCCACCGCATTCTGCCATGGAGAGAGAAGTTCCCACTGCGCCTTGGGCAACATTGTACCGCAGATGCGCTGAGTCCATCCCTTCGAAAATTAGTTTGTAGATCGTCGACCATCGATCGTTTTTTTTTTGGTTCTCGATCACAGAGCGGCCCCTATCACGCGGATCTTCGGATGTCTCGTGAATCGTAACAACGTGTAACAAGGACGGATCATATCGATCACGATTACCCGTACTTCTGCTTGGCCATCTGCATGAACATATCCATCGTCGCCTTGTCCTTTTCGCGTATGGCCGCGGCGCGCTCATGTGATGCGGACATTCTGTCTTCGCGTGCAGCACCCCGTTTCGCACGCGCTGCATCTCTGCGGGCAATTCTGTCTCGCGAAAGATTGTCCATTTGCGATGAGCGCAGGATGTGAGTGATGATAGGGAATACGCACTGGGCTTTGAAGCTATCCCCACCACCCATAAGCGTCCCTTCGTCCACCTCCAATCCTTCATCCCCTTTTTCCCTAAACGCGCGATCACCCTCACGTCGTTCCCGCTTTTTCTCGAGCATTCGTTCACGACCGACCTCACGAGGGCCGACCATGTCTTCTATACGCTCCCGAGCTTCCGCCTTGTCGCGTTTTCGTTGATATACCCGCTCTGCCGCGGCTTCCTCCTCTGCGGCTTCCCGAGCTAGGATATGATCGGCCCGTGAGGGTAGAGTGGGACCTTGCACGCGTTTGCTCCTATCGTCGCCGGATGTTGTCGACGGACCGTCGGCACCATAGGTAGCCGCCCCAACTTCCGCCCGCGTGACATGTAAGGCATCGTTCTCCGCTTTCGTACGGTTCGATGCAAAAGCCCACTTATATGCTGTTTGCGAGGTAGCCGATTGCTTGGATGGATCCACGCCAGCATACAATGACTCTACGGACATTGTTTAAGTCACCGGATACAAAGGAAAAAGAAAAAGGGGTGACAGCCTACTATTCAACTTTCCGCGATTCCACTCCTATGTCGGAGGATGATGAACAACCAACGTAAGATCCGAGGATAATGTAGTGGCAAATACCTTTACAAACTTGTGGAAGTATCTTTGGTGAGCATGAGAGATGCCCCAACCGATCAGCGTGTGGCCTTACCTCCGTGCTTTGTCGCCCGACAGTTCATCAAAGTACTAAGGGGAACAACTTAGACATTGACAAGTCATCATTCGATGATTCGAAAGTCAAGTTACCTTGTGCTTCTCTTCCTTAAGCCAGACGCGAAACTCGGCGCTTTTGAGAAAGTAGTCAGACTCGGATATGGGTTCGGCGCCTCCAGGGAGATTTCTGCTCGACGACCCCGAGCGATGTGGCGAGTCGCGCGAGCGCGAGCGAGGCATGACTTTGGCTGGAAGGAGCAAACTGGAACGAGGTTGGGTGTGTAACGCGTCGTGTAACGTGTAACAATGGAGATATTATTAAGTTAGCTTACAGTACTTTACGTGAGACGTGTACGCAGTTCGGCCTATCTTCTTATCCCTTTCAGTCATCCACGATGACTGCTGCCCCAGTCACAGACGAACAAATGCCCCAGACTGTGCCTATTGATGACGACAACGACGTAGATGACAGTGACGAGGAAGGGGCACCGGAGATAGCCGCTCCTGATGGTCAGTGTTATGTTGTTGCATTATCAGCGTCCTAACACCCCTCATGACATTTTCTTTTCCTTGCGAATAATATTTTGCGTCATATCCACGTAAAATCGCAACTAACAGGCGAGGTAAAGAAGAAAAAGAAGAAGAAAAAGCCAAAGAAGAAAAAGAAAGTCGAGCAAGGTGATCCCCCACGGACGGGACTTTCGAAAGTGTTTCCAGATGGGAAATTTCCCGTCGGCGAAATACAGGAGTACAAGAATGAGTAGGTAACTCGCGGATATGTTCAGCGTGACCGGAAGCTTAGCCCCACGTCAGTAATGCTTGGCGCACCACCTCGGAGGAGAAACGCTATCTCGAGAAATTGGCCATGGAGGACCCAAACCAGACGTATGAGAATATTCGGCGTGGTGCCGAAGTACATCGACTTGTTCGAAAACATGCGCGCAAGTTCATACGCCCTGGGCTGACGATGACTGAGATCGCAAATGGCATCGAAGATTCCGTGCGTGCTCTGGTAGAGGAGAACGGACTCGAGGCTGGAATCGGTTTCCCTACCGGTCTCAGTTTGAACAATTGCGCAGCGCATTACACTCCCAATGCTGGCGACACAATCGGTAAGTGCGCCGACCTATTTATGATTTGTAGAACCTGACAGTTCTCGTGTGGGACGGCCCTAGTCTTGAAGAAAGAGGATGTTCTGAAAGTGGACATTGGCGTGCACGTCCGAGGACGAATTCTTGATTCCGCCTTTACTCTCACCTTTGAGCCGACCTATGACAATTTGCTAGAGGCAGTCAAGGCGGCAACTAACGCTGGCATCCAGGTATTCATCTTAGTCCCACTGGTTGCTTAATCGTGTTCATCTCATCACGCTGCGATGTTGTAGGAAGCCGGAATCGATGCACGGCTTGGGGAGGTTGCAGGCGCGATACAAGAGACCATGGAATCATATGAAGTTGAAGTTGGGGGCAAAGTTTATCCCGGTCTGTACCCTTTCCTTTTGTTCCTTACGGCGACGCGTGCGGGCACTGCTCACATCATGTTAGTCAAGGCCATCGAAAACCTCAGCGGACATTCGATCGACCTTTACAAAATCCATGGAAAAAAGTCGGTGTTGTTAGTGAAGAACGACGACCAAACCAAAATGGAAGAGGGCGAGTACTTTGCCATCGAGACATTTGGTTCCACGGGCCGGGGACGAGTGGTAGAGAGTGTGAGAAACAGCGATGGACAGAACTTCTGGCGAGGTTGTTGACCACCGGTACGGCAGGGGGATGTTTCACACTATGCCAAGATATACGATGCTTCTGCTTCGCAGGCATCATTGAGGTACGCTAGCCGGACCCACAATTGGCAGTGACCTGATAGATTTTTATCAGGCTCCAAACTGCGAAATCGTTGCTTCGGACGATCAGTAAAAATTTCGGGTCGTTGCCATTCTGTCGCAGGTACCTAGATCGGGTAGGGGAAAGTAAATATCTATTGGCGGTGAGTGAAAATTGAGGACCGTTTCGGGGGAGACGAGGTAGTCTGACTGACCCTTGCGATTATGGCAACAGCTGAACCATCTGGTGGCTCAGGGGATAGTACATGATTATCCGCCACTGTGCGACACTCGTGGATCGATGACCGCTCAATTTGTGAGTAACGGTCGAGATAGCTCGGTATACCAACTGAAGAGGTGAACTTTTCAAGGAACATACTATTTTTCTACGTCCGACAGTCAAGGAAGTTGTAAGCCGTGGAGAGGATTACTAGTACGAGTAAAGGTGTATGGAGCAGGTGGAGAGAGACCATGTGATAATAAATTTAATTAAAAAGAAGATGATCATCTAATCAGGGTTTTGTGGAGAAACACGACGGAAATGAAAAAGAAAAGAGGGGAAAGCGGACGCTTAAGCAACGCAAACACTGATCGCATGCACCTGCCAGGTCATGTCCCAATTCATTCTTATTTAACTTGTATCTTGTCATCATCCTCTTTGCTTTACAATCCACCTATCCACCACCTCCACCATATCACTCACCCATGAACATATCCTGGCCCTGGCCCCTTTCCCGCTTTGCTTCGGGCAGTGCCGTCGGTCCGACAGTGGACCCAACATCATCAACTCTCAGAAAACCTTCGTCAATTGCCTCACTCCTACGTTTCTATGAAACACCTGGCGTACCACCCCCATCCTCGCGCGTGGATCCTCTCCTTCAGCAAAGGGGGGGCCATGTCATGAGCCTAAGGGACGTTGTCAGTCTGGGTGCTTTGCTTGCTCTCAAGGGTGAGTAAAAAAAGAGCCGGAGATTTTCCATGCCGATGTCACGTCAAGTGTTGAAGAAGCGTGCACGCGCGCGCATCACCGCAGCACGCGACGTGGTCATATGCCTCCCGGCGCTTTTTGTTACTCTCGCACACTTTTCCCCTTTGGGCTGATCTTTACTCACTTTGATCTAGCGACCGAGGTAGCTACCGATGTGGTTTCACACCAAATATGGGGTCCTCGCAAAAAGTCCTGGGGTCTCCCAATGACGATTCTCGCGGGCATCATGAGGAACGCTGGCCGTCACTCGAACCTCGTGGATATCGTACGTGTCTCCTTTCCTTTTCCGGTCGGCCGGTCGGCCGTTTTGTCCGTTCTGACATTCCATTCCTTGTTCTCTTCCTTAGGCCACCATACGATTGTTCCTGGGACTCGGCGGTCTTGTACCTCTACCGCCGGATGCGCTCGTCACGCCGGTCACCTTCCGGGTGCGTAAACGAGGACTTCGAGGAATACTCGCCGAATTCGATGATCTCGAGGATGGCACACGAGAACTATCTGGTGAATGGGTCGTCACGAAGAGGCTCTGGCAGCGTCTACAAGCAGAATGGAAGGCTTCCCAAACCAATTCTCGCGCTGACCCGACCGTGCCACCCCGTAAACACAACGAGAGAATCATTCTATATTTCCACGGCGGTCAGTTTCGGCGAGCCTGAGCGTCCCTGTGTCGCAATCCAATCTGACTCGTTTTGGACTTTTCACATCACAGGAGCATATTATTTATTTAGTCCTGCCACCCACAGGTCAATCACTATACCACTATCAAAGTTCACCGATGCCCGTATATTCGGTAAGCAAATCAGCACATTATCGCCTCACGATGGTTCCGATATGGTACTCATCCCCATTTTGACTTGCTGACAGCCGTCTCATATCGCCTGGCCCCAGAAACCCGCTTCCCTGGCCCCCTCCATGATGCCGTTAGTACATACTTCCGCATGCTTGATGACCTCCACATTCCTCCAAGCAACATTCTCTTTGCTGGTGATAGCGCTGGTGGAGGATTATGCCTCGCTTTATTGATGTATCTTCGTGATAACGCCTATCCCTTACCCGCTGGCGCAATCCTCATGTCTCCCTGGGTTGGTGGGTCACCTCTCTTCTTGGGGGTAGTGTCCTCTGTTCGCTGATCGGAAAGGTAGATTTGACGAGAAGCTGCGATTCTTGGGATAGCAATGCACCATTTGACATTGTGCCAATCCCTTCTAATGGAGATCACCTCGATCCTGTCGCGTGCTACCTCGGTTCAAACATGGAACGGTATCTCACCCATCCCTACGCTAGTCCTCTGTTCGGCGACTTTACGGGTCTACCTCCTCTGCTTATACAGGCCGGGGAATCCGAGGTGCTTCGCGATGAGGTCACGCTCTTGGCTCACAAGGCTACCCTAGCTGGCGTGCAGATCATGCATGAGCTGTACGAAGACGCGGTGGGTTTACATGCCAATAACTTGTTCGTCAACTCATTAATAGTCATTTTGCGCCAGATCCATGTATTCCAAGCGTTTCCTTTCCTCGAAGCATCACAGCATGCCTTCTCATCGTGTCGTGCCTTCGTGAGACACGGATTTGCCCTCGCTCAACCCCAGGATCCCCGTCCGCTTGGTGTTCATACAAAGGCCGAGCTCGCGAACGAAATCGACAACGAGCAGGCACACATGGTGCGCGGCGACGGGCAGGACAAGGAACCGTCGGCCAGCAAGGCACAATATGATGATTCCGAACAAGACAGCGCCGATGTGGCGGACGAGGAATCGGATAGCTCGTATGTGAGCGCGGAGGATTCGTTGTCGATACAGATCGAGGTGGATAGCTCGTGGCCGACGTCGGTCGCCTCCAAGACGCCAGATATTCAGACCAGCGATGAGGACACGGAGGAGGAGGAAGAAGGGCCTTCGAATTCCCGCAGCGCGGCGTCGCGTCTAAAGTCGAGAAGCGTGCAAAGCTATCACGGCTTTGAGCAACACGTCTCGTCGCTGATGCGGACACAACATTCGTCATCCTTGCGTAGCCATTCCGGCACTCTGAGTTCGCGTCACCTGCGCATCTCCTCGCTTTCGTCCACGCCCGTACCTTCCCCTTCGATCCGATCGAGTACGAGCCATCCAGACATCTCCTCGCTGTGTCAACAATGGGAAAGCACGGGCCCAGCAAACGTCACGCTCACCTACAAACCGAGCGGCACGACGATATCTGCATCGCCGAACAAGCCAAAGATTCGTAAAAGATCGCCAACCTTCCATCACACATAGCCGATTACTGGTACACCTCCGTCTTCTCTTTGCTATCGAACTACCGGATTCAGTTCCAACTAACGATGGCTGACATTTGTATCTCTTAATGACGAACTTGGTAAATATACTGGGGTTCACCAATTGATATTTGATCGATCTGTACCGACCGCACATTCTTCGAGCAACGAGGACTGAAAGCAACCTAGCTATATGGATGTATCAAGGAGAGAAAGGAGAGGAATTGCTACCAACGATGTGTGACATCGACACGAGGCAAGGAGGCAATACTGTACAAAGAATTTGGGAGAGGAAAAAAAAGGAGAGTCAGGGGTCACAGAAGGGGCGATATTGTTTAACAAAACGATTTCGACGGCGCTATTTAGAGCTCATCAGAGCCATCAGAGAGAACGACATAATCTACTTCAGGGGATAGGACCTGACCATTTCCTGGTGTCGAGCCAAAGTGTGAACGGCTGTCTTCGTAGACCTCGCTGTCGTCGTCGTCGTCATCATCATCATTGTCGTCGGACAGCACGTCGATCAACGATACCGAGGACGTGTCTGACAGGACTGGGGCTGTGGTCGATTCGTCGTGCGAAGGGATGGGCGCAGTCTGATTCGATGGTGCCGAGTGCGGCATCACGACAGACGATGACGCGGCGAGCGATCCATCACCTTCCTCTGACGTGGGAACCTTGGTTGGCTCGGTGACGCAAATGCTAACAAAAAAAGTCAATCAGAGGGCTGGTGTGCGAGAATAACAAACGGAGAAAGCTCACTCGATCCAGATGCTATGTCCAAAGCGTCTTCCCTTGTTGTCACAGAGTCTCCAGTAGCTGATATATTTGCCTGGAACGTCGGGAGCTTTCATCTCTCCGGTCCACACGTCTACTTCTTCGCCAGGCGGGACGTTGCCGACCTTGAAACGCTCGGACTTGTCGATCATGAGCTTGTCACCAGCGACGAACACAAGTTCCGTATCAGCGGGCCACGGGCCAGGCCCATCGTTACGCATGCGCCACGACTTGACAAACTCGGCGCCTGGTGGGAAAATTTGGCCATCTGGGATGTTGTTATCAGAAACGAACGAGGCTCGCAACGGCATATCGTCATCGATTTTCTTGCTCTTGTTATCGGTCGGAGAGGAAAGGGAAGTGGTGGAACTGCTATCTAATAGTTGTGACAACAAACGGCTGGGGCTGATTCCGTCCAACACACCGGATCGG
>Ga0307510_10002644_pt1 | contig 20459 bp, 22 predicted proteins | sample 12_EM_MG_FD_207224 | JGI IMG/M metagenome (GOLD analysis project Ga0307510, IMG submission 207224) | Populus trichocarpa ectomycorrhiza microbial communities from riparian zone in the Pacific Northwest, United States - 12_EM | ecosystem: Host-associated > Plants > Roots > Unclassified | place... | reverse complement strand
AAAAAAAAAAAAAAAAAAAAAAAAAGAAGCCTTAATACAGGCTGGGGGAACCACTTGAACCCACTTCTTGCCGCGGAAGAGTTGTACCTCATGGATTCCTTGCAGACCAAATTGAATAGCCGGCACCCCCTCTCCGCTTTGCGCGGACAGCAGGAAGAGTATGAATGCTGTCACCGTCATTATATCTAAAATAAGTTATTGGGAAGGGAAAATACTTCAAGAGAACACACCAGAAGCCGCAATGTGCCGTGTGTAGACGGGTTCATCCGAGAGAGCGCGTGACATGACTGGGCAGAGCCACAAAGGAGGGAATACTTAGGGAACTTATCGGAAAAACCGCGATGTACCCTCGGAAGACGGGCTCATGCGCAAGGATGCAGTACCATCGGTACCGAGGGGCCATTGAAAGACCGATCATCGATTTGCGGTGAATGGACCTATTTGGCCGTCCATTTTTGTTGTTATTGCCAGAGGTACAGCAACGTAAGACATCGGAGTCCGCAAGGGACCTGCGATACTAGGTACGCCGGGTCGAAGGCTCACTTGAAAGATGACGCCGTCCGGCGTAGTGTTATCCTTGTCCAGACATCCATCAATGGAGGTATGGTAACAGTCCAATGAAACAAAGTTATATGAGGGGGAAAGGTTTCCAGATCATTGGAAACGAGGTGGGGTGTGCGCGGTGATAGATTCGATGCCTATGAGAGCTACATCAACCATGGCATCTATAAAAGGACGTCGAAGGGAACTACCATAGCCCCTACGCCATACGATGGGAAATAGGGCACTCCATGCTAGGATATTCATCCCAATAGAAATTCCATTCAGTCCGAAGGTGGCCTAGTGTTAACTTGAATCCTCACATTCCGTAAATACAGCATGGTCACCATTACAGATTGTATGTGTTCCCACTTCATTAGCAGGATTTGGACCGGGGATATTCTGGTGGTGTGGCCTATCCTTACAGTGGTAAAACTGAAGGACCGCAAAGAAAGATCTCACTTGCGGAGATAGGGCGAGAAGAGGAAGCCTGAGTGTAGTTTTCTGTCTCGTTCGAGTCGTGATAGCGTTAAACCTTCGCCGAATGAGTGAATGACCGTTGTGGAGGGCAGTAGGACTCGACAGTAGGTAAAATTAAGAATGTAGGATGTGGTTAGAAAGCACACGAGCTGCACCTCCGAGACAAAAAAAAGGAGAAGGAGAAGGAGCTGCACGATCATCGCACGGCAATTTCAACGCTGGTGGGCTGCCGAACCGGGTACTCCCGCGCGCCTGCCACGCTGGCACAGTTTCTTCAGTCACTTGGCACTGGCAGCCGCATGCACTCCACTGTACCTCTACTAACATTCCCACCTTGGCAGATCAGAATCTTGGCACTGTCCAGGCACTTCAGGGGCAATTCGCAGACCGTGGTAGCTACATCAACATCAATTAGCAATACGCGGCCTTTCCGGGCTTCGGAATGTTTCCGACGTGTCGCTATCTGTGCATCTGCTCAATATCACGCTGCGAAGGCCCATGGTACTCCCATTTCTAGGACTATGGCACTCCCAGCCTTAATAACAAATCGACACGGCATATATCGCTCTTCCATTCCTTTCTCGTGAGTTGTGGAGCGTTAGTTGGGCTTGTTGCTGAACGAGTTATGGCCAGCATCAGAGTTCATGAAGTTTCAAAGGACGTTGGTCGCACATAAGCGCTATGGAGTATCAAAATCATCCGCAGAAGAAGTAAAGAGGTTCTGAATTCTATTGGTAGTTCATGATCTTTTGATTCATGTGTGCTCCCACACCGCCCTCTTGGTTGTCAAGTACCTTTTTGTCATCTTTCCGTTTCAGGGACTGCCACCACAGCCGACCCATCCCCTTTCATTAATTTGGCGTCGAATGGAGGGCGCTTACGTTCTGCATCACGTTGCTTTGTTTCAAGTCGTAATCTGTGGCTTATCAAGAGCTGACTAGAATCACATCGATGGTCGCTCTAATGCCTGACACAATTTCCCCAGCCTATAAACTCATCAAGATCGTTGTGTATAAACATCGTGGGTTTATCCCCAACCCACCCTTGACCCAAAGGGACTCGTCTCTCAGACTTGGATAGTTCAGCAAGCAGCAACAAGCAAAGTGTCATAGATCCGGTGACACTCTCCAATACCATCCAGTCCAAGCCAATTCCATTTAGAAATGAGCCTTGCCCCTGCTCACCATCCATGGCTAGGTACCCTCCCTGATAGGTATTCCCCCTTCGTCTTGACCTAACAATATTTGCTCATCGTTGTACATCATCAGAAACGCAGACAGCGAAGCGTTTGGGGAATTTCCTCGACCAACTCACCTGCCGATCTCAGCGTCTTACCATCCACCCTTACACTTCTTCCCACGGCAAATCCCTCTCGAGTCGGGTCCTGTCATGGATGCTTCCGCCGCTGGATCTAATTCAGAACAAGTTGCACATAAAAGCACGGTCTACGAGTATACCAATCGTGACCGTGATGACTGCTGCGATGGCTGGAGTTTTTCTGCTTCAATACGCGGACACGATGAGCGTATCCTAGGGTGCCCCCTTGGTCTTCCTATCTCACCATCTCACCCCCTTCAAGTTAACGGCAAACATGATGAACCCTTTCCCGTGTTTCAAACCTTCGGGACGATCTACACGGACGATGCAAGGATGAAACTCGGTAATGGCATACATCGCCTTTGCTTCAACTGTAAGGCCACTGAAACAAAGACATGGCGGCGCTCTAAGCTCAATCCTGGGAAGATGGTGCGTCTTGCGTAATCTCCTAGATTACTGGACTCACATAGTTGTAGCTCTGCAACAAATGCGGGCTCTTTGAGCGAACACATGCCAATCCGCGGCCAACTACATTTCCACGCAGACGCCGTTCGCGACTTATCTCTGTGCACCAGAGCTTAAACACCCCTCCTGACATTGATCGTTATAACGAGCATCCACCAATTATGGCGGTCACTGGTCCTACTCTCCACGACTTTAATTCTACAGTACCTGGTGAAACCATCTCCCAGCACACGTCGTGGATGAATCACAATATGCCAGATGTCTCTTTAGTCACATCCCGCGTTAGCCCCTGCCCTACTGACACTTCAAGGCTATATTGTACGGACTTCCAGCCACCACCGCCCTCGCCGCAGCAATACCCATCTTAGTCTGCGCGTTGTTGTCAACCAATGTGAATTGATCCCGCGATGCTTGTATGTTATCCTTCATAATATAGCGGTTTCCCTATCGCGATTGCTACGCCATGCTCAGATCTACGTCACAATCACCTCCCCCACATATACTACCTGATCACTTCTAACCTGTGCTTTGTAGTATATGCATCATACTTGTTTGCCAATAGCATTATATTTCTCGAGAGAGCCACATCCAAAGGTCTTCTCCGCGCTTCTGAATCGTATCGTCCTATTCACGACGAAAAAGATTCCCCACTTGCAAGCCTTCTGACATACCACATAGTTCACACTGAAGTTCGTTCCACGTTATGGGCTCCAGTTTTTTGCGGCTACCGGCAGTCAAAATCCTTTTCCCCCCGCCAGTGCTTCCAATTATTACACAAAGGTCGCCCACTGCCGACAAGATTCGCCGATTATTTCTGATGGTGGGGCACTTCGCATTTCCTCTGCCCTATCCGTCCTTTATTTCTAAACACGTAATAGTATGAAGTGCGAACTGCAGACTTCCAAAAAAAAAAGACATCCATGTGGTCGGTCCGCGGGCTCCGCCCAATTGTTATCTAGTCTCCGCGGCCCGATTCAACATTAGCAAACAACGGAGTTGTTTGGGTATTTACTTGAACCGTGACATCTCGCCACGCCATGGTTAAAGGTATAGCCCCTGCGCACGACGCACCGGAAAGGTTTCTCCCATAATTCACAGCTGTACAGTAATGTCCCTTATGTCAACCTTCTCCGAGTCTCCACTCTCCAGCCGCACAGTGTCCCAAACATCATGACGTTGGAATTGCTACCCGTTGCTCTTTCGCTTATGGTATGACTTGGCAGCTAAGTAGATTACCCGTTCGCCGATCATCGTCCGATCGTCGCCGTCCCAATTACTAGCCGTTCTTGTCTTGGTGTCCTCCACGGTGGTTGGCGTTGACGTGGAATTGTAGTGACTCGGAGAAAGAGCAAAATGTCCAGCTGGCATCTGGGGATACCGGTACTGACGCGTACTGACGCTCCTCGACAGACCATCCAAGTGCATCACACGAGGATCGCTCGCCGCGGCGGTTGACACCTCGTTTCCCTAGTCTATCGATTTACAGCGACTCGGAGGATAAAATGTGTAGGCCATACATCTGGTCTTCCGAGTCAGCCTGTCTCTAGATCATTGTTCATTCTCTCTCCCCCTGTTTTTCCGGCATTGCCAATCATGCATTTGTCTCGCTGATGTACCCCCTTGTCCCTGCCTCTCTTGGCGCCGCCTTTCCTACCGCTACACATTGGGGCGACATGAGGCCGAAGCACTCATGGCACTCCATTCCTGAGAGGTGGGAACACCGTGACTACGGTCATCCGCCATCTAGTTTGGACACCGACCTGCGCATTGCGCTCAAGTCGCGTCGCATCACGAGAATACCTTGATCGAAGTACTTTACGGGGTCAGTGACCCCAAACTCCAAGGTACGTCCCCATCATCTTTAATTCTGTGCGTGGCTATTCACATACGCATATGGTGCCAAGCAGATACTGCGCGACTTATCTAAGGCCTAAGTTGCCATGCTTGTCACGTCGCATCCGGTCACTCTCAAACACATCCGAGTCAACCCTTGGCTCGCTCACTACGGGATTCACCCTTCTTCGGTCTCAATATCACACGGCGGTTATTGGCTAACCATCTTCAAAGTAGCCCTGGCCCGGGCAAACGCCGTTCTGGGCCCATCAGACCAGGTCTATCGACACACCAAGACGGACCAGATCATTCTTTGCACGAGTCGTTGCGCGCTTCCCACTGTCATACACGACTCGGGGTATACAGAGACCGTCGCCCCGACAACGTACTTCGGTTCGCCACGCACTCTTTTGCAAACCTCGCATCTGGTTCCGAACTGTGCGACGCCTCCGAACATAAGAACGCCGACAGACTTACGCCGGTCGTATAACACGAAGACCTACGAGCTGCGTACCACGGGGAAGACCAAGCTCGGTATTGCGGGGTACTTACAACTCTGCAAGCCAATCGGACTTGACAGCCTTCATGCGACGCATCTGTCCCGATGCTGACCCTGAGAAAGCTGCGTTCTTACTTGTGGCTGTCAACGGAGGCATCAATGGCCAGGATTATCCCACTGCGCATGTGCGTCCACTACTTCCCGCGAGCGTGTACGTGACTTATACATTATTACATATACCCGTACTGGCCAACCTTGATACCCAATACGCCGAAGCAATCGCCTATCCAAGACCACATCTACTACAGCACTAGAGGCCCTCCGCAATTCAATCCTGAGCTGGACCCCCACGAACTTGAACGGGCCGTACCTGGACTAGCTCGATTTCATTCTGGCCCAGTCGACGATCCCACAGACGATCATTACGTTATATCATGGCGATGACGAGCAGACGGTCCCCACGGGACTCTGCGACGTCCGTATACAACCTGTTTTCTCAGCTCAGCGCGAGGGGCGTCAGCATCATCGTTGTGAGCGGTGGCTTTGGAGTCGGTGGGGGGCCATGCCTCTCAAATAACGGCTCCAACACCAGGCCTCAATTAATCCCAATTTTCCCCGCATCATGTGGGCTACCTTTCCTTTTTTCATGACAAGTAAATGTGATTTAATTGATGGTAGATTTTGAGGCCTTATCGTTATGACCGTCGGCGGCACGTTTCAAATCGACCCTGAGGTGGCGGCCAATTTCTCGGCGGGTGGAGGGTTCTCGAAACACATTTCGCGCCCAGCCTACCGAAATGGACACGTCTCTGCGTATCTCCACAGTATTAGTTGTATGTATTCCGAACTCTATAATTACGCTATGTACTTTGACAACTGGAGACTTCAAAGCGCTCACGGACACGTAGCCATTCGGGACGTGGGTACCCAGATATGTCCGCCGAAGCGGTGGGCTTCCAACTTGAAGTCGTACTCGGCGGTGTTGACATCCTTGCTAGTGGTACAAGCTGCTTAGCTCCGGTACGTTTCACCACGAATATCCCATGACCCAGCTCACTCAGTGACAGACCGCAGTGGGAGTCATCTCCCTCCTTCCCATCTCACAGAGAAAACCACCATCCGGCTTCCTCAATCCCTGGATTTATTCTACACAGGCGATGGGCTTTAACGACATCACCTCTGGTTCGAGCCCGGGCTGTGTGACTTCGGGATTCTCGGTCGTGCAGGGATGGGATCCCGTGGGTACTGCATGTTAAGATGTCGCCGCCATGTGGTACTGTAGAATTCACCGCGCGCGCGCGCCAGGTCACCAGTTTTGGGACACCCGACTTCTTGAAATTGCAAGATCTTGTTGGATAGACCAATTCTCAGTACCTCGCAATTACAGTAGTTGGTTTCAAGGGCTCCTGATGACCAAATCTGAAGAGGGTCCGAGTGGCATTTCATTATGTTTTTTTATGGTGACTTGATACGAAACATTTGACCGATTCGAAACAAGAGTTGATGCACGTTGATGGGCGGCGGGAGGACCATACATGTTCCTTGAGGCCGTACTTGACTCCATTCTCCTCTACGTATTGCGACACATGGCCTGGGAATCGGCGAGTGGTCAAAATGCAACGGAAGATGGAGTTTTTTAACCTATTGTGGAAGGAAGGTTTATGTGGACAATAGGAATGACACCGTGACAGACGTGCCATTGACCCTTTAGATGGATGAAATTTGATTCACCCCAGAATCTGCAGGAGCCCCATTCCAAAACGAGAGACTACACCTTGTACCGCCCCCTGACGCAGGCCATCCTCAACGGAGACACCTAACACACGGCCCTTGCGATAATTCTCACAAGGTACGGGGAAACGGCATAGGATATGACGACCAATATTAATGGAGGTAGTACTTATCAGATGAATGAATGAATGAAAAAAGTTGGTGTCACGTGCCGCGCGTCCCCTTTTGATATGTTTTTTTTAATTTGCGTAAGCCATTATTTTTTACGAGTTTGCAAGCCAGAGTCTGACGAGACGAGATGGCCGCAGAGGCTGAGGACACCAACTTCGAGACATTTGCGTCGTTTTCTTATCTCCTTTCCCCTCTTATCCTCCGCGCCCTCGCAGATCTCGGTTTCTCTCGTCCAACACTCGTCCAGCAAAAGGCGATTCCCCTCGCACTTGAAAACCGCGATGTTCTCGCTCGTGCGCGCACAGGGAGCGGCAAGACTGCCGCGTATTGCATACCCCTTATACAAAAGATCCTCACCGCCAAAGCTGTAGGTACGCCACACGGTGATCGTCCTGTCCTCGGTTTTCCTCACAAATCTACTCTTGGCCCTCTCCTCCGCTTTGTAGGATCCGGCCCTCGAGGAGGATTTGCGACAGAGCACCAGAGCGTTGATTTTAGTGCCGACTCGTGAGCTCGCGGAACAGGTTCTCGTTCATTTGAGAGGGCTAGTGAAGTACTGTGAAAGCGACGTCTCGCTCGTCAACGTCGCTGGTGGAATCTCCGCGCAGCTACAAAGGTGCGTTCCTACATTAGTTCTGACTCCCGGCCATGTAGTCCTGACACCGAGGGGCCGTGTAGGGTTCTACTCTCTGATAGACCAGACATCGTCATTGGTACACCGTCGAAAATACTTGCGTTGCTCCAGGCAAAGGTTACTCATCTTTTCCCCCGCATCGTCCTTGTCTGATAGTCCCAAGACTCTTTCGCTTTCCAATCTCGATTCGCTGGTCATCGATGAAGCAGACCTCATTCTCTCCTACGGTCACGACGACGATATTCGCGCAATATTTGCCGGAAACTTCCTTCCAAAAGTATATCAGAGCTTCTTAATGAGCGCGACAATGACCGAGGACGTCGAGACTTTGAAAGGCCTGGCGTTGCGAAGCCCTGTTCGTCTGTTCGATCCCAATCCTTGGAATTTGGTGTTGATTGATTGGTATCAAGGTCACATTGAAATTAGAAGAGGATGACGCCGACGCCGCCAATTTGGTCCAATATTTTGTTCGGTATCTAGTTTTCTTTCTGTAACAGACGAACCTGGCTTATGACTCGCTCGGAGGACGACGGAGGCCGACAAGTTCCTATTGACATATATCATCATGAAACTCAAGCTTATCCAGGGTAAATGCATCATCTTCGTCAACGATGTTGATCGGTGTTATCGTGTCAAGCTCTTCCTTGAACAATTTTCAATAAAAAGTTGTGTGTTAAACTCAGAGTTACCGCTGAATTCGAGGTGTGTGCGCCTTATCTCACTAAGGCAGCCTCACTGAGGAAGAAACAGATACCACGTAGTTCAGGAATTTAACAAAGGGGTGTACGATTACATTATCGCAACAGATGAAGGCGGAAACGAGCAGGATGACGAAGAGAGCGGAGACTCTGGCACTGAATCCCAGCAAGAGGACGAGGAAGACTGTGCGTCCCTGCGTATTTCCATGCGCCTGCCCCATTCATTCCTCATTTCGCATGCTTTCTTCAGCTCAGCGTGATACAGAGACAGGCAAGGCTCCTGGCCCCAGCCGACGAAAGCGCAAGCGAGTGCCAACTCCACCACCCGTCAACGTAAAGAAAGTCACGCCCAAAAAACGCCGGCGTGTTAAGCCCGACAACGAATACGGAGTCGCACGCGGCATCGACTTCCTTGATGTCGCTTGTGTGCTAAACTTCGATTTACCAACATCTGCGCGGGCATATACGCACCGCGTGGGCCGCACTGCGCGCGCAGGGCGAGGCGGGACGGCCCTGTCCTTCGTGCTCCCATTATCTGAGTTTGGTAAGCATAAGGCGGTCGGCGGTGTGCCAAGCACACGCCACGACGAGGAGGTGTGGGAGCGGATTACGCGGGCGCAGCAGGGGCGCGTTCGCGAGTACGTTTTCGACAAAAAGCAAATCGACGCATTCCGGTATCGGATGGAAGACGCACTGCGCGCAATAACGCGATACGCCATCCGAGAAGCACGATTGAAGGAAATTAAGCAAGAACTCTTAACCTCTGATAAGTTAAAGGTGCGTCACAGGCTTTACGGCCTGTATCGACTTTATTATTTCTTGCGCTAACAGCGGAACCAACTTTGTGGCTGTAGGCTCACTTTGAGGACAACCCAAATGACCTCGAGTACCTGAAGCACGACAAGCCACTGCATCCCACCCGAGTGCAGCCGCACATGAAACACGTTCCAAAGTACTTGATGCCAAATGTTGCGACTGCGGCGACTACACCGGTTGCCGGTGAGGGAAAGGCAGACGGTGTCCCATTCGTTCCGTTCTCTAAAGGACGAGGCCGAGGACGTGGGCGTGGGCGTGGGCGTGGGCGTGGAGGAAAGTTCAGCGGTGGCGGCGGGAGAGGGGGAAAGAAGCAAAGGAATGATCCCCTGAAGAAGTTTCGTTAGTCATGTTGTGTCTTTCTCTCCGTGATTTTTGTCCATGTGGTCTTTGAACTTGATATCAGCGGCCACGTCTCAAAACCGATCCGACAGAGTACCGATGCAAGGAGAGTCGATAACGTAACGGATCGGGCCTTATTTCAAATTCCGCTCTGCCAATTATTCAGATTGTCACTGCGATTCTTGAATCATGTCACATGTCATCAACTGGTCAACATGCACCGCATCTTTCATCACGCTACAAGTATTTTGAAAACAAGAAATTCTGAAATACAAAACACATGGATTTCTGTGACCATTGAGAAGGAATTGTCGACGTGGACGGATGTTTGATGGTGCCCAGACGACATTGGGGGTCAACGTTAGCACAGTAGCATATACCGCAGTTCGTCCTCTTCCCGATCCCATTTATAAGTGCCGAGGTCTGAATATGATTGCCGCTGAGGGTCTGCACCTCGTGATTTCCATAAATGCGAGACCTCCTCTTGGTGAAAAACAGGTAGTGGAGTGACCAGACAATTGTCATCGAATTCAAGAATAAGTGGGCAGAAAGTTGAAAGGCACAAAATCAGCGGGCGAACGGGCAGTGGGGTTGATCGGTTCGGCTAGAGTATCACCGGACGCGAAAGCGCATCAAGAAACCGATCTTCGATTTGAGGAAGACAGTTTTCGATGAGCCATTCGTGCAAGCTGTCTTTCATTTCCGTTTTGTATCCATGATATATCGGGATCTACGCTCGACCTTCCCACGGAATGTACACCGCGATGCTCACTTGAGGGCGACCCTGGCTGTCCATTGGCTGTTCGCGTCTTTTCCACTTGGCCACATCGAATAAGACACAGGCGGATTGAATCCCCATCTGACCCGAAGACGTTCCTTCTTTCGTTCGTTCGATGGACGAGACGGGCATCAGAGATATCAGAGGCGGTTCCATCATGAAGGGCCAATGGCTCTAGATTGGGCCTGTCCGAGTCGGCAGGACGATAGTCCTAGCTCTTGACGCTAGGCAGCTACCTGAGCCACCAATCAACGGTGTGGCGATGGCCCGATGGAACAGATCCGTAGGAGGGCGAAATGTTTTTGGAACAGTGCGGATGGGCGGGCGGTGTGCGCTGATGAACTTGATGCTATAGGAATTTGTTGCGCTGAACGAGGAAGTTGGCACTGGATGAAGAACAAGGTAACGGAGACGGAGGTAAAGGGCAGAGAACGATCGGATGCTAAAAGGGCAAAACATGTGACATCGGATACCGGCCGCCCGAATTGACATGCAAACGTGAACGCTGCGTTTATTACCTGGAAAGACGACCAAGCCACATGCAGTATACATATGACAGAGCCAGAGCTCGTGTTATTCATGTCCAGTTTTCAGAACTCTCCCGGGAAATCGGTGTGTTTCCGATGAGAGTAGAAGGACAGCGGGTGAGACGTTTTGAAACACAGGGTCTAAGACGTGTGTGAGGATGCAGGGTTAGATCATACTTCTTTCTCACAATCATCATCGGAATGAAGTGGATTAAGTCAGTGGAGCGGCCCCACGGAGGGAAAACGGCCCTGATGTCGTTCTCGGCTGCATTTTAAGTACTAGCGCGGTCCTCTGACGGGTGAACCGCTCATCATTTTCAAAGTTGGGCATATACCAAGGAGAAGAGACTACGTCACCGCACTAGAGGAAGTACTTGAGCCATTGTGAGAGCAGTCATAGTCATACAGCAGATGACCAGGGCAAGAAAAGAGACATTCACACAACGGGTGGCGTGGTGAAAGTTGATCGGAGAGCCAGATCGGATAAACACTTTCAACTGGTCTGTGTCACGTGGTTTCTACTTATGGGAGACGGGCGCTAAATTTGACTTTGGACGATCTTTTGAACGTTTTCAACCTTGTACTTTTAACGCTTTGAAACCAAGCCTTTGAAAAATTTGTTGATTTGGGTCCGGAACGGTACGATCAAAGTTATTTTTGGTGTTGCCATATGAACTGTCAAGCAAACCAGAATGCCGCCGAGGCCTTGCTCAGGCTAGTGCCGCGCGAAGCCCGACTTTGCCGTAGCTTTCCATTCTCAAACTCATATTCTTACAGTGTAGGGAAGTGCTTTCTATCCCAGACTTGATCGATGTGATCACTCCCTCGATCACTTCCGATCCGTCCCACCCTTCTTTCTACATTCTCAATTACCTCGGCATTGATCCGAGTGGCCTCCGTCGGGTGCAGTGGTTTTTCTACTGTCTCGTCCGCTTAGCGACTGTCGACCCAACCAGGGAACTTGCATCCCTGAAAGGGCGACCCAACATGCATCACGTCACTGCGCCATGGCTCCTTACGCAATGTAAAGGCTTCACTATGCTGACCCCGGCTTGGCCATGCCCTGTAGCTTAGGCATTGGAATTTTCAAGTTCAACCCCATGACCTTATTATCGTTCCAAGGCATCCGGCATCGTGGTATGCTATGAGGCCACTTCGCAAGCATCTGATACATTCCTCAAATGCCTCCGGTCCTATCTTGCTCTGTGACACAACTGTCGGCCTTTGGTTCTCTACCCTTAACTCGTATATGCTTAGGCATCCGATCAGCGCGTGGCGTGGGTTGCTCAGTGCCTTTTCCACAGATGCAGCGTTTTCATGCGGACATCGTGTGAACAGTGAAGGGTCGCTCGAAAGCTGTGGCCATGGCATTGACAGCTCAGGGTGGGTGTCGGCAGTGCGCGAAACTTTGAAAGGTATACAAGAAAAGAATGTGTAGAGTGACGTGGCCCTGATGACTCTAAATGTGCGAGGATGCCATAGAAACGAGCCTTACCCCCAGTACCACCCCCAGTACTCCTTCCGTACCGGTGCCAATTAAAGGCAGCCCTCCAGTCTCAGGTCGATTTCCGTGGTAGTTATTCTAGCCTTTCAACCCATCAACCATCCAACGAATGGAACTTCTGAGACATTCTACTAATTTTGACGTCATTCCCGATGTTCGATTGACCGACGCCACTCCTGGCGTTGAAGGGAAGCATCGGTCAACCGGTCAACCCGGACAGACACCTTTGGTCTACGTATTGGTCCTGGGAATATCCTAGAGTTTACAGTTTGTGACTCCTATGTTGCCACTGGCAGCCAGATACTGTGGAAGGCTTTGGACACAGCCGCGGCATCCTTCTGACCAAGTCATGAATAATCGCATTTGTTACACCAGTAGCTTAGCCAAGCACCGCCTCTGAGTATGCTTCCGGTGTGTCGGAATCTGTAACAATCAGTAGGATATAGAGGTGTACGGTGTGTTTTTGCAACTTAAAAGCTTACGAGAAATTCATTTATTCTCCCCTCTTCTGCGTTGCTTGATGGAGTGGTTGTCATCTACTTAGGGCGCTATCTGATGAGGGTAAGGGTCCGAACTCTCAAGTTTCACGCGTATTAGGGAATCTCAAAGTATTGTGGAATGACACACAAGCTCTTCCTCAGGCGCCAAATAGATATTCAATTTTCAGTTTTTGGTGTCCAGACTTGGCACAAGGTTTCATCGAATTTCATCTGACGAAAGCTTCGCCAGACTGAGAGACTTGTCACGGCGATGCCGTTCCCCGGATATGCACGACGACTTGAGCTACTTGGCTGGACTGAATTCAATGATACGCATCTCAGATAACACCTGTTGTTCGATTAATTCCCGAATGATAAGGCCAGTGTGCATAGGTCATGACGGTTATTGTTCCACTGTAGACGTTTGGAGCAAGTTATTCATTGGACGTCATAAACCCATCACTCCTATAGTACGTCTTGGGCATCCCACTTGTAAAGCCCATCGTATTTTAATATAATGCGCGGCGAGGACTGGAATAACGGATAGCTACCGAAAAGGGCAGTTCTCAGCATAACGAGGGAGGCCCATGCAATTGAAAGGGTTCGAGGTAGATGGGTGGGACATGTCTCGATCAGCGCTGAAATGCACCGCACAAATACAATAGTTAGGATCAACTGGCAGGTAGGGCGGGGATACTATCCGCCGAGAAGCAGTGGTGGGTATGTAATGTCCATCAAGTAGTTTCTGGTGTGATATTTGGGGTCTGCGTGGAGGATGACCGGATGACCCCCCGACCGAACCTTGCCAGTGGGTAGCTACTCGTTGACGCTGATATTGGCCCACTATATCACAACCAAGCCAAAAGAAGTCCTGCTGGACTACCACATTGATGCAACCAAGCCCGACTTTGCCGACGCACGCGTGTTCGTCAATCATGAAACAACCAGAAATGTGATGATTCTGAGAAGGAGCAGACGCTGACTAGGCCATCTAGGAGTTTCCAGGGTAGTAATGTAGCTATAGCGTGGACATCAAGGGTTGATGTGATAGGACAGGCGACAGAAAATTGAGCACCATGTGGCTTCCCGGGTGCCGACGGCGGGTACCAAAGCCAGCATATTGTGACCCAGGCGGTGCAATCGAACTAAGTTGAACGTCCAAGCAGTTATAGTTGTGGCAAAAAGGACGTTGGCTTACGTCAGGGATACGGAACTTACCGGCTTAAGCGTCTACGCCTGGATTCCTTGTCCATTCCCACGTCTGTCGGCTATGCAGGGACTCGCAATGCCGGTGTTAAAAAAGTTGCTAAGTACGCTATCGCACGCCGCCGCATTGGAGTACGAAACAGCAAATCCGTGCGAAGACAAATGAAGTTCCGGATTGTACTGTATTGCTATGTACGATCTCCCATCTCCTGATCCACGGCCCGGGGGCGCCCTCACGCCGACCTCCTGCTGGCTCAGGCTGTTAAATAATCGTTATGTTCTTTCCGCTTGTGGAAAAAGTAACCGACGCCTTCACCAACTGCCGGGCTCGTGGGTATCCTTCTGTCCCTAGGTTCGCCGTCAAGGCAGATTTGCTGACGTGTTGCATCGCGTTACTTTGTTTCCACGATAGCATTCAATCGCCCATCAGGAAGTAGTCAGAGTCATCCCAAAGTATGCCCTATTGATAACGTACGTGATCATCCTTGTCTTGATATAAAGTCATCCAGGTTCTAGTGCCTAGGTATCCCAGATTTGTCCCAATCCCGTCCTTGGTTCAAGTGAAACCATCTTTCGCTGTCCTGATACTACTTCAACGAGCTGGAAAAAGAAGGTTCACAGACTTTGCGACACTCACTCTCACAATCAGTCGAAGCGATTCAAAAAATGAGTCTACCCGCCGCCCACCATACTGAACCAGTTATCTTTCCTTATAGGTATTCTCCACTTTAGTTCGACCTCAAAACACTTTGTAATTATTTCCCATTAACAGAAGTTCAGATAGAGAAGCCTTTGAGGAAATCGTCAACCCGACACCCCGTCTAATTCCGACGTCTTCCCATTCACTTTCACCCGCCTCTTCATTTTATACGTCCTCAGAGACAGGGTCTATCCTGGATTTTTCCATCCCTGGGTCCAACCACGAAGGTCCGGCCGATAGAAGCACGACGTACGACTATCCCCGCCGTGGACGTGGTGACTGTTACTGTAGTTGGGGGTTTTCCGGTCCTCCATGTGGATACAACTCGCATGTCCCGGGATACCCTACGGACCTTACCCTCTCATCTTCTCAATTCGTTCAGCCCCAGGATAACATGCTTGATGAACCCTTTTCCGGGTTCAGGACCTACGGAACGATATACACGGACGATGCAGCTATGAAACCTGGCGACGGCATACGTCGCCGATGCTCCAATTGCGGCGCCACTGACACAGTGACCTGGCGCCGCTCTACGCTCAGTCCCGAGAAACTAGTGCGTTAAAGGATTGTGGGTTGCCTTATCTAATACGATTACAGGTTTGTAATAGGTGCGGGCTCTACGAGCGGACACATGGTGTCCCGCGGCCAAAGGAGTTTCCACGCCGACGCCGTTCGCGACCCCCTTCTGTGCGTCCAAGCGTGAATCCTCCCATCGGTGGTGAGGGTCAGTTTCGATATATTGGCCCTCCTTCAAATATGCCATTCGCCTCACACTTCGCCGATGCCTTTGACACCATAGGAGGGACAACGTCCCCACAAGGCACGTCTTGGGTGACTTACGATATGTCAGATGTCTCTCCGACCTCCCACACCAGCCCATGATATTCTGCCGCTGAACCGCCGGGGATATATCATACAGATACCAGTCACTATCTACCATATCTACTATAACAATATGCACCCGGTCTCCATCTTGGAAATTGTTGCTTCCCCATATGTTGATTGATGCCACCATTTTCTGTCGTGTTTGTCGAAACTTTTGGTCTCTATTTATTTGGTTTTGGTTCAAAGCGCGATGCTTCGCAGATTTAAAGTAGAGAAAAATCATGCAGAGAGAGAATCTGAATAAATGATCAAGGGCAGGAAGGGGAGAATACCCGAAGAAATCAGGAAAACCACGACGCATCATCGATATCATCAGCAGATAAGCTCACATGCGAGACCGCTGTTGGCCCAGGCGGGGCCCTGGAGAGACCGATTATTGATCTATGGTATTTCGTTGATCTAAATGCCAATTTAAGTCTTTATTGCCAGTGGCCCATGAAAAGGTAGGATACAGTGTTTGGGAGACTAGCTATCCATCAAGAGAGGTACGGTACTAACAACCCCGTCAACCAAACTTGTAGGATGGCAAAGGAGTTCCAAAACATCGCAAACGAACAGGGAAGGGAATGGTGATAAGTGCGATGCCGGCGCTAAATTATCTGCCTCTGAAATCTGTGACAGGTGCAGAACAGGTGAAGCCACCATGGCCTAGTATAAGCCGCAAAATGCGCTATGGAATACCAAGAATTTGGGTTAATTATTTCACTTGACCGACGCGTTCCGATAATACATGGAGAATACATTGGGCGTGGCGACGCGATATGCAGTACAAGAAACACGATTAGAGGAAATCAATTTAGATTCCGGTGAGCTAAAGATACGCCAATATACTCTACCGCCTGTCCTGGGTCATTGATCACATTGCATGTGCAGCAAAATTTACCTTGCATAATTGCTGTGTGCTCGGTTTGAGGACGGCCCAGATGACCTCGAATATTTGAGACACAACAAATCACTGCACCTTATGCCGCCGTGCCAGAGTCATGAGCGCAGGTACATATGAAGCACGTTCTGATGGAATTCATTCCAAGTGTGTCATGACTTCCGCGGTAACCCCGGTCAACAGTGCAGGAAAGGCCGACGGCGTCCCATTTTTTTCCCGCTTCCCGATGGACGGGGCCGAGGACGTGGGTGTGGAGGAGTGGCGGCAGCGGGAGAGGGGGAAAAAAGAATAAGAACGACCCCCGGACGAGAAAATCCGCCCGCGGGTCGTGTCTTGATCTTGGTAGTTTTGAAGTTATTATCGGTGGTCACCTCTCAGATGCTGACCGAGGAAAATGCTATTTTGAATTAGAAAACCGTTAAATCCCCACAGGGGAGTTGGATCAGTACTTGGGCCAAAATCACATGAAGGTGCAAATGGCTGACGGGGTGACCGTCCTTTCCGGTCAGCCACGGTGCTGTAGAGTAAGGCTGCCAGTGCTCGTACGCGCACTGCTTACCGGCGTTAGTCATCGGGATCACAGCGACATTATGCAGTGCAAGAAATCAAATCAATCAACTTGAAGGTGTTACAGACAGTTCAAGACGTAAGTCAGATTGGTGAGTTCAAGTGAGCACAACTGTCAGTGGAGAAGGGGTGTCGGCACCAAAACATTTCGAACTCCGATTTAGCTGTGCCGACCCCTTGTCTCAATGTCCGTGGCAGTGCCACTTAAAATATGAAAAGAAAAGAAAACTGAGTGAATTATCACTGATTAATGGGACAATTTTAATGGCCGTTAATGGCAAAATGCCCATTAACTTTCCCATTTTTTATTCCCTCCCTAAATGTGATGATTCGCTTATACAGATCGTGACCGTGCGAATGCATCACTGGCACGTGAGCACGCGTGGCGTAGGGGCTTCAGTGGGGCTTCCTGAAAATGTTAAAGCACGTCTTGGTCTTCTGCTATCTGGTCACGACTCTGGTTCTTCCAAGTTCGTTGCTGAATCTCTCTCCCCCTGTTGACATTTCTAATCACGCATATGGCCCACCTGCTATACCTCCCTTTCACCGCATCGCTCGGCAATGGCTACCCTACCGGTACGCATTGGGACAACTTGATGACGAAGCACTCATGGCACACCGTCCCCGAGAGGTTTGAGCATAACGGCCACCCTCCTTCTGGTGCGGCCATCAACTTGCGCGTTATGCTCAAGCCCCACAGCGAGAACGCTTGAATGAAGCGCTTTATCAGGATAGCGACCCAACCATGCGTTGTCATCCCTTTCCACACCTGTGGACCCCTTGACGTGTATACATGGTACTACGCAGACACGACACACCCTTCTCCAAAACCAAGTTTCCGAGCTCGTCTGGCTGCACTCGGGCGCTCTCAAACTCGTCAGCTCTTGGCTCGTACCCCATGGTTCACTCGTCTTTGGTCTCGGTCGTGCATGGTATTGGTTGGCTTATCCCCTCTAAAGCGCCTCAACCTCCGGCGAGCGTCCTTCTAGATGAGTCATGCCCGATCTATCACCACACTGAGAAGAACGATAATAATTCTGCGAGATCATTTCTTCGCACGAGTTGATCGATTTGAAACGAGGGTTCATGAACGGGAAGACCACATGTTCACTGATGCTGTTTTCGAGGGTGCTCCCAGCTTTGTTTCTTCTACGTATTGCGATTCTATGCCTGAGAATCGGAAGATGACACTCTTTAAGAAATTCCGGAAGGGAGATCCACATGGACGTAGAGATGACGCTGATTTCCCATTGGATGGGACAAATTTCATACACCCCATAATCCGCAGCAGCTCCATTCGAATATGAGAAACCATGCAGTAGATCATCCCTGACGCTGGCTGTGCTGGACGGAGACATCTGACATCTGACATATGATCATAGTGATAATTCTCACAGATACGGGAAACACAGCATAAAACCGATGACATGACCAATATTAATGGAGGTGGAGGAGGTAAGTTAACAGTTAACAAAACGTTATTGGGTCACGTGTCAACGGTCACCTGATACCTTTTTTCTTTTTCGACTTCAAGTTAGTCTGACTGGGCCTACTGTAGTAGGGAGATTAAATTTGCCTCATTTTGCCAGCATAGTTCTCATGCTCTTTCTCACATCTTATTTTTCGCTCACTCACAGACCTCTGTTTATCTCGCAAACATTCGTCCAGAACTTGAAAAAGGTCATTCCTCTCCCCCTCGAAAACCGTGATGATCTCGCGCTCATGTGCGAATTGGCAGTGACAAAACTACCGCACGTTCTATATCAACACACAGTCATAGTAACCCCCAGATGTGTATGATGCGGAGTTCTACTCTCCGAGAGTCGAGACATCGTCACTAGCACACCCTCAATATTCTTGCGTTGCTCCAGGCAGAGATTGTCCGTATTATTTTCCATCACCTCATCCTCGACTAATAATCTCAAGTCTTTCTCAAGACCCTATCACTTTCCAATCTCGATTCGTTGGTCATTGACGATGCTGACCTCATATGGTCCTCATGATGCTGATGCGTCCAATACTTGTCAGACATTTCCTTCAAAGTATGTCGAAGATTATTATGACTCTTTATGAGTGAAACCGCGATTAAGGACGTTTAGGCTTGAAAGACTTGGGATTACCATTGTAAGGAATGAGGCTGACTCCGCTGATTTGTTCCAAAATGCTATGGTGTTCGGGGTTATTTTCTCATCTGTACCATATGGGCCCGGTTTATGGCTCTCTCGGGGCACAACGGAGACCGACAAGTTCCTACTAACACAAATTATCCTCAAGCTCAAGCTCATTCTGGGGTGGGGTAATACACTATCTTCGTCAGCGATGTTGATCGGTGTCATCGTGTCAGGCTCTCCCTTGGACAATTTCCCGGAAGCTGTCTGTTCAACTCGGAGTTACCTCTGAACTCGAGATGTGTGCGCCTTGATAAAAAAATGTCGCACCAAGGAAGATAAACAGCATCTCGTTCGAACTCGTATGATTACGTCATCGCGACAAATGAAGGCAAGGCGGGAATTCGCAGGACGAAGAGGGCGGGGGCTCTATAGCACTGAATCACCGGGGACGGGAAAAGATAAGACTAGCCAACGTAAAAAGAAGCGCATCAATGAAACACCGGCGTGTTAAGCCCGACAATGAGTATAGCATTGTACGCGGCATCGAGCTCCTTGGTATCACCTGCGATGCGCTCTAAATTTCGACCTACTAACATTTACGGTGGCATGCACGCACCGCGTTGGACTCACTGTGCGTACAGGACGCGGCGGGACAGCCCATTCTTCCGTGCTCCTGTTATCCGAGTTTGATAAAAACAAAGCGGCCGGTGACGTGTCGAGCGCACGAAGCGAGGAGGTGAGGGAGCGGATGACGTGGGCGCAGCAGGACTGTATCTGCGAGTATGTCTTCGACAGGAAATAGGTCAACGCGTCCTGGTACCCGATAGAAGATGCATTGCGGGTGGTGACATGGTACGCCATTCGGGAAACACGATCGAAGGGGATCAAGCAGAAGCTCCTAACTTCTCATAATCATTACTTTGCTTGTACGCTGATATTGGAATTCATACATGTGGTGGCTGTAGGCTCACTTCAAGGACAGCCCGAATGGCCTAGAAGAGCCGATACACAACGAGCCGTCGCATCCCCGCGCGAGTGCAGTTTCACATGAAACATGTGCCAAAGTGCTTGATAGCAAACGCCACGACTGCGGCAGCGACACAAGTGGCCGGTGCAAGAAAACGCAGACGGTGTCACATTCGCTCCGCTTTCCAGTACAGGGCCGAGGGGGTGGGCGCGGAGGGAAGTTAGTGGTAGCGGGAGAAGAGGGGGGAAGAAAAAGAACGACCCGTTTGAAGAAAGTCACGTTCCGTTAGCGTGCCGTGTCTTTGAGTCTCGGCGATTTTGCCTATGCCG
>Ga0307510_10002643_pt1 | contig 20459 bp, 11 predicted proteins | sample 12_EM_MG_FD_207224 | JGI IMG/M metagenome (GOLD analysis project Ga0307510, IMG submission 207224) | Populus trichocarpa ectomycorrhiza microbial communities from riparian zone in the Pacific Northwest, United States - 12_EM | ecosystem: Host-associated > Plants > Roots > Unclassified | place... | reverse complement strand
GGGTACCCTGGAGGGTGGCGAAGAGGGTCAGTCTTTCCGCCTCGTTGAGCGGATCGTCATTATGGGCCGAGGTAAGTGCGGAGCCTGCTACGGCGAAGTGGTAGGTTTGACCGGCGCTGAGCTTTTTTTTGAATTTGAGCAGGTGCATGTTATTGTCCCACATTTCGTGAACTACAAGTGGTTCGGAGCCATGGGGCTCGTCGAAGAGGAAGCTATTGGAGGCGGCCATCAGGAGCTTGCCGGTGGGACTTTTGGCTGTGGAGGTGAGAAGGGAGATGGTGACATGGGGGCGGTCGATCTCGTTGTAGTAGTTCTCCACGTCCTTTAGCATATCGGGGGCTTCCATGACACTGGCCGGGATGATCTGGATGTCGTTGTGTGCGGTGATGCTGACGTCTACCAGGGCCGTATAGGGAAGCTGGCGAAGTGAATACCAGGTATAGCTGACGGTGGCTTTGCCGGGGACTTCGAAGGTGGTGGTGAGGCAGGCTCGTTTCATGTCCAGGGTTTGCCGGAGATGGGAGACCTGCCTGAAGCTTTCGATGCGGCGGCCGTCTATGTCGAGGTAGAGGTTGACGAAGTTGAATGTTTTGAGGATGTTGCTGACGCGGCCACGGCCATAGAGGTCAAAGGCGCCGTTGAGGACGACGTCTTTTGCCTTGAAGGGATCGGTGGAGGATACGAGGCCGATCATGCCGTTGGCTACGGTGACACCGTAGTAGTTGGATGGGTCGATGGAGTCGGCCTGGATGGTCCAGGTGGAGGGGGCAGCGGTGCCTGTGGCGACGCTGGGGGATGATCTGTTCCCGTAGGATGGCAAAGCGGCGGAGGATTGTGCCAGCAGACGGCAGGGAAGGCTTATGAAGCAGACAATGAACAGGGGGATGGCTGTAAATCTGGATCTTTTGTGTTCGGGCATAGTTACAATTTTGCAATCGGCTGGGAGTCGAATTTACACATTATTGTTTACTTATAATCAATCTTGCTGTATCCTGGAATTTCCCTAAATTGCTATACGACCTTATTCTATATGAAAAGTTTTGCTAACGATGATGCCGTAAAGGGCAAGGATCCTGTCAATATCCTGCGAGCCCTTTTAAAAGAGCTGTCCATACCTGTGACGGATGCTACCGTCCGGGATAGTGTCCTTTCCCACCCGTATTACCCCAGTCTTTTAAGCGTATCTGAGAGTCTCGAGCGTTGGGGACTGGATACCCTCGCGTTGGATTTATCTGCATCAGTGAATACATCTCCATCTGAGGAAATATCTCCATCCGCGCTGTCCCAGCTGCCTTGTCCTTTTCTTGCTCACTGTCCCTTATCAGGTGCAGATCCCTACTTTATCATTACGGGAACGAATGAGGAGGGCGTGATCTGTATGGATGGCAGGCGTAGACAGCGATCGTTGTCCTATGACGAGTTCTCCAGGATATGGGATGGAAAGGTGTTGGTTATGGAAAGGAAAGAGCCTAATGGCGAACCTGGCTATTTGTCCATGCGGCGGGTGGAAAGATGGAACAGGTTAAGGATACCGCTTTTATTGGCGGTGCTGTTGGTGCCAATGATTGCTGCTGCATGGCAATTCGTAACGACGGCGGGGAAGGCGACAGAAGATAAGATCTATTTCCTTGTCTTATCTATAGGGAATATCCTTGGATTGGCTACGACAATGCTGTTGCTTGGCCTGGAATTTGGTAAGGGCAGCGCTTCCCTGCATCGCTGGTGTTCCCTGTCAAAGAAAATGAGCTGTGCGGCAGTTGTGCATGATCGGCGCGCACGGCTTAGTGGAGGCATTTCATGGAGTGAACTAGGGTTTGTATATTTTGCGGGCTCTCTCATCTATGGTTGTCTTGGCGAGTATTACGCCTTGTCGCTGGCGCCGCTGGTATTATCCGGTTTTCTTTCTGTTGGCTATATCGCATTTTCATTGCTGTACCAGGGACTGGTGATCAGGAAATGGTGTCTTTTTTGTCTTATTGTCCTGGTGATCCTGTTGGGTGAATGGCTGGCTGCGATGTTGACGGGACAAACGGAGAACCCTGGTAATAATGTCAAATATCTCTTCGCACGATGGACATTTATGGAGTATGTCCTGCTGCTATTCGCTTATATTATCCCGGCTGTCTGCTGGATGTTATGGAAGCCATACTGGCTCGGGGCCAGAGAGGCGAAGGTATTGAGACAGGAGCTGAACAGGTTTAAAAGAAATGAAGTCATCTTTCAAAGCCTACTCAGTCAGGAGAAGAGCGTGGGAGACGATCCTCAGCACATAGGGCTGACCGTCGGCAATGCGGCTGCAGAGAACTCCCTGCTGGTGGTCAGCAGTCCTTTTTGCGCCCCTTGCGCCAGGACCCATCAAAAGGTGGAACATTTACTGGAGGTCAACCCTCGCTGGAAGGCCCGGATCATTTTTTCAACGGTGGATGAGGATGTGCTTGCTGCAAAGCTGATCGGTTATTTTATCGGAGTGGAGAGCGTCGGCGGCGAAGCGGCGCTTCGTCGCGCCTTACATGAGTGGTATGAAGATCAGGTGTACAAAGAGGTGGAAAAAAAGGACGAGACCGACCGGGAGATAGCCGCCATGCGGTATTGGTGTATCAGGGAGGACATCCGGTATACTCCTACCGTCTATGTCAATGGACGTCTCCTACCAGAGCTATACGATATCGAAGACTTGCAATATTTATAATTCACAAGTGAAGAAATTCCCATTTTTCAAGCAAATGGATGCAAGGGACTGCGGCCCTACCTGCATCCGGATGATCGCGAAACACTTTGGCAAGAATTACTCGCTGGATACCCTGCGTTCGCTGAGCGGCATTACAAAGGAGGGCATTTCTTTGTTAGGAATGAGTGAAGCTGCGGAGTCAATTGGTTTTAGGACTATGGCGATGGAAACTTCCCTGGATGTCTTGCAGAGGGAAGAACTATTCCCTTTTATTGCCTATTGGCCTAAAGGGCATTTTGTCGTTGTTTATAAAATGAGTGGTAAAAGAATATGGGTAGCGGACCCTGCCCGGGACCTGCTTGTTTATACAACTACCGAATTCATGCAGCATTGGGTCCAGAAAGAAGGTCAGCCTGACAAAGGAATAGTCCTTTTGCTGGAGCCCAGCCCTCAGTTCTATAAGTCGGCTGACGAGAAGAACAACAAACTCAGCTTTGCGGTGTTGTTCGGTTATTGGTGGACCTACAGGAGGCTGTTATTTCAGCTACTGGCCGGGCTTCTGCTGGGAAGTCTGATCCAACTGGTGCTGCCCTTTCTGACGCAGGCTATTGTGGATGTAGGTATCGATACGCGGGATATCTCTTTTATTTATATCATCCTTCTTGCACAGTCCATGCTATTTATCGGGCAGATATCCGTAGACTTTATCAGAAGCTGGATACTGTTGCATATTAATACAAGAGTGAATGTCTCGATCCTGTCCGACTTTCTGATCAAGCTCATGCGGCTGCCTATTTCATTTTTCGATAGCAGGATGATCGGAGATATCATTCAGCGGATGGATGACCAGCAACGTATACAGAATTTTTTAACCGGTCCTGCTTTACAAAGCCTTTTTTCTTTTTTTAACCTGGTGGTATTATCCGTAGTCATCATGATCTATAGTCCGATGATATTCCTCCTGTTCTTTGCCGGAAGTCTGGTCTATGTATGCTGGGTCCTTTTGTTCCTTCGTCGCCGGCGGATTCTGGATTATAAAAGATTCGACACTTTGTCGCGGAATCAGAGTACGCTGATCTCCGTCATAAATGGCATCCAGGAGATCAAGATGAATAATTGCGAGATGGAAACAAGATGGAAGTGGGAAAGATTACAGGCGCAGTTGTTTCGGATAAATGTCAGGACCCTGGGTGTTAGTCAGCGCCAACAGGGCGGTGGGGTATTTATCACGCAATGCAAGAATATGCTGGTCACAGTGGTCTCGGCTACGGCCGTGATCAATGGGCGGATGACGCTGGGGCAAATGTTGGCGATCCAGTATATCATCGGGGCATTGCAGGGCCCGATAGAACAATTCATTCAGTTTAGCCAATCCCTGCAGGATGCCCAGCTCAGCATGCGACGATTGAATGAGATCCACGGCCTTCCGGATGAAGAGCCGGACGAAGGGAAAAAGATAAGACAGATTCCGCAGGATGGCGGCCTGCAATTGGAGAAGGTGGGGTTCAAATATCCAGGCGCCGGAAACGATCTTGTATTAAAAGATGTGGATGTCCTTATTCCTATGGGAAAGATGACAGCGATAGTCGGAGCCAGCGGAAGCGGAAAGACTACTTTGCTTAAATTACTGATGAAATTCTACCCTCCTTCTCATGGACGGATCTGTTTGGGTGAGGTCAATCTGGATGACCTGAGCAACAGGACGTGGAGGAGCCAGTGTGGGGTAGTGTTACAGGACAGCTATATTTTTCCCGATACTATTGCCCGGAATATCGCGATCAATGATGAAGAGCCCGACCGGCAGAAACTGGCATATGCCGTCAGGGTCGCTAATATAGATTCTTTTGTCGAGTCCCTTCCGCTGGGTTTCGACACAAGGCTCGGTGGCGATGGGCAAGGGATCAGCCAGGGGCAACGGCAGCGTATACTGATCGCCAGAGCCGTATACAAAGATCCTGCTTTTATTTTTTTTGATGAGGCCACGAATTCGCTGGATGCCAACAATGAGACGATCATTCAATGCAACCTGGAAACTTTTTTCAAGGGCAGGACCGTGGTGGTGGCGGCCCACCGGTTGAGTACCGTTAAGAATGCCGATCGGATCATTGTGATGGAAAAGGGAAGCATTGCCGAGACCGGAACGCATCGGGAACTTGTTGACCGGCAGGGTGTGTATTTTACGCTTATAAAAAGTCAATTGGAATGGCAGGATTAGCAAAAGAACTGGATGAAGTGATCGGGCGGCCGCCGCATTGGCTGATCCGTTGGGGTAATTCTGTATTGCTGATAGTCATAGGCCTGATGGTGGGTATTTCCTGCCTGGTAAGATATCCTGTAAAGGAGGCCATTTCTGTGCGTGTTATCCGGGAACAGGAGGCAGCGGGTGGCGGTTATTTCGGTTTCGGGTATTGCCGGCCGGTACAGTGGACCAGGATCCGGCAGGGCCAGCCGGTGATCCTGCGCCTGGACGAGCTGACCGGCGGGAGATCGGGGGTCTTGCGGGGAACGGTCGACCATATCAGCGACAAGGTATCGGATTCCGGATACTATGTGAAGATACGATTGCCGACAGTACTCGTCCCCGGATCGGGCGAACGCATATCATATAAGGATGGATTTTCCGGCAAGGCTGAGATCCTGGTAAGACAGCAAAGGCTGATCGATCGATTCTTCCATCAAACAGGCAATTGATATGAATTATCTACAAACCTTTTGGCCGGGTCCTCACCGGCTTACTAAGAAAGAGTTGTATGGATTTACGGGGGGATGGCTTTCTGCCGAGTACCATTGGATGAGCTGGGCCTTGAGCATGCTCGAGGCAAAAAAGATATTTGGCAGGATAGAGCTGATCACTGATACGTCCGGTATGGAAATGCTGACGGGGATATTGGAGCTGCCGTATACAAAGGTTTCCACGGTCCTGGATACTATGCCAGGGGATTATCTTCCGGATCATTGGTCATTGGCCAAAATCTATACTTACAGTCTTCAATCGGAGCCTTTTCTGCACCTCGATGGGGATGTGATCCTTGGAGCAAGACCTCCGGAGGCATGGTTAAATTCGCCGCTGCTGTGTCAGAACATAGAAAAGGAGCTTTTCTTTTACCGGGCTATGCTGGATAAGATCAACAGGCAGTTTTCCTACCTGCCCGATCCGTTTTCCCATACGTACTATGCTGATAGTGAGATATACAGTTGCAATGCCGGGCTTTTTGGTGGAACGGCTATCGGATTTATCCAGGAGTATTGTCAGATGGCGTTGGAATTTATAGAGCGGAACTCTTCCCATCTCAGGGAAACCGATGAGAACCTTAATTTTCTTTATGAGCAATACCTGTTATTTTATCTGGCAAAAGAAAGAGGTATATCAGTAAGTCCATATTTTACCGAGATTGTCGAAGATCCCCTTTATAAAGAGCTGGTGCGATTCCAGGATATTCCGGTGGCGGCGCTGATCCATCCGGTCGGAGGTTTTAAGAAATTACAGTGGGTGTGCAACAGTCTTGCCAAACGTCTGCGGGATGAATATCCCGATCACTACTACCGGATAATCGATGTGCTGAGGGCGGAAGGGGTCTCATTGCAAAGTAAGGTATACGAGCGATCGGGCAGGGTTCAGATCGACGGCGGCAGAGAGGATGCAGGGAACGAGAAGAGCAGGGTCGGATTTGAGAGAACTGATGCAGCACAGGCGTATATCTTTCAAAAATATGGGGAAGACATACGGATGGAACCGTTTGAAAGGGAGTGTATGGAAGAGATCTGCCGGATCGAAGCAACGAAGATCGGGCATGCCAGGCATTTATATACTAATGAAGCGGATATAGACGCCCGCTACCAGAGAGATATTGATACGCATAGATCTATTCAGCGGATATTTTCCTATCCGCTGGAGGAAAGGGGGGAACGACGGGTGCGGTTCAATCCGGATGCTCTGTTGGTGCCGGCGAAATGGAGATGGGTCAATGACAGAAGCAACAAAATAAGGGATATTATTTCACTGAACTTTAACTGCGCCGAACGCGAGATGAGAGGTGAGGAACCGGAAAATCGGGTGCCTTCCGGGAGCGTAGTGATAACGCCTTCCGTTTTGCAGCTATCTGTAAACGAATATTATCTGGATGAGCTGGATGCAGTGATCGTGGAGGTGTGCACCAAGCCCATCTCACTGAATGAAATACTGCAGGAAGTAAGGGAATGTTTCGATGAGGCCGACATATTGGCCAATTATCATGCCTATGCTGAATTGATACACGAATGTATAAAACGATTATTGTTTGCGGAGGTTTTGGACCTGTGCGGGTCCGATTAATATTTTATAAAACGGCACAAAATTGGTAACTTAAATTATTAAACATTATTCCATATGAAAGAGAAATTAAAACAGCTTGGTTCCCTTAATCTGGGGAAAGAGCTTTCGAAAAACGAAATGAAGAAAGTAGTAGGAGGTTTCACCTGTTTCACCGCCTGTGCTGATGGGAACTATTTTGGATTCTGCTCATCGGCATATTGTCCGGCGGCAGGGCATGGTGCTTTTCAGGGCTGTTTTGGCTGCTGAAGTAAGGACTACAGGTCTTCTATTTTTTGTTGCCACGATGTTATTTAGTGATCCCGGTCAAAGGCCGGGATTTTTTATTATGGATTGAATCGGATCACCTTCGTACTGTCATTGTTTCTCACCAGGATCAGGGCTTCTTTGCCGGAGATGGTGACTGGCAGAATATGGCGAACCTGTCCTTTGATGGCCAGACCATTGAGTGGGGCAGTAATGAAACTGCCGTGGCCTTTATTTATCAGGATCGTGCCGTAGTCTGCATCATAACGTCCCATCTGGATATTGTTGTCGTAATAGTTGCCTACAAGGAGGATGTCGGGAAGGCTGTCATTGTTGGCATTGACGACAATGGCATCTCTATAGGGTGAGAGCTGTGCTTCCCAGGGGAGGGCCTGTACGTTGAAGTTGTCGTGGCCATCATTGATGAGGACGGCATTGGAAAAATAGTCGGCGCAAAGGGTGTCTGCCTTCCGGAGCTGATCTTCAGAGAAGAGGTCATTCATGCTGGCTTTTGCAAAGTCTTCGGCGTAGAGGAACTTTTTTTTGAGGATGGGCAGCTGTTTTTCCAGTTCTGTCTTATCGGCGAAGGGGATTTCTTTGCCATTCAGATAATAGGTCAGGATCTGTTCTTTTTTGCCGTTGTTGTCAAAGTCGTAGTGATATAGACGGATGGGTTGTTTTGCTGAGGCTTGCAGGCGGCTGTTCAGGCCAAGATTGCCGGCGATGAGGTCAATATGTCCATCGTTGTTGAGATCTACCGGCAGGATAAAGTTCCACCAGCCTTTTTTATCTGTCAGCAATTTTTTTGTAAAATGGCCATGATGGTTGATAAAGGCGACGAGGCCTCCCCATTCGAGAGAAAGTAAAAGATCTTTTTCACCATTTTTATCCAGGTCGAACCAGAGGGCGCGTGTGACGAAGCCGATGTTAGCGAGGTCGCCGGCCAGTTTGCTGGTAACGTCTGTGAAGTGGCCGGTACCGTCGTTTTGCAGGAGATAGGAGCGAGGTATCTGGCCGTAGTCGAAAGGAACTGATCTTCCGCCGACGAAGAGGTCGTCGAAGCCATCCCCATTGAAATCGTAATTAGTGACGCAGGAGGCGTTGACAAAGAGATCGTCGAATGCGCCTTTGCGTCGGGTCAGCCTGCCTTTGCCGTCACCCAGGTAGATGCGGGGGGTCAGCAGGGGATCTTGTCCAAAGTATTCATTGCCACCGCTGGCGACGACGAGGTCCATGAAGCCGTCGTGGTTGACATCGCTCCAGCAGGCATCTACGTCTTCATAGGCGCTGTCGTTCTCCATGTCGGGCTGGCTGGTCCGGGTGAAACGGCCGGATCCGTTTTGTATGAAAACGGCGCTTTTTTCGCGTTTGGAAGACCCGATGAAGACGTCCTGGAGTCCGTCCTTATTGCAGTCGCCTATGGCTAGAGCGGGACCTTCGGTCGACAGCATGTGCGGGAGAAGTGGTTCGCGGTCGAACTCGTGAAAGGAGTTTTCCTGGTGTTTGTGGAGCAGACCTGTCGAAGCGGTGATATCGGATATGGGCCGGGAAGGGTTTTTCCAGTGATTGGAAAGTATCGAATAATCAAATGGAGGCAGTCCTTTCTGCCAGGTCAGGGTGAGCAGGCTATCTCCGGTTTTTGGGGAGATGCGCTGATATGTATTATCGGGCCAGACGAGGAAGAGGGAGTCGATGGTTGTCTTGTCCAAACCGATATGGATCGGTATTTCCGTGCTGGAGAGGAAACCTCTTACGGGATATTTTTCGTAGGTACGGATGTCGCTGCCTGCAAAAAGGATCAATTTGGCACCCAGCGCATTGATGTTCTTTTCGGAGCCTTTCAAACGGATATCTATATAGGCTTTTTTCTTTTTGTCATTGGTCATGTTCTGGTACAGGATGGCGGGGGCATCGATGCTATTGACCACCAGGTCGAGGTCGCCGTCGTTGTCGAGGTCGGCATAGATGGTCCCGTTTGAATAGGCTGCAATGGATCCGTCTATCTGATCGGCGAGATCGGTGAACTTCATATCCCCGGTGTTTTTATAAAGCTTGCTAGGCAGCTTGATCTCGGGGAATTTGCTGATCATCTGTAAATCTTTATCCTCGAGTGCGCCGCCCTGCATTTTCTCCAGCAGCTCCTGGTTGGAAAGGAAATTGATGAAGTCGATGTCATTGAGCCTTTTGGGGATGCCGTTGGATATAAACAGGTCTTTTAGCCCATCGTTATCAAAGTCCACCCAGAGTGGTGACCAGGACCAGTCTGTGGCCGCTATACCTGAATACAGGCCTATCTCGCTGAAATGACCATTGCGGCGATTGTACTGAAGGTTATTGCGGGTATACTGGTAGTTATAGCCATAACCGATCTTCATGTTGAAGATGTCCCAGTTGTCTTCGCCCTGTGATCTTTTGAGGATATAGGGGTCATAGGCCAGCATATCTGTAGAGATGATCTCCGGCCAGCCATCATTGTTGACATCGGCTATGTCCACGCCCATGGAGAAATGGCTGGTGTGCATCATCCTGTCGTCGAGCTCATCTTTGAAGGTGCCGTTGTGCTGGTTGATGTAGAGGTAGTCGTTTTCGTGGAAGTCGTTGCCGACATAGATGTCGGGGTATCCGTCCAGATCGATATCTGATACGGAGATACCGAGGCCATAACCCAGGATGGAGCTGTGGATGCCGGAGGCTGCGGTGACGTCGGTGAATTTGCCATTGCCGTCGTTGCGGTAGAGGCGGTCGCCTGAGTAGGGGTTGGGGGTAGCCAGCCTTTCTTTCCGGGGGCCATAGGTCCCATTTTGGTGTAGGGTGTGATTAAGCAGGTACATATCCAGGTCACCATCCCCGTCGTAATCGAAAAAGACGGCTTGTGTGCTGAAACCTGAAAAATCCAGGCCATATTCCTTTGCTTCGTCCTTATAGATGGGAATGCCGTCCTTGCCTATGCCCTGGCAGATGAGCAATTGATTGTGGGTGGTCGGCAGTCCACCGAGCCGGCCCACTCTGCAAATATAGAGGTCGAGCAAGCCGTCGTTGTTGATGTCTACTACGGAGACCCCGGTGGACCAGCCGCTGTCCTGTGGAATGGCGGCTGCGACGGTGACGTCCTTAAAATGAAGGTCGCCGGTATTGAGATAAAGCTTGTTATGACCCTGATTGGCAGCAAAGAAGAGATCGATGCGACCATCTCTATTGAAGTCTCCGGCTCCGATGCCTGCACCGTTATAATAATACATGTAATCGAGTATGTTGAATCCGGGAGTGGGATGAAGGGTATTGTTAAAGTCCAGGCCTGTCCGTTGTTGGTCCAGCACTTTGAGAACCGGATTTTCGGGATGTACGGAAGAGGAGGAATTACGGCAGCCTGAAAAGATCAGCAGGCATCCTAAAATCATCAGCAGAATCGTATTCCTTTTTATAGGCATAATGAGCGATAAATATACATGATCTTTTCCTGTTAATTTGTTATTTTGCAGGTCGTTGATAACATAGCTTGATATGAAAAAATGGGTGTTGATCGTGGGTCTTATCGCAGTCGGAGGAGCTGTCTATATTTTTTTTCCCTGGGAACATAAGATCTCAAAGGTGATCAAGGGAAAATGCAGCATCCTCGCTGCCAATCGTTGCTTCACAGATACTTCAAAATGGGCAAAATGGTGGCCTCAGGGTGGCCCCGGGTATGAGATCACAGGTGTTTATTATAATGAAGTAAGGGTCCGTCTCCGAAACGCCGGGGATACGGGTATCGCTGGTGTGATGCGTATTGCTCAGATCAACATGGATTCCGTCGCGGTGGGCTGGGAGAGTGCCGTAGTCCGGCATAAAAAGGAGGTTGGGGAAAAGATCGATGTAATCCTGAATGCTTTCAAATCTTATGTGGAGAAACCGGAGAATATCTATGGAGTGAATTTTAAGCAGACCTTTTGCAACGATTCCACGCTGATCACGCTAAACCTGATCTCTACCAACTATCCAACGACTGCTCTTATTTACCGGATGATCGACAGTCTCAAAAATTATGCAGCCAGCCAGCATGCGAAGGAGATCAATTTTCCCATGCTGAATGTTTCGCAGATAAGCAATACCGAATATAAGGTCATGGTGGCGTTGTCGCTGGACAAGAGGCTTACCGGAACGGAGAGGATCGTCATCAAGCGTTTCGTCCCCTGGAAAATGCTGGAGGGAGAGGTGCATGGCGGGACGAGCCAGGTGATCAGGGCTCTGAGACAGCTATATCTTTTCAGGGATGATCACCGGCTTTCTATTATGGCTGTTCCTTTTCAGTCTTTGATCACTGACAGAAGCAAAGAGCAGGACTCGACCAAATGGGTCACGAAGGTATGTGCTCCAATTTCATAGATGGGTCTGCTCATTGATCTTATATAAGACGGGGTATTCGTCGTTCTGCAGGAACAACAAGAAATTGTCTTTCTTCCCTTTTATGTCTGTGATGTCCCTTATTTGTCCTCTTAGCTGAAGTCCTGTCTGTGTGGGTGCCAGCGATCTGAACCGGCCTTTGCCATCGTTCAGCAGGATATTCCCGAAGCTTCCGTCCAGTCTGCCGAATTGAGGCAGGTATCCAAATTCATTTCCTCCTGCGATGAGGTCTGTGTGGCCGTCTCCGTTGATATCAAGGCATCGTATCGCATTAACAGAGGAGAGTTGAAGCATTGGCGGCAGCTTGCTGATTCGGAACTGGCCATTGCCTTCATTGAACGCGATGATGGAGCTGCAATAGTTGAATTGTTTTACGAGGGATTTTTCCAGGGCGCCGGAAGGAAAGAGATCCTGAATGGATCTTTTTGCAAAGTCCTGATTTCTGAGGTTCAGCTTTTTGATGGAGGGCAGCTGGGCTTCCATTTCGTGTTTCAGAAAAACGGGGACGTCTTTTCCTTCGTATGTCCTGGTCAGGACTATATCCGGGATGCCGTTGTTGTCAAAGTCGTTGATCCATAATTTGACGGGGTTGGCGGAATCGGGACGCAGGTAGAAATTCTCGCCTACGTTGCCCAGGATAAGGTCTGTTTTGCCATCGCCGTCGAGATCGGCGGCGGCAACCGTCTGCCACCAGCCCAAAAGATTGTTGAGATTTGATCTGATCTCTTCGAAATGATCTGTCTTCCAGGAGAAGATCCTGGTGCCCATCCATTCGCCGGTGATGATCAGCTCTTTTTCCTTATCGCCGGAGACGTCTGCCCAGGCGGCACCTGTCACCATTCCAATGTCGGCGATGGTGGGGTTCTTTGTTTTTGCGATGTCCGTAAAATGGCCTTTGCCATCGCCCAGGAATACAAAGCTTGAAGGAGAGACTCCGTATTCCCGCGGGACACTTCTCCCGCCGACGAAGAGATCGGGGTTGCCATCGTGGTTAAAGTCACCTGTTATGGCGACGGCGGTGTTCATGCCTGAATTATTTTGCGGGAAGGCGGAAGCGTCGATGTTGAAATTCCCTTTCCCGTCGTTGGTATACAGACGGAACTGCATTTGGCGGGTGAAGGGTGGGTTGTTGTTGCCGCCGGGGCCGATAAAAAGGTCGAGATCACCGTCATTGTCTGCATCGAAGAAAAGGACGGCTTCGTCTTCGAAGTCCGAGAACTGGAGGAAACCCGGTTCTGGTTTCTTTATAAATTCCCCGGCCGGAGTCTGGATATATAGCTGGCCCGGGTGTTTGGTCGTGCCGCCGACGTAGACGTCGGGGAGGTTGTCGCCGTTGACATCACCGACTGCTGCCTTTGGGCCTTCGCGGGAAAGCGTTTTTGGCAGGTTCTTTTCATAATAAAAGTCAGTGTTGTCATCTTCCTGGTGTTTGTCAAAATTGCTATTTAGTTTATTCAATAATAGCAGGGAGCTGTCGGGTATTTCGGGTTGAAGGGGAGGAAGTGATGCGTTGGACCATCTTATGGTGTCTACTCTATTTATAGCGGGTTTGAGAAATTTTTCATAAGATCTGTCTGGCCACATGATGACCATGGAGTCGATGCCATTTATTTTGCCCAGACCGATGATCTGTTTGTAATCCACGCAGGATTGAAAACCTCTGCTTGGAATGACCTCGCGGGAAAGTTCCTGGCCATTTGCATAGATCGTTATTTTGGATCCGATGGCGAAGGTATTGTTGTCCTTTCCTTTTAAGAGGATACCCAGGTAATTGTTTTTATTAAGTTCCCTGGAATTGTTTTTATAAATAAATGCCGGACCGTTCTCGTTGTTGATGACGAGGTCGAGGTCACCGTCGTTGTCGAGGTCGCCATAGGCTGCGCCGTTCGAAAAAGATTTTTGTTTAAAACCCCAGGCCATGCCTTCGTCGGAGAACTGCAGGTTGCCAAGATTTCTATAGGCTTTATGCAGCATGGGGGTGATGGGAACTTTTTTCAGGATATTCTCCATATTCTCCTTTTTTCCGTCGAGGACCATTTTTTGAAAAACGTCGTTGGCGAAATAGTTCATGAAGTCGAGGTCGGTGACGTCTTTGTTAACTCCATTACAAACGTAGATATCGTTGAAGCCATCGTTATCCATGTCGAACATCAATGCGCCCCAGCTCCAGTCGGTGGCGGAGACGCCGCTGTAGTCGGCGATGTCGCAGAACTTCCCGTTGCCATTATTGAGCTGGAGGCAGTTCTTCATATACTGATGGTAAAAGCCGGACTTGACCTTTGCGTTATACAGGTCGATATTGTCAAAGGCGCCGAGCGTTTTTAACCGATAGTCGTCACCCGGAAGCATGTCTGTAGTAAATATTTCGGAATGTCCGTCGTTGTTGATATCTGCGATGTCTGCGCCCATGGAGGAGAAGCTGGTATGGCCGAACCAGTCTTCCAGTTCGTCCTTAAAAGTGCCGTTGTGCTGGTTGATATATAAGTAATCCCGTTCATAGGAATCGTTGCTGACGAAGATGTCGGGGTAGCCATCTCCATTGATGTCGCCGACGGAAACGCCCAGGCCGAAGCTGATCAGGCTGCCATGGATACCTGCCTGTTGGGTCACTTCGGTAAAATGGCCGTTGTCGTTGCGGAAGAGATGATCTCCACCGCCTTTGAGGAAGGCGGCTACGGACCAATCCTTATCCGCGAGGTCGCGGCGGTTGGAATTGTTTAGTGTATTGACCGGGATGGGGCTATTGTTGATCATGAAGCAATCGAGGTCGCCGTCGTTGTCGTAATCAAAGAAGGAAACCTGTGTGGTGTATGCGGAGATATCCAGGCCATATTTTGCGGCGGATTCCGTGAAGGTTCCATTTTTGTTGTTGATGTACAATTTGTTCTTTCTGTGACCGTCGCTCATATGCCCGGAATTACAGACATAGATATCCAGCCAGCCGTCGTTGTTGATATCTACGAGAACGACGCCGGTGCTCCACATGCTATCCTGTTTGAAGCCTGCTTTATCGGTGACGTCTTCAAATTTAAAATTGCCTTTATTGAGATAGAGCTTGTTGCTGCCCATGTTGGATGTGAGGAAGATATCTGCGAGGCCGTCATTGTTGACGTCTCCGATGGCTACTCCGCCGCCGTTGTAAAAGTTCCGGAACAGGAAGCTGTTATCCAGCTTGCCATCGGTAACATTGTTGGCAAAGTCAATGCCGGTATTTTCCTGGAGTTCGAATAAAGGGTGATCGTTTCCGCTATGGGTGCAGGAACAAAGGAGGAGAAGCGGGAAGGAAACCTGAAAGAGGAAACTTACTATACTACGCATATGGCGAAATTCTTCCGACTGAAGGTAAATATAAAAGGCTATTAAATGAATAATAGCCTTTTAGAGTTTGTATATTATTCCGGATTAGTATCCGGGAGGTTCGATCAGGTTAGGATTGGCTGCGAGGGCCTGGTCGGGTATCGGGAATACCAGGGTATGGCCATCGGCATCGGCAGGTTTGTAAGACCATGCTTTCAGGAAGACTCCGAAGCGGATAAGGTCTGTCCTTCTGACCCACTCCCAATATAATTCGCGACCTCTTTCTGCGAGCAGGGTAGTAGGGTCGTACACGTTGGTGGCGTTGACCAGGGGCATCGTAGTTAAAGGGTTAGCGCCGCGTGCTGCTCTAAGCTTGTTGACCATTACCAGAGCGCCTGCGTTGTCAGGAGCTGCGGCGCGCATCTTTGCTTCGGCGACCATCAGGACAACATCGGGGAATCGGTACAGCATAAGCCAGTTGCCGGCTGTATTGTAGCTGATAGTACCCTGTGTATAATCGGGGGGATATTTAACAACCCTGATGCCGGTGATCTCGAGAGTGGTGGGGTCCAGCTCTTTCAGGTCAGGAGACATTTGAGGAAGATAGACCAGGGGATGCTGTTGTCTGTCCTGGAGCGCTACACCGACTTCGTTGTATTGCTGACCGATCAAAAATCCGGGCTTTATACCTGATTTATCGGTACAGCCCGGGTAGAAGCGGCCACCGATCCTTCTGTCCTTTAAGAGGGTATCTTTTGCTGATTGTGTAATAGCCACGTCATTGACGGAAAAGGAATTATAGAATTCGGCAATGGTAGAGAATCCATTCCAGCCTGCCTGTGGATTCAGCGGTGTGTAGCTGTTGTAGTGCAGGGTTGGCCACCATCTGTTCTGTACGCCAGAGTAGCCAGCGGTCTTACCAGCGGTATTGGCGGTGGTATTTGGCACGCTGGGGATAGCGAATATAGCTTCCGTTGAGGTAGCGTTGGAGGGGCTGAAGTTGTCAAAGTAATTGGCGCTGTACTGATATTTCGCGTTACTCAGGATCTGGTTGCCCAGAGTGATGACCTGTTGCATGTCAGCATCTGAAAAGGTCGGAGCCGCCCTATTGATAAGTGCGCCACGATTCAGATATACTTTCATCAGCAGCATCTTTGCCGCGTCGGGGGTGGCGCGGGTCATGTTGTTAGTGGTGCTAAGCAGTGGAATGACTGTATCCAGCTCACTGATGATGAATTGAACTGCGGTGTCGCCTCTCATGACCTTGGGGGCGTTCAGGAGGTTTTCGCCTACATTTCTAAAGGGGAACTGGCCGTAGAGGTCCAGTAACTGGTAGAGGGCAAACGCTCTTACAAAACGGGCTTCTGCGATCTGTTCTGTAGTAGGCTTAAAGTTCAGGACGTTGGTCGCATCAAACTGGATCTTATTGAGACCATTCCACATGTTGAGGAAGATGTTGTCTCCGTCGTTCCTTGGCCAGACATGCTGGTGAAGGGCGCGCCATTCGCCATTGTCATCCCAGTCGCTCTTACGGGTAGGGACTGCCTGTTCATCACCGGTCACGTCTTCCATTGGGGAGATAGCTCCCGATCCGAGGTCGGCGTACACGGCACCGATGTCGGTGTAGGCGGATTGTAAGAATGAGCTAGCGTCAAAGGAATTGGCTGCATCGCCCGGGGTCAGGGTACCTACTAGTTGTTGATGCAATTTCGTGCAACCAAAATTTAGCATACACAGGGCGGAAAGTGCCAGTGTGGTAAAGATTTGATTTTTATATCTGTTCATAAAACTTGTATTTATGCTGATTGGCAAAAGTTATAGTCCAAAATTTACACCTACAGTGATCACCCTTGGAGTCGGATAGGGCAGGTATTCCATGCTCCTGGAAGGATAATTGTTGTTGTTCTTGTCGATATTTACTTCGGCGTCGAATCCTTTGAATTTGGTGATCTCAAACAAATTGCTGCCGGAAATAAAGGCATTGAGGTTTTTGAGATAGGTTCCTACGGTTCCGAAAGAGTAGTTGAATCGGGCATTCCTTAGTTTCAGGTAGTTGCCACTCTCGAGGTACCTGGTCGAACCTGCTGCTCCGTCCGAGATATTTTCCCCTGTAGAGAAATTCGATTTTGCCACATTCTGTCCTTTGGAGAAAGGAGAGATATTGGTAATTGTATTGTACGTATTGTTGTAGATAAGGAAACCAAAAGAACCGCCGGCATTGATGGTCAGGGACATTTTTCCGTATCTGAATGTCGTGCTAAAGCCGAGGATCACGTGTGGGTTTGGATTGCCTGCGAAGATCGGGCCTTTACTAGCCGAGTCAACGATCTGGTTGCCGGATTTATCAAAGCCCTGGAAAGGTTTCAGGTAGTATACGTTCAGAGTCTGGTTGTTGGCGAAGGCCTCTGCGAACACCCCGGAAACACCATTCCCGTTGACGGCGCCGGTCTGGATCAGTGCCTGGTTGAACTGGGTCAGCTTGTTGTTGTTATATGCGATGTTGAAGCTGGCATCCCAACCAAAGTCCTTTTTCTGAACAATAGCAGCTCCGAGGGTGAACTCCACGCCTTTGTTGATCAGGTGAGCGGGCAGGTTGATAAAATACACGGAGGCTGGAGCAGGCTGGATAGCTGTACCCTGGAACAGGATATCTGTCGTATTCTTATGATAATAATCGATGCCTCCAAAGATCCTGTTATTAAGGAGGTTAAAATCCACTCCAAAATTCAGGGTGGTTGTTTTTTCCCATTTCAGGTCAGGGTTGAAAACGTTGGTTTGGCCAGCCGAGTTGTATACTGTCGAAGTGTATTGTGCTTGCGAAGCTCCTGAAGGGAATTCCTGGTTACCGGTGATACCCCATGATGCACGAAGTGATAACGAGCTGAGGACCGTATTGTTTTTCAGGAATTCTTCATTGCTAACCACCCATTTTGCACCAACCGAGGGGAAGATCCCGTATTTGTTATTCACCCCAAATTTGTTCGAGCCGTCGTCTCTCACAGTAGCTGTCAAATAGTATTTATCGGCGAGATTAAAGTTAACTCTTCCGAAATAGGACTGTAGCTCTGCTGTCGGGTCGATGTTCTGGAACAGCGGATAGGTAGTCTGGGCATTTGCCATAAAGTTGGTATACTTTACCGGAGTCCTGGTCAGCTGGCTCTGATTAGTATTAAAACCCTGGGCAGCGAGCGTCTGAGTGGAGTAGCTGGTCTTGAAATATTCATAACCGCCGATGACATCGAATTTCAGATCGGAGGTCAGTTCCGTGTGATAGTTAAGGGTATGGGTAAAGGTCTGGGACGTGAGGGTTGCGTTGGAAATGGCTCCGAGTCCTGAACCCGAAATGCCCTGAACGCCCTGGATCCATCCATCAAAGTTCGTGTTCCTTGTTCCTGAGCCGTGGTTGATGGCGTAAAGGAATTTATAATCCAGGCCTTTTACGATCTTAATACTGGCTGAGATATTGGCCAGGAAGACGTTGACGTTCGCAACGTCGTTGTAGGCGTCGATAACAGCCAGCGGATTAGGTACGCCGAAGGTATTCGCGGGGAGGTTGTTCCATGTTCCGTCGCTATTCTTAAGGCGGACGGTGGGATTCCAGTTCAATGCCCATGCCATCAGGCTACCACCCGCACCGGCGGTGTTGGTAAACAGGCCCATATTTTCCGTGGTGTGGCCGGCGATGAGATCGAAATCGAGGGTAACACGATTATCAACGAATTTATAGGTGCCTCCGAAGTTGCCGAGGTATTTATCGAGGGAGGTCTTTTTTACAAAACCGTCTGTTTTTGAACCGAGGAAGGAAGCGCGGAATTTTCCGGTTTCGTTGCCACCGCTCAAGGCGAGGTTGTAGTTCTGGGATAGTCCGCTATGTGTGATCTCCTTTAATGGATTAACCGAATAACCGGAGTCCTGTTTGAGATTATTTTTTAAAGACTCGGCTCTGAACTCGCTTGATGTGAGCAGACCATAGTTCTTCATATAACCTGCGTTGACGCCAAAGTTGACACCGGCTTCTATTTTTGTGCCGCTTGCACTTGCTTTTTTGGTCGTGATGATGATAATGCCGTTGGCGCCACGCGAACCATAGATAGCTGTTGCGGAGGCGTCTTTCAATACATCGATCTGTTGGATGTCGTTGGGATTGATGTAGAGCAGGGGATTGGATTCGGGTGTTGCTCCGAACGGCAGTCCATTTTTGCCCAGATCCAGATCAGGTTTTGCTGTCCTGCCATCCAGCGCTACCCCGTCAATAACGTAGAGGGGGTTGTTGGAGGAACGGAGGGAGCTACTACCTCTGATCTGAACTGTTGTTCCGCTTCCTGGTGCGCCGCTGTTGTTGATGATTTCCAGACCTGCGACTTTATTTTGCAGGAGCTGGTCGGGTGAGGTGATGGCGCCCTGATTAAAATCTTTTGCTGAGACTGAGGCGACGGAACCGGTGACGTCCTTTTTGCGGACGGACTGATAACCGACGACCACGACTTCGTTGAGATTCAGGGTGGAGGTGGCGAGTGTAACCGTGAAAGACGTCGTGCTTCCGATGGCGATGTCCTGTGAGGTAAAACCTACGGAGCTAAAGACGAGAGTAGTGGCGGTAGGGGACACGCTGATCGTAAAGGCACCGTCGGCGTTGGTATTTACGCCGTTTTTTGTGCCTTTCACCGTTACGCTTGCCCCTGCAATAGGAGCGCCTTTGTCATCAGAAACTTTACCAGTAATTGTCTTGTTTTGGGAGAATGCATTTTGTGTGAAAAGTACACAAAGCAGGGTGAAGCTAACCCATCGGGCAAGCAATCGTTGAATGGTCATAAAGCAAAAAGTTTAGCAATTAATGATCAAAAGTAAAAATTATAGATAACTTAACAAATTTATTTTTGCGTCTATAATCTATTGTCACTTATTGATATGGACATAATTATTAAATGAGATGCTGCAAATAAGAGGCGGAATATTAGCTAAAACGAATTAGCGGAGGTTGGGGAAGGGTGAACTGGGAGGGGTGAGGACCGCAGCGGCTCGGGGTATGAGTGAGGTAGCGGCTCAGGTATTTACTCGAAATTGGTCCGGATGGAATTTTTGAGATCATGGAGGGGTTGATTGGGGAGGGGAGTTTCGGCGGGGGTGACTGGGGTGTAGGGGGCTGGTTCTTCAGCGATGATCCAACCGGCGTCTTCTTCGAGGTGGTAGTTTTGACTGTGCGGGGGGCTGGAGCGGTTGAGGTCGGGATCATTGTCTGCTTTGGCGAGGGTGAAGACTTGCAGGGGGCTGAGGGGGAAAGCCTGGTGAAGGGTATGGATGATGGTGCGGATAGTGGTGCCGGTGGTGAGGATGTCGTCGATGAGGAGGAAGGGGGGATGGGGGGGCAGGTTTTTTTTGGCTATTGAATAAACATCATTTAGTTCGGTCTCGCGCTGGTCGCGGGTGAGGCCTTTGTTGCTGAGGGTAGGGCGGGATTTGCAGAGCAGGGAGGGCAGGTATTGGCATTGGAAGCTGGCCGCAAGGGACTGGCCGAGAAGGTCGAGGGCGGAAGGAGGTGATTCGTGGACCCGGGTCTCA
>Ga0307510_10002642_pt1 | contig 20463 bp, 21 predicted proteins | sample 12_EM_MG_FD_207224 | JGI IMG/M metagenome (GOLD analysis project Ga0307510, IMG submission 207224) | Populus trichocarpa ectomycorrhiza microbial communities from riparian zone in the Pacific Northwest, United States - 12_EM | ecosystem: Host-associated > Plants > Roots > Unclassified | place... | reverse complement strand
TAGTTCTAGTCGTCTTGTATAGGTCTAGCCAGGAAACTAGACCTATTTTCGATGCTCTAAGTCTCTCTGTCTAGTCCTAAAACTAGATGACTAGAGGTGACTAGAGTCACTAGAAGTCACTATTCTAGTTGCTCTAGTCACTTTGGGGTTTTGCTGATGTCATGTGGGGGCATTGGGCCAACAAAGAAAGGCCGGCTCCATCTCAGCCGACAGCTCGTCAAAAGTGTTTGCGGTACTTTGTGGCAGTAGCAACGTGTTTGAAGCCTGAGTGGAGTCTTCGCCATGGGTAGAAATGCAAGAAAAACAGTGGGCAATCAATATTAATGGAGGTGACGTCTGGCGGGGCGGGTGCTCTGGGTGGGGATCAGCCGATCAGCTGAATTTAGCCGGAGCCAAGTCGGAGCCACCGCCACACGCCAACACACTGTTTCAATTTTGAGAGAATTTTTGACTACCGCCTGAAGGCGCTCGGACCTACAGTATTTACAAATAACCTCTGGGTCAAGAGCCCGTGTACTACCGTGACCTACTTGACTCACTTCCACCGTTCGTTGACCTCCAAGAAGTATGAGGGTCTCGAAGACAACCATCACATCACGAGTGTTCGGCCTTGGCACTGTGTGCCTATTTATGAAATCTTTTATTCGGGTAGGAGTAGTCGCCATTTTGGCCCCAATATGGACGTTTGTTGTCGTTCGTCACGGTCGTCTGCCCACATTTGTCGGCATCGTGACCAAACCTGCCACATTCCCGACATTTAATCTGGCCGATAAAGTGGCAGTCTGATGTATAGTGGCCATAGCGCCCACAATGTTCGCAGTGCTTTTTAGTACGGGAAGACCGCCTGTCGTCGGTGGTGGTGTAACTGGTGTTATCGATGCGACTGGCAAGGGAGGAGGAGGAAGGGTGTGGCGTAATCTCCCCGCTTTTGACTCGTTTGCGAGATTCAATTTCCATAAACTGCTGACTATCGATCTGCTTTTTGGGGTCGGTGCTGACTTCATCAATATAGCGTGGAACATAGGGACTTGTGTGAAGTTGTCCCACCGCGGGGTATACCTTGATCTTATCCTCCGTCCATGGTGGGAGCTCACTAAACGAGCGCTCCTTTCCGCCGCGATTATACAAAATGCGTCCGCCATAAATTTGTTTTCTTCCCTCCGAAAAAGAGTTACTTGATCCCACTTTTGTTCAAGTTGAGACAAATGTGTTGGGATGCCGCAGACGGACGGCAACGAAAAACAAGCCCATGGCAAGCACTCGGCGGAAAAGTTCCCAAGGCTTAGGTCAATGGTTTGGGAACTTTCCGCCGAGTGCTTTCCATGGGCTTGTTCTTTGTTGCCGTCCGTCTGCTTGCTTAACATCGGAATGTGTAGGAAGGGGGTGTGTGTCCGAGTCACCGAGTTGGACTCTCCTCTTTCACCGCTTTTAAGGTCACGGTGACGCTCCTTTAGAATCTCCCGCCCCAAAACGTTGTAATACAATACACGACATGTTGGGATACGTGCGGATCGGACAATCGGGCGCCAGCCCATGGGATGGGAAGATGTGATAATGCACCCCTAACTCCTATGCCAGTGGGGAAAGAAAGGTATAGTCTACAGTACAGTACCGGAACCGGAAATACATGAACATGAATGTAAGGCCAGCAGAGGCGCTAGCCTCGGAATCGACCATTCACGTGACGTTTGCCCGTGCGGCGTCTCCTGCCAGTGCCTCCCTCGTCTCCGTTCATCGCCTCCCGCTGCTTGCCTATTCTCCTCCTCTCTTATCGCCTTCTGATCCCCGATCCCCTTTTCCCTTGTCTTTGGATCGACACTTTGCCCGTAATAGTCAAGACTCGCCCCTCTTTGGATCAAACCCTCAAGCTTCAAGCCCGGATCACCCAAATTCGACGGCCGACGCACCGCCTCGCGCAGGCTGCAGCCCCATAAGGGCTCGCGCCGCTCACAGCCCTCGCTAATAGGACCTGGTTCGGGATCCCCTCGCCGTGTTGGAAATACTTAGGTGTCTAGTACATGTATATAAACCCGCGCTCTTGACCCAGTAAAAGAATCATCGAATACATGCCAATGAAACCCAGAATCGAAGAATAGACCGTTTTCCCCCCCTTCTGCTCGCGTGCCCGCCGCCTCAGATCGCCCCCTTCCGCTCCTTACGCTCCCGCTCCCGCTCCCCCTCACGCGTTCGCGTTCCCTTCAGGATCGCGAACCCGTCTCAGATCTAGGACCACCCCTCGAACTCACCCCGTGTAGACATTCCGTCTTCACCACATGAATCATCCAAGCGAGTGGGCGTCCCCACTCCATTCCCTCGTGTGCCCGCGTGCCAGTGTCCTCATCTACCGAAACCCACTCGCGCCGACACGACACAGATTGGAAGTCCTGCCAATGAATGCTCCACCACACCAGGCAGGTAACATTAATGTTTGCAATTCATAGGACCGTCAAGCACGGGATGGGCTCCGAGTCATCGGAGTCAACTCCGTTTCACAATTGAATGGGTCTAGGCCATTAATGCATATTAATGTCCGGACAAATTCACGTCGTTTGCGACCTTCCTTACATCCACTTCCTTGGGATCGCAGAGAAGGCCATAGAGATTTGTTCAGGAGATAATCGTATTGTAAGGCCAGCATAGGCGCTAGCCTCGGAATCGACCACTGCACGTGGCAGTGACGTTCGACCTCGCTCGGCCTCAACCATCCTTCAATTGTTCCGCACACATAGCTTCTTGCCTTCCACTCGCCGCCGTCTTCTCCTTGTCCGCCTCGCCTCTGCCTTCTACTTTCCTTCCCAGTGGATCGTCGCTTTTTCCTTATCAAGCCAAGACTCGCCTTCTGCTGCATCAACCAGCATGCACACTGGCCCGGCAGATCTCCCAAAGCCATCAGCCGACGCATCGCCTGATTCGCCTCTCGCCGGCTGCAGCCCTACAAGGCTTGCGCCGCTCACAGCCTCCGCTAGTCGAGCTCAGACTGGGATCCCCTTGCCGTGTTGGAAACACTGAATATTGTTTTGCGGACCACTTTTCACTGCCCCTCGCCCAGGACGAGTCGCCCTTGCGCCCAACGCCGCGCTCTTCACTAACCATTCAATTTACCTCGTGGACCATCGCCGTTATTATTACAACGCCAGGCGGCCTGTCGCCGGCAGCTTTGGACTCGTTAGTCCTTTCACACTTCCTCTTTAGCTCACTTCTGTGCGTGGTATACTTGTTCTGTCACTCTAGCTCTATGTATATAAACCTGCTCTATTGGCCCAGCCAAGGACATGCAATACACATACATCGAAAAATAACAGCTTGCTTCCCCCGCTTCGTTTGCGTGCCACCGCCTCAGACCGCCCCTTCCGCTCTTTACGGCCCTTCTCCCTCCCCTTTACGCCTTCGCTTTCCCTTCGGGATCGCGAACTCGTCTCGGCGGTTCTCGGACCGCCCCTCGAACTCACCGCGTGGAGTAACCTCCAACGCTACAGTATGGTACCGTAACCTAAACAAAGAAGTGTCGTGCGTATGCCAGTACACGCTAGCCGTGTAGACGCGCGTACATGTACACGTGTGTGTGCGTTATCTATGAGTTCGCCGAGCAACTTAAGTCCGAAAATGGTAGTCCCATTGCGTTGTTGTACGCGTCTCGGGTATGCGGTCCGTGAGCGTCGGATTATTATAACAGACCCCGCGCGCGATGTGTGTGAGATATGAGATCTAGGCGCATGGTAGCTAGTTTTCTGCTGCGCCGCGCCTATAGTACTTGCGCGTACACCCTTATTGCCGAAGTTCAACAAGCGTCACCGATGTATTTAATGATGTTTGAACAACAAAATTTTCCCGGTCCGGGGTTCATCCGAAGAGGGGACAGCGACAGATATTGCATGTCAACTCGAAGGAAATGAGTGTCGTATCAAGGCGCGCATCGTCGCCACTGGCCTGGCCCCGGCGGCGATCCCAAAATTGAACACAAGTTGATCCGCTCCTCTCTCGTATTCATCGGTTCCGGGTCCTTCACAGAGCGGGCGAGGCCATCACCCTGCACGCCGCCTTCCGGTGCCAAGAACGCTGGCAGACTGAGTGGCAGTAGCTCCATCAGCAAGATGCCACATTACTAGCAGTACTAGATCTAGTGCTTCTAGTCCTCCCCATGCCTCTATCTTCTAACCTAGACTTAGAGACTTATCTTGTGCTAGAAGGTCTAGAATTGTACCTATGGCTAGAGTCACACTATTACTACAGTACTAGTAGTACTGTTGTAATGTAAGCATTTCCTGACTTTGACTTTGGCTGTGTCGCGGAAGTTCCCGGCAGAACCAGATCAGCTGACGATGAGAGCGCTGGACCAGGCACCCTTCTCAGCCTCGTCCAAGTGGCGGTGCAGACGTACGACAACATGTTGAGATGTAGAAGAGGCCTTATGGTAATACAATTGTGCACACATTCCCATTAAGAAGACATTTCGTCATGATAACCACCAACTTGAAGTAATTAGGCCTATCAAAAAGGTAAATCGTATCGTATTGTGGCTCCAGCAGTATCGACATGAGCCATGGCGCGAGGCTGTGTGACGAGTCGGGACTCGCCGCAGAATATCGTTACACAGATTCAGAAAGGGCGTAAACGGGAAGAGAACCCTTGCTTCTCCGGGGTGAGATAGTCAGTCGCACCCGCCATGCGAGAACGACGACGGCCGAGCCACAACGTGCATCCGGCCATAAGGAGTAGGACCAACGAAGCGAGCGTGATCCAGACTCCTATAATTAAAACACGTGTCAGCTATACCGGGGGGATAAAAACAGGGTGGTGTTCGGCCGTACCTGGAGCGACGACGGAGCGCACCTGTACATCGTCGAGGTTATGTACCCTATCGTGCACGATGGTGTACAAGGTGATGTCGATTGCAATGGCGATAAGGGTAAGGAGAGCTGCGATAAATGAGAGGAGTGATGCAAACATGGCTAGCGTGACGTGTGAAGAGAGTGATAAGAGGAGGGCGATAAAGGTCGCTCCTGCGGCTATAGTGAAAGTGACAATGACATAACTCAGTGCTAGGAAGCAGGCTCGAAGGTGAACAGGGACGTGCCGGCTGGATGTACAACTAGACCACGGGTAACACCAGCTCCGATGGTAATGTCGTTCGAGGTGGACTCAAGCTGCACAGTGTAGCCATGTCCTGCGGAAACTGGCTTGAGTGGCCTGGAACCGATCGAGCCTATGAAACGCACCTGGATTGATACAAGTCCGGTGACCCGACTGTGAATCATATATGCAGTACGCCCTGTGGCTCCGCGTCAACTCGATCGCGAATACAGTACAAAATTTCCTCTCACCATATGCCAAACTGTGACATATAGAATGAAAATTTGGGGTTAGCGAGGCGGGGGACGGGTTAGAAAGAGGAGAGATTCGGAAGCTGAAGTGGCGCACTCTGATTTCTTTTATCGATTCTGTATCCGTCGAGACATGAGGAGAGGCGTCGCCGGTGAAGTGGCAGCGCACGATATCGAGAATAGGTAAGGCGGGAAGGGAGACGGAGACGATGACGGAGAGAAGGAAGGCACAGAGGAGGAGGACGGTGCCGAGGAAGAAGGCACGAGTGGACATCACTGTGGTGGGTGACGGATGGATGTGAACATGATGATGACTCAGGCGCAGGAGGATTTATACATTTGATGGATTTTGACGCATTGCGGGTGGTGCAAGGTGGCGTGGCCGTAAAACCGCGGGGTGTAAAGCATGTAAAGGGTCAATACAGCCTTACGTGGCTTATGTCATCATGTCATAGTTCTTCAGCTTTTTCCGAATCTCTTATTTGGACACTGCAAATTCCTACAGTCCTACAGGTGAACACATGTGCGCACAGTGCTTCGCTCGTTATTCTGTTGTCCGTCACCATCCCGCCTTTCCATCGATCTTGTTTCATCCTGGTCGCGATGCTGCTAGCACGTTATCAGTGATAACTTTAGGCTCGACAAATGTCCATTCAGCACCAGATAACCAAAGGAACTTCGATAAGACTAAACATGCGTGCAACTAAGTTCTACCCGTGGATCCCAAGCTTATGTACACAACTGTGAAACAAGCGGTTCGGTGGAGTAGCTCAGAACCAGCGTGGCCAGTGGGCCATACTTGGGTTGGCCAGGACATTCGGAGAAGTTAGCATGACAGGGCGCTTCCGTCTCTCACGAAGACGAGAAGCAAGCGCCACACGAGTGGCATTGCTAACGTCACGTGTGCTGGCCGTTATCCGAGCTCGTGGTCCAGTTGAGCGAAATGTGCCATCAGGGCTGAGTAAATGTTCATCTTGATGCGCGGGCCGTGGGGGATCAACGAGATGCTCACTCGACGGTAACGAAAGAATGATGAGAGGTATCACGGGAATCTCAGTCTTGTACTCGGCATCGTCATGAATCGAGCGGAAATTCTGCGGGACGTTGATTCTGTCGGGAACGCGTATGTCCGGTTCGGGCCCATCCTTATCTGTCACAGGGTCTTCTAGGTCAGAAAGGTGCCAGGGGGATCCTGTGTGTTCCTTGCCATTGAAATCGATAGGTTGTCGGCGCAAGCTTGGTAAAAACTTGAGAATTATCGTGGCACGTGGACGGTATAAGGTAGGGAACAGTGAAATGACGCGGCCGTCGCGACGTGAAACATCGCTAATGGACAACCCGACACACGAAGAGGCAGTTGGGCCTTTAATTCCGGCGAATGATTGCTGGATTGACGCGGCTGATGATGAGGCAACGACACGGACAAGTCTAATGGTCGCCCATCCCCACGACAGAGGTCGGCCAAGGCTGTGGAAAAGAGAATCGATCGACCAGCTGGCGTTAGAAGAATACGGGATTATCTTGAGGCGGAGAGGACTTGAAGCATCAACTGTCGATTGCGTCACGAGCGTGGAGACAGCAGGAGAGAACGAAGTCCGCTTCTTAGTCCTCCACATTTCATTCGAGAGGAGAGCTTGTGAGCCGAAGTTGGTGAAACGAGGCGCACTGTTATGTAGAGGGCGGCGACGGCGGGCGATAGATCGGCAGGCTAAAAATCCGCCACATATAAAAACGAATGAAAAAGACGTGGCGATATATATCAGATTGAGTGCGGGAATGCGGACACCTGAGAAAGGTTGAGACGCAAGCAGAGCTTGGGCGGGTGGCATCTTCGTGCTCGTTGATAGGTGGTGCCGCGAATATTGTCGGATGGGCCGCTTTATGGCGAGAGATGCAAGGCAATAAAAGACGCACCTGAGCTGAAGACCGACCATGTAGAACTGGGGTATATCCAGACGGGTAGACGGAATTGCAATCTGATGTGCTGGAAGAATTGGATCAAGTCTGGGTCTAGTCTAAATAATGCAAAAGCACAGTGGAAAATGTCTGCATGTAACCCTAAACATAAACCTGAAAGGCGCGTCACTGGTGCGCCATACGCACGATGTTGGTCCCGCGGGATGTGCTCCCACACCTGAGGAATGAGGCCTGATGAACGAAACTGTGGTGCGACTATTTGATATTTGACTAAAGAAAATGAACGGTGGCCATTCACATGCTTCCGTCGGCGACTCGAGCCGACAACCAGCCATCCATCCACATCCTCCAAATGCGACGATTTGTGGCCAGGGAGCTCCAGGGCTGTAGCATAGGAGGTTAGTCCACACGGTGAGGTCGAGGGTGGTCCAAGTTCCGGGACGAGTTCGCGATTCGCGATCCCGAAGGGAAAGGAAAGATGTGAGAGGGAGAGGGGTCGTAACGGTCGTAAGGATTGACTTGGGGTGGTGGCACGCAAACGGGAAGAGGAAAATGGAGAGTTTTCTCTGATTCCCTTCTCTTCCTCTTGGCAAAGGCCAGGTGAGAGGCTTAAGTACATGTACGTCTAGGTGGTACTGCCGGCAGCAGGCCGCGCGGTGTCATGGTGTCCGGGAATGTAAAATTTTACTGAATCGTAGTAAGGTGCTCAAGTCGAGCACGAGGGCGCAGGGGCGAGGAACGGTGCTGCAGAGCCCGATAGTAATGTGAAAAGATCTATAAGAGAAGGTACGACGAGGAGAGCAGGGAATCTAAGGCAAAAGGAGATACGAGAACATACGAAAAGCGATCCTGGATATGATATGAACGATTCCTAAACGGCGAGGGCATCCCGAACTGAGCCCGACCAGCGAGGGGTGTGAGCGGCGCGAGCCTTATGGGGCTGCAGCCTGCACGAGGCGGTGCGTATCATGAGTCGGCCGGCAAATTTGGGTGATCCACGCATGATGACTTGATATGACGAGGGGCGAGTCTTGACTATTTGAGGAAAGGCGTCGATCTTGATGGCAACGAGGGTGGAAAGCGGAGGCATGAAGGCGAGGCATGAAGAGACGAGGGTGCAGCAGGAGGCTACGCGTGTGGTTGATGTCGGAGATCCTTGAACCTCCCAGATGCTGTAGAACACAAACAGTATCGGGACTGGTTCGCATTCTAAAGCATCTGGGAGGTTCAAGGATCGGGGGCGTTCCCTATGCCATTGGGACGAGTTGGACTGTTGGAGTCGTTGGCCGAGCGAGGTCGAGCGTCACATGGTCGATTCCGAGGCTATTACTGTAGTTAGTACTACCTCGATTCTCCTTTTGAGGACCTTCACGAGCAATTCCGAGTCTACCTACTGTCTGCCTATACCTGCACGATGGCCTGGACATACAACTTGTGGCAATTTGAGGCAATTGACAATCATACTTCAGGGACGAATTCTCCGCAATATTTCGGCAAAAATCCATTGTGGACAGCGCTGTACCTGAGCTGCGCCGTTTAGTTGGACAACGGCCATTTGTGGGCCACTCCTATCGTTCTCTGGCCTAGTTACCATTGATGGTTCGAACCAGGAACAGTAGCACGGTAGCTCGGCCTCTCTCTCTTTCTTGTTCTCTCAGACCGTTTGACGCACAGCGGGGAAGTGGGCTTCGATTGCCTGCATCTACGAGAACAAGGTGTGTCTTATATACAGATCAGTACCTACTGAGAGTTATGGTAAGGTAATGGTATTGAAACGAGTCCACGGAGGCGAGAGCGAGGAAGCGATGCAAAACTAAACGAGAGGCGGTGGTGTCAGTGGTGTCGGGAGTCGGCAGACAGTGATAGCGAATCAAACGACGACGCGGGTGCGAACTAAGAAAGGTTGAAGCTAGTGAAGGGGGAGGCTATAACTCAGGGAGAGACTCGGAGGCGTCCTGCGTTGTGGTCGTTCACGCGTGGCTGTCACGGTAAGTCTTGCCTTACACCATCCCTCGAAATATGTGGATTTATTGTCTCTTCATTATATCATCAGTGCTCGCCATGGTGTGGAATACGGATCCAGTAGCACGTCGGCCCACCGCAAACCATACTTTCTCCGACTTCCACAGAACACAGCCACACGCACACTATATCTACTGGTGGTATCCCATGCAACTTGCATCTACGGCCCATCATCGTACATCATACAGGTTGTCCCATCCTGGTTTCGCAGTAACCCTCTAGAACTCCCAAAGGTTAACCACGAGTCCACGCACTGTTCAAACTATCTCATGGTTGGAACAACCTCCAAATATCCTTTCTTCAACTCGTTTATCGCGGGCGTTCTCTCCGTCATATTTGTTGGCGCCCTAACGTTCATTGGTTTCTTTTCATGGCGCTATTTTCGCAACCGACGCAGGCTCGAGCGGGCAAACAACTCGATCGCTCTAACCATTCTTGAAGACGGGCTCAAGGCGTCGGATTCATCTGACATTTCCTCCCGCAGTCCCAGCAGGCTGGGTGGCATTTCCCCATCATCAGTTAAGAGGGCTGCCGGCGCACGGGAAACTCAAAGTCAATACTTGGTTCAACCTGGAACGACGAACAGTGCTGGGAAGCGTCCCGTTTTGGTTGTCTCGCAAAGGACCTCCAGTATCATCAATCCCCTGACCACCAAGGGAGTCGGGCGGCACGATGGTCGTACCAATCGCGCCGAGGATAGCTCTAATGGCGCCACTTGGGGCAACAATGGCGATACGACTACCGAACGTGCCCAACCGCGATCATCCGCTTACGCTTCTCGACCAAGGATGCGCCCTGTTCCCCCCGTCCCGCTTACACCCACTACAAGACTGTCCGTATCGACCGTGTGGAGCCAAGAGAGCATGTGGTCACGAGAGAAGAGGCCGGACGTTCCCGTGCCCCCTCTTCCTCATATGCCACCTCTTGCTCACATGCAAGTCCCACGAAGGGTCACGTTCTCACCCGACATGGCATCTGGTTCTCAAAACCGGCGTTCAACGAGCTCGCTTCCGCGTAGTGTGGGGCAATCGGACTTTGAGGATTACATCTGAAGGTTTTTGGCGGTGGAGAATGAATGGCCCACTTTCAGCTTTCCCGAATCTGTATCCCTCAATACCCCTCCCGTATAATGTATTACGTTCATTTTGTTATAGTCAAGTTTTCAAGGATACACTTGGCTCCAGTTCAGTAATTGATTTACCTGGATATTTCACATCCGGGCCGCAGACGTGCGCGTCTGGTCCCGTTGTGGACGTGGACGGCCACAGCCGTGTGCGGAGAAACGGGCCGGCTGTTGAGGTTCCCGTGTGGAGAACGGTGGGCATCAATTGTCGCCAGACAGCAGGACGAACCTTTCTTCCCTCTCTCGAAGGGTCATTGAAGGGGACGACGTGAGTTGCCCAACGCATTCACTGGCCCTTATCTTTGGCTTTTCTCTTGCCAGTGTTACCCATTCGCCTCTAATTGGCGTCAGCTCATGTGACTTACGCTGGCCCTGGGATTCTTCAAGTTCTTCTTCGAAACCTTTCCCAACTGTACCATTGCTCCCGGTCGCTCTCAATGACATCAAAGCCACCAGGTATCTCCCCGGGCAGCTCAGGCTCTGACGCGCTCGCCCTGCACCCCCCATCCATCGACCTTTCCAACAAGCTCTTGTCCTCTGCCATCCCTCTTCCACCCAACGCTACCATCGCATGCGCAGTATTCTCTCCCACCACCTCCCCAACACACCACCCCGATACCATTGAGATCGCACGAAGACACGTCCTTAATACCGGAAAACCTTCCCTCCTAGAATCCCTTCTCTGCACCGTCCATGTTGAAAATGGTGGACAGCAACTCTACGTCTTCTCAGTTGGCCCTTCCGATGGGACAAGTGATCCACTCAACCGTCTCAGCGGTTTGCAGCTCGATGGTTTGATCTGTGAGTCTTCCAAATACACCATTTATTCCACCCGCATACTACACTTCGATCCATGCCTGCTGGATACTTTCTTTGCTTGGGGGAACTGTACTGACATCGCCACTCCACACAGCGTCGCAAATATCCCATTTCCGTACCACAGAGATCCACGGTTCCAAGTTTGCGTCTTTAGCAAGGAATACCTCTTCAACCCCGCAGAATTCAACATCCAGTCCGCAGTCAACTGAACATTCGTTGTCATTCCCAGAGGAAAACCCCCGGATACCCTACACTTTGTTTATCAAGGCGGTCCAAGAGAGACTCATCAACGATATATGCTCCGTACAAGATCATGACCGAATATTGTGCAGGCTCAATGGTGGTTTTCTTATATTCCCACAACATCCCACGTCGGGCTGGGGCACGGGCTGGGAGCACCATGCACAGAACAGGTACGAATCATGTTTCTCGAAATGACTTGTGACAGTTAATACGTAGACAGGCCATTGATACACACTTATCTCCACGTCACAATACACCGCAAGCACATCCTCATTCAACCTCTACTTCGTCCAACCCATTATCTTCCCATCTTCCCATCACGCCCGCTCCCCCCCGGCACGCCCATAACCTTGATTCCCTATGGAACGCCCGCTTATTTCATTACGTCATACAATGGTCCCACCGCTGGCCTTACGGCGCAATTCGCCCAGAGTTTGTTCGGCCTTGGTTGTGACAGTTGGGCGGCACTTGCCTCGAAGCCGTCTGGACCTCCGACCGTCAGCGGCGCAAACTCCGGAAGCCGCCCAACGTCGCGTGACCCGCGGTTTCTGATTGCCTGGATAGACGTGCAAAATAAGCAAGGGGAAGATAAGGGCTTATTGGTCATCTGGCCAATCTCTCTCGCTGTTTCCTTTCTTCCAACTTCGGCGTCGCCACATGCATCTCACCAGCTCTCTCATGTACCAGAGTTACCATCGCAGCTTCAGCCATCACCTCCCCCACCTGCGGCGGCCGTGCCTGCCAGCTCCCTCACTGCCGCATTTGCACCCTCGCCTGTCACATCAATTGGTCGTAGTCCACCGCCACCAACGCCTACTGATTTACCCCCCGCCCTGACTCGCCGGCCTAATATCCCTGGTGCCGCATCACATAACCTCACGGCCGGCGGACTTTCTTCGTTCCAATTTGATCCTGATTCATCATCACGTGATGACGTACGTGCCGTTGCTGGCGAGGTCGGCGAGTACATCGAGGCGGTTGTAAAGGAGCGGGAACGGGAACGGGAACGATTGAGAAGAGAACGCGAAAGCTCTGGTCCAAGTATGGACGCTTCACCTGCGCGGGCCGTCAGTGTTGTCAATACCCCAGCATCGGTCGGCATTTCTTCACCAACGTCTGCGACTTTGATGGGTAACATGAACTCGCCACCAATAATTGGCCAGGACGCTACAATTTCTTCCATTGCTTCCCAGGCTTCTCTCTCTGTGTCAGCCGGGGGCGACCCTGCTCCCCAACAACCATTCTATCCTTCACCTCCTCAAACAACATCTGTGCCATCATCCTCGGTAGAAATGGTCGCACAGCCTCTGTCAGGGTCATCCACGCTGGTACAGCCCTTTGCTCCCTCCATGGAATCTTCTACGCCCACTATCGCTTCCTCACCTGATGCAGTGACGTTTTCCGCCACATCAGCACCAGTCACTTCGTTCGATACATTTCCTGGGTTTGAGAACTGGACCCAGGATTCTGCGTCCTGGCAATCAACAAGCGGGATCCTCGACATGCCTCTCGGCGATGTTAGCATCAACGTGGGCATGGGCATCGATTCACTCCCTTACAGTGTCGACCCTATTGCTGGCGGAGGTGGTAGCGGGGCGTGGTCAACGGGCGATATAGGGCGCATGGACATCGATGGCGGCATCGATAGTATTTTCACAGAAGCGGATTTCGAGTTCTGGGACGATGGTAAACCCCAGCAATCTGGCATCTCAACTGCACCTGTCTCTGTACCCCCACCACACAGCATCAACAGCGGAACAAGTCTGGCGCATACGTCGGGTCCTTCTCCACTTGGCATTTCCCCTCAAATCTTTGAAGATACCAAACCACATGCTATCATACCTTCGTCGCACCCGCCCTTGTGGCCGCCTAGTGTTCTCCCTGGAGGTTTCTCCCAGCAACGCAGTGTGCTGGATGCTGCCATGGAACTGATTCCCTCCTCGCCGACCAAAACACTGTCTTCTTCGGGCCCTGAGACGCCACACAGTATAGCACTTGACCCTGCGGTACGCCTCATGCCGCGATCCCCCTTGGCCGGTAGAGGGATCTTTGACGCTATCCCGTTTGCCTCAACTTATCGCGTAGCGGATGGGAAGTACACTGCAGGAAAATTTGCGCTTCCCAGTCCACCAGATGAAGAAGACAGAACACAATCGATTGCTGGACTATCGTCGTCGCCTCGGGCTGGCGGCTGGCGGAATCGCTACGATGCTGCGACAGATCCGCGTGTGGGTGTCGTACAGAAGCTTAAAGATCTCAAGCGCAAGACCACGGCCAACGATGGCTCTGAAGGTTCAGCCTGGGCACGAGGCTCGGAGGAGTGGACACGAAATGTCATGCAAACCCCACCTCCCGAGGATGGGTACGCACAATCTGACGACAGCGACACTGACGAGGGCGAAGATGACGACATGCAATTGGACGAAGATGAAGATGAGGTTACGTCGCCGGTGACTGGCCCGCGGCCATTCACGCCGTTACCATCCTACTTTCCGGTCGGACCGGCTTTGCTGCATACCCACTTCCAACATAGCCTGCTACTCAGCCAAAGTATACCCCTACGCCCGTCACGCACACCCCCATCGCCTTCCGGGCAAACTCCTGGTGCTGCCCCGGTGTCTGTACCTACGCCTGTGTCGCCCGCTGCGCTGCTTGGCGCAGCGTCGGAGAAGTCAAAGTCGCTGGAAGCGGCCGCACAAATCCTCGCGAAGGAAGTCGTTGAGAGCGCAGCATGGAACGACGGGTGGTGCGCGAACGCCATCGACTGCTGGGCAGAACATCGCGGCACGACGGAGGTATGGCAAGCGGACGTGCGTTGCGTGGCAAAGGCTCTGGGGACGCTTCCCGGACTGGACGGTCCTCTCGACTTACAATCTGTCTTCATGTCCGATGACGAGGGGAAGCCAGCCTTGGAACAGCTCGAGCCGCCGTTCTTCTCGGTCGCCAAGTCGGACGCGGTCATCCAAGTGTTCCCCAGTGCACTTCGCTTTTGGGATAAGCTGGGGCTGAGTCCGAGGGCGGGGAAGAAGGACGTCTGTGCTTTTGTTTTCTTCGAGGAAAGTGACGAGGCTAGAGTTGATGCTGTTGACAAGTGGCTGCAGTGCGTGTCTTCGACGTATACGGTGAGTGACGCAGCGATACAATTGAGATAGCACTTCCCCTGATCCACTTTTGCAGAGACATAACTTTGGGGAGCATAAACGCGGTAAATCAGCTAGTTGTGTAAAGGATGGCCTTATTCCCGTCAAGTTCGAGACGTTCCGCAAGACTCTGGGTAAGTTCGGCCTTCAGGTCCTTCCTTCTCAGTGGTTAATTCTGTAATGTTAGCGTCCTTTGTCACAACAAATTTTCCGTCGACTAGCTCTAACTACGTCTTCTATATCGCTATGCCCTCGTCCATCATTTCCATCTTCAGCCAAACGTTGCGACAAGTATTCTCGGCTGTCAAGCGGGCTCAGAGGATGCACCCGGGAGGGCAAATACTCTTCCAGTTCGTCCCAGCTCAATCTGTGTACTCGCTCAAATTTTCCTCCGGCGATCGTGGCGGACTGTTCGCGTTCGCATGTTCCATCTACAACCGCATTTTATCGCCTGTCGATCGGGTAATATCCCAGCAAGTTCTTAACAGCCTGCGCACGCGCGATTTCTTTTTAGAGCCTGCATTTTCGCTCGCACGGCCGCTTCATACCAAGGTTCAATTCGTACGACAGTTTCCGGCCCTATCGTTGGACGTTGTTGACCGGCACACCTTGCTCCACGTCGGCTACCAACTGAGCAGCTGCGGGAAGTGGCTCCTTGCGTGTTGTGTTGATCAGCGGGGAGAAGCCCACGACGTCACCGTCTGGTTACTCCCTAGCGAATCACCGGAGACGTTCATCGCCCAACATCTGTGGACATTCGCAGTCAACCTTGCGAAACGGGTGAGCGTTGAGTGGCGGATAGTCATCGCTAAACTCCGGCCTATGGACGTCCGGGAACTTGAAGGTTTGTCGTCATGCGATCGCTTGAGAACAATCCGCTGATGGACATTCGCTAGCGTGGATGCGACAGCTCGATAGATCGGTGCCTTCATGCAGGGAGCTTCCAATGGTACATGTTAGTTTGATGTGCGTCGAGCAGGACAGGACTTGGACGTTCGTCGAGCCGCACGGAGGCGCCAAGTACCCGACGTTGGAGAATCGCACCTCGAAGATGTCATCCCCGGGCATCGTCATGATCGATTCTTCCTCGACGACGTACCACCTCAGCCACAGCGCGCAGATGACTCTCCTCCCCCCATCCAATTGTTCGCCTGGAGGTGGTGACTTTGAGAGCGTCCAGCCTTACGTCGCCGATGGTTCTTCCGACGGTCCAACCTCGCCCTCTCTCTCGCCGCACGAGCGATACCACCTTCGGCCTCTGCGCACCACCACGCTCGTACGGGTGCCCGGCGATGCGGGCTTCACGTCGATCGCCATGTTGCACCTACACCAGCTGCATACGACGCGGTCGCATCGCTCGTCGCTTACGCTTTCGGACTCGGACACATTGCGGGACGTGTGCCGGAATTATCACGAGCTTTCGGTGCTCGCCCAATCGCGATGGATGAGGGCGAATCCGATTTTGCCGTTCCATCTCGCGGCGCTGGAGATCATGGACCGTGCACTGAAGGGAAGCCTATCTCCTGAGGCATCCTCCTGAGAGCCACAGCGCTCGTAACGTTTGGTTCTCTTACTTTTCTTATTCGCTTTCTTGTGTATTTTCTCCTCGCTGATCATTTTGGAGCATTGTTTCGACTTTTTTTTTGTTTTCTTTTTTTAAATTCCAGCTTGGATCACGCATTTCGTCTTGCACACCTTATCATGCTTTTTTTCAATTTACCCTAGCTTGTTGTAGAGGGTCCGGGGGCAATGTACTACTACCCATCATCGATAGCCACTATATTATCACCGCAAAGCAGCACGAGTATCATAATATGCCCGAGCTTTCCCTTCCTTCACTGGTTCTTTTTCTCGTCTGCGCTGTAGCCCTTTGGTGGCTGAACGCGCAAGGGAGATTGGATGCTGGCGAGCGCGGAGACGCTGAAGAGGACGACGGGAACGAGGATGAAAAGCACGAGCAACAGACTGGTGATGAGCGCGGGCGTGAGCAGCTGATAGCGGGCGAGTATGCCGCCTGCGGGCGGAGAGGGCGAGGGCGAGTCGTCGTCCTGGCGCCGCGAACCGGCTAGAATGACGAGGTGGCGCGGGTAGGCGCGTTCGATCTTCTCGAGCTCAGTCGCGAGGCGAGCGTCTGGCAAAAGAAAGAGGCACGTATGCTCCCAGTCAGTATTTTATTTCCTTTTGGTTGTGGGTGTGGGTGTGTGTCGTGTGCGTAGAACGTACCGTGCTCGGCGACGGAACGCTTGCGCGCGCCTGCGGACTGTGTCAGGGCGGGCATGGACATCGACAAGACGTGCTTCGATCCGGGTCGTGGAGGAGAAGATGGGTCAAATGCGAGGCGCTGTGCGTCGCATAGGACGGCCACTTTGTCCGCGAATTGTTGGAGCGTGGTGGTGGTGGTGGTGGTGGTGGTGGTGGTGGTTGCGGGGTGTGGCTGTGGGAGGTGGACGTAGGGGAGTTGTAGAGAGGAGGAAGCATCTTGCAGGCGCGTTGCGAGGGAGGAAGATGGGGAGAGTGTGCGTAGGTCGGACGCGTGCAACTTTTTTGTTTGTTTGTGAGAGGTGGAAGTTAGGATTAGAACTTGGGGCGGAGGAGAAACGAGAGGGGGGGGCAAGTAGGTGGATAGGTTACGTACCCCGGGCTGGTCTATGATGATCACGGCGTCGAATTCGCAGACGTTCGTGTCGGATAGTAACTCGCTGAAGACATCGATTGTGGATGGGGCTGATGCACCGGTGGAGATTGGGGCAGGTCGCAAACGGTCGAGGGCACCACTGCTGCGGGAGAGATATCGTCAATTGGTCATTCATTGTATTGTTGGTTATGGGTTTACCTGTGAGATGACCATGCGACGAGAGGGAACGTATCTAGGAACGACAGAGCCGTCGGGAGCGAAGCTGCGAGGGCGAGAGCGAGAGCGAGGGTCGAGTAGCGCATCGTGCACATCGTTGTGGTTATCCTGTACTGAGCCCGCTGGCTTACACTGACTGACTTCTGACTGTTCTAACCCGGGCCGTGAGATGCCGGGAGTCGTCGTAAAGGGCAGCCTGAGTGTCGGCGTCGCCTCTTGACTGGCTCGACCCTTCATAGTTAGGTTCACACCATATTTGTCGTGCTTGTCCGAGTCCAAGGGGAAATAAAGCGTCTGCATGAATTTGGATCAAATATGTGTGCGTGGATCTCGACTGCCCGTCCCAACTCTTGTCATGATCAGAGGACGACGGTAAGAACTCGAAGAGTGCACCATGCTTAAAAAAAATGAAAAGGTTGCCTTGTACTTATCTGAGTGTATCGCCATTCCTTGTTTGATTATTCTGTGGCCGACACGACCGCACGATCAATACGCTGAAACTTAATAATGTCAAAGAGACTTTGCCATGGCAGGTGCTAAATATAACCGTTGCGATTTTGAAATTCAAATCCAGACAATCCTTCGACTGGCACTTCCAAACTCCTCTCCAGCCGAACAGCACCAATGGTGCATCAGCCCGCACGCATGATGACCTTTTTTTCTTTTCCAGGAAAAGCGATTCGAATGTTCGGAGGAGTAACTGGCTCCATCGATGACCCAGGCCTTCCCTTTGCTAAACGTCTTGCCGTCACATCTTTGTGTTATCGGGAATTGCAGGCCTCAGCCCCTTGGGTGCCCGAGACAAAACACCTTGACTTGGAGATATACTGCCACCACAGACTACAAGAATATGATTTGACGACATACAAGTGGAGTTTTGTCAATCATATGCTTGTATAATGTTCTTTTTCTCCTTTGCGTATGGGATGATAGGTGACCTTGTAAACTCTGACGCCCACCATGCCATAGCCACTCCAAGTTGCCTGTGGGCGGTCCCACCGGCATTGTCTTTGACTCTTTGACACTTCCATGTTTTCTTTGTTTCTTCGAATTGGGTCTCCCCAAGCTGTCATCCGATGTGATGGCTGTCTGCACCGCACCAGGTTGCCGGAAGACGTCTCGTGGAATTCGATGGATCGTCGCGAGAACATCCCGCGCTGGCTTTTGTTTTGACGCGTATGCTGCCCTTCATAAAGCCCACCAAGGTCCGACCAGGCTCCATCAACCACCCACGCACATACTGAACAACTATTTCCTTCATGTCTCACCCCGAAATTCAAGATCCTGAGAACCTCAATGAACGTCCGTTATCACCAAGTCGGCAATCGCAGGGCGAGACCAACATTGGTGATAGCTCTGGGGCCGAGTCTGGGCCTCTCTTCGCCATGTATACAAGGCTCGCAGTGGGAGAAGATAACAAGATGGCCGAACGCTGGCAAAAGGACGCCGAGGGGATCCTAATCTTCGTATGTCTAGAGGTCGTCTTCCGAACCGCTGCATACTGATTCGAGAGAAAAATAGACTGGTTTATTCTCTTCTCTACTATTGTGACCGCACTGGCAGCAGTATCAGTCCAAGACCTCAGACCTAACCCACAAGATAATTCCTCATTCTATCTCGAGAAACTTTATCGACTCCAAGCCGAACGCAACATATCTCACACATCCGTCGCCTTAGTCGAGGAGCAACCTCCGGCTTTCTCTCCGCCATTATGCTGTCTGGGTGAACGTGCTCTGGTTCTTGAGCCTGGTTATCAGTCTTACATCCGGAGAGGAACATCGATAGCCAACAGTTCATGGGTATTATCAAGCAGGAATACGAATTGAACGTATTCCTGCTTAATACTACCCATGAATTGTTGGCTGTCGATGTTCCTCTTCGGATCGGTTTTGACTTCGTCGAGGTGACCCTGAAGAATGTGTGTGAAGATATTGCTTAGTGAAGTCGTCCCATGATCGCGGTAACAACGCTGCGATAAAATGCTTAAAGAATTTGTCGGACGAGATGATGTTTTCTTGCTTCCGATAGAACGTGAGGGAATCCCAAAGATCTTTGAGCTTTGTGAGATGCTCGGGGATGTCGGCTCCTTCGGCAGCTCTGGACGCGCACAGCATGCGGAACTTGTCCGTCTGAACTAAGTAACTGGTGGACTGATGGATGGTCTTCAAGTTCTCCCACATCTTGTGGGCTGTCAGACATCCGCGCGTGTGCTGACGTTCAGTAGGGGCGATGTTGTTCGAGATAAGTATTCTTGTGAACATATCGTTATACATCCAGTTTCGTGCGCCTAATGGGTCCTGCACGGGATCGGGGCTTGGCAGAGTACCTTCAACGTATTGGGTATATAGATCGACTGCGACCAGATCTCCCAATTGTTCTTCTTCCTTGAGAGACTTTCGTCAACCCGCTGCAACTGGCCTATCGTGCGCTCGATACTGGCTGCTGCATAATATTGCTGTCTGTGATTGAATGAAGTAAAAGTGGGAGTACGCGGCACTGATGCTCGCGGTACAGGAGTTCTCGGGGGGTACACTAGCAGGGGTTCGCGGCGCTGGCATCTCGGGCAGTTCTGGTATGGGAACTGTCTCAATTATATCCTCCGAGTCAGCCATAAGAGTTTTGAGGCCACCAATGTCCATGTGTGTGAAGCGTCGGCGAAAAGATGTGGTTAAATAGGGGCTGATAGGGGTTGAGCGTAAAGTTGCTCTTTTATTCTTCGTACGATAACAAAGTGTTGGAATCCGTCGGGGCAAAGGGCACAATCATGTGCACCGGCCATCGGCGTTAGTAATAATGATACGTCCATATTAGTTGCATCCGAAGATCCTTAGTAGTCCCTATATAGCGTAGCGAACGCTCTTGAATTATATAACATAAGAAAGGAGAGTGGACGTTCCACTTAGGGCTGCGCGCCGTACCGTAACGGCATACGGCCGTATAGTACGGGTGTAATACGGTATGAAATTAAGAATGACCCGTACCGTAAACCGTAAACCATCATTGTCGACGGTACGGTACGGGTGTCAA
>Ga0307510_10002641_pt1 | contig 20464 bp, 20 predicted proteins | sample 12_EM_MG_FD_207224 | JGI IMG/M metagenome (GOLD analysis project Ga0307510, IMG submission 207224) | Populus trichocarpa ectomycorrhiza microbial communities from riparian zone in the Pacific Northwest, United States - 12_EM | ecosystem: Host-associated > Plants > Roots > Unclassified | place... | reverse complement strand
GACTTGTCCCAAGAAGACCCTATATCATCTGGTAGTTCACAAGAATCCAATCCAAGTCACTCTCTATTGCTTCTGAGTTGCTCAAGTTGTTGCTCCCAATCACTTCTGAGTTGTTCCCAATCACTTCTGAGTTGCTCCCAATCACTTCCAAGTTGTTCCCAATCACTTCCAAGTTGTTCCCAATCACTTCCAAGTTGCTCCCAATCAATTCCGAGTTGTTCCCAATCACTTCCAAGTTGCTTCCAATCAATTCCAAGTTGTTCCCAATCACTTCCAAGTTGCTTCCAATCAATTCCGAGTTGTTCCCAATCACTTCCGAGTTGCTCCCAATCAATTCCGAGTTGCTCCCAATCACTTCCAAGTTGCTTCCAATCAATTCCAAGTTGCTCCCAATCACTTCCAAGTTGTTCCCAATCACTTCTGAGTTGCTCCCAATCACTTCCAAGTTGTTCCCAATCAATTCCGAGTTGTTTCCAATCAATTCCGAGTTGTTCCCAATCAATTCTGAGTTGCTCCCAATCAATTCTGAGTTGCTCCCAATCAATTCCAAGTTGTTCCCAATCACTTCTGAGTTGTTCCCAATCAATTCCAAGTTGGTCCCAATCACTTCCGAGTTGTTCCCAATCAATTCTGAGTTGGTCCCAATCACTTCTGAGTTGTTCCCAATCAATTCCAAGTTGGTCCCAATCACTTCCAAGTTGTTCCCAATCACTTCTGAGTTGTTCCCAATCAATTCCAAGTTGTTCCCAATCACTTCTGAGTTGCTCCCAATCACTTCCAAGTTGCTCCCAATCACTTCTGACCACTTATATAAATATTTTTGTCATTTTTTAGAATTATTGCAGATTTCTCAACATGATAAGTGGTCTGTGAAAAAAGTGGTCTAGACTCATGAAGACTGGTCCGCGGACCGCACATAGACCGATAAAGACCGGTCTTTATCAGTCCGGTCTGGTTAAGGGCATTTTCGGACCGGTCTTGGTTAAGCCCAATTTGGGTCGAAAAACTGGACTGGACCGGACTTTTGAACACTACTGGTGTGAGGTCGATGTGCCACTGTGAGAGGGCAAGCAAGCAAGCATTGAATGCAACTGAGGGGCACTGACAAGATGGGGCCTGTGGAAGGAGGGACCTGTCAGGACATAGAAAGAATGCAACCAAGTGGAGGGGACTCACCTCTGGAGACCACAGAAGAAGGGATATGTTGTGACAAGCGACCTTGTGAGGAGTGCTGACACATGGAAAGAAATAGGCCAAGTGAGAGGTACACACCATCAAAGATGCAGAGGGAGGAACACATCAGGACACAGAAAGACAGTGAATGAACAAGGGGCACTCACTGTTGAGAGACCACAGAAGGAGGGACACATTGGGGTACAAAAGAAAGTGATTGGATTACTGCAGAGCAAGGGTCTTGTCCATGTTTGTGGATGGGTACAGACAGGCATGCATATGGGTGTGTAGGGTGGAGTGTGTTCACCAGTTCACATGCAACCATAACAAACCCACTAAACCCAGTCTAAACCCTTAAACCCCAACCTTAACCACAGCTTCTGAACACTGCTTGTGTACATGTAAGTGCTTGACACTGTCTTGACAAGGGAACTATCTCTAGTATCCCCACACCAAAGCATTTGGCATGCCCTCCCTCCCTCTGCAGTCTCCAGAAGGTGAGTTCCCCTTGCTCTATTGCTTCCTATGTTCTGACAAGTCATTCCCTCTGCAATCTCCACCTTGTGCCCCTTGCAAGGTCACTTTCATTCTGTGTCCTGGTATCACCCTCCTCTGCAGTCTCCAGAAGGTAAGTCCTCTCAGTTGGTTTCTTTCTGTGTCCTGACAAGTCAGTCCTCAGCTTGCGGGTAACCCTCACTTGGTTGCTGTCTTTCTGGCTTGTCAAGCACTTGCTCACCCTCTTGTGGCAGTGTCTCAGCTCTATGCCAGGCTTCATTTGCGATAGCACTTCATGCCAGCTCCCTGCATCACCATACACCTTGCACTCCAATGCCTTGGGTGTTGCAGCAGTGGCTCTTCAGCCCTGCTAGCAGACCTGGCACCAGCAGTGCCCTTGGCCATGGCATGTGCAGCCCCCACAACTGGCAGCACTTCTCCTTGTCTGTGCATGTCAACACTTGAGGGCTTGACTTCCTCCACATCATATCAGGGTTCACAACTGTGCAAGTGAGCCCAAGAGGGTCAGGAGAAATAGGAGACATAGGTGTGTTGGCTGCTGTTGACCACACTTCCCCTCCCTCCAGACATTTAATGAGCCCAGCAAGGTGTGCCCTCCCATATGCCCCACAGTGCAGCCTAAGTGCAGGTGAACTGTTCAGCCATTGTGCCAGCACCAGCATTGTTGGCCATATGCACCCTTGCTTCATTGCCATCCCACACCCTTATCCCATTGTGCCCTGTCCTGGTGATGCAACCTCTTGTGTTGCTGTCACTGCTGCTGCCATTATTGCCATTGCCACCACTATTGCCACCACCACTGTAGCCACCACCACCAAGGCACCACACAGCAACAGATGTGGCCCACTGAACAGCAACATCATTCTGCGTCACATGCCTGCATTGCATTGCCCTGCCTGGAAATGCAATCTCTTGCATTGCACTTGCCGCTGCTGCTACCATTGCCATTGCCACTGCCACTATGGCCACCACCACCAAGGTGCCATGCACCGATGGATGCTGCCCACAGGACAGTGACATTGTGTTATATTACACACCATTGTTGCATTGCCCTGCCTGCCAATGCAGTCTCTGTTGCGGAAGCAGAACTTGGGCCTTGGGGCCTGAGTTATTACTTACTCCACTTTTCACTGTGTATTGAGACCCAGCTTACTGTGCGTGGCGCACTAGTAGCTTTTACCTTAATTTGCATCTGTCCGACCCCCTTTCACCTCAGTACTTTACACTTACAAGCCCCGCTCGTTTGTTCATATACATGGCAGCTTACATTGCCGCTCCCTCAGTTTGTGCTCCATCTGTGCGCACACTGAGGTGAGCATAATGTTCATTACATTATACTATTTCCCTTACTCACCCCTCATAGACAGTTTGTGTCCTCATTAGGTGAATAGATAGTTCGTGCTCTATCTGTGCACACACTGAGACAGTTTGTGTCCTTGTTAGGCCACAGTTACCATGCGTGAACCATGCACACTCACATTCTAACCAGCACATTAACAACAGGTTATGGGCCCTGGCCCATGTGCTACAACCAACCCACTCGTTTCTTCATCTTCATCATCTTCTACATTGCCCCCTGCCCTTCCCTCTGCGCCCAAAGCTTCCACCAAGAAAATGTCCTCTCTAGCTCCCACATCCATGCCAGCCATCTCTTCTGTCCCACCAATTGGAATATCTGCCGACATTCCACACCTCAATTCCGAAGGTGCAAACTGGGCAATGTTTTCTTTCCACTTCTGAAGAGTGATGATACTCACCAGCCGTTGGGACTATTTCAACAGCTCCAAAACGTGTCCCATCCCCAAGGACTCGAACAACATCACCAACATTGAGAAGGGGGAGCACAAACGCTGGGACCGTGAGGACATCATCGCTCAATACCTCCTCAGGCAATATCTCCCCATCAAAACCGCAATGGACATGGAAGCATTCCCCTTAGCGGCGGAGCAATGGACTGCCATCACTGCCCTCTTCACCATGAAGAGCATGTACAACCAGGCAGATTTGCATCAAGCTTTTCTTGATATGCGCTGCCTGAGAGGGGGCGATGTCCGAGAATACCTCACCAGCCTGAGGATGAAGCACCATGAGCTTAAGGCGGCAAACATTGGTGTTACCGACATCGAGTATGAGCGGACCATCTTGAAAGGTCTCCTGGATGTCCTTGCTGCCCACGCTGCACAGACACTGTTGATGCTCTGGCTCACAGTGAAATATACCAGCAAGCCTATCAACATGTCAGATGTCATTGACTCAGTCTGTGAAGAGGCCAACCATGTAAAGACCTGCCGCATGCTCAAGGATCAGTCCCTAGGGCAAGGCAAGGGCAAGAAGGGGGCCCAGACAGATGAGGCCCTTGCCGCCACCACCTTCAAGCACAGCAACAATAGCAACTTCGCAAACTGTCACAAAAAGGGCAAATGCAACCACTGTGGGAAAGAAGGACACTGGATATGGGAGTGCCATACCAAGAAGCGGGAGGAGGCCGCAGCACAGAGTGGACAGGCTGTACAGGCCAGCTTGAGCAGCAAGCCCGAGAACAAGCCCATGGGCTCTGCAAATACATTAACCATCAATGAAGATGATTCAGACAACAGCGGATTCTGGGCCATCAAGAAGGAGGAGGTTCATACGCGCTTTGTGGAACCAGACTCTCTGTTGGATGATTTGGACTCTGACAATGAAGATAAGGACTTCTGTGCCAAACTAGGGGTCAGCGATGATCACCTTGACTGGCCAGACATTGAGGGGGAGGAATGGTACTTTGAGGACACTGCTGCAGCTGTTATTACACCTGCTGAGGTGATCACTGCTCCTCGCGCCAAGTTGTACGACTCTGGTGCATCGTGACACATCAGCCTGTACAAGGCTGATTTCATTTCATACACCACTCTGTTACTGCCCCTCTACCTCAACACTGCAAATCAACACAAGTTTCCCACCATCAGAACAGGAATGTTGATCATCAAAACCCCAGTCAATGGATGCGAGTCCATCCTCTATCTTTATGATGCACTCTATGCGCCATCTGTCAGCTACATGTTAGTGTCCCTCAGGGCACTGGACGAAGAAGGATTCACGTCTCACATTAGAGATGGACACCTCTGGCTCACCTCTCTGAGTGGAGAGCTGATTGTGAATGTCGCATGCAATGCGAGTCACCTCTACAAGTATGAGCGCTCCCTGGAGTATGCTCATGCTGTCGAGCTCCTATCTGTCATAGAGCTGCATCACCGCTTGGGACACATATCCGTTGCCAGCACCCGCAAGCTCGTTGAGATCAGGGCCATCAAGGGGATCAAGCTTGATCCCGATGTGCCCGAAAGTGACTGCAAAGCATGTATATTCACATGTGCCACCCACATCCCTGTACCCAAGCCACGCATCAGTGTCCCAGCCATAAGCTTTGGGGATGAGATCCACACAGACATGTGGGGACCAGTGCGCGTCGCAACCGCAAAGAAGAAACAATACTTTGTCACCTTCATGGACGATGCTACTCATTTTACAGTCATTTACCTGATCCCCACCAAGGACAAAGCCTTCAAGTACTACAAATTCTTCGAGGCATGGGCAATTGCTCAAAAGTATTGCATTGGGATCAAGACACTTCGCTCTGATCACAGGGGCAAGTACCTCAGCGATGCTTTTGACAAGCATCTTGCAGCAGCAGGCACAGCACAGCAGCTCACTGTCCATGACACCCCACAGCTGAATGGCATCGCCGAACACCTGAACTGGACACTTCTAGAGCAGATCTGGGCCCTCAGGCACTTAATGGGCCTACCCGAATTCCTGTGGGGTGAGGCCCTACATCACGCGATGTGGCTCAAAAATCGCATGGCCATGAGGACACTAGACAATAAGACGCCCTTTGAGGCACTGTTTGGGTCCCCACCCAATCTCTCTGGACTGCGACAATGGGGTTGCAACATCTGGGTCCATGATGACAGTGGCTCCAAGCTGGATGCCCATGCATGCAAAGGCTGCTGGCTCAGCTTTGATGTCAACTCCCAGGCACACAGAGTTTATTGGCCCAAGCCCAGTACAGTCACTATCGAGTGCAATGTCTACTTTGCGTCAGCAGCTCTGTTCAAGGGGGAGCAATGGAATATTCCAATCGTCAGCAGCGAACAGACTGCTGCGCCAGACACCCCCTCAACATCAAATCCCTTATCGCCGCCCATCTCACCTGCATGATCTCTATCATTATCATCACCCAAACAGGCCCATGAGCCCGACGTCCCACCAATCCCACTGCACAGAAGCACTCATATACGCATGCCCTCATGCATTGTCCACAATCTGCAGGCTGGTGAAGGAGTTGTACACTCTGGCACCAACACCCCTTGCATCGCCCCTGGTCTGCAAGTCCCAGAGACCTTCGTGGAAGATCCTGTGGAAGCAGGGGGAGTGTGGACAGTGGATGATGGCTCGCCCACAATGCATGAGGACTTCGAGGGTATGGAATTTATATTTGTGGCAGAGACGGCAGATGTGGAGGGTCTTGAGCCCCGCACACTCATGGAAGCTAAACGCAGACCCAACTGGCCCTCATGGGAGAAGGCCATCGAAGAAGAGCTGGCCACACTGAAGACTGCTGGCACTTGGAGGCTGGAGGAAGCACCGCCTGGAACCAACATCATTGGTTCAAAATGGGTTCTCAAGGCGAAGAAGGACGCCGCGGGCAATGTCATCTGATACAAGGCCTGTCTTGTTGCCCAAGGTTTCAGCCAGATCAGCAGTGTCGACTATGATGACACCTATGTACCAGTAGCCAAACTTGCATCCACATGTGCCGTCATTGCAATGGCGAACCGCCTCAGCATGGAGATGCACCAGATTGACATCAAGGGTGCCTATCTCAATGGGGAACTCAACGCAAATGAGGTCCTTTATATGCACCACCCTCCAGGCTACAAGGTTCCCAATGCTGGCACACATGTTCTGTGCCTCATCAAGACCCTTTATGGGCTTAAGCAATCTGGCCGCTGGTGGTACCAGAAACTTACAAGTGTTTTCATCAAGCTTGGATTCAAGCAGTGTGCCATGGATCAAGCAGTCTATTACAGAGTTGTCATTGTCAAAGGCAAGCTCACCATTGTGGTAGTTCATGTGGACAATTGCTCAATCGTTGCCACCACCCTCCGCCTGATTGAGGAACTCAAGGCAGGCCTCTGTGAGCACTTTGAGGTCACTGATCTCAGAGAGTTGCACTGGATGCTTGGCATCGAGATCAAACACGATTGCCCTGGCCAGGTTGTTCATTTATTGCAGTGCTTGTACATTGATGCAATCCTTCGCCACTATAATCTAGCTGATCTCAAACCATTATCTACCCCCATGGACCATCAAGTCTGGCTCTCTTCAGAGCAAGTACCTACAAGCGCAGTGGAGTGCGCAATGATACGCAATGTCCCCTACCATGAGGCTGTTGGCACCCTCAATTGGGCTGCATTGGCAATGCACCCTGATATCGCATTTGTAGTTGCAACAGTAGCCTGCTTTGCGGCAAATCCTGGGCCTGCTCATTGGGAAGCAGTCAAGCAGATTTTCCACTACCTCTCAGGCACCCACAATCTTTGGCTCACATATGGTGAGGCAAGTAGCCCCTTAGAGGGCTATGCAGATGCAGACGGCAGTATGGCTGAGGACTGGTGTGCTATCTCGGGCTATGTATTCCTCATAGATGGGGGCGCTGTCTCATGGTCATCAAAGTGACAGGAGATTGTTTCTCTGTCCACCACTGAGAGCAAGTACATCACAGCAATACATGGTGGCAAGGAAGCCCTCTGGCTTCGCAGCCTTGTCTCTGAAGTCTTTGGTGACCTCACTTCCCCCACCACACTCTTCTGCAATAACCAGGCTGCCATCGCACTCACACATGACAATCAGTACCATCTGCAGACCAAGCACATTGATGTGCGCTACTGTCACGGACTGCCCCGCTTACTAATTTTCTCCTTCCTATTTCATCTTTCTCGGATCGTTTCCGTCCGTGACTCCGGGCCGCTTTGCCCACTTGTACCTACGTATCGATGGACTGATCTCGCGTTTTCTAGAGACTTCCATACGTTTCCCTCTCGCTCCGTGACCTTCTCTGACCATCCCTCGTCTTCTAGTAGCTTCCGTCTCACATGTATATAAACTGTACTACTTAGCATAGAACGGCTTTCTTAAGCTTGTTCTATTCGTGCAATCAGACTTTGATAGTCTCTTCTCACTATTGAACGCATGCGGCTTCCATCGAACGATCCCCTCTTGCATTAGTCAGCTTTGCTGCTAATTGCCTTTGACTCTATACGTCTCGAGATCACGTGCTAGTGTCTCGCTCGATTCCAAGTCATGTCTGACTTGTGTAATCTTTACTCGTCATCCTTATTGTCACGTGACGTCTCATGTGACCGGTTTCCCTTCTGGGAACGACCCCTCTCCGAAATCCATCTTTGTAATCTTGTCCGAGATCCCCGAACCCCAAGATCCCCGAACTCGATCTGACACGGTGGTCTGACTGTGACATTAGAATGAGCTTCTCTTTCCCTACGAACCAACAATGACTTCGACTCCCTCCGGATCGAAAGAAAAACAAAAGACCCCCGAAGGACTGGGCATCCCCATAGACTGGCGTGTACGCGCAATCGACCAACCAACAGAAGAATCACTGGCCGTATTAGACCTCCCATTCGAAACGAAACCTGAAACCAAAGATACGGTCCCATCGGAATTCTCCGAACGTGTCCGCCACTTAGTTGGAGGACAAGACATCGTCGTTAGAATAGATGGAAAAGAGGTCTCCAAAAAGGCCCCTTTTACTGCCTATTATGCCTGCTACAAAGGAGCTCTCCTAGCCCTATCCAACGTCTTTGGGGTCTGGTTTGAGATTCGCCTTCGAGCAGGAAACACTTACGAATGTTTCCGCCTAGCACGACTGAGTCTCCAATTGAAAGATCACCCTATGAAAGGAATCAATTATGCTCGACTCAGACTTACTAGCCTTCCCATCACTCGAGCCCCTTCCAGAGCGACATCTCCAATCTGACTAGCTCCACTGGACATATCGGCAACTACTCCACATGAAGGGGATGTCTTCCACGAAACCAACCCCGACGATAGAGAGGCACCAGTTAGCGACACGAGTCGGTCGTCATCACCAGATCCTGAAGATCAACCCGAGCGAAAGTCTTTCGCAGGGTTTGGATCGTGGAGGATGCGTTCTTCATGCACAGCTAGACAGCCATCTAAACCCCCGCCCCGCCGTCCCAGAGGAACAGGGGATGACCCATTCGGCCTTGACAATCTCTTAGACGAACCCAAGAGGACAAACGATAAAGGGCGCCGTTTAGAAGGCATCCATCCAGACAAATTCGAAGGAGATCAATCCAAGACACGGCGATTCCTGAACCAATTCAACAGATTCATGTTGATGAATCGCAAAGCAGACATCGCCAAAGATCCCATCTCTAAATGCATCTACTTCATGTCACTCCTCGACGGAGAAAAGGTCAATGGATGGGTAGACATGGCCTTCAACTGGCTGGAAGAAATTGAGGCTGACCCCAGTCTCATCGATCGATTCTCTAACCCTTGGAAAATGATGGAGGAGAAGTTCAAGGTATCCTTCACCGACTACGCAGAAAGAGAACGTGCCCAAGACCAACTTGGGAAGTTGAGAATGACGGGCGACAATCTGGACGAATATTTGGCTGCATTCGAGACCCTTGGAAGTCGCGCAGAACTCAACCCAGATGACCCATCAAACCTGCGCACCTTTGCTCAGGGACTTCCCCGTCAGCTAGCCGATGCCTGTCTGGCAATGGAAAATCCTGACACTTATGGACAATGGAGGGCAGCAGCCCAGCGACAGCAAGTAATCTACTTGAAAAAGAAGGCATTACACTCTGAGTATGGAACTCGCAATCCTGCTCGAAACGCCGGTCAGAATCCCCAACAAAAGCAAAACTCGGGTTGGGTCTGGCGTCGCCCAGGGGGAAATGCAAACCCCAATAACCAAAATTGGCGCAGACAGGGGAACCGAGCGCAACCCCCCTGTCCTCGTCTTCCCCCTAGAAATGATGACGCTATGGACCTTTCGGTGATCCGCAAAGCCACAACAGACAAAGAGAAGGAAGAATATCGCTGTACAGGTCGGTGCTTCCAATGCAGGAAGCAAGGTCATCTTGCGCGCGACTGTCCTAACAAACCTGCTCGCGCCTGTACTGTCCAAATAGAAGACAGTCAGTCGGCGACAACCAGCAACAATTCTTCGTTTGCCCCAACACCCTCCCTCGCTGCGCGAGTGGCTTGCCTAACAGAAGAAGATCGTGGAGCGTTTATGGATGAAATGTGCTCCTTAGGAGAAGATATGGATTTTCTTGGCGCCTGAGTACTACAGCTCTTACTCAGGCAGTTCTGAATAGTTCTGGTTCTATGTATATAGCTCGAAATCATGCAATTCAAGTCCCCTTTCAGCTACGAACCAAAATGAAACGAGTCGATCAAAAGGCACTACTTGACTGTGGCGCCACCGAGTGTTTCATCCACCCTCAAGCGGTGAAACGCCTCAAACTCACAACAAGAAAACTGATAAAGCCCCGCAAAGTACAGAACGTCAACGGCTCTCCTAATAAATCTGGAGAAATCCTAGAAGCCGTCGATCTTTTGGTCAACAATAATGGACGAAAAGCCTCTCATTCCTTCTTTGTCGCCAATATAGGACATGATGACTTTATTCTAGGTTATCCATTCTTCGAAGCGCTAAACCCAAACATTGACTGGAGCAGAGGACGTATAGAAGGGTTTACGACAATCTCCTCTGCTAACGCCGATAGCTGGCAACCCCCTCTCAAAGGAACTAAACGTCGAGATTCGACTCCGACCTGGGTACGGTGCATTCCTGGGTGGGAGGAAGGCGACGAAATATGGCTTCAGACTAGAGTCGCCAAAACTACTGTCGCACAACAACTCGCCAAAGCAGCTACGGATAAAAAGAAGCGTACTTGGCAAGAGATCGTGCCCGAATGGTATCACCGTCACAACAAGGTCTTCTCAGAAAAAGCCTCAGAACGCTTTCCTGATCGACATCCCTGGGATCACGCCATAGAACGCAAGGACGATGCCCCTACATCTATCAACTGTCGCGTTTACCCCTTATCTCCCAAAGAAAAAGAGGAACAGCGCGAGTTTCTTTCTCAAAATTTACATCTCCAACGAATTCGTCGCTCGAAGTCCCCTTATGCCAGTGGCTTCTTCCTCATTCGCAAGAAAGATGGAAAATTCCGTCCTGTCCAAGACTACCGGAATTTAAACAAATGGACGATCCCGAATAAATATCCACTTCCCTTGATCTCCGAGTTAATCCACAACCTCGCTGGGAAGCGATTATTCTCCAAATTTGACATTCGCTGGGGTTACAACAACATTCGCATTAAGGAAGGCGATGAATACAAAGCCGCCTTCAAAACTAGTGAAGGACTCTTTGAACCGACAGTCATGTTTTTTGGATTGACCAATTCCCCGGCTACCTTTCAAACGATGATGGACGACATCTTCCAAGAAGAAGTTGCGCAGGGGTGGCTTCGTATCTACATGGACGATATGATCATCGCCACCAAAGATGATGAAGTTCTCCACGAGCTCCAAGTCAACCATATCCTCGATAAACTTGCGAAGTTCGACCTATTCCTCAAACCGGAGAAGTGTAAATTCCACCAACATGAAGTCGAATATCTTGGAGTATTGATTGGCAACGGCTCCGTCAAGATGGACCCTGTTAAAGTTCAAGGCATCTCGGAATGGCCTATCCCTCTAACGGTCAAAGACGTGCGCAGCTTCTTGGGCTTCTGCAACTTTTATCGAGCGTTCATAAAGAACTTCTCTGATATCGCACGTCCCCTCAACAACCTCACTTGCAAGAATGAGCAGTTCATTTGGTCAAAGGAGTGCGATGACGCCTTCCGTCGCCTTAAAGCTATCTGCAGTAGTTATCCGGTCCTCCGGACTCCAGACTGGTCCAAACAGTTTGTTATGGAAACAGATGCATCTGGCTATGCTCTTGGGGTAGTTATTGCACAGGAGTTTGAGGACGGTATTCACCCCATTGCTTTCCACTCCAGAAGTCTCCTACCGGCTGAAAAGAACTACGACGCCCACGATAAAGAACTCGCTGCTGTGATCTTTGGATTCAAGAGTGGTCGCCCCCTCTTTCTGGGCGCCACGCATGCAATTCGCGTCCGCACGGACCACAAGAATTTACAGTATTTCCACGACCCTCGGAAAATCACAGGCCGTCAAGCCCGGTGGATTGAATTCTTACAGGACTTCAATTATACCCTCGAGCACATTCCTGGGTCAACAAACACTGTGGCTGATTTGTTGTCGTGAAGAAAGGACCTTAACAAGGGGGTGGATTCCAACGAACCCTGTATTCTACTCCCCGATCACCTCTTCGCTCCGACAAATCCTGTTGAGGTACACAATCCTGTTGAGGTACACAAAATCTTTCTCAAAGACGACTCCGACCTCCGTTGTGACATCCTACAGACCCTTCATGACTCTCCCGCCGCTGGACATCCAGGCATCTCAAATACTTGGGAACTTGTCCGTGAACAATATGAGGGCCCTAAACTGCGAGAATTCGTAGAACAATACGTAAAAGGGTGTGCACGCTGCCAAGAGTCCAAGACTAACGTACATCGATCAAAAGCACCCCTCCAACGCTTTGATACACCTGTCAAAGAAGGGCCTTTCCAATATGTATCGATGGACTTAATCACAGACCTCCCCAAATCACAAGGGTTCGACTCCATTCTCACGATCGTAGATCAAGGATGTTCCAAAGCAGCTAAATTCATTCCCTGTACTAAGACGATCGACGGGACAGGAGTAGCGCTCGAATACCTGAAACACCTCGTACCCTGGTTTGGACTCCCCAAACGGATCATCTCGGACCGCGATCCCCGGTTTACTTCTGCATTCGCGAAAGAAATGTGTAAGGCTCTAGGTATTCAACAAAACCTATCTACGGCCTTCCACCCTCGCACCGACGGACAGACTGAGCACATGAACGCATGGATCGAACAGTACTTGCGACCCTGGACATCAGGAAGACCCTCCGCTTGGAGTCAACTTCTTCCAGTCGCCGAATTCGCACATAACTCTTGGAAGCACGATGTAGCGTGCAAATCCCCTCATGAACTTCTGATCGGAATCAAACCACAGGTGATTCTGAAACACTTAGAAGGACCGGTGCCTGCTGCGGAAACACGCCTTCGCCTCCTGGATGAAGCTAGACAATCTGCCCAGAAGCTTCTACAACATGTACAAAATCGTAAAGATAACAAAAAGCTGACAGAGATTAAAGAAGGTGATCAAGTCTGGCTAGAGGGTCGTAATCTCTCTATCGCCAGCAATCGCAAGCTTTCCCCAAAGCGGTATGGACCCTTCAAAGTCTCACAAAAGATAAGCCCTGTCGCAATGCGACTCAATCTCCCCGCATCAATGAAAATCCACAACGTGTTTCACACGGATCTCCTCCTTCCATATAAGGAGACGGAGCAATATGGCACGCCTTACACACGCCCCCCTCCGATCATCGATAGCGAAGAAGAATATGAGATTGAGAATATTCTAGACGCACAATGCTTTGGCAAGAAACGTAAACTCCAGTACCTTGTGCACTGGAAAGGGTACCCTCATTCCGATGACCAATGGATTGATCACAAAGACCTCAATGCCCCAGATTCGTTAGCTGACTTTTACCTAACCAACTCCGCTTCGGCTGGACGACCAACAGTATAAAGACACCTTTGCGAACTCTCAACTTATCCTCATCTTCCCCATCACTTTCAAACTGGCTTCTTTCTACTCCATCTTCTACAATTTCGACGAACGCTTTCAACAATACATCTTCAGCCTTCGCCGAGAACACAACGATCCCGCCAGACAACCACTCAATCACTTAGTCCAAGTTTGCGCAACAATTGAAAACATGTCCGATGCCACCTCCGCCATCTTTGTCCCTTCCCGCTCCACTTCACCCACCAACGATCGTGCTGGCAGCACCCCTTACGTCGTTGCCTCTCCTCCTCCTGACAGTCCTACTGATTCCGAAGCGGCCTGGCCCCATCAAATGATGCTCGAACATGTCGCTAATATACTCGGGACCGACATAGAAGAAGTCCGCTGACGATTCCCCACGCCTCGCTCTCTCTTACCCATCGATATTCCCCCTCCCCGTGCCCTATCTCCCGTCTTTGTGCCTCCAGCTCCCTCTCCTCCATTCTTTCCGGGATCGCCCATCGGACCCTACCCAGGATCCGAGCTGGCCGAATATAACGATCCCGACTTCCCCGCTGAGCCACCGTCTGTCTCTTCGTCTCCTCTTACTAACTTGTCTATGATTGTTGTCATGGCCGACAGAGTTCGATTCATGGACGAAGAAGAAGAAGAACTCCAACGCTCGTCGCCTCGAGTCCCCCTCACCGACATCACACCGATCCGCCAAGTGTCTCATCCCTTAGAGGACATGACAGACTACAAAGAGCTGGCCATGGTCCTGTACCGACAAGTCTTGGATCAAGACGCAAAAATCCTTGAGTTGATGGAGGATAAGGAAAACCAAGCGCCATCCCCCACTGACCCACAGCCCAGCACACACCCCGGTCCTGGCTGGCAGGACAACTTCGATGCCACGGGCACACGCCACCTCTTTGTCATCCCACTTGGCGACGAAGACGTTATCGCCCCATTCATTCGTTACAACCTTCGCTCCCCCTTCCCCGAACTCCTGGCCACAAACGGACGTCACTGCACCGTCCACTCTCGCCCCCTTCATGCCGTTCCCCAGACATCTCGCGCCTCTCCATTGTCGCCGCGCAATGAATTATTCTTCCACCCCGACTTGGAACTAACTCGCGGAGTGGACTGGGCGGTTCTCTACGAGGACGACCCCACGTTGGCCGGCGAGGTCCAACACTTCCGCTCCCACAAGAAGGCGTGCGACAAACTCGCAAGACGCATGGGACAACTCCGCAAGTCTTTAGAGGTAGAGAGACAAGCCCTCTATCGCAGCTCGGCCCGACTCACCGGTGCTAACGCCATCAGACGCCTTCAGCGTCACATTGACTCCTCCCTCCACATTGCCCCGTTGTTCTCCACCGCGCGGGTCAAGAAAATCCGTGCTTCCATCCACAATCGAGTCACCAAGGAATGCGCTCGTCACCCGCGAGAGTGCATGTGGTGCAGCAAGGAAGGCCACACCATCGACAACTGCTACTGCATTGGTCTCTGTCGCCACTGCTCACGTCGCGGCCACACTGGAGCAGACTGTAAGGACCCCCATAGCTTGTGTCTCGAGTACGGGGATTGCAAAGTGTACCCCACTCATCCTAACTTCGAACGAGGCTACTGCGCTGCGGTCGATGACTGTGTTGACGTCTAAAGGACGTTAACAAGGGGGTAATGTCACGGACTGCCCCGCTTACTAATTTTCTCCTTCCTATTTCGTCTTTCTCGGATTGTTTCCATCCGTGACTCCGGGCCGCTTTGCCCACTTGTACCTACGTATCGATGGACTGATCTTGCGTTTTCTAGAGACTTCCATACGTTTCCCTCTCGCTTCGTGACCTTCTCTGACCGTCCCTCGTCTTCTAGTAGCTTCCGTCTCACATGTATATAAACTGTACTACTTAGCATAGAACGGCTTTCTTAAGCTTGTTCTATTCGTGCAATCAGACTTTGATAGTCTCTTCTCACTATTGAACGCATGCGGCTTCCATCGAACGATCCCCTCTTGCATTAGTCAGCTTTGCTGCTAATTGCCTTTGACTCTATACGTCTCGAGATCACGTGCTAGTGTCTCGCTCGATTCCAAGTCATGTCTGACTTGTGTAATCTTTACTCGTCATCCTTATTGTCACGTGACGTCTCATGTGACCGGTTTCCCTTCTGGGAACGACCCCTCTCCGAAATCCATCTTTGTAATCTTGTCCGAGATCCCCGAACCCCGAGATCCCTGAACTCGATCTGACACGGTGGTCTGACCGTGACAGCTACCATTGGATCCACTGGGTCATCGAGAAGGGTTCCATCCAACTCATTTACTGCCCCACTGATGACATGGTGGCCGATGTCCTCACCAAGGCATTGCCTTCCGCCAAGGTCAAGCACTTTGCTGCATCCCTAGGACTGTGCGCGAAGTAAGGGGGAGTGTCGCAGAAGCAGAACTCAGGCCTTGGGGCCTGAGTTATTACTTACTCCACTTTTCACTGTGTATTGAGACCCAGCTTACTGCATGTGGCGCACTAGTAGCTTTTACCTTAATTTGCATCCATCTAACCCCCTTTCACCTTGGTACTTTACACTTACAAGCCCCGCTCGTTTGTTCATATACATGGCAGCTTACATTGCTGCTCCCTCAGTTTGTGCTCCATCCGTGCATACACTGAGGTGAGCATAATGTTCATTACATTATACTATTTCCCTTACTCTCCCTTCATAGACAGTTTGTGTCCTTGTTAGGTGAATAGATAGTTTGTGCTCCATCTGTGCACACACTGAGACAGTTTGTGTCCTCATTAGGCCACAGTTACTGCATGCGAACCACGCACACTCACATTCTAACCAGCATGTTAATGACAGTCTCTTGCATTGCACTTGCTGCTGCCACCATTATCACCATCCCTATCACCACTGCCATTGTGGCCACTACTAGGGATCAGCATGGGTGGCCTGAACCTATCAGGTTTTGGATGGGGTTGTGGTCAGGTTGGGGTCAGGGTGGCAATTTTCCACCCTGTTAATGACCCCTACCCAGACAGCAGGTCTTCTGGGTATTGGGCCCATATTGGACATCAGTGGGCATGGAGGCCAGAACTCACCAGAGGCCATGTAAGGTGAGCTATCCCAACTTGACTCTAGCTTTTGTTGACACAGCCTCACACTTAACATGATCTCACCTTCACTCACAGGTTTGATGGGCAATGATGGCTATCAGATGGCCACTAAAGAGTAGTACTACTACATGTACAGCTGTATATAACAATTTGAATATACTTTTTGAGTCCCCCCACTCTTTGCATTTGGTTGCCCTTCAGTACTTCAGTCTCAAGTCCTCAATGCTGTGTTGCTGTGATAGCACATTGTCAAATCCATGTGCATGGAACTGTAATGCAGAACGGTGCCTGCGTGCTGAGTTTGGGGATATTCCCCAGGTAACAAGAGAGAGAGGGAGAGGGGGAAAGGCCACGCTCTTGGGTGCTTGAGAATGCACAGGTGGGAACTGGGAGAAGCGTAGATGCCAGTGTGTTGGTGTTGAATGTCAGCGTGTTGACGTGATAAGGCGGTGGCGATGGCAAAGGTGATGGTGATGACAAACGATGAGGGCAAGGGCAAGCGATGACAGTGGGAATGGACAAGGGTGAGGGCGAGCAAGGGTGAGGGCGAGCAAGGGTGAGGGCGAGCAAGGGTGAGGGCGAGCAAGGGTGAGGGCGAGCAAGGGTGAGGGCGAGCAAGGGTGAGGGCGAGCAAGGGTGAGGGCGAGGGGTACAGATGTAAGACAAAGCGAAGAGAACAGAGAACAGAGAATGGAGAATAGAGAAAGATGGTTGTGGCGCAGCAGGCTCACAAGTCGTTACACAGTCGGGGATCACATGGAAATGAGGGGGAATGAGGCTGTGGTTGCCTTCTGTATTCTCTCTCATCTGATCTGATCCAAGGGGCGAGGTATTTGTACTACAGCAGCTACTCTATGCACAAAGTAAGTAAGAAGAAAAAGAGAAAATAAATGAATGGTTAAGCTGGCGACAGGCTGCGCAGCATCGTATGGAAGTGGGAAGTGATGTTGAAAATTTATTAGTTTGTCACGAAGGGTGCAATGTTGACACAAGGCAGCGGGAGTGAAGAATGGTACGGCGGTAATCAACACCAACCTCTAAGTCTAATGGAGAAAGTGAAAAATGAAAAGAAAATAAGCTAGAATAAAGAGGGGAAGATACACAACAGAACCTGAATCCTTCTACTCCGAATCCTTCCTGATCGGTCCAGACCTCGGGATGGTCGGCAAGGGCAGCACGCTGCACATGCAACAAAGGGCAGTGTTGTCTTTGGGTTTGTTGTTGGCCAGTCCGATATGGGCGATCCAAGTCTTCTTAGCTGAGGAGGCTTGGTGTTAAGGCCCAAGGACCTTTAAGGTGCGACTTGCACAAAGTGGTGAGGGCGAGTAACGATGACTGGAGTGTCTTTGACAACGTCAAAGACCTGAGAGGATTTTATGAAGGGGAAGGGAAGTCAAACGAGAGAGTGAAGACTTTCAAGACATTTGGATTGGAAACCAAGTCAAGCTTAGGGCTTTGACTTGTAACTATTGGCTGGTTTATATACATGAGGAGTCTGAGGCTATGCTATGCTTACTATAGCTAAGTATGAGTCAAAACTAATACAAGGATCACTTGGAATGAGTCAAGTAAGTACGAGTCAGAGAATGCGCAGTAAGTACGAGTCATATCGCGTCTGGAAATGAGTCAGGACAAAGATACAGTAGATGCGTTGAGATGCTCCAATTCGGGGGCCGGGAGATGACGATACGAAGGGCGCGTAAGCAAATGAGTATCGGATCACATACATATCCGCTTTTGGTAATCCGCTTTGATGAGAGTCTGCTTACTCTAGCATCATAGGAGGTGACTCCGTATTTGGATCTTGATCGGATCCCACAGACCGGGGACTTGGCAGGCTTTGGTAATCAGGAGTGGCTTGGGCGCTAGGGCTTGTTGGGGATATCAGAGATGTGGCTGATGACGTAATGGGGGTGTAACTCCCATCCTTGTGACGTAGGCGTTTAGGTGCTGAGACTTCGCTGCTTGGGGAGACGGGCCAGGTTATACTGGTAGGCGGGGATGGCTGACTAAGCCATGCTTTCCATGGCGGTGAAGGTTGCTCGTTGGCTTCTAACTCATAGACATTAGAGCCAGATGGTCTGGGCTGGTATGGCGTGTGTGGTGGGCTAGGACTGCGGTCCCTCATAGGACTATCTCCATCGCTATCTGTAGCAGGATCTGTGATCACTGGTGTGGGTTCGGTGAAGTATTCCATGGAGGAATGGTGGCGCGTGTGAGTAGGCCACATGATCAGGATCGCTGGTATCGCCTGGCTGAAGGTAGTGGGTAGCATGGGTGTGCGTGCTCTGGGAGGTATCGATGGCGGTATTACTGGTTGGGATATATTCTGAGGGATCTGTGTGGTTGGTGCGGGAGATGCAGCGGGTCCTGAGGTTGCTTGGGGTAGGGAGTAAAATGAAAAACTGGGTGGATTGTAACACTTGGTGAGTGGCAAGCGGAATGTCTTGACTATATGTGGCCTGGGTCTGATTGGCTGACAACGATGGCGGGAGGTAAGGAAAATGGGATGCTCAAGGGGATAAGGAGGAGCAGCGTGTGGGAAAGGCGAAAGGTTGACTTTGCGTTGCTTGTGTTGTGTCGTTGGGCTCAGGCAACTTGGGAGCCATCATGTGGTCAGAAATGACCGATTCCAAGGCCACAGTGTGTGCACACTTTACAGAACTCAGGTCATCATCTTATGGTCTTGCAGATTCTTCAATTACCTTGGCTTGCAGTGCTGTATCCAGGGATTCACTAACTGTACTTGGACTTTCCTTGATCTGTCCAGGCTTAGCTGCTCCCTTGCTAGCCCATCAGGGCCTTTGCTGCCCATGTGCTGCTGTGCATGTCTCACAATCTCAGCTGTCAGGACATGTAAAATATATTCAACATGGGGTTTTTTGGTTGTACCCATTCAACCCTGCGATGTCAACCCATCTCTCCAGACTCTCCTTGAGTCCTGTATACCAAATCCTCCCACCATGCCACTTGAGAGATCAGATGCCCTCCTTGACCTGTCTGATCCCAACATTGTACTAGGACCCTGCAAACATTGTGCCACTGAATGTCTGCTGGAGAATGGCAACCCACTAGCCTACAAAAAGAGCAAAGCAGTCAGTAGTGCCAGTGCAGACAAGGACAATCATACCTCCTTGTCATCCTTGATGCTGCCACCAACTCATCCAACCCATACTGCACCAGATCCAAGGCTAGTGTTGCCATGACTAAAGTCAATGATTTTGAGAAATCAGCAATAGAAAATTGAATAAAATGGATAAAACTATGAAAATAAAGATGGGAATAGAATAGGTCGAAAGTCGGGGGGTCACTTAAGATAACTTTACAATTTGACCAGCCATTCAGGCGTAATTTAACCGACTGTGTTTTCAGCTCCAATTCAGCTAAAAACAAAGTCAGTTACATTACACCTGAATGGCTGGTCAAATCGCAAAGTTGTCTTAAGTGACCCCCCATGTTACAGCTCCTTCGATTTATCAAGCATTTACGCAGTTAAGTACCACTTAATGGCGCGCATTCGCTTATATCAGCTCTCCTTCCTTATTAGTACGATACTTGGTCTGCGTTACCGCTTTCCTGCATTCTTGGACTTACCCGTTATCTAGATACATAGCAGCTATCATTTAACACGTACTAATTACATTACAGCCACAGTACCTTCCTATTCTGACTACTACTCCCACGCATTATATCAAGTCATAATTGTACAAGTCACTTCAACTCATTCAGAGTCATACCTCTTGGTATATCTCTAACACGTGAAGCAGTTCTCTACTGCGGACTGTAATCTCTTTTGCATATGATAGTTTACCTTAGTAACTACTTACTCATCCATTACCAAGGCTTGCTGCGCATTCCTTGACTCGTTAGATAGATGACTAGGT
>Ga0307510_10002640_pt1 | contig 20467 bp, 21 predicted proteins | sample 12_EM_MG_FD_207224 | JGI IMG/M metagenome (GOLD analysis project Ga0307510, IMG submission 207224) | Populus trichocarpa ectomycorrhiza microbial communities from riparian zone in the Pacific Northwest, United States - 12_EM | ecosystem: Host-associated > Plants > Roots > Unclassified | place... | reverse complement strand
TCGGGCGGCGCGACAGGCCCTAACCTGCTCCGTGAAAGGCATACACAATCTGAACACACTTAACGTCGTTCAGCTTCCATTCCTTGAAAAAACACCTTTTTAATCAATAACGTAAGTTATTACGATGTACGGTGCGCGCCTAGTGCGAATTGAATGCACGCGCGCAGCAACGGATGCAGGATTTCCTTAAGTTCGGCGGCCTTCGCCGCGTCATAGGCGAAAGTTTTCTCGTCCATGTAATTGAGCTGCGCCAGCTCCAGTTGCACCCCATGCACGCCCTCGCCCGGGTTGCCATAGGCGCGCGTGATGTAGCCGCCCTTGAAGCGGCCGTTGACCACATGCGTGTAGCGGTGCTGGCCGTCCAGCTGCGCCGCGAGCGATGCCTGCAGCGACGGATCGCAACTGCTGCCATCGGCCGTGCCGAGGTTCAGGTCCGGCAGCTGTCCTTCGAACAGCATCGGTACGATCGCACGGATGGAGTGGCCTTCCCACAACACGATGTGTTCGTGTGCATCGCGCATGCGGGTGATCTCGGCGGCAAGCGCCGAATGGTATGGCCGCCAATACTGCTCGACGCGGGCGGCGGTTTCATCGGACCCTGGGGCTTCGCCGTCGCGGTAGATCGGCGCGCCGTCGAACATCATCGTGGGCACCAGACCGGTTTCGGTACGCCCCGGATACAGCGCGTGTCCGTCGGCAGGCCGGTTCAGGTCCACCACGTAACGCGAGGCCAGCGGCTTGATCACGCTGGCGCCAAGGCCCACGGCAAAATCGTAGAGAAGATCGACATGCCAATCCGAATCCGGTGAAGCCTGCGCCAAGGGGTGCATGCGTTCGGCGATATCGACGGGAATGAAACTGCCGTTGTGCGGCAGGCTCACCAGGAGCGGCGCGGTACCGCGGTGCAGGTGGAACGTTTCCATGGATTACCTTCTAAGCGGTGCGAGCATTCAGGAGCACCAGCTCCTCGCTCGATGTCGGGTGGATGGCCACAGTCGTGTCGAAATCCTTCTTGCGAGCGCCTAGCCGCAACGCCACGGCGAAGCCCTGCATGATCTCATCAGCCTCCACGCCAAGCATGTGCAGGCCCACCACGCGTTCCTCGGGGCCGGCGCAGATCATGCGGATCAGGGAGCGTTCGCTGCGACCGGCAAGCGCGAACTGCATGGGTACGAAGCTGCCGTGGTACACGGTGACGGCGTCGCCATGCGCTTGCCGCGCCTCGGTTTCAGTCAGGCCCACGGTGGCCAGGGGCGGGTGGGAGAACACCACGCTGGGGATGTAGTCCGGATCGACATGGGCGTCGGGCTTGCCGCAGAACAGGCGGTCGGCCAGGCATCGGCCAGCTTGCACGGCGACGGGAGTGAGCGCCTTGGCCTGGGTGACGTCACCGATGGCGTGAACGCCCGGCACGCAGGTGTCCTGGTAGCGATCGACCACGATGTGGCCTTCGGCATCCCGCTCCACGCCCAGGGCCTCAAGGCCGATACCCGATGAATTCGGCTCGCGGCCCACGGCCCAGATCAATGCGTCGTAGGGACCGGGCTGGTCGCCCTTGTCGCAGGTAAGCCACAGCTGTGCGCCGTCACGGCGCACGTCCTGGATCTGGCAGCGATAGTTGATGTCGATGCCATGGGCAACCATGTGCTCGCCCAGCGCATAGGCCATGGGTTCATCGAAGCCCCCCATCAGGCGATGGCGCACGTAAAGGGTGACATCGCCGCCCAGCGCCCGCAGCAGGCCGGCAAGCTCGACCGCGATGTAGCCACCACCAACGATGGCGGTGCGGCGGGGACATTCGCGCAGGTCGAAGAAGCCATCGGACACCATGCCCAGGTCGAAACCCGGCGTGTCGAGCCGGCGCGGCCGTGCTCCGGTGGCGATGACGATGTGAGGGGCTTGCAAGGTACGCGCGCCGGTGGTGACGCGATCGGCGGCGACCAGCTCGCCGCGGGCCGCGATCATGTGCACGTGCGTATCAGCCAGGGTCTTGCGGTAGCCGGTGTGGATGCGGTCGATGTAGGCCTGGCGACGGCCGATGAAGGCCGGCCAGTCCAGGGGGCCATCAGCCACGTCCTTGAACCCGTAGTCCCGCGCCAGGCCGAAGCCATCAGCCATCTGCGCCGCGTACCACATGGCCTTCTTCGGCACGCAACCCACATTCACGCAGGTACCGCCGATGACGCCGTCATCAAGCAGCGCCACGCGGGCCCCGTGGCGGCCGGCGCGGATGGCGGCGGCCAGGCCGCCGGATCCGGCGCCGAGCACGATCATGTCAAACGATTCGATTTCCATGCCCGCTAGTTTCCCTGATTCGACGCCAACCCGGCCAGCTATCCAGCACTCCTCACCATGTCACTCAAGAGGTTGACGCAAGCCATTGTTTTGATAAGCTCACGGCAACGCCACACACGCTGCGTACGATGGGCAATCGCGCCTGCACCACTGCCACGCGAAACCACCGCTCCACGCTTGCCCGGGCGCTGGCCGTACTTTCCCTGATCCTCCTGGCCGCGTGTTCATCCTCTCCCAGCCGTTCGCCCTCGCGCCCGATGAACCTGGGCTGGTCCAACCAGCGTGCCGCCGCGCCGCCGCCGGACGCCGCCAACGACGTACTCTTCCGCGCCATCGGCCTGGTCGGCACGCCCTACCGCTGGGGTGGCAACACCCCGGCTGGCGGCTTCGATTGCAGCGGCCTGGTGGGCTACATCTACAAGACGTCCACTGGCGTGATGTTGCCGCGCACCTCGCAGGAAATGGCCGGTTTCGGCCGCGAGCGCGTAGATGCCCAGGACCTCGCCAGCGGCGACCTGGTCTTCTTCGGTAGCCGTGGTTCGGTAAGCCATGTGGGCATCTATGTCGGCAAAGGCCGCTTCGTCCACGCGCCCAACAGCGGCGGTACCGTGCGCCTGGACAACCTGGACGGGCCGTATTGGAAAGACCACTTCGTGTATGGGCGGCGCGTCCTTTAGTCCGCGCGGCTTTGGCCTTGTCTAACTGATAGCTGAACCATTCCGGTCAATCATATTGTGCACAATTTAATTGTGCGCTATCGTTTGTCCCATGAGACCCCTCGACAACCACCTTTGTTTCGCTCTCTATGCCGCTTCCCGTGCCATGACGGCCGCCTACCGTGGCCCGTTGTCGGAGCTGGGGCTCACCTATCCGCAATTCATCGCCATGGTGGTGCTCTGGGAAGCCGACGGCGTGACGGTCAGTGAGTTGGGCGATCGTCTGCAACTGGACAGCGGTACCCTCACCCCGCTGCTGAAGCGCCTGGAGCAGGCAAACCTGGTGATGCGCCAACGCAATGCCGACGACGAGCGCGAACTCATCGTCACCCTTACCGGCGAAGGCCATGCCTTGAAGCACAAGGCAAACGCCATTTCCGAACAGGTTTTCTGCCGCACCGGCCTTGAAGAAAGCCATGCAGTGCAGATGCTCGGCGACCTGCACGATCTCACCGCCCGGCTTCGCGACAACACTTCCGTCTAACCCCCAAACCGAAGGAACCTCCCATGAGCGTCAGCAAGATCATCTACACCGCCACTGCCACCGTCCACGGCGGCCGCGAAGGCCACGCCAAGTCCAGCGACGGCGTGATCGACATCGACCTGAAGATCCCCAAGGAAATGGGCGGCCCCGGTGGCGCAGGCACCAACCCCGAGCAGCTGTTCGCGGCCGGTTATGCCGCGTGCTTCGAAGGCGCCACGCGCTATGTGGCTCGTGAAAAGAAGGTCGCGCTGAAGGACGCATCGGTCACTGCGCACGTGGGCATCGGCCCGCGCGAACCCACCGGCTTCGGCATCGCGGTGAAGCTCGAAGTACACCTGGAAGGTGTGGACGCAGCCACGGCGCAGGACCTGGTCGATACCGCCCATCGCGACATCTGCCCGTACTCGCATGCCACGCGCGGGAATGTGGACGTCGAGATCGTGCTGGTCTGATCGATCGTTAGGCAATAAAAAAGGCGCCCTTTTTCGGGGCGCCTTTTTCATTGGGGGTCAGAGTAATTACTCTGACCCCCACCCCCCCCAACCCCAGGGCATTAGTGTTCGCCGTCGCCCTTGGGATGGGCGTGACCGTGCTTGAGTTCTTCTTCGGAGGCATCGCGCACCAGGTCGACATCGATGGCGAAGGTCAGTGTCTTGCCCGCCATCGGGTGGTTGAGGTCCACGTCGACCGTGGTCATGCCCACCTTCTGCACCGTCACCACGCGCTGGCCGCCTTCCTTCAGCGACAGCACGATGGTCTGGCCAGGCTTGATCCTGGCGGCATTCGGGACGTACTTCTTCGGCACGCGCTGGGTCTGGCCGTCGCGGCGCTCGCCGTAGCCCTGGTCGGGCGCGATGGTGACTTCGAAAGTGTCACCAGCCGCCTTGCCTTCAAGGCCGGCTTCAAGACCCGGGATCAGCTGGCCGTGGCCGAGCAGGATCCACAATGGTTCGCCGCCTTCGCGGGAGGTTTCCACCTTCTCACCATCGACGGTGAGGGTGTAGTGGAACGAGATGACCTTGTCCTTCGCAGCCTGCATGGGGTTGTTCTCTTCGGTGCAAACCGGTCATGTTAGCGGCTGGAAGGTGCCCAGTCACGCCGGCGGGGCGTCACGCCCGGCGCCGAAACCCACGCCACGGGCTTCCGGGCCGAATCCGGCCAGGAGGGCCAGGATCACCGCGACCACGGCAATCCACAGCCCCATGGCAAAGGCGAGGTCACCCCCATGCCACTGGGCGATCAGCAGCTGGGCGTTGCCGGTATAGGCGGCCAGCAGGTTGCCGATCTGGTAGGCAAAGCCCGGCAAGGTACCCCGCACGCCATCGGGCGACAGCTCGTTCAGGTGGGTGGGCACCACGCCCCAGGCACCCTGCACCATCACCTGGATCAGGAAGGCGCCGATCGCCAACAACAGCAGCGAACCGCCGTGTACCCATAATGGAATCACGGGGATCGCCAGCAAGGCCGCGATCACGATCGCTCGCCGCCGACCGATGCGTTCGGACCAGGCGCCAAAGCTTAAGCCGCCCACCATCGCCCCCAGGTTGAGCATGGCCACCAGCATGAAGGCCGCGCCCGAGCCGCTGGGAAGGTGCAGGCTCTTCTCTTCGAAGGTGTGGTAGAGGTCCTGCGAGCCGTGGCTGAACATGTTGAAGGCAGCCATCAACAAGGTCATGTAGATCGCCAGCTTCCAGTGGCCGCGCATCGATTCGACCAGGCTGCGCTTGCCGTGCTCGGCCCGGCTTGCCTTCCATACCGGCGATTCAGGCACCGAGCGGCGGATATAAAGCACCAGCAAGGCCGGCGCCGCGCCGACCACGAACAGGCCGCGCCAGCCGATATGGTCGATCAGCAGCCAGTTGGCCAGGGCACCCAGGAAAAAGCCGCAGGGGTAGCCGCTTTGCAGCAGGCCGGATACCAGGCCGCGCGCCTTGGGCGGCACCGACTCCATCGCCAGAGAGGCACCCAGGCCCCATTCGCCGCCCATCGCCACGCCGAACAGGAAGCGCAGCACCAGCAGCATGGTGAGTGAGGATGAAAACGCCGTGGCCAGTTCGAAGGCCGAGAACAGGATCACGTCCAGCATCAGGATCGGGCGTCGCCCGAAACGATCGGCCAGGCGGCCAAACAGCAAGGCGCCGATCGGACGCGCCGCCAGCGTCAGGAACAGTCCGTAAGTTACTTCGGACGGCGAAACCTTGAACTCGTCGGAAATGCCGACGATGACGAAGGTCAGCAGGAAATAGTCGAATGCATCGAGCGTCCAGCCGAGAAAACTTGCCAGGACCGTATGCCGCTGGGTCCGGTCCAATTCTCGCAGGGGGGAAAGGAACGACATGATCAGCCTTGTTGCCCGTTGGAAGCCCGGGCAGTGTAACCGGGCGTGGCGCGCCGATCCTTTGCCGATTTCCTGCAATTGGGAAATATCCGGCTCGCGCGGCAAGCACGCAGGAGCGATAGACTCTTGAAGAACCCAACAAGGAGGAGCCACCCATGCAGTTACGTTACATCCTCGCCGCCAGCGCCATCTCTCTCCTGGCTGGCCCGGCGTTTGCCCTGCAGGCAGCACCGCAAGGATCATCGTCGGATTCCGGCGGCGCCCCGTCGTTCGATGAACTGGACAAGGATCACAAGGGCTCGCTCGGTCGCAGCGACATCCCCAAGGATGTCGAGGCACTGAAACAGTTGCGTGCGCACTTCGGCGAGGCCGACCAGGACCATAACGGCCGCCTGTCGCCCGCCGAGTACAACACCTATGTCGCTGCCAAACCGCCAGGTGGCGGCCAGCAGCATTGATCGAGCGCCAGGCCGGCGCGGACGCCTCGCGCCGGCCTGGAGTTTCGCCGCCGCCGACGATGAGGATCCCCGCCATCGACGCATCCCTCCTGGACCGTCGCGGCCGTCGGCGCATCGCCCGCCGTTTCGGCACGATCAACCAGCGGCTCTATATCGGCTTCAAGCTGGCCGCCGATCCTGTCTATGCAGCGGCCGCGCGCGTGCGCGGCAACAGTGCGCTGCCGCTCTTCGACTTGGGCTGCGGCATCGGCCTGCTTGCGCATTACCTGCACGGTTGCGGTCTGCTCGACCGCTACATCGGCACCGACCACGATTCGCGCAAGATCGAAGTGGGCAACGCCGCGCTCGTCCGCGGCGGCATCGACCAGCGCGTACAACTGCATCATGGTGACGCTGCCGATGCCTACGACACGCAAGGTGACGTAGCCATGCTCGACGTCCTGCACTACCTGCCCCGCGAACGGCAACCGGGCCTGCTTTCCTCCGCCGCCTCGCTGGTGGCGCCGGGCGGGGTGTTGATCCTGCGCAATGTGGTCCGCGAACCCAACTGGCGGTTCCGCTTCACGGTGTGGGAGGAACACATCCTCCGGGCCTCCGGCTGGATTCCCGGCGGCGCCCAGCACTATCCCAGCGCCGAGGAGATCCACGCCCCCCTGCGCGAAGCGGGCCTCACCGTTTCGATGCAGCCCCTGCGTGGCCGCACCCCCTTCAACAGCTACCTGATGGTCGGCCGGCGAGCCTGAACGGACCGGGTTCGCACGAAAACGGCAACCCTGATACACTTGACCGGCTCGTAGACGCCCCCGACTCCCTTGCGGACTCATCGGCGAGGGACATTCCCCCGCCCGATCCCCCACCCCGGTTGCGCGCACGGCACCGGCCAGCCCCTCATCCGACGGGCGGCCGCGAAATCACCAGCTTCGAGGCGCGGTATCAGGGAGCGCCCGGGCACATCAGGAGTTTTTCCATGTCCTTCGAGTCGCTGGGCCTTGCGCCCGCGCTTCTTCGTGCGTTGTCCGAACAGGGCTACACCGAACCTACCCCCATCCAGGCCGCGGCCATCCCGCTGGTACTGCAGGGCGCCGACCTCATGGCCGCTGCCCAGACCGGCACCGGCAAGACGGCCGCGTTCGCGCTGCCGCTGCTGCAGCGCCTGTCCGAAAAAACCCAGGGCGACGGTCGCCGCCCGGTGCGCGCGCTCGTGCTCACCCCCACCCGCGAACTGGCCGCCCAGGTGCATGACAACCTGCGCGAGTACGGCCGCCACCTGAAGATGTCCTCCACGGTGATCTTCGGCGGCGTCGGCATGGGCAACCAGCTCACGGCGCTGCGCCGTGGCGTGGATATCATCGTGGCCACGCCCGGCCGCCTGATCGACCACATGCAGCAGCGCTCGGTCGACCTGTCCAAGATCGACGTGCTCGTGCTCGACGAAGCCGACCGCATGCTCGACATGGGCTTCCTGCCGGCGCTGAAGCGCATCCTCAATGCGCTGCCCAAGCAGAACCGGCAAACACTGTTGTTCTCGGCCACCTTCGCGCCAGAGATCAAGGCGCTGGCGCGCGAGTTCATGCGCGATCCGCGTGAAGTGTCGGTGACCCCCGCCAACTCGGTGGCTGCCCTGGTAACCCACCACGTTCACCCGGTGGATGCCGAGCGCAAGCGCGACCTGCTGCTGCACATCCTGTCCATCGACAGCCGCCGCCAGACGCTCGTGTTCAGCCGCACCAAACACGGCGCCGACAAGCTCGTCCGCCATCTGGAAGTGTCCGGCATCCGTGCCGCCGCCATCCACGGCAACAAGAGCCAGAATGCCCGCACCAAGGCCCTGTCCGACTTCAAGGCGAACAAGATCACGGTGCTTGTGGCCACCGACATCGCTGCGCGCGGTATCGACATCGACCAGCTGCCGGTGGTGATCAACTACGATCTGCCGATGGTGGCCGAAGACTACGTGCACCGCATCGGCCGCACCGGTCGCGCGGGCTCGGACGGCCAGGCCATCTCGCTGGTCAGCCATGACGAAGCCGGCCTGCTGCGCGACATCCGTCGCCTGCTCAAGGACGAGCTCAACGTCAGCGACATGGCCGGCTACGAGCCGTCCACCCCGCTGCGCACCGACGCCGCCGCACCCCGTCCGAAGCAGGCCCAGCGCCAGCCGCAGGGCCAGCGTCCGCCGCGCAGCGGTTCGCGTGACGGCAAGCCCGGCCAGCGTCCGCCGGCCTCGCATCGCCCGCACGGCCACGTGAACAATGGCGGTGGCGAGCACGCCACCGGCAACAAGCGGCGGCGCAACCGTCGCGGCGGCGCGGCCAGCAACAAGGCCTGAGCCGCGATGTAGGCAGAACCTAAAAAAGCCCTCGGAATTTCCGAGGGCTTTTTTTATTAGAAGACAGAAATACTGTTTCGATCAGTGTTGCAAAATGAGTTAACGCAAGCGCTCATTTCAGTACGAACAAGGCCAGGCGACGGCATGTGGCAACGAACCGTCGCACTAAGGCGCCCGTTCAGGCCGCCTGGAACAGGGTCTGATCGCCTCACCGCGCACCTGTTATCGACCAATAGAGAAAGGCTGAGCGTGCCCGGCGCTGTGAGGTGGTAGTTGCCATAGCCGATGGGATAGTCGTCCGTTCCAGCGCGCACCACATAGTTCCCCGGAGCCTGGGCCCGCAGGAGAACTATGCCTGGAGCAACGCGATTCTCCGAATCGACTTCAAACCCAAGCGTAGCCTCGTCGGTTACACCAATGTAATTGCAAGCAAACGCGTGGATTGTTCCGGGCCCCCATGTATCTACTGCTTGGGCCGTCGGTGGCGTTGAGGTCGGCCCACAAAGTTCAGCGTCGAAGGCCTGGGTTTCCAGCAGCTGTTGAGCTGGAATGTACTGAAGTGACCCATCGTCCAAAGGGTGAAGGATCTGCGTGACAATGACGTCCTCACCCTTTGAGTTCTCCAGGCGAACCTTTCGCTCGAGCGTGGGCTGTCCGTTACCGTCAAGATATTCCCGTTGATCGATGACAGGGCTGTCTTTCGCTGCCGCACTTGTAGAAATCGCTAGAAGTGCGAGTGTGAGAATCCCGAGTTTCACGGTGTACCTCCCTTCGTAGTGAGGGAGCTACTGTCCACGATCGCAAGCCGGACTTCGATAGGAGGAGGCAGAACTCTTTGTAGGGATCACCTCTATTGAGCTATCGACTCGCCCTCACCGGGTAGCGTGATTCCGTCGGACGCGTTCGTCGGCAACCGATTGGGGGTCAGAGTAATTACTCTGACCCCTGACTCGCCAACTCGCAGATCGCGCGGCTAGTGGTCGCGCACTTTCGAGGTAAGCACGTGGTCTTCCCACACGCCGTGGATCTTCAGGTATCCGCGCGCCATGCCTTCGCGCTCGAAGCCGAGCTTCTCCAGCAGTTTCCCGCTGCGCTCGTTGCGCGGCATGTAGTTGGCCATCACGCGGTGCAGGTCCAGTGGGCCGAAGGCGTAGTCCAGGCCCGCGCGCAGCGCTTCGGCCATGATGCCCTGTCCCTGCCACTCGGCAGCCAGGCCATAGCCCAGGTGAGCGGCCTGGAAGACCCCGCGGACGATATTGGCGAAGGTGAACGAGCCCATGACGCAGCCGGTATCGGGGTCGAAGATGCAGAAAGGCCATGCCACACCGGCCCTCGATACGCTCGACCACTGCACGATCGAGGTGCGCGCGCCTTCCAGCGTGTAGTAGCCCTCATCACGCAAGGGCTCCCAGGGCGCCAGGTGCGCACGGTTCTCCAGCCGGTAGGCAAGCACGGCCTTGGCATCGGCAATGCGGGCCACCCGTAACTCCGTGCGTGGCGTGCGAAGGACTGGCTGGGTCATGCGTGCAACGCAGCTGCGTGATGGCGGAGGTGGTCTTCCATGAAGCTGGCAATGAAGTAATAGCTGTGGTCGTAGCCTTCCTGGCGGCGCACGCGCAAGGGTTGGCCAGCTAGCGCGCAGGCTTCCTCGAACAACTCAGGCTTCAGTTGGCTGGCCAGGAACTGATCGGCCAGGCCTTGATCGATGAGGATCTCGCCGTCGAAACGCTGCTTCTTCACCAGCTCGCTGGCGTCCCAGGCCTTCCACGCGTCGCGGTCGTCGCCCAGGTAGCGCCCGAAGGCCTTTTCGCCCCAGGGGACGCGGCACGGCGCCACGATCGGGGCAAAGGCCGAGAGCGAGCGATACCGGCCGGGATGGCGCAAGGCCGTTACCAGCGCGCCATGCCCACCCATCGAATGGCCGAAGATGCCACGGCGATTCCCATCGAGGGGAAAATGCCCCTCGACCAGGGCCGGCAACTCCTGGGCGACGTAGGTGGCCATGTTGAAGCGCGCCGACCACGGTGCCTGCGCGGCATCGAGGTAGAAGCCAGCCCCCTCGCCGAACTCCCAGTCACCGGTGGCGCCTTCGATGCCGGTGCTACGCGGGCTGGTGTCGGGCATCACCAGGCCCAAGCCCAGCGCCGACGCCATGCGCTGTGCGCCGGCCTTGATGGTGAAGGTTTCCTCGGTGCAGGTGAGGCCCGCCAGCCAATAAAGCACGGGAACTGGGCCGCTCGCGGCCTGCGGTGGCAGGTAAACGGCGAATTTCATCGCACCGCCGCAGGCTGCCGATTCATGCCGGTAGAACCCCTGCGTGCCGCCGAAGCTGCGCTGTTCCGAGACCACTTCGATGGCTGTCATCGACTCTCGTTCCCTCGTGGATGAATGCGACGCAATCGCGGCTGGCAAGTGTACTCCACCGCAATGCAGCAGAAATTCTGCAGGGCGACCCTTAGCACTGCTAGAATGGCCGCTTCGCCCCGCCGCAAAGGCCGTTGGCGCGTCCCATGTTCCCCGAGGTTCCCATGTCGTCCCCTGCTTCCGAAACTACCCCGGCCACCCCCGGGTTCAGCGCGCTCGCCCTCGAGCCGAACGTCGCCCGCGTGCTCGCCGAAGTGGGTTACGAAACACCTTCGCCGATCCAGGCCGCGATCATCCCCTCGATGCTGGAGGGTCGCGACGTGCTGGGCCAGGCGCAGACGGGCACCGGCAAGACAGCCGCCTTCGCCCTGCCGATCCTCTCGCGCATCAACATCACCCATGGCAAGCCGCAGGCACTGGTGCTGGCGCCCACGCGCGAACTGGCGATCCAGGTGGCCGAGGCCTTCCAGAAGTACGCCACCTACATGCCCGGCTTCCAAGTGCTGCCGATCTACGGCGGCCAGAGCTACGGCCCGCAGCTGCACGGCCTGCGTCGCGGCGCGCATATCGTGGTCGGCACACCAGGCCGCGTGATCGACCACATGGACAAGGGTACGCTCGATCTTTCCGAGCTGCGTTTCCTGGTGCTGGACGAAGCCGACGAAATGCTGCGCATGGGCTTCGTCGATGATGTCGAGAAAGTACTCCAGGCCACGCCCGAAACGCGCCAGGTCGCGCTGTTCTCGGCCACCATGCCCTCGCAGATTCGCCGCATCGCGCAAAAGCACCTGAAGAACCCGGTCGAAGTCACCATCAAGACCAAGACCACCACGGCGGCCAATATCCGCCAGCGCTACTGGTGGGTCAGCGGCGTGCACAAGCTCGACGCGCTCACGCGCATCCTTGAAGCCGAATCGTTCGACGCGATGATCATCTTCACGCGCACCAAGCAGGCCACCGAAGAACTTGCCGAGAAGCTGCAGGCGCGCGGATTCGCTGCCGCGGCGATCAACGGCGACATCGCCCAGCCGCAGCGCGAGCGCGTGATCGCGCAGCTCAAAGACGGCAAGCTCGACATCCTGGTCGCCACCGACGTCGCCGCTCGCGGCCTCGACGTGGAGCGCATCAGCCACGTGCTGAACTACGACATCCCCACCGACACCGAAAGCTACGTGCACCGCATCGGACGCACCGGCCGCGCCGGGCGTAGCGGCGAGGCGATCCTGTTCGTCACCCCGCGTGAGCGCAACCTGTTGCGGGCGATCGAAAACGCCACCCGCCAGCCGATCGAACAGATGCAGCTGCCCACCGTGGAAGCGGTGAACGACCAGCGCATCGCCAAGTTCAAGACGCGCATCGGTGAGTCGCTGGCTACCGGCGGCCTGCAGCTCTTCCAGCAACTGATCGAGCAGTACGAACAGGAAAACAACGTGCCGGCGGTAGAGATCGCCGCGGCCCTCGCCCGCATCGCCCAGGGCGACCAGCCGCTGCTGCTCGAGCCCCCGGCGCGCCGCGAATACAGTGAGCGTCCGCAACGCGACGATCGTCCTTCGCGCGATGACCGCCCGTCCCGCGACGATCGCGCTCCGCGCGGCAACCGCGACGATCGGCCGCCGCGCCGGGAATTCGATCCCACCGAACGCCGCCCTGCCCCGGCCCGCGCCATGCGCGAGCACATCACCGAGAACGGCAAGCGCACCTACCGCCTGGAAGTGGGCCACGACCACGGCGTGAAGCCCGGCAACATCGTCGGCGCGGTGGCCAACGAAGCCAACATCGACAGCCAGTTCATCGGCCGCCTTTCCATCCGCGGCCACTACAGCCTGATCGACCTCCCCGAGGGCATGCCCGCGGAAGTCTTTACTCACCTGAAGAGCGTCTGGGTATCGGGCCAGAAACTGCAGATCGCCGAATGGAACGGCCAGGAAGAAGCAGGCAGCTCCGCCCCGCCGCCGGCGAAACGTCGATTCAGCAGCGACAAGCCCCAAGGCAAGAAACCCTACCTCGGCAAGAAGCCGCCGCGTAAGACTTAATCGTCGCGCAGACAACGGGGTCAGAGTAATTACTCTGACCCCCAACCGACGTGCCTCGCGGTCTTGCTAAGGCACGCCGACAAACGTATTGCAGCTGTTCGGGTCGCCGCTGGTGAAGCCGGTCTTGAACCACTTCACGCGCTGCGCAGACGTTCCGTGGGTGAACGAGTCCGGTACCACGCGCCCTTGCGCCTGCTGCTGCAGGGCATCGTCACCGATGGCCGTTGCCGCCGTCATGGCCGATTCGATGTCCCCCGGCTCCAGCCATTTGTTGCGCTGCTGGCCGCGGTTGGCCCATACGCCGGCAAAGCAGTCCGCCTGCAATTCCTGCCTCACCGAAAGGCCGTCGGCGCCTTCCATCCGCGCGCCCGAACGCCGCGCCTGTGCCACCTTGTCGAAGATGCCCAACTGTTCCTGCACGTGGTGGCCCACCTCGTGGGCGATCACGTAGGCGCGCGCGAAATCGCCCGCCGCATGAAATCGACTGCTCAGCTCATCGAAGAAGTCGACGTCCAGGTAAACAATCTGGTCGCCCGGGCAATAGAACGGACCCACCGCTGCAGACGCCGAGCCGCAGGCGGTATTCACGCTACCGCGGAACAGCGCCAGCTTCGGATCAACGTAGGTCTTTCCCTTCTCCTGGAATATCTGGTGCCAGGTGTCCTCGGTATCGCCCAGGATCGCCCGCACGAAATCCTTCTGCTCGGCCGAGGCGCTGGCCGCCCCCGGCTGCGGCGCCGCCCGCTGCTGGGTTTGCCCCGGCACGCCACCCTGGTCGCCCTGCAGCAACGCGGTGGGATCCTTGAAGAACACCAGCCCCAGGATGGCCAGGATCACAATCCCGCCCAACCCCAGCCCGCGCCCCCCGCCGAACCCGCCCCCGCCAAATCCGCGCCCCCCGCCAGACCCGACATCCTCGACATTGTCGCTACGACGACCTTTCTGCCAAAGCATGGACTTCTCCCCGTCGGCCCGTGGTTCGCGAACGATAGCAGGCCCCGTAAGGCGTTGGGGGTCAGAGTAATTACTCTGACCCCTCATGGCGGCGCAACACTCGTGCGAAGCGGACCTACACTGCCTGCGAAGCGCGCACCCGCTGCACGCGGGCACCGTCCATGGCGACAACCTCGAACCGCCACGCGTTAACGACGAACGCGTCGCCCGGCTCGGGCAGGCGGCCCATGTGCTGCAGCACGAAGCCGGCCAGGGTGGAAAAGCTGTCGTCGGCGGCGAACTCGGTATCCAGCAGGTGGCCGACGCGGCGGAAATCCAGGCTACCGTCGAACAACCATGCGCCGTCGGGTTCGCTGACGGCGGCGGGATCGCCCTGGGCTTCATCGGGGAATTCACCGGCGATTGCTTCCAGTACGTCGGCGGGCGTGGCAAGGCCCAGCACGCTGCCGTATTCGTCCACCACGATCGCCACCTGCAAGGGCGAGCGGCGGAATTCGTCGATCAGGCGCAACACGCTAAGCGATTCGAGCACGGTGATGGGCTTGCGTGCGATGTCATCGACATCCACCCGTCCATGCTCGGCCAGGCTGGCCATCAGGTCGCGGGAGGAGGCCAGGCCCACCAGGGCGTCCAGGTCGCCGCGGGCCAGTGGCAGCCAGTGATGCTGCGACTGGCGGGCTTCGTCCATGAGTGTCTGCACGTCTTCATCGGGGTCGATCCAGACGATGGCCGTGCGGGGCGTCATGATCGAGCGCACCGGACGCTGCGACAGATCAAGCACACCCTGCACCATCGCCAGTTCGTCCTTGCCGAATACCGATTCGTTGGCCGCCTCAGGCTCGGCAGGCTTGCCGCGGGTGGTGTCTTCGTCTTCGCCACCGAGCATACGCAACACGGCCTTGGCGGCCCGCGCACGCATGCCGCGTACGCCACCGGCGATGTTCTTCCGACGGTTGCGGCGCATGGTCTGGTTGAAGGCTTCGATCATGATCGAGAAGCCGATGGCCGCGTACAGGTACCCCTTGGGGATGTGGAAGCCCAAGCCCTCGGCGATCAGGCTGAAGCCGATCATCAGCAGGAAACTCAGGCACAGGATCACCACCGTGGGCCGCGCGTTGACGAACTCCGTCAACGGCTTGGACGCGGTGATCATCAGCATCATCGCCACCACCACGCCGATCATCATGATCGACAGGTGATCGACCATGCCCACGGCGGTAATCACCGAGTCGAGCGAGAACACCGCATCGAGCACCACGATCTGCACCACCACCAGCCAGAAGCTCGCCGGCTTCCCACCGCGGCCATCGCCGTCGTCGCCGGCCTCCAGGCGCTCGTGCAGTTCCATGGTGGCCTTGAACAGCAGGAACGCACCACCGACGAGCAGGATGATGTCCCGCCACGACAGGCCAAAGCCATGGATGTCGAATAATGGCTCGGTGAGCGCGATCAGCCATGACATCACCGCCAGCAGGCCAAGGCGCATCACCAGGGCCATGCCCAGGCCGAGCAACCGCGCCCGGTCGCGCAAGGCCGGTGGAAGCTTGTCGGCCAGGATGGCGACGAACACGAGGTTGTCGATACCCAGCACGATCTCCAGGACGATCAACGTCAGGAGGCCTGCCCAGGCCGAGGGGTCGGATAACCAGTCGAAGACGAACATGGGGCGGCGGCGGGCGCCGGGGTTCCTCCATTCAGGAACCGTCGATAATACACGGCTGTCGTGGCACCCCTGCCGGAAGACGGCCTTGCGTCCGTGACGCAAGGGCGCCACCTTGCCGTAAACGCACAGCGGAACCCAAAGTTAAGTGAGCCACGCCATCGACCTGCCCACACCCGCAACCCAGCCGCCGCCGCGCTGGTGGGAAGCCTTGGCGCTGATTGCCGTCTATTTCCTCCTGCAGGTGGCCGTCGGCGCCATCGTCGGCCGGTCCATCGTGGCCTTCGACAATCTGATGCTGGACTCAGGTTCCGAGGGCCTCGCGCCGGCGCTGCGGCTGCCCACGGTCGTGGTGATCACCCTGACGCTGGCCACCGCGATGATCATGGCGCTGGTGCGCTGGCGCTGGAGCGCCTGGCTCGACTCCGGCCGCCTGCCGGGCCTGGGTTTCGTCCGCGCCTCGGACCGGTTCCTGGTCACGGCGGCGGGATTGGGTTTCGTCGTGCCCATCGTCGGCGGCATCCTGACCAGCTGGCTCGCCCACGGCCAGGACCTGGGCCAGACCATTACCGAAATCGGCCGCGGCACGCCCTTCGGTGCCCGGGTGGTGCTGTTGCTGGTGGTGGTGAGCGTGGGTCCGCTGGTGGAAGAAACGTTGTTCCGCGGGGTATTCCTGGGGGCACTGAGCCGCCACATGTCGTCTGCCTTCGCCATTACCGCCAGCGCCGTGCTGTTCGCCGTGGTCCACCTGCCGGACCTGCACGGCGCCGCCTATGCCCTGCCCAACCTGTTCCTGCTGGGCTGGGTGTGCGGGTGGTTGCGCGTGCGCAGCGGGTCGATCTGGCCCGCGGTACTGGCGCATGGTGCGAACAACCTCATCGCCGCGGGCGCCTGGTTCGTTGCCACGCACCCATCGTAACGCCGGCTACCAGGCACGCTCCAGGGCGGCGACGTGGCGTTCCAGGCGCGGCCCCAAGTAGCAATGCGAACCGCAGGGCAAGAGCCCGGCATCGCGCAATTGCCGCAGGTACCAGGCCGGCGCACGTGAGAAGAACCCGTCATGGTCGCCGGCAACGTCGTCCTTGCTGGTGTAGAGCTCCAGAAAGGCGATGCCCTCGAGCATCTCGCCGATCCCGGCAAGACCCTTGCGGATCTCCGCAGGTCGCAGATAGTGCAGGACATCGGTACATACGATGAGATCGAAGCGATCGTCGAAGCGCAGGTGTTCAAGCTGGCCGAACGTGGCAAGGCCAATATTGCGGCTGCGGCCGAACCGCTCCACCACGTAGGGACTGGCGTCCAGGCCGCGGTAATCGATGCCGGGCCGCAGCTTCTTCAACGCCGCCCGCCAGTTGCCTTCACCGCAGCCCACGTCAAGCACGTTGCGCAGGGGCCGGCCAAGGTAGTACTCGGCCTGGGCCACCACCATGGCCACCTTCCGCCCGAGCTCCGCGCGCGATTGCACGCTGTGGCGGGGGTTGCGGTACCACTTGTCGAAGTAGCGGCGATCGTACTGCTTGCCGGCCATCGCGGCCCTCCTGGGAATGCGTTGCAAACGCGCATGGTAGCGGCGCCTTGACCCAGGGCACACACCTGTCGTCCCACCATGGCCTTTTCCGCTGCACGGGACCCAAATCCATGGCCATGGTCCGCATTCGCTTTACCGGCAATCGCGAGGACGCCGATTCGCTGATCAATGTGCTGCACGGCATCGAAGGCATCGAGCACGTCGAGGAAGTGGACGACATGATGCCGGTGATGCGTGACGATTCCAGCTCCAGCGAGAATTCCGACGACATGGGTGGCGGTAGCAGCACCTATTACGTGGAGGTGCTCGCGCCCAACCGCACTCACGCCGACACCGTGCGCGAGGCGGCGGAGCTTTACGCGCGCCGTTCGGGCTCGGGGGTGGAGATCGTCGATGAGTTTTAGCGGGGGTTAAAAAAACGCAAACGTCCGGCGGGTGAATGCTGGCCGAACACGCTTGTAGACCGATCGCGGCCTGGCGCGTTTGTTTCTTGCGACCCAAGGAGAAGGACCCCCGTGTGAGCCGACGCCACCTGATCGTTGCCCTGACCTTCCTGCCGATGGCCTGCGCGCAAGCCGCGCCGCTTGGGCGTGATGACATCGCCTGGCTTGCACGCCTGGGTTTCGGTACCGATAGCCAAATGCTTGAAACCTACCGGCGCGAGGGCCGTGAGGCCTTCCTGGAAGAACAATTGCAAGGCCGCGATACCTCGCTGCCGCCGCCCATCGACGCCTTCGTACGCAGCCTCACCGTGACGAAAATCCCGGTACAGGAGCTGGCCCTGCAATTCCGTGACGCCCAGCAGGTGATCCGCGCCATGCCCGATGGGCCGGCACAGGTGCAGGCGCGCAAGGACCTGCGCCAGCGCGGCCAGGTGCTGGAGCAGGAAACCCAGGCCACCATCGCGCTGCGCGAGATCTACGGCCGCGATCAGCTTCGCGAGCAGCTCACCTGGTTCTGGTTGAACCATTTCAGCGTCTTCGGGGACAAGGCACGCGTGCGCTGGTTCGTCGGTGACTACGCCGACCGGGTGATCCGCCCCCATGCCCTGGGCAAGTTCCGCGACCTGGTGATGGCAAGCCTGACCAGCCCCGCCATGCTCGATTACCTGGACAACTCCAAGAACGCCAAGGGCCACGTCAACGAGAACTACGCCCGCGAACTGATGGAGCTGCACACGCTGGGCGTGGACGGCGGCTACACCCAGGCGGACGTGCAGCAGATGGCACTGGTGTTGACCGGCGTGGGCGTGAAACTCGACGACACCGCACGCAAGCTGCCGCCCAGGCTGTTGCCCTACTACCGGTACGAGAACCTGTTCGAATTCAATCCGGCGCGCCACGATTTCAGCGACAAGGTGCTGATGGGACGGCCGATCAAGGGAAGCGGCTTCGACGAGATCGAGCACGCGGTAACCCAGCTCACCCGCACGCCTGCGTGCGCGAAGTTCGTCACGCGCAAGCTCGCCGTGTACTTCGCCGGTGACAACCCGCCGCCCGCCCTGCTCAACCGCATGGCGGACACGTTCCTCCGCACCGATGGGGATATCGCGCAGGTCATGCGCACCCTGTTCACCGCGCCGGAACTCAGCGCCATGCCCCCGGTGAAATTCAAGGACCCCAACCGTTTCATCGCCTCGGCGATGCGGCTTACCCTCGATGGCAAGCCGGTGGTGAATCCGATGCCGATGCTGCGATGGACGCAGCAGATGGCGCAGCCCACCTTTGGCCGTCTGACGCCCGACGGCTGGTCGCTCGATGGCGGTGCGTGGAGCAGCTCCGGCCAGCTCAGCCGCCGTTTCGAGATCGCCCGTGCGATCGGCAGCGGCGCACCGCAGCTCTTCGCACCAGAACCGTTGCCAGGCGACAAGACACCGCCGCCGCGCCTGCCACCACCGGATCTGAAAAATTCACCGCTGGTCGCCGCCACCTTGATGCCATGGCTTTCCGATTCCACGAAAGCAGCGTTGGCTCAGGCGAAGTCGCCGGTGGAATGGAACACATTTATTTTGAGCAGTCCCGAGTTCAACCAGAGGTAGCCATGAACCGTCGACAATTCCTCCTGGCCAGCGCGGCAGCAGCCGCCGTTCCTGCCCTGGGCCTCGCGCCCGGCCGGCTTTTCGCAGCGCCTAAGGATACGCCTCGCCTGCTGGTGGTGTTCCTGCGTGGCGGCTATGACGCGAACAACCTGCTGGTGCCATATGGCAGCGATTTCTACTACCAGTCGCGGCCGAAACTGGCGATCGCCAAACCCGATGCCGCCAATCCCGACAGCGCCATCGCGCTCGACAGCCACTGGGGCCTGGCACCGGCGGTGAAGGACACGGTGAAGCCGCTGTGGGACCGCAAGCAGCTGGCCTTCATCCCGTTCTCGGGCACCACCGATCTTTCGCGCAGCCACTTCGAAACCCAGGACAACATCGAGGCCGGCGAACCGGACGGTCATTCGATGGCGCAGCGTTCGGGGTTCCTGGCACGGTTATCGGGAGTGATGAAACCCTCGGCACCCATCGCCTTCACCGACTCGCTGCCGCTTTCCTTCCAGGGGGCAGGCGACGTCCCGAACATCTCGCTGCGCGGCGCCGGCAAGGCCGCCTTCGACGACCGTCAATCGGCCTTGCTTGCCGGCATGTACCACGGCACGCCGCTCGAGCAGGCCGCCAGCGACGGCCTGAAGCTTCGGCAGCAGGTGTCGGCGGACCTCACGAAGGAAATGGTGGCCTCCTCGCGCGGCGCCGTCAGTGCCAAGGGTTTCGCGCTGGAGACCCAGCGCATGGCAACGCTCATGCGCGATCAATACCGCCTCGGCTTCGTCGATGTCGGTGGCTGGGACACGCACGTGAACCAGGGCGCGGCCAAGGGGCAGCTGGCCAACAACCTGGGCAACCTTGGCGCGGGGCTGTCGGCCTACGCCGATGCACTGGGCGAGGAATGGAACAACACCGTGGTGATCGTGGTGTCCGAGTTCGGCCGCACTTTCCGCGAGAACGGCAACCAGGGCACCGACCACGGCCACGGCACCACCTACTGGGTGCTCGGCGGCCGCGTGCGCGGCGGCCGCATCGCCGGCGACCAGATGGCCATCACCCAGCCCAACCTGCTGCAGGACCGCGACTACCCCGTACTCAACAACTACCGCGATGTGATCGGCGGCCTGCTGGCCCGTGGCTGGGGCCTGTCGCCGAAGCAGGTGCAGCAGGTATTCCCGGGATCGAAGCCGAAGGACTTACAGCTGGTGTGACGAACCTGCTACGTTCCGTTCCCTGACCAACGTTCGGGGAAACTTAAGATGAAGACCCTCCTGCTTGC
>Ga0307510_10002639_pt1 | contig 20469 bp, 12 predicted proteins | sample 12_EM_MG_FD_207224 | JGI IMG/M metagenome (GOLD analysis project Ga0307510, IMG submission 207224) | Populus trichocarpa ectomycorrhiza microbial communities from riparian zone in the Pacific Northwest, United States - 12_EM | ecosystem: Host-associated > Plants > Roots > Unclassified | place... | reverse complement strand
ACTGAGGCTGACCTCGCGGACAGACAGACTGTACAGAACTAAAGAGAACGAAAAATGATACTCCCTGGCGGGGAGTCGAACCCCGCTCTCGCGCGGTCAGTTATAATGACAGGCGCGTGTACTAATCCGATATACTACCAGGGATTACATCACGTTAACAACGCAAGTCAATCAGAGGAATGGGCACCGTCGTCGGCACTGTTGACGACTTGACCACGACGACGACGACGACGACACTGTGTTTGTTAGTTCCGACTTCCTCAAGCAGGTACTGACCAACAGTTGCGGTGCTTCTCTCCGTGATATCATGTGCAGTTGCCCTTTCCGATGGGTATGATTCCTGACTCCTCGCTCAACAACATTTATCGGGTCGATCGATTTGACGTGCTTGAAACTCTTCGCATCGCCCCATATGCTCCACTGAAAGAACAATAATCAACCATGCCTCGTCGGCCTGGACATACATCGGGACACCGAAGTACGAATATAATCGCGACACTGAACTGATATTGCATCATGTCACAGTCCGGATATTCGATGCGGACTCTCGCATCGGGCATGCTCTACCCAATTTTGGGCGGCATACTCGGCAAGAGGAAACTTCTCGAGGTGATCGAGGTCACTTCTTTGTCTAGACGTAACAGACAACTCAGACAGGCTCGCGCAATATTAACGATCGTATGGGCGTCGGCCACGGAAACGTTAAGGCGCGAAACGCCGTCTGTCGCTTTGGCAAGCCGAGCCGACATGAGTATTCCTTCACAGAAGAATGCGAAAATTGTATTACCAGGTAACCGAGCACGTTAACGACGGACACCAGGCTAGTACACGTGGACAACACGCCTCTCCCCGACTCCCAGGTCCTCTGGACGCCAATCAGGGAGGAAAGCGGGATTTGCTTCTACTTTGAAATCAAACGCGAGAAGCTCTGCAAACTCTTCGACAAGAAGCGGGCGGGAAGCGACCGCAACGCATTCGAAGAGTCGGTGCGCAAATTCCCTGCTTTAATCATCGATCCCTCGCAGCGTACTCTCGTAAGTCTCATCAAGGGTCTTTGGTAATTCATCCAAGGCCCGCCGGACACGGGAAGGAAGGCAGCTTCTGAGATGTACAACCTGACAATAAACCCATCGAAACCTACAATCCAATGATGAGCCAGTGTCAAAAAGGAGAATCGTGGAATGAATTCCTTACATCCCATCAGCTTTCGCCGTGAGCGTTTCGATGGCTAGTTTTTTGTCCGCTGGCTTCCACTTTCTCATCTTGGGATCTGTATCAAATACAAATTTAATGTAGTCAGTGATGTCCTTCATTTGTCCGAGCTGGTCATGTAACGAAATGAATCGAAAAGTCAACGAATCGAGGACAAAGCGGATGTCGGGCTCAGGTCGGCTAGTAATGCAGATGCGCAAATTAGGAACCTGTAAATCGACGAGGTCCTCCACGAGCTCCATAACTTTATCACGGGGTGACGGCATGCCAGCCGTGTTGGGACACTCGTCTAATGCATCGATTACAATGTAGATGGGGGCTTGTCCTGGGAGTGTGAGCATCAACTTCAGGCATTGGGCGAGGGCATCGTCACTGGGGTCCTGAGAGCCACGGTGGTGTGCCGAATAGAGTTTGGAGAGGACATCGCAGTATGCGTCGGACTGATCGCAAAGTTGGACGAGCATAGATGAGAGTAATGGACGCAGGGCTTTCTTTTGATCGTCCTTGAAGTCACAATAAAAAAAAGCAAAGGACGCCAGACCAGCTCTCCTCATTGCGTCGATCTCCTGGATAATTGTAGAACTGGCAGATGTCATCAGTTCTTTTCAACATCAAAATGGATGGCTTAACCGTACCAAAGGATGGTTTTGCCTGAGCCCGCTGTAAAAAAACGAAACCCCATCAGTCTCAGTCTCATCGAATGTGTATGGGCATCGTGTGAGATACTGACGTTTGCCACGAATCCATAAAATGGGACTTGAATCGGACAAAATCCATTCAGCATAGGTCTTTCCTTGAATGAACCACTCCGCCGTTCCACTGTGGTGAAGTTCCCTTGCGGCGTTATGGTTTTTCCAGGGGTCTGGGGGAGAGAGCCAATTTCTAACGTCGTCCTGTACCTGGTCACCTGGGAGACGGCCTCAGTATTCCCAGTCAGCAATATATATAAAATAACCAACGCTTTGACTTATTCCTATCGCCCACGGTTTGCTGCAAGATTTCTAACACCAAGTCAGAGACAGTCCCCAGTTTATCCCTGACAGGAGCGCCTACGTAAGGTCTGCCGGATACCGTCCGTAGATAACTTGCCATCTGGAAGAAAGTATGACATTAGATCAGAAACCGGTACAGCGGGCGTGTTCACCGTCCATGAGTACCCTCATATTCTGAACTAGATCACAGACAACTGCGAGGGTCTGCGCCGAAGTCGCACGAGCCTCGTCCAGGGTAAGTCGATCTAGCCTCCGGAGTACGACTTCGACGTCATTTTCTCCAAAAATCTTCTTCATGAATTTGACTTGTGTCGGATTTGGGTCAAGTGACGGCCCAGGAAAGGGCGGGAGACTCACCTGGCCGTTTCTGCGCCATCTGTTTGGTCACCACGCCGAGGGTGGAGAGTAGTTCCACCATTATTTTGACAAGGATCTCCGCCATGGCCGGCGTAGGGGGGAGTTTTGTGTAAATGTCAAGGCGTTTCAGGAAGTGTTCGATGGACTCGAGCAGGTCGACGAGCATATCGTAGCTCGCATCAATGTCCTTGACAGCCTGATTCCGTGTAGATACATATCACCAGGATACGCGCATGAGAGTTAAGGTGGTCACTCACACCAAGTAAGACAGCGAAGCCGGCGAACACGGCCCTCGCGGGAGGGAACGGCTGCGAAATGAAGTGTCAGGGACCAGGAACATTCAGGGCGGCTACCGGACACACCAGACCGACAGCCTCTCCGAGCAGCGTGCTGTCGGAAAGCGAATGCAAGACATGGACTGCGCACTTGAGGGACTTCATAACCTTGCCATCGTGCTTTCCTCTGAACTTGAGGAAGGCCTGAGCTTGTTCTTGGAGGACGGCAGTGATGGACTCGACAGTGTCGCATTTTATCAGTCTTCTGTAGAGGGGATGGTCGACCAACACCGTCCCTGTCTGCTTCCTGTAGTCTTCCAAGGCTGACTCGAAGAGCACTCGAAAATGAGATGTCCCACTCTGATCGTCCATATCATGAACCGAAGAAATATGAGCAGGAAACGAGGGATTCGCTGGGACGATAGCCAGAGAGTGGGACATGGTGGTTGAGGGTTAGAAGGGCATAAGGACTGATTAGCCGATGTTATAGGACATGGCCGCATGGGGGTTTTTCTTCGCAAACAAATTGGTTCCAAAATCTCAGATCAGGACCCATGTTTCACTGGCAGCTCGGCGCGTAACCTCCTTACCGTACGGGGTCAAATTGAATCCTAAAACGAGTCATGTCAGAGAGCCACCGCTCTAGGCCCCACAAACCGATGCACAAGGAGCCTCGATTGAGGTACAGTATCCTGTGCCATTTTATGACATAGTGGCCCGCACTGTCGCAGCCGCCACGTCGATACTTATAGGTCTATCACGTGCATGTTCTGCCCTCGACGTGCGGCGTCAGGCACACGCGAGTCATATGTACGAATACGGTCCTGCACTACTGTACAGCGGAAAAAATGGCCGTAGTACTGTAACTGTACTGCGATGATGTTCTCAAGAGTGGGATTCCTGAGCTTCTGCGGCGGTTCGTTGATAAGCACCGACATGTCTATCACCATCGCAACCGTGCTGTCAATGTCGGTCGTGTAGTGTTCGGAAGAAAGTCGCGCACAAATACTTATCATATGTAATACAGCACGGAACTACGCGACTCACAAGCTTCAAGGATCCACACACCCACATCCGGTCTTTGGAACCCCATTAAAAAAGAATGACGTCCAACCGGTGTTAGTTTCTCTTTCGAAGAAGTTGTCGTGGATTACATTATTACGTTGGCATGCATGTGCCAGTGAGAGGGGTCATTCAACAGCAGCCTGTCTTGAACATCGAGGGTAAGAGCCCATGCACGACACGGAGACTGTGGTGGGAGTAGACAGCGATTATGCGCTAAACTTGTGCTGTCTTCCTCCGGCATAAGGTTGCTCCAGTATGAAAAATAACGCGGCGGCCGTGTCCCACTGGGCAACGACGAAGAGACAAAAAATGAAAGAAGGAATCGAGGTGCTGCGGAAAGGGATGGTGACAGTGATGTGCGTGATGGCGCCGCGCCAAGCACTTGTCAAGCCAACCGTAAAGTGATGGCCAGTGTTGAAACTCGTTTCACTGTTTTCTCATGAGCATTATGTTCCTGTGGTACTTGCGAGATACCGTACATACTGTATAGGACCCCAGGGTCTAGGGTCTATGCTCATTACCCCGGACACTGTGTGACTATTCCTTTTCCGGGGTCCTACCGTCCTTGAGTGCCACGAGCTTCAGGTTGGCCAAAAAGCTAAACAAAAACTTCCACTGCGCTGACAACATTTCGTTACCTCAGCCCGTCTGACTGACATTGGCAAGCTTAAGCTTTCCAAAAAGCGTGTAGATAGGAGTCAAGCACACATCCTGTGCGAGCCATCAATGTTGTCTGAACGGTCATCCAATCGTACCGTGACGTCGGTCATCGACCAAGACAAGAAGTGCCTCGCGTTCGAAACTCCCCGTGAAAGTATACTAGCTCAGTCACACCTAGCTGTTCTCCATCACGATGCCTACGAGGTATGAGTCAGGTATCAGGTAATCTGGTCTCCCTTCACATTCGCAAATTGAATCATTTCGGAGATGAATGCGCCCTGTTTTGTAGCGGCGTCAAATCTTCTCAACCTTCCTAGACAACATCGGGAGCCCTGATTTGAGCAGCCATAGTCACACCGCACTCGCTAGCACAGGAGCGCCACACTTGGTCACGATATCAGTTGATGTCAGTTTCTTGGGATGAATGGTAGTAAAGCTTGTGGACTGCGATCATAGGAACTTGGTAGATAGACACTCTACGCCCCGCAACGACAATGTGCCCCAATGCGAAACCTCGCTGACATGACTTCACAGCTGGGGCGACTCTTTGTATCAATCCGTCCAATGCGTGGTTGAGATTGGAATAAGTCCGAGTAACAAAGGGCTTGACCCTGTAAGGGGCTCTATTCGCCCTTTAGATCATCTCCCCAGATCGATACCAAAGAGTACGTCGGATTCACTATGGGCAACGCCTACATATACATGTGGTTGAAGGGCGAGATGGCCACGTTCGGTTCCATTCGATGAGAGCAGAAACGTCCAAATCTGACATACATGTGGTAATGTAGGATGCAGAACGCTCGAAGGGTGCATCGGGAGGGTGAGGAAGGTTCGAGAGCTTCCATGTAACTGCGGCGGTATTATTTTGATCGTGTGTAAGCACCCAGTTCCTCGTCGTTGGAACACCCTCCGTACATCTTCGATACGGTACTTCCCCATTAGGGTTCCGTGAATAACTCACGGGGCAGTTATTCACACTTGTTAGTAACCGCCAGGAATCTCAGGAGTTATTCACCTAGTTATTAACAGTTAATAACTATAATTTGTGTGAATAACTATGAACTGTACTAAAAACACAGTATATGACTACCAATCTTCAAAGAGCATATCTGAATCTATGATATAAGTGTCTTTACTGGGGGGAGGCATCGCAGTGGTCTCAGTGTCCATGGGGCTCAGGTGAATGACAAAAAAATAAAGTACACCAAGCGGAATCGAACCAACCCAACAGACCCACCCCACTCACTCATGTAAGCAACATATTATAACCACTACACTATTTGACCACATCATCACTATCCCTTTTAATAACATATGACCAACTGCCACTGATAAAGACAATTTTCAAAATGTTGTGATGGTAAAAGGGAACTTATATTGAGCAAAGTGGGGACAGGGGAACAGTCTGAGATGAATTAGTTCAATGTACCTTGAACCAAATGCAGTAACCACCACTGTTGAAGGTGAGTTCACAACAACCACAAGTCAGCTCAGGTGGCAGTGAGTCACTCCCATATTTGAAAAAGACATGCAATCACAAGTTGCTAGGTACTCCTGGACTGACTCTCTGGTGCAGGTTATTCACAGTTATTCACAGCCCTTCCTGATGTCCCAAGTTATTAACTGTTATTAACTGTTAATAACATGGAGTTAATAACTACTGTTACTAACTTGACAGTTATTCACGGAACCCTATTCCCCATGCGGCTTGCTTTGCACGATGAACGTTCCCACCAAACACTTGAATGTCCTGATTGAGTCAACTCACAATCTCCTCTCCTGAGAAACAGAGGTACTCTTCCAAAATTGGGAACCGTATGGGTCGGGAAATCGACGCGGAACGGTGCACATTCAGAGGTGGCCCTGGGAGGAAGAGGGGGCTTTTTAGGACGATGGGCTTGAGAGGCTCGTGGGGGTGACGGCGAGGATGAAACTTCTAGGTAAACAGTTAACTTGAGGCCATGAGGGAGGAAGGTGGGTCTGGAAGAGACCGGGGGGATGGGGAGTTGAAAAGTTGGTAGAGGTGGAGACAGTCATGGTAGGTGTATGTTGCTGTAAAGGGGGACTTGCGTGCGCGTGTAGAAGAATTAGAACGATTCGAGCTGAGGAAGAAGAATACGATGTTAAGACGTACAGAAAAGGAAGGAGCTTGAATGCGTAGTGAATCAGTGGCACCACCCTCCAATTGCCGGAGCTCTCATTTCACAACGGAGCGCCCGGCCCGAATCTACGCCCGTCTGTTTCAGGCAGTTACAGTGCCTTGCGTCTTCATCCTCATGTAGCACACGAGTGAGTCACCGACCTTCTTTCCCGACCCTCTACCCGTGTATCCCTTGCCTGGTCGACATTTCTTCACAAGACACGAACTCCCTTTTGCAAGGTCCCATTCTTTACCGTTTCAGATATGGGTGACCAGTCCCGATCATCTCGCCTCCAGGCGCTGTTTGAGTCTGCTATACAAGTTTACGAAAAGGACACGAACATATCATTGGCAATACACCCACTTTCCCAGCAACTCGAGAATTGTCATTCTGTCGAGTCAATTACTTGCCTTCTTCAAGACCAGGCGAGGGCCTTCCGTGAATTTCGAGGAAGCGATAGAATCATGAAATCAATCCAAAGTACCGTATCATTCCTATGTATGCTTTCGGCAACCGCTGCCCTTGGTGATGATATTGGGCTAGTATGTCATAAGACGCTATTAGAGCTGTCCAACGCCTAATATCCCTCCACAGAGATTCACTCCGACGAAGGCAATACATACGGCACTCGGTGTCCTACTCGCTGTATGTACCTTCTTAGGCTCCTACATGCCTACCGTTGTGATATACGAGTGCTCCAGGCAGCCAAGGGTGTGGTCGACAGCCACGAGGCACTCCTTGACTTACTCGAGTCGATCGAACATTTTCTAAAGCGTCTTGATATATACACCAAGATCCCTTCAACACCTGCTGTAGACGAGGTGGTAGTTAAAATAATGGTAGAGTTGATCTCCACCCTTGCGCTGGCCACAAAAGAGCTGAAGCAAGGGCGATTGAGTAAGTGCACTCTCGCTGACATGTTATCTTACTCAGTGCAACACAGAGAAATTTGTAAAAAAGATGTTTGGTGGAGAAATGGATGTAGAGGCAGTCCTACAGAGGCTGGATCGCCTCACCCAGGACGAGGCTCGGACGACCGCAGCGGAGATACTCAGAGTGGTTTACGGTCTTGTCCAGGATATGAGTAAGCAAACTCATGCTATTTGTCTCTCGCCGGCTGTTGACTATTCTTCCCTCTAGATGGCAAAGCATCTGGTGCGGATGTCTGGGAAGCTCTTGGTACGTTTTGTCAGCGACAAAGGTCTGGTTCCATGTCTGACTGAGTGTTAGAAACCCTACATGAAATCGCTAGTGGTATAAACAAATTGAAACGTCCGTGATATCATGAGGTTTCCATGGCTGTCTGGAAACGCTAACATCGCCTGGCAGGTGACAAATTACAGCAGGATATCCGACATTGGCTCTCTCCTCCTGACCCATGGAAAAATCACCACATCGCCCTCAGCTCGCGCCTTAACGGGACCGCCACGTGGTTCCTCCAAGGCGATACGTTCTCGGAATGGAAATCATCCGGACCAAGTTCTCTTCTTTGGATCCACGGGAAACGTCAGTTGCTGACTGGCACTACGCTTTAACGCATGTTGATGGTTTTCCTTTTTCATAGCTGGAGCAGGGAAAAGTGTGCTATGGTACGTCAATCCCGCAGTATTTCCGTCTCGAGGAACTTATCATGTCGGAAAGTTCCACTATCGTCCAGGATATCGACGCCATGAGGAAACGTGGGCTCGTATCTCTGGCATTCTTCTATCACGACTTTAGGGAGGATCAAAAAAGAGGTCTACGTGGGCTGCTCTCGTCCATGTTATTCCAGCTTTGCGACCAGTCCAACTCCTACTACGATATACTTTCCTCATTCTATTCAACACATCGTCGTGGTGCACAAAATCCTAGCGACGATGCCCTCATCCATTGTTTCCAGGATATACTGAAACTCCAAGGACAAGCCCCGATTTTCCTGATTGTGGATGCCTTGGATGAGTGCTCAAACACATCTTCTATGCCGTCCCCGCGCGAGAATGCCCTAGTCCTCGTGAAGGAACTCATTGACTTACAACTCCCGAATCTCCGCATATGCGTTACTAGCCGACCCGAGGTCGACATCAAGGGTGTTCTCAACCCTTTAACATTCCGTTCAATTTCTCTGCATGACGAGAGGGGACAAATGGAGGATATCGAGAGCTATATCAAATGTGTTGTTAACGAGGACCAAAGGAACCGAAAGTGGACAGCGGAGGATAAGCAGCTGGTAATCGATATCCTCACCAAAAACGCCGACGGGATGTAAGGCATCAAATGTTTAAACTCCCAACTACTTCCACTCATACGTAATATAGGTTCCGGTGGGTGTATTGCCAGGTGCTCTACCTTCGTGGCTGCCATCCAGGACGTATCCGGCACGCTTTGGTGGAATTACCGGAGACACTCGACGAGACCTATCAGCGCACGTTGGGAGAGATCAATAAGGCAGACTGGGAACTTGCACACCGGCTGTTTCAATGCGTCGCTGTAGCTTCCCGCCCGCTCCGTGTCGAGGAATTGGCGGAATTCCTCGCCTTCGATTTCAAGGCAAGGCCAATTCCAACGTTTCATGAGGGATGGCGCCTGGACGATCCCGTATACGCGGTGCTATCCACTTGCCCCGGATTTCTGACCATTATCGATGTCGGAGGTTCCCAAATCATCCAATTTTCGCATTTTTCTGTCAAGGAATTCTTGACCTCTGCCCGCCTTGCCAAAGCAAACGACGACATTTCCCGCTATTGTGTCTCAATGACCCCAGCTCACACCCTCGTCGTGCAAGCCTGTCTGGGTATTCTCCTACACCTGGATAAACACATCACCATAAACAACCCCCAGAAATTCGCTCTCGCCCCGTATGCTGCCTTGCACTGGGTTGACCATGCCCGGTTCGAGGACGTGTCACGAAACGTGGAAGACGGGATGACTATCCTGTTTGACTCAAGCAAACCACATCTCGCTGACTGGGTCTCATTACACAACACCGAATTACCCTCCTGGAAGCTTTTGAAACAAGGCGAAAGCCCTCTGCCACCCAACGGAGCTCCCTTGCACTATGCGACTATTTGCGGCCTACATGCCTTCTTAAAGGTCCTGGTCGTCGAGCACAAACACGATGTAGACTCTCGGGGCTTCGACAACTCGACACCGTTGCACATGGCGGCGCTTCGGGGACATGAGGAAGTAACTCGCGTCCTTCTGGACGGCGGCGCGGATGTGACAGCCCAGGACGAAGACGGGCGTACTCCGTTACATGCGGCATCGGGAGAGGGACATTTGGAGGTTGTGCGTGCCCTTCTCGATCACGACGCGCCTACAATGGCCCAAGATAAGGACGGATCGACACCATTGCATCTGGCGTTGAGAGTAGAAGATGAGGATGAGTGTGGGCATACACCATTGCATGCGGCGTCGCAAATCGACTTTCTATCGTATCTATCTTCCCAGGGAGCGAGTTTCCAAGTCGCACACAACCTTCTGCGGCGCAGCACGGATGTGACGGCTCAAGACGAGGAGAGCAGAAATCAATTTCATGTTGCTTTGCCCCACGGACATGGAGCTGGACGCTTCCTTCTCGGACTTCCTTTTTAGGCAACCACCACCTCTGCGGCTAAAAACTCACCAACGAAAGTGTTAGCACAAAGTAGGAATAGTCGTAAAACACATAAATCCCACACATACTTCTCAAAACCATCATAAAAACATGACTAAAGCATTAAGCCACCGACCTAAAAGATAAATAGATGCCAAATCCCCCACCAAAGGGGGAGATGCCACCCACGGCCAACACATGTCCGCTGAGTGGTAAGACATACGTGACGCGAGCATCCACAGCGGCTACGTCCTTAAACAAGGCCCTCAATGCCAGAACCACGAAGGAAAGCCCTACAGACAAGGTACCTGAAGACAAAATGGCGGAAAAGTCAGACCCAGGGGCACAGTGCTCAACTAGCAACACTAGCGACACCAGCCCCACGACCACTCCTCTCCAAAAGATAGCAGCCACTATTTGCCAACTCATCAGCAAAGACTCCTTGGATCCCGTAACCAAGCAGACCCTCAAGGATATCATAGCGTACATCCTCATGGAAACAAAGAGAGAGAACCAAACACTAGCTAAGTCATCAGCCTCAGCCGAGGAAAGCACTATCAGGAAAAGCGTCAAAAAAGACCTGAATGAGATGCACCATGACATCAATGAGCGTTTAAACGGCATCCAAGACACTATAAACGAAACACTCACAATTTCGAGTAAGCTGATAACAGACACAGAGATCGTAGCAGCCGCCACAAAGGACCTCTCAGTTAAAGTTGGAAAGATCACTGACACCGCCGAAAGGATCGCCACGGACACATCAAAATACCGGGATGCTGTTCTCACTAAGCCCACACAATCCATCAGAGCCGCCACAGACCCCAAAGTCCTAGGGGACTTGGATCGTAAAAGCAGGCAAATCCTGGTAGAGCACCTTGACACGGAAGGAGTTAACATCCTAGATAAAAGCATGACAGAGCTAACAGCCAAAGCCAACGAGGCTATATGCTCGATCAAGGACTCTGGGAAGCCTAAGGGCATCAAAGTCCAAACGCTCTTTAAAACCCGTTGAGGAGCACTGGTGCTAACCCTAGACAGAAAAGAGGCGGTTGCCTGGATCAAGCAACCAGAAATCAAAATTGCATTCACCAAGGCCTTCGCAAAAGGATGGCAAATTGCAGAGAGAATGTATAACCTGATCGCCCTGAGCATGCCGATCTCATTCGACCCCAAGGCCAACAAACACCTCCGTGAGCTGGAGGAGGTGAATGGACTCCGCACAAAAGAAATTGTCAGGGCTAAATGGATCAAGCTGATAGGAAGGAGAAGGCCCGACCAAACCCACGCTTATGCCATCATAATGCTATCATCAGCAGATTCCGCCAATCTCCTCATCAGAGACGGGATGAATATATGCAGCACGAGAGTCAGACCCCATAAGCAAAAAGCCGAACCCGTACAATGTATGAAGTGCAGAAAGTGGGGGCATTTCGCCAGCGACTGCCAAGCGGACAAGGATACCTGTGGTACCTGTGGAGACCCGCACAGGACTAACGCCTGCACTAACAAAGGAAAGGTCTACTGCGTCTCCTGCGGAGATAAGTCCCACCCTAGCTGGGACAGGGCCTGCCCGGAATTCAATAGGCGATGCGCCATCCAAGACAAGAGGAACCCGGAGAATGCGATACCGTTCTACCCTACGGACCATGACTGGACGCTGACAGCGAGACCACATAGACTCCCGCTAGACGAACAGTTCCCAGGAAGCTACGCGGTGAACAGCCTCCCCACTTCAGGCTCGAGATGGCCAGGCAGGGACCCACGTCCCTCAAAGAATGCCAAAGGATCTAACGTGATCCCCATCAAAAACCGTGACAAAGAGGAAGGTGAACTTTTTGTAGCGGAAGACCAAGGAGACACCAAGCAAAGTGGTCGACTATACATGTGGACCAACAAAGACAAGGAGGAATACCAACAATCCAAATCCAAAATATGTTAGACACAACCAACAAACTTACGATCTGGCAACAGAATGTCAACAAATCGCCCTCAAGTCAACATAATCTTATCAGTAGCAGCCATTTAGCCAATATGGGAGTCGGATTAATCGCGTTGCAAGAGCCAGCTATCAACCCCTTTGGTTTCACAATCGCTGCAAGGGACTGGACAGCAATATACCCCTCACCTCATGGTGCAACACCTGACAGATCACAGGCAATCACATTAATTCGCTCGAACATCAGTACAGACACCTGGACGCAGTTAGAGTTCCCATCCAGTGACGTCACAATCGTCCAAATCAAAGGCAGTTGGGGAAAAATCACTATATTCAACATCTACAATGACTGCGACAACAACGATACTATCAAGTTGCTATCCAGATATTACAACAGGAACAGGACTAGCCTGGAACAAACGCAAGTCAGAACAGCGAACGTCTTATGGCTAGGAGACTTCAACCGTCATCACCCGTTATGGGATGACCCCAACGACGATCGCCTCTTCACACCTGAGGCGATGGATGCTGCGGAGGTGTTGATAGAAGCGATCGCGGATATAGGCCTTGAGCTCGCACTGCCCAGTGGAATCCCAACGCACCAACATAATGTCACCAAAGGCTGGAGCTGGCTGGACCAAGTCTTCCTTTCGGAGCACTCCGAAAACATGCTGATCTCCTGCGACACGCAGATGGATCTACAAGGCATACTAACAGACCACCTCCCGATCGTAACAATACTGGATCTACTGATGGAGCCCTCCACCGAGTTGCCGTACCCCAACTTCAGGGAGGTAGACTGGGATGAGTTCCGAACGTCCCTAGAAAACCAGTTACTGAACCTCCCGCCCCCGGAATGGATACTTAACCAGAACCAACTGGACAGCAGCTGTGAGATGCTAACTTCAGCTATCCAAAATGTCATCCAAGAACAAGTCCCGATCACCGTAATCACCCCGAAATCAAAGCGGTGGTGGACCAAGGAGCTAACATTCCTGTGGAAATGCTCCAACAAGCTGGGAAGGCAGGCGTACAAGCACAAAATCGACCTTGAACACCTGGTCCACACCGAACACAAGGAGGCAGCCAAAAAGTACGCAAGAATGCTAAAAAGCACAAAGCAGCAGCATTGGCGGTCATGGCTTGAAAGAGCGAAAGACCCAGACATCTATGATGTACAACGCCTTATCTCCGCGCCGGCAAGCGATGGCAGAAAAGCGAGGATCCCAGCTCTGAAATTCAAGGAAGGCGAAATCACAAAAACGGCAACCTCCAACATAGAGAAGGGTACGGTGCTGGCTAAAGGGTTCTTCCCTTGGAAGCCGCAGTCGCAAGATCCTCAAGAAGGCGCAGTCTATCCGAAAGCATGTAGCAAAGCAGGCAAAGTCACGGAGGAACAAATCTGGAAGCAACTCAAGAAACTGAAGCCTTACAAGGCCCCAGGACCGGACGGCATCCTGAACATAGTACTGACAAAAAACGCTGACCTGCTAGTCAAAAGACTCCTCCCAATCTACACAGCGATGTTGGACAAGAACCTCCAGTATAGTCCCTGGAAGACGTTCACCACAGTCATCCTACGCAAGCCAGGAAAGCTGCACTACGACATGCCCAAAGCATACCGCCCGATAGTGCTGTTAAACACCATGTGGAAAGTCCTGTCTGCGATAGTAGCCGACCAGATCTCCTTCCTTACAGAGAACTACCAGTTGCTGCCAAGAAACCACTTTGGAGGACGCCCGGGACGGACAACCACCGATGCGATGCACCTCCTCACGCTCAGAATCAAAGCTGCGTGGCCAGCAGGAAAGGTAGCAGCTGTGCTATTCCTGGACATCGAGGGAGCCTTCCCAAATGCCATACCGGAAAGACTTGTCCACAATCTCAGAAAGCGAAGGATCCCTAGCAAGTACACCAAATTCGTTAGTAACATGCTTCGTGGTAGGGTGACCACACTCAAATTCAACGGATACATGTCGGCCCCCATCCACATCGATAATGGTATCGGCCAGGGAGATCCCCTTTCAATGGCGCTTTATCAATACTACAACACGGACTTACTCGATATCCCAAGCAACAAGGACGAAGACGCGATGGCGTTTGTAGATGATTCGTTTATGCTAGCAATAGCAGATACCTTTGAGGAGGCACATGAGATACTGGCCGACATGATGGGAAGGGAAGGCGGCGTAGTGGAGTGGACCACCACCCACAACTCCCCGCTAGAATACTCGAAACTCGCGCTGATTGACTTCGCGCACTGTCAAAGTCAAAAAAGCAGGCCTTCGCTGCAGCTCCCCCAAAGAGTGGTCGAACTGGTTGTAAGCACCAAGTACCTGGGAGTCTTCTTCGACCAGAACCTCAACTGGAAAGCCCAGCAAGCTCATGCGATCAAGAAAGGCACTCAATGGGCAGCGCAGCTAAGGTGGATAGCGAAACAGACCTGGGGAATTACACCAAAATACACAAGGCAGCTGTATATTAGCGTAGTGCTCCCAAGAACGCTCTATGCCGTCGACCTCTGGTGTGCACCCATGCAAGGCGACCAACCAGGGGCAAAGGGTATAGGCTCGGCCAAGGTAACGAGACAGTTAACAATGTTGCAGCAAGCAGCAGCCACGGCAATCACAGGAGGCTTGTGGACATCACCAACTGATGCGCTCAACGCATGCGCATTCCTCCTCCCAGCGCCGCTGAACATCAATAAACGCTGTCACATGGCGCTCACAAGAATGGCAATGCTACCAAAAGACCATCCATTACATAGCACAGTAAATCGTAAGAACACCCCCGATGTAAAACACCACCGAATGGCCCTACACCACCTCCTTGACCGCTACCAGGACAGCATAGTCCCAAACAGGGTCGAGAAGATCCCAGCAGCTTCACAAGACCCAATCATAGCAGTGAAGAACCCCTTCAAGATAAGCATACCCGAAGACAGAGAAAGCTTGATCAAGGAAGCCAAAAATGCGGCAGAAGAAGTCCAAGTGTTTATGGATGGTTCGGCCATGGAAGGAAAGGTAGGAGCGGCAGCGGTACTCCTGAGAGCAGGTAAACCCGGGCGCAAACTACACTTCCATCTCAGTTCGGAGGACAAGCACACCGTTCACAAGGCGGAGCTGCTAGGCATCTTACTGGGCCTCCACCTGATCAACACAGAAAGGAGAAACAGCACCACTTTCGCACTCGGGTCTGACAATCAGGCAGCGATAAAAGCCTTTCAATCGAACCTTAGAAGTCCAGGCCACCACCTCACAAGGGAAGCCCTACGACTTGCTCACCAGATCCGTTTCAGCAAAAGAAAAACCAAATATGAACTAATGATCAGGTGGACAGCCGGGCACGAAGGCATAGAGGGCAACGAGACTGTAGACCACAAGGCGAAGATAGCAGCGGAGGGGTTCACCTCAGACCCAATGCTCCTCCCGCAGTACCTGAGGAAACCCTTACTAACGAACCCTTCAGCAGTAAAAAGGGCCCACAATGATAGACTCAAGGTCAAATGGGCATCCATCTGGTGCAAATCGAAAAGAGGTCGCATCATGGTTAAGTCCGACAAAACCACCCCATCAAACAGGTTCCTCAAAGCAATCAGCTTGACAAATATCACGCGCAGTACTGCTAGTTTGATATCTCAGCTAAGGCTGACACACATCCCCCTCAATAGTTACCTAAAGCGGTTCAAAAGAGCGGATAGCGAGCAATGCCCAGCGTGCGGAGCAGACGAAGAAACCATAGAGCACTACCTTTTATTCTGCCCGGCATACGCTCACAAAAGATGGGCCCTAGCCTGTCAAGTTAAAAAGAAGAATAAACCGCTAACTATCAAAACTCTACTAGGAGAATCAAACCTGGTGACCCCGCTAGGAAATTACATCAATGCCACGCAACATTTTTTGTCACTTGGTGAGCCATCAATCAGTTAAACGCAACGGTCTATATCACATATCTCCTAGAGTACTCTCCAGAAGAAAACCACTGCTCACTCAGAGCTAAAACCCCCCTCTCCTCGTAACAATGAAGCGCACGCTAGCACTGCGCAAGCGCCTCCCCAAGATTCAAGTATAAGGACGAAATGGGTCGCCCCACACAAGTCGGGCCCCCGGCGCGAAATGTATGCGCACGTTGATTCTACTGCAATCATGTTATGCGATGTTGGCCTCAGGCTAAGGGAGAGATAGCGGCAGAGTCAAGGAGTCCTTGTTTATTCAATGTATACAGAACGCATGTACATGTCCACAAAGTGCTATGTGGGGTTCTGTACCCCGAGGCGCACGCTAATTGATTCAAAAAAAAAAAAAAAAAAAAAAAACGCTTCCTTCTCGGGCCCGATGTGGGTGCGATAGCCGGGGACAAGAGTGGGCGAACTCATTTGACGTCGCTCATTGGACACGTGGAAGTTGCGCGGTTCCTTGTCGAGCACGGGGCAGATGCGACGGCTCGGGACAACAACGGGTTCACTCCTTTGCATTTGGCATCCCTTAACGGGCATGTGGAAGCCGCGAAATTCCTTGTTGGGCACGGGGCAGATACATTGGCCCAGGAAAATAACGGATTAATCCCTTTGCATTTTGCATCATTCCATGGACATGTGGAAGTCGTGCAGTTCCTTGTCGAACACGGCGTAGATGCAACAGCCAAGGGCCAGAACGAGTGGACTCCATTGAATTTGGCATCGCTCAACGGAGATGTGGAAGTTGCACGTCTCCTTGTTAAGCATGGCGCAGATGTCACAGGCCAGGACAAGAAGGGGTGGGCCCCGTTGCATGTGGCATCGTTCAGGGGACATGTGGATGTCCTGCAGTTCCTTGTCGAGTCCGGCGCAGATGTGACAATGCAGAAACAGTACGGGTGGACTTCCTTGCATTTTGCGACGCTTGACGGACATGTGGAAGTCGCGCGATTCCTTGTCGAGCATGGCGCAGATGTGACAACTCAGAGCGACGAGGGGTCGACCCCTTTGCATCTGGCGTCGAGCAATGGACATGTTGATCTCGTGCGGTTCCTTGTCGAGCATGGCGCTGATGCGACAGCCCAAGAGAAGGAAAGGCGGACTGCTTTGCATGTAGCGTCGGGAAACGGACATGTGGAAGTCTCGCGGTTCCTTACCGAGAACGGTGCAGATATAACAGCCCAGGACAACAACGGGTCGACTCCTTTGCATCATGCGTCATGCAACGGACATTTAGAAGCTGTGCAGTTCCTTTCCGAGCTCGGCGCTCCTGTAACAGCCCAGGACGAGAATGACGTGACTCCTTTGCACTTCGCGTCGCGCCTCGAACATGTAGAAGTTGCACGGTTCCTTGTCGAGCACGGTGCTGATGCAACATCCCGGGACAAGAGCGGGTGGACCCCTTTGCATGTGGCCTCGCAAGAGGGACATGTTGAAGTCGCGCGGTTCCTTGTTGAACACGGCGCAGATCTGACCGCCCGGGAGAAGTGTGGGTTGACTCCTTTGTTTCCGGCATCTCTCAATGGACATGTTGAGGTAGTGCGGTTCCTTGTCGAGCATGGTGCAGATACGACAACCCAGAACAAGGGCGGGTGTACCCCTTTGCATTTGGCATCGTTCAATGGACTTGCGGAAGTCACACGCTTCCTTGTTGAACACGGCGCCGATGCGACAACCCAGGCCAAGGATGGTTCGACTCCTCTGCATTGGGCGTCAGCAGGGGGGCATTTGGGAGCCATACAAATGCTTGTACAGGATGATGCAGATGCAACAACCCAGAACGAGGGTGGATGGACCCCTTTGTATGCGGCCTCGCAAGAGGGAAATGTTGAAGTCGCGCGATCCCTTGTTGAACCTGGCACCGATGCGACAACCCAGGATAAGGGTGGTTTGACTCCTCTGAATTTGGTATCAGCAGGGGCGCATTTGGAAGTCATTCAGATTCTTGTCGAGCACGGTGCAGATACGACAACCCAGAACAAGGACGGGTGTACCCCTTTGCATTTGGCATCATTCAGTGGAAATGTGGAAGTCATGCAGTTCCTTGTCGCACACAACGCCGATGCGACAACTCAGGCCAAGGATGGTTCGACTCCTCTGCATTGTGCATCAGCAGGGGGGCATTTGGAAGCCGTACAGATTCTTGTCCAGCATGGTGCGGACGCGACAACCCAGAACGAGGACGGGTGGAGTCCTTTGCATTTGGCATCATTCAAGGGACATGTGGATGTCACGCGGTTCCTTGTCGAACACGGCGCCGATGCGACAACCCAGGCCAAGGATGGTTCGACTCCTCTGCATTGGGCATCAGCAGGGGGGCACTTAGAAGCCATACAGGTTCTCGTCCAGCATGGTGCAGATGCGACAGCCCAGAACAAGGGCGGGTTGACTCCTTTGCATCATGCTTCATACATTGGACATGTGGAAGTCGTACGATGCCTTGTTGAACACGGCGCCACTGTGACAGCACGGGACGACATCGGCCTTACTCCTTTACATTTGGCAATATTCAACGGACATGAGGAAGTTGCGCAGTTCCTTATCGAGCACGGTGCGTATCCGACATTCCACGACAGGGAGACGTCAATTTCGTTGCACCAAGTGGCGCGCAATTATGCGGAAGCTGCGTGGGACCTTGTTGTACACAGTGCGAGTGCAGCAGCCCAGAAATGGACGGGAGGACTACGTGGCATTTGGCGTCGCACAATGGACGTGTGGAATGCGCACCGTCCTTTGTAGACCCATCATTCCCAGCCATCCTCATCGAGTCCAACGTAGATGTGAAAACTCAGGCAAAGTTAGGGTAGATCTCATTGTGCTGTTGCGAAGGCGACATTTATATATTACCTGTATCCTTCTCCAGGGCGATGATACAGATCCTGTTATGATGTTACGCATCTTTAAAGGGTCATGTAGCATTTATTCTAGGTATTTCTAAGAATCATACTCCCAAAAGACACCTTGAAAACCCACGTCTGCGTTCTAGATAACAGGAGACCTACTCATCAGCTTTATGGGCTGGGCTGAAGCCGCTTCGGTCGGAAGATGTCACGGGAGGTATGTCACGTGATATTTCTGACTCATCCAGTTTTCAGCTCGGGCATTTCGGGCGGTCCCAGAACATCATCGTTCCAGGAATCCGTGCATCATCAGTCGGCTGATGTTTTATCACGTTTGATCCGGGTTACTATGGTCCCGTCTTCTGTGAGTACTTTATACTGTATACCCTGCCAGTCTTGTGTCGATAGCGCTGATGGTATCGGTCCAACAACACCAGCGATTTCATGCGCATATCGTGCCTCTGAGTCGCCGGCCTCGTGCCGCGCCACCACGCATTCCCTTGTCTCCTCGTACCCCCCTCAACGCCCTTGAAGAAGATTGAGCGATATTTATTCTGATGGGGTTTCAAAGACCGGATGTAGTGTAGGAGATACTTATGGAACCTGATGAATCGCACGGTGCCGTACTGGTCCGTATGACATGATATTGCCACTTTCTTCAAATACCACGCGGCCTGGACCATTGATGACTCCGTTGCGATGGGAATAGATATGTTGACACCCATCAACGAACCACTGGAGAAGGTCTAGAATCCCGCTCTTGAGAAAAGACTACACAGCCGCGTCCATTTTTTCCCTATGTGGTTGGTGTGTTTGCCCTCATCCAGAACAAGGCCCAATCGCTCGACGGCCATCATATGACCTTCGGGTATCTGAACACTGGTAAACAAGTTTGGTCTCTATCGTATACCAGGCTATAGTAAAATGACGCAGTCCTTGCTTCGCCCTGTGCACAAGGAGACATGCGGGGTAGTGCGGTGTACTTACTGTAATGGACGTCCAAATCAGGGGATTGCACGTACCGTACCCCGCGTTGTGAGTTAAGTTGTTACCCCGCCCGCGTTGCCAATCACTCAACAAAGTTCATTACCAATTCCTGACACGTGATCGACTATTGACGCGCATATTGACATGGCGACGCGACGAGCCACTCTATCCCAGACGACAGTGACTGGCAGGTGCTGTATGGTACCTTGATCGGAACTTCCTTCCGCGTTAGAGCAGACCGAGTCGACGGCTCTTTTTACGTGATTCATTCTAGGACCCAATTTGAGGTTATTTTACCCCGGAAGAGCATAATGCTTGCCATGGGAGTTTCTGCGAAGAGCCGAAACGTAGATGGTATACCTTGATCTGAGATTCCGGAAGCTCTTTCCGGAGAAAAGAACTCGGGGTCTCTTCATGCGGCAATGTCTCAATATCAGCCAGGAAGCCTTGATGCCCGTCTAAACCTCTCCCACCA